>Ga0265313_10002624_pt1 | contig 15292 bp, 12 predicted proteins | sample 4123metaG_FD_203122 | JGI IMG/M metagenome (GOLD analysis project Ga0265313, IMG submission 203122) | Rhizosphere microbial communities from Carex aquatilis grown in University of Washington, Seatle, WA, United States - 4-1-23 metaG | ecosystem: Host-associated > Plants > Roots > Rhizosphere >...
CGCCTCATCGGCGATGGCGATGTCGCCGGCATCATCCACACCACCGAGCCGGAGACCACCGGCATCGACATCTGTCTGGGCATCGGCGGCGCCCCGGAGGGCGTGCTCGCCGCAGCGGCGCTCCGCTGCACAGGCGGCCAGATGCAGGGCCGTCTCGTCATCAGCACCGACGAGCAGCGCGAGCGCGCCCACCGGATGGGCGTGCAGGATGTCGCCCACAAGTTCGATCTCAGCGAAATGGCGCGCGGCGACGTGCTCTTTGCCGCTACCGGCGTCACCGACGGCAATCTTCTGGCCGGCGTCCGCTTCGGCCGCCGTTCGATCACCACGCACACCGTCGTCATGCGCGCGGCGAGCGGCACCGTCCGCTGGATCAAGGCCGAGCACCAGGACCTCGAGAAGTTCGACAACGAATAGCCGAGGTGGCCGCCGACTTCCTTCGTCACCCCGGCGAAGGCCGGGGTCCAGCGCTGGAAACGCGCGGCCTCCCCATTTCACCCGCTCATTCCCGGGGCCGGCGGGCGCCGGCAACCGGGAATCCATCTTTTCTCGTCCGCTGAAGAATGAAGCTCCAATCCCTCCCCGGAACGGGGAGGGGGGACCAGCCGCAGGCTGGTGGGTGGGATGAACGACGAAACACTCGGTGCGCGGTCCGGCGTAGTTCGCGAGCTATGTCATTTGCCGCTTATTCCTGCGCAAGCCGGAATCCGTGTGTTTTCCTTTTATTTTGCGAGGATAACCCGCCCTCTGTCGCACCATCGCCCGGCCTGAGGGGCTAGGATTGCGGGCATGACCGCCGCCGCCCTGAGGACCCCGCAGCCGACCGGCCCCGCCCGCCGCACTTTCTTCGGTGTCGAGCAATCGCTCACTGGCAACCGCTGGGTCGAGCGGCTGACCATCGAGACGTCCGCGGCCGCCCTGGCCATGTCGCAGCGCCATCAGGTCCCGGAGATCGTCGCGCGCGTGCTCGCCGGGCGCGGCGTCGGCGTTGACGACGTGCCGGCCTTCCTCAACCCGACGGTCCGCGCCCTCATGCCCGATCCGTCCGTGCTCACCGGCATGGATGTCGCCGCGCGGGTGATTGCCGACGCCATCGTCGGCGCGAAACGCATCGCCATCTTCGGCGACTATGATGTCGATGGCGCATCCTCGTCCGCGCTGCTCGCCCGCTTCCTGGGCGAGCTTGGCCTCGAGCCGGAAATCTACATCCCGGACCGCCTGTTTGAAGGCTACGGGCCCAACGTCGAGGCGATCAGGTCGCTGATTGCGAAGGGCGCCGAGCTTATCGTCTGCGTCGACTGCGGCTCGACCAGCTTCGACGCTTTGCGAGCCGCCGAGGAACTGCATGTTCCTGTCGTCGTGCTCGATCATCACGAGGTCGGTGTCGACCTGCCGCCCGCGGCGGCCATCGTCAACCCGAACCGCGCCGACGATCTGTCCGGTCTCGGCTATCTCGCCGCCGTCGGTGTCGTCTTTGTCACCATCGTCGCGGTAAATCGTGAGCTTCGCGCCCGCGACTTTTACGCAGGCAGCCGGTCCGCGCCCGACTTGCTGAGGTGGCTGGATCTCGTCTCACTTGGCACCGTCTGCGACGTGGTTCCGCTGGTCGGCCTCAACCGCGCCTTTGTGGTCAAGGGCATGCTGGCGCTCGCGCACCGCGATAATCGTGGCATTGCGGCACTGGCGGACGTCGCCCGCCTGTCGGGTCCGATCGCGCCCTGGCATCTCGGCTATCTGCTGGGCCCGCGCATTAACGCGGGCGGTCGCATCGGCGATGCGGCGCTGGGCGCGCGGTTGCTCACCAGCAACGACCCGGCCGTCGCCGAGGCGCTCGCCCTTGAGCTCGACCGCCTCAATCAGGAACGCCAGGCGATGGAGGCGGCAATGGTCGACGAAGCGGTCGCCGAGGCCGAAGCTGAAATGGGCATGCAAGGGGCGAGGAGCGCCCGGGAGATCGTGGAGAACCGCAGGTCCGACAGGGACGGGAGAAATGGCGCGACCGGGAAGGAGGAAGACAACGGCCCGGCGGTGATCGTCACCGCCAGCCCGCGCTGGCACGCCGGCGTCGCCGGCCTCATCGCCGCACGGCTGAAGGAACGCTTCCGCCGCCCTGCCATTGCCATCGCGTTTCAGCCGAACGGCGTCGGCACCGGCTCCGGCCGCTCCGTCGCCGGCATTGATCTTGGCCGCGCCGTGCGCGCCGCCGTCGACAAGGGCATCCTGATCAAGGGTGGCGGGCATGCGATGGCTGCCGGACTGACCATAGCGTCGGACCGCCTCGGGGAACTGCGTGCCTTCCTGCAGGCAACGCTGGCTGCGCCGGTCGCCGCAGTCGACGGTCATCACCTCGATATCGACGCCGCCCTGACCGCCCGCGGCGCCTCGCTCGAGCTGATCGAAATGCTGGATCGCGCCGGGCCCTATGGCGCCGGACATCCCGATCCGATGTTCGTCTTCCCGTCGCATCGGCTCACCTACGTCGAAGCCGCCGCCGACCATGTGCGCATGACGCTGGCCAGCGCCGACGGCGCGACGCTCCGCGCCATCGCCTTTCGTGCCGCCGGCGTGCCGCTCGGCCAAGCACTCCTTGCCGCGCGCGGCGGCCTCATGCACATCGCCGGCACGCTCTCCATCGACACGTGGCAGGGGCGCCGTCAGCCCAGCCTGCGCGTTGTCGACGCCGCCATTCCGGCCTCATGAACGTCTGAAAAACCTGCCCGTTCGGCGAGCAGGTCACCTGTGTCGAGGATGATTGCCCGACACGCCAAATCCGGCCATAAGGCGCTCATGCGAGGTCGTTCCATTCCCCTGTCGGCGGCAAGAAAGCTGGTCGTCGATCTGACGCTCTTTCACGTGCCGAGCGTTCCCGTTCAGCGCCTCATGAACGTGGCGCCGCTGGTCGCGGCGCGCGCCGCCGCCAAAAAACGTCCGGCGTGGAGCGCGATCTTCGCCAAGGCTTACGCGATCGCTGCCGATGAGATTCCCCTGTTGCGCCGCGCCTACGTCAAGTTTCCGTCGCCGCATTTATACGAATATCCGATCAGCACGCTCTCGATGGTGATCGAGCGCGAATACCAGGGCGAGATGGTCGTGCTGACCACGCTCATCCGCGATCCCGCCCGGATGTCTCTGGCGTCGCTGACCGCCACCATCCGCGATGCGCAGACGCAGCCGGTCGAGAAGGTGAGAAGCTTCAAGCGCATGCTCGACCTCGCCGGTTGGCCGACGCCGCTGCGCCGCCTCATCTGGTGGCTGGGACTGAATATCGGCCGCCAGCGCGGCAATTACTTCGGCAGCTACGGCGTCACGGTTTATTCCAATCTTGGCTCGGAATCGCTTCATCCGCTGTCGCCGCTCACCGGCACGTTGAACTACGGCGTCATCAGCGCGGATGGCTCGGTCGCGGTGCGCATCATGTACGATCATCGGGTGCTCGACGGCGCCATGGTCGCCCGCGCGCTCGCGGCAATCGACAAGGCGTTGCACGGACCGCTGCTCGACGAACTGAAATCGATGGCTTAAGCGGGCCGCATGCGCCCCCGCGACGTCGCCGCCTACGTCTTTCTCGCTGTCGTCTGGGGATTTTCCTTCCTGCTGCTGCTGAAGGTCGTTGCGGCCTTTGGCTGGGTGGGCGCGGTCGCCTTCCGCGGGTTGATTGCCGGCTCAACGCTCTTCGCGCTGGCCGCGATTGCCCGCCGGCGGCTCGATTTCAGCTTCGGCTGGTACCATCTTGTCGTCGTCGGCGCGACGACGGTGGCCGGCCAGCTCCTTGGCCTGTCGTTTGCGACCCCGCGCATCGGCACTGCGATGGCCGCGATCCTCGTCGCGCTTATCCCGCTGTTTTCGATGCTCATTGCCCGCCTCTGGGGGCTCGAGCGCATCACGCCGGAGCGACTGCTGGGCCTGGCGTGCGGGTTCGCTGGCCTGGTGATGCTGGTTGGCTTCCCGGCTGTTCCGGTGACGCCGGTGTTCGTGCTCGGCTGTGTGAGTTCGATCTTCGCGGCGCTGTCGGCCGCCTTCGGCAGCATCTACGCCAGCCGCTATCTGCGCGGCGCCAGCTCGTGGGAGATCACCGCCGGTTCATTTCTCGCCGGCGGCCTGATGACCCTGCCGCTGCTTCTGTTCGTACCGGTCCCGGCGCCGCCGCATCCGGTTGATTACCTGTTGCTGGCGGCGCTTGCCTGCATCATGAGTGCGACCACCTACATCCTCTACTTCCGCCTGGTTGCCGATATCGGGGCCACGCGCGCCATCAGCGTCGAGTTCGCCGTCACCGTCATGGCGGTCATCGTCGGGGCGACAATCCTGCACGAGCGGCTATCTTTGATTCAGGTCGTCGGCGGCGCCGTCATCATCGCGGGCTGCGCGCTGGTGCTGGGCCTGGTGCCGCTGCCGCGCCTGCGCCGCGGCTAGCGGGCGCTCGTCAGGTGGAGCGTCGGGGGACGACCTTTGCGTCGATGCGCAGGGCGCCACTAGCTTTTGGCTGTCATCGTCAGGCACTGCACAGCGGATAAGCGATTCTGCCGCGCCGCAGAGTTCCAAAATCCGCTTGGTGAGTGGCGCGCCCTACGGGAGTCGAACCCGTCTTTGCAACGTGAAAGGCTGCCGTCCTAACCGATAGACGAAGGGCGCACGCCCGCGCCTTATAGGCGGGGGAATGCCCCTTTCACAAGAGGACTGGCGCCCGGTCGCAGGTGTGGCGCCGGCAGCCTGCGAAGCCGCCATTTCCGGGCCGCGCTGGCGCCAAGTACGGCCTGCCACCGTCTTCGGCTACCACACGCCGGTATTCGGCATCGAGAGCCAGGGCTCGGCGGGAGGCTTGTCCGCGCCTTTCTGGCGAATTTCGATGGAGATGCTGTCAGGCGAGCGCACGAACGCAATCCTGCCGTCGCGCGGCGGGCGGTTTATGGTGACGCCGGCTTTCATCAACCGCTCGCAGAAGGCGTAAATGTCGTCGACCTCATAGGCCAGGTGGCCGAAGTTGCGCCCGCCGGTGTAGGCCTCGGGATCCAAGTTGTACGTAAGCTCGACCTGAGCGTCCTCCTGGCCGGGCGCCGCGAGGAAGATCAGGGTGTAGCGGCCCTTCTCGTTTTCACTGCGGCGAATCTCCTTCAGTCCCAGCAGGTCGCGATAGAAATGCAGCGATTGCTCCACGTCGGAAATCCGGACCATTGTGTGTAGAAATCGCATCGGACGTCCCTTCATCGGGTGCATGGCCGTCATCGGACACGCCGCTAAGTTATTGTCTCTAAAAGACTGCTCGTCCAAGTGTGGCATTGAGCACACAGCACCGCAGGGATGACATTCCGTGCCGGTATTTTGGCTTTCCAGCTAGGCCGCGGCTGATATGGTTAATACCGGATTCGGCGAGGCCAAAGCCGAAAGATGCGGTGAGTGAGGCAGTCAGTATGGGGGCGAAAGCTCACGACCTGTCGCTCGACACGGATGTCGGCGAAGAAGCACCGTTGGACCTCATTGAGGTCTCCGGTGTCATAAAATGGTTTGATGCCTCGAAGGGATACGGTTTCATTATCCCGGACGATGGCATGGCGGACGTGCTTCTGCACGTAACCTGTTTGAGGCGCGGCGGTTTCCAGACTGCCTACGAAGGTGCCCGCGTGGTCGTCGAGGTGCTCAATCGCACCAAGGGCCTGCAGGCTTTCCGCGTCGTCAGCATGGACGAATCGACGGCGATCCGTCCGCCGCAGGTCACCACGGCACGTACACATACGACGGTCGTGCCCACCAGCGGGCTGGAGCGGGCTGTCGTGAAGTGGTTCAACCGCGTGCGTGGCTACGGTTTCGTGACGCGCGGCGAGGGGACCGAGGACATCTTTGTCCATATGGAAACGCTGAGGCGTTTCGGCATGACCGAACTGAGGCCGGGTCAGGTGGTGCTGGTCCGCTTCGGTAACGGCGACAAAGGCCTGATGGCGGCCGAGATTCGGCCCGACGGCGACGGCGGCGGCCTAGTCTCGCACTAGAGCAATTACAGGAAAAGTGGACACCGCTTTTCCGTCCGGAATTGCGGAAAGCAAAGGAATCGAGATCAATTCGCGATTCGATAAAGTCGTGAATTGATCTAGCGGTGCAAACGATCAGGGCTCGGTGGCGCGCTGGCTGAGGCGCGCCGCGATCGACACCAGCCCCGAAACGAACAGGAACCCCGCGAATCCGCCGGTGATGGCCCGCGTCCCGATTGTCGGGATGAGCAGGAACGTCGTGCCCAGGATTCCGGCGATATTGCCGAGACACGAAATCGCGAATAGGCCGCCGGAAATCTTGCCGGCGTCGCCGGGGCGGCGGAGCAGCAGCCGCACGGAAAGCGGCGAGTACATGCCGAGCACGACCAGGGGCGGGAAGCAGACGATGAGCCCCCCGGCAAACAGGGCGGTGGTTTCGCCGGGGATTCTGTCAATGAGCGATTCCAGCCCATCGCCCGCAAGCGCAAAGACGACCGCCAGATAGACCGCTGCGACGAGCTTGATCGCGGCGGCGAGTGTGAACGTCGGAAATCGGTCCGCAAGCAGCCCGCCGACGAAATATCCGGCCATCAGGCCGGCGACGACGATCGAGATGATCGTCGCCCAGGTATAGATGCCGCTGCCGAACAGGGGCGTCAGGATCCGGCTCGCCACCATCTCGAAACCCAGCGTGATGAACCCGAGGGTGGCCACGTCGAGGATCACAAGGGCGATGGCCCACGGTCCCGCCGGCGCTTCCTGATTAGCCGGCTCGCTCACGGCTGCTTCTCGTTATGCCGCGCGATCGCCTTGAGATACTCGACCGGGGCGAAGTCGTCCGTCAGTGGCTTGGTGGCGGTGTTCCAGTCGGGCGTGAACCTCCGCTGGAGGATGGTCGCCGGGTCGTAGCGCAATTGGAATTCCTGCTCCCGCTCTGCCGCCTGTTTCGCCAGTGTCGCCTCGTCCTTCTCCGGGCCGTTGTAGGCGACAATCACTATATTGCCGTCGCCGTGCAGGAAGACCAGATGATCGAAGGCGGAGCGGATGGTCGCGACCGCATTGTCGAACAGCATGGTCGTCGGCTCGACGTTCTGCACGGCCACGCCGCCGGGCTTCAGGTGCGCCGCGACCAGCTTGTAGAACTCGGTCGTCAACAGGTGAAACGGCACGAACGGCCCGCGGTAGGCGTCAATCAGGATGGCGTCGTAGGTTCGGTCGATCTTGGTGAGGAAGACCCGGCCATCCTCGTTCACGATGCTGAAGTTGGGTTCGGCGGCGACCCCGAAATACTGGGCGCAGAGACGGATGACGTCCGGGTCGAGTTCGACAGCGGTGTAATCGAGCGAGGGCACCGATTTGTGCAGGTACCAGCTGGTTCGGCCGCCGCCCAGCCCGATGATCATCGCGCTGTCGAGGTGCGTGGGAAAGGCGAGGGCGCCCGTCACCATCGATTGGGTGTACGTCACCGGCAGGTCGAGGGGGTCGGCCGGATCGACGATCGACTCGACGTAGTGAAGTCGTCTCGCCCCGAACAGCAGCATCAGGTTGCCGTCGGCGCGCTTCCAGATGCTGATGTCGTTATAGGGGGATTCGACCTCGGTCAGGCGCACCGGCTCGTCCGGGGTCGGTGCACTTGTCTGCGAAGGCGTCGCCTGGTGCGCCAGCAGGAACCAGCCGAGCGCCGCGGCAGTCGCCACGGGCGCCACGACCACGCTGCCCCAGATCGCGGCAAGCGAGCGCGCTCGCCCCCTGTCCGGCAACGCGCGTCCGGGGCTTGCGGGTTTCTTCTCGGCTGGACGCTTGACCAAGGTGGACGATCTTCTGGGAGCGGGGCGGGAGAGCGGCCCGAAAGCGCGGCGACTATAACGGCGTGGCGCGCGCGAAAATAGCCGCCGCCGAACGCTGCTGGAGCCCACAGCGTCCCGCGGAATCGGTCACCGCGTGCCGCCGAGGAGCTCGGCCAGGCGCACCTCCCGCGTGGGTCGCTCGCGGAGGTCGAGACCGGAAAAGATGTCGACGAGATGACTTCGCATGAGGTCGCTCGCACGTTTCGAATGATGCGCCGCGATGGCATCGACAAGTTCGTGATGTGCATGGCGTTCGCAGGTTGTGTCCCGGCGCCGCCAGTAAAGCGCCACTACCAGCGAAGAGCGCGACGTCAGCTCGCGCACGAAGCCGGCGAGGATCTGCTGCTCGGCGATGTCGGCGATCATGTTGTGGAAACCGGCAGAGAGGGCGATTGCGCGGCGCTGGTCGCTCTTGCGGATGGCGGCTTCCTCATCGCGCTGGTGCCGGCGCAGGCGCGCGATGTCCTGCGTCTTCGCGCGCTCGGCGGCGAGTGCGGCAACCTTGGGCTCCAGCACCGCGCGCGCCTCGAAGACCTGCTTCGCCTCCTCGATGGAGGGATGCGCTACCTGCGCTCCGCGATTGGGCTGGATGGTGACGACACGCTCGTGGGCCAGCGACTGCAGGGCGGCGCGCACGATCGTGCGGCTCACGCCGAAAACTTCGCCGATGTCGTCTTCGGGAAGGCGCGTTCCCGGCGTCAGTCGATGATCGAGGATCGCCTCGAGCAGCGCCGCGTAGACCTCCCGCGCACGGACGCCCGCCGCCACCGACGCCGCCCGACGCCGCGATGCCGGCACTCCCAGACCCAGCTCACTCGCGGACACGCGGGGTCCCCCCAATACGAAACGAGCGCGGTGGCATTGATACCACTGCGGCCGCGTATCCGTCATCATGGCGCATTGTATACGATGTGAGCATTTGCCGTGTACGGTGCCCATTTTAAGGGCGCTCGCCCGTCGACGCGCCAGGGCGCGCACGCCAAGGCGAGGCGCGCGCCGGCCGGCCGGCGTAGGGCTGCCGTCGTGTGCGGTCGGGTGAGGGGCGCAGCGCCCCGGCCATTGTCATCGACCGCAGGGCAATTGGCATCGACATTGCGGCAATTGGCATCGACCTTGCGAAAGCCATGCTCTGACCGATGGAGCGCCCATGACGCAAGCTGCAGATCTCGAGCTTGTCGCCGTCACCAAGATGTATGGCGAGACCGTTGCCGTCGACGGCATCAATCTGAAGATCGCTGCTGGCACCTATTGCTGCCTGCTGGGTCCGTCGGGGTGCGGCAAGACCTCGACGCTGCGCATGATCGCCGGGCACGAACAGGTGACCAGCGGCGATGTTCTGCTCGGCAACAAGAACGTCACGGACATGCCGCCGGCCGCACGGGGCACGGCGATGATGTTCCAGAGCTATGCATTGTTCCCGCATCTGAAGGTTCTGGATAATGTTGCGTTTTCGCTGAAGATGAAGGGCGTCAAGCGCGCGCCGCGCCATGCGCGCGCCGCCGAGACGCTGAAACTGGTCGCCCTCGAACGGTATGCGGAGCGTTTGCCCGGACAGCTTTCCGGCGGCCAGCAGCAGCGCGTGGCCCTTGCCCGCGCGCTGGTGACCGATCCCGCGATTCTGCTCCTCGATGAGCCGCTGTCCGCGCTCGATCCGTTTCTGCGCATCAGGGTGCGTGCCGAGTTGAAGCGCTTCCAGCGCGACCTCGGGATTTCGTTTGTTCACGTCACCCACAGCCAGGAGGAGGCTCTGGCGCTGGCCGATCTGATCGTCGTCATGAACGACGGCAAGATCGAGCAGGCGGGCACCGCGCAGGAGGTCTTCAACACCCCGCGCAGCGAATTCGTGGCGCGCTTCATCGGCGGCCACAACGTGCTGCCGGTCGACGGCCGCAAGGTCAGCGTGCGCACCGACCGGCTCCGCCTCGTGAAGCCGGACGACGGCGGCGCCAGGCCGGCGACGGTTCGCGAGGTCGAATATCAGGGCGCGACCGTTTCAGTCGGCCTCACCACGCTGGACGGGATCGAACTCACGGCTGTCGTTCCCGAACGCTCATTCTTTGCGCAGCCGTTGGCGGTTGGCGACAGGGCAGCGATCCAGTGGGACGCCGCAGACATCAACGAACTCGCCGCCTGATCGGGCGGTTAACCGAAGGGAGCATCAGAGATGACAGTACAGAAGACGCGGGGCATTTCCCGTCGGACATTGTTGAAGGGCACCGCGGCCGCAGCGGGTCTGGCCGCCGGCTCCGGCGCCATCACCGGCTTCCCGGCAATCCTCGCCGATGAACCGATCACCCTTCGCTATTTGTCCACCGCGACGAACCAGGCGCCGGCGATCGCCGACCAGGCTTTCAAGGACACCGGCATCAAGATCGAATACGTCACGGTCGAGACCGACGACGTCACCAAGCGCATCGTCACCCAGCCGGATTCGTTCGACCTCGTCGACACCGAGTACTTCAGCCTGCGCAACCTCGTCCCGTCCGGCAACCTGATGGGCATGGACGCGAAGAAGATCAAGCTGGTCGACAAGCTTGCCACGGTCATCACCAAGGGCGAGGTCGACGGCAAGAAGATCGGCGACCAGGGCACCGCGCCGCACAAGGTCTGCTATCTCGAAGGCCAGCACTCGAAGAAATTCGCCAAGGACCCGACCGAGTGGCTGACGCTCATCCCGACGACCTATAACGCCGACACGCTCGGCATTCGCCCCGACCTCATCAAGCGGCCGATCGAAAGCTGGTCCGAGCTGCTCAATCCCGAGTTCAAGGGCAAGGCGGCGATCATCAACATTCCCTCGATCGGCATCATGGATGCGGCCATGGTCAACGAGGCCCTCGGCAAGGTGAAGTACGGCGACAAGGGCAACATGACCAAGGACGAGATCGACAAGACGATCGCGACCCTGATCGACGCCAAGAAGGCCGGGCAGTTCCGTGCTTTCTGGAGCGACTTTAACGAGAGCGTCAACCTGATGGCCTCCGGCGAAACCGTCATCCAGTCGATGTGGTCGCCGGCGGTGACCGCCGTGCGCCTGAAGGGCATCGCCTGCACGTTCCAGCCACTCAAGGAAGGCTATCGCGCCTGGGCGTCCGGCTTCGCGCTGCCGAAGACGTTGAAGGGCAAGCAGCTCGATGCGGCCTACGAATTCATCAACTGGTTCCTTTCCGGTTGGGCCGGCGCCTACCTCAATCGCCAAGGCTACTACTCGGCCGTGCTCGACACCGCCAAGGCGAACATGCAGCCCTACGAGTGGGACTACTGGATGGAAGGCAAGCCCGCCGCGCAGGACATCCATGGTCCGGATGGCGGCCTGCTCGAGAAGGCCGGCACCGTTCGCGATGGCGGCTCTTACGCCACCCGCATGGGTGCCGTCGCCTGCTGGAACTCGATCATGGACGAGAACGCGTACATGATTCAGAAGTGGAACGAGTTCATCGCCGCCTGATGGCTGACTCTACCGTCGCAGAAAGCCCCGGAGCTTCGCTCCGGGGCACCAGGGCAGCGCCCCGCGTCCGGAAGGCTGAAGGACGCGGGCGCCCCTATTGGCAGATCGCGCCGATGGCAGTGGTCTTCCTGTTCTTCTTCATTCTACCGCTCATCGTCACGTTTGTGGTGAGCTTCTGGAACTACACCGGCTATTCGATCACCCCGGCCTTCGTCCTCAACAACTACGCGCTCGCCTTCGACAGGTGCTTTTCGCCGGCGCCAGGCTTCTGCACGACGTTCCGGACCTACCTGTCGACGCTCAAGTTCTGCGCCATCGTGTGGGCGGTCACCCTCGTCATCGGCTTCACGATTGCCTACTACTTGGTGTTCCAGATCCGCACCAACACCACGCGCATCGTGCTCGCGCTGATCTGCACGATCCCGTTCTGGACGTCGAACGTCATCCGGATGATCTCGTGGATTCCGCTGCTCGGCCGCAACGGTCTGGTCAACCAGGTTCTCGTAGGCACCGGAATTGTAAATCAGCCCATCGAGTGGCTGCTCTATTCCGATTTCGCCGTGGCGCTGGCGCTCGTCCACATCAACACGGTGTTTATGATCGTGCCGATCCTGAACTCCATGTCGCGCATCGACCGCTCGCTGGTCGAGGCCGCGTACGACGCCGGCGCTTCCGGCTGGCAGACGCTGTCGAACGTGATCGTGCCTCTGTCGAAGACCGGCATTGCCATCGGCTCGATCTTTGTCGTCACCATCGTCATGGGCGACTTCGTCACCACCGGCATCATGGGCGGCCAGCAGATCGCTTCGGCCGGCAAGGTGATCTCGACCGAGATCAGCGCCCTGCAGTTCCCGATCGCTTCGGCGAACGCGATCGTTCTCCTGGTCATCGTCCTGATGATCATCTGGACGCTGATCCGCTTCGTCGACATCCGCAAGGAGCTCTAGTCCGTGCGAGAGCAGCGAAGCCGCGCCTTCTACATTCTGAGCGCCGTCTTTGCGCTCTACGTGCTGTTTCTTTACGGCCCGACGATCACCATCACGGTTCTGTCGTTCCAGGGTCCGAACGGCGGCCTGACGTTTCCCCTGAATGGCCTCTCCCTGCACTGGTTCCACAACCTGTGGGCCGGGATCGGTGTTCCCAACGTCGCCGGCGCGCTGGTGAACTCGCTTGAACTCGGCATCGTCGTGACCATCCTTACCGTCGTCATCTCGCTGATGGCAGGGCTTGCCTATCGGCGCCGGTTCGCCGGTCGCAACTTCATCTTCTATACCGCGATCGCCAGCCTCACCCTGCCGTCGATCATCGTATCGCTGGGCATCGCGCTGGAATTTCAGATCGCCAACCAGAGCATTTCGGGCCTCGGCGACACGCTGTCCGATTCTTACGGCGGCGATGACGTGCATGGCATCGCCGCCATCCTCGGCGCGCTCGGCAACGGCATCGAGAATAATTTTCAGACGCTGATGGGGCTGTTCACCTCGGGCCTCGGGGCCCATCTGACGTGGACACTGCCCTTTGGTCTGCTCATCATGTTTGCGATCTTCAATCGCTTCAACCCGTCTTACGAGGAGGCCGCGCGCGATCTCGGTGCATCCGCCTGGCAGGGCTTCCGCTACGTCGTTCTGCCGCTGGTCGCCCCATCGCTGCTTGGCGTGGCGTTGTTCGGCTTCACGCTGTCGTGGGATGAAATTGCACGCTCCAGTCAGGCGGTCGGCTCGGCCAACACGCTGCCGCTCACCCTTGAGGGCCTGACCACCACCGTCACCACGCCGGTCATCTATGCGCTGGGCACGGTAACGACCGGCGTCTCGTTTTTGGTCATCGGTTGCATCCTCGGATGCGTCTTTCTCGTCCAGGCACGCCGCCGCCGTTACGGTTCCGACGCTGGCAAGGGCCTGCTCTGACGCGCGACCGGAGGGCGGTGCGCCCCCTACACGGCCGCGGCCTAAACGAGCTTGAACGTTCCCGACCGTAGCTGGGCACGTGCGGCGGAGAGCCCGACGTGGATTTCGATCTCGCCCGGTTCCACCGCCATCTGCATGGCTTCGTCCGGGAACGCGAAATCGGATCGCTGCAGCTCGAAGCGAACCGTGCGCTTTTCTCGCGGTCCGAGCGTGATCGAGCTGAACTGCTTCAGTTCCAGCAGCGGGCGCGACACGCTGGCCACCGGGTCGTGGGAAAACAGGAAGAGGGTGGTCGTACCCTCGCGGTCGCTCTCGTTCGTCACGTCCGCTTCGACCGTGATCGTGCGCCCCGCGTCGATGCGCGGATCCGAAACCGAAAAGCTGCTGTACGACAGGCCGTGACCGAACGCGAACTGCGGGCTGTTCGGGGAATCGATGTACTTGCTCGTGTACTTTTCGGCGGGATTTTTGGGACGGCCGGTCGGGCGCGCGTCGTAGGTAATCGGCACCTGACCGAGGTCGCGTGGCCATGTCACCGGCAGGTGGCCGCCGGGGTTGACCTTCCCGGTGAGCACATCGGCGATGGCGTGGCCTGCTTCGCTGCCCGGGAACCAGCAGATCAGCAGTGCGTCCGCTTTTTCGACGAGGCTGGGGATGGTGACAGGTCGCCCGCAGAACAGCAGGGCGATGATGGGCTTGCCAGTCGCGCTGACGGCCTCGACCAGTTCGCCCTGTCGTCCCGGCAGGTCGAGGCTGGTGCGGCTCGCCGCCTCGCCGCTCATCAGCGCCGCCTCGCCGACGCAGAGAATGACACAGTCGGCGGCACGCGCCGCTGCCACGGCGGTCGCAAAGTCCGCTTCGCCGGAAGCGATGCCGGTCCCCTCGACGTGGGTGATTTCGACGCCCGGGAGGGCGGCGCGCAAACCCGTGAGTGGGCTCACGGCGTCGTCGCCCTTGCCCGCGGCCGACCACGAGCCGATCATCTCCGCGCGGGCGTCTGCCAGCGGGCCGATGACGGCCAGCCGCTTGATGCCGGGCGACAGGGGCAGGAGGTCTCCACGGTTCTGGGCAAGCACGAGCGATCGTGCTCCGGCTTTTCGCGCCGTCGCCCGCCGCTCCGCCAGTGAAGGCAGCGGCGTCCAGCCGTTGCGATAGGGATCGTCGAACAGACCAAGGCGGTCTTTGAGGACGAGAACGCGCATGACCGCTGCGTCGATTTCGGCCATCGTTACCGTTCCGCGCTTCAGCGCCTCGGGCAGGCCCCGCTCGTAGGCGAAGCCCATCATGTCGATGTCGACGCCAGCGCGCAGCGCCAGCATCGCCGCGTCGGCGAGGTCGGCGGCGACACCGTGCTTCATCAGTTCGGTGATCGCGTTGTAGTCGCTGATGACGACGCCATCGAAGCCCCATTGCTCGCGCAGCACCCCGACCAGAAGCTGGCGATGCGCCGTCATGGGAATTCCGGCGAGCGTCGAGAACGCCGGCATGATCGCCGTCGTGCCGGCCTCTACCGCCGCCCGGAACGGCGGCAGGTAGATTTCGGCCACCGTGCGCTGTGAGACGTCGGTTTCCGCATACTCGCGGCCGGCGGCAGCAGCGCCATAGACGACGAAGTGTTTTGCCGTCGTCCCCATTCCGGCGAGGCCCTTGCCCTGGAAGCCGCGCACCTTGGCGGCGGCGAAAGCGCTGCCCACGACCGGGTCCTCGCCGGCGCCCTCCGCGATCCGCCCCCAGCGGGGATCGCGGGCGATGTCGATCATCGGGCTGAAGGTGAGGTGCACCCCGGCGGCAGCGGATTCTGCCGTCGCGTCGCGCGCCGTCTCTTCCCAGAGCGCGGGTTCGAACGCCGCGGCCTCGGCCAGCGGAATGGGGTGGATCGTCTCGAAGCCGTGAATGACGTCGGCCCCGACGAACAGCGGAATCCCGAGCCGTGAGCCCTCGACCGCGAGGCGCTGTGCCCTCTGCGTTTCTTCGCGACCCCAGAGGTTAAGAAGGCTGCCGACGCGGCCTTCCCGTACCGAATTGGAAAAGTCGGAGGGCGCGACCGGCCCGGTCACCGCCTGATTGGCGGAGGCCATTGTCAGCTGGCCGATCTTCTCTTCCAGCGTCATTTTGTTCAGCAAATCG
>Ga0265313_10002627_pt1 | contig 15287 bp, 15 predicted proteins | sample 4123metaG_FD_203122 | JGI IMG/M metagenome (GOLD analysis project Ga0265313, IMG submission 203122) | Rhizosphere microbial communities from Carex aquatilis grown in University of Washington, Seatle, WA, United States - 4-1-23 metaG | ecosystem: Host-associated > Plants > Roots > Rhizosphere >...
GGCGGCGGCTGATTTACTGGCACAGCCAGCTCGAGGTCGAGTTGCAGTCGGTGATTCACTCCGGGGAAAACAAGATGACCGGGACGACGGCGCCGTGGCTGCGGCCGCACACCGACTGGAACCTGCACATCGTCGATTGCATGCTGCCGGATTTGGCGGACGCGCAGGGGAAGAAAATCGCGGAGCTGGATTTGCGCGCGAAGTTCGGGTGTTCGGTCGTCGGGATCGAGCGGCAGGGCTTCATGATTCCGCTGCCGCCGGCGGACGCGGTGCTTTATCCGCGCGACCGGGTGTTGTTGATGGGAACGACGGAGCAGGTGCGGGCGGGGAAAACATTTTTGTCGGGGGTGTCGGGTGCGGCGGTGGCGGACTCGATTTTCGAGGAGGTGCAAATGCAGGCGCTCGGCGTGCCAGAGTGGAGCCGTGCGGCGGCGCGAACGCTGGGCGAACTGGCGCCGGCGCAAACGTGGGGCGTGCAGATCGCCGGCGTGAATCGCGGTGGCGTGCGAATCCTGAACCCGAGCGCGGACGAGCGGTTGGGCGCGGGCGACGAAGTTTTGGCGCTGGGCACGCCGGGGCAGATTCGGGAGTTCAAGGCGTGGCTGAGCGAGCGGCCGGAAGAGGAAACCGGGTAGCGCGGGCGCGGCAGGTCGGGCAGTTTTTTACCGGGCAAAAAAAGAGCGCGCCGGGAATGGCGCGCTCGAAGCGGTCGGTGCAGACGGCGGCGGATCAGTTCACGCCGTTGGTTTTGGTGACCTCGGGCTTTTTGGCCTCGGGTTCGGCGGGCTTCGGCTCGTCCTCTTCCTTGCTGGCTTTCTTGAATTCCTTGATCGACTGACCGAGGCCGCGGGCGAGCGAGGGGAGTTTCGAGCCGCCGAAGAGGACCAACAGGATGATCAGGATGATGAGCAGCTCACCGCCGCCAAGACCGAAGGCGGCAAAAAATGCAGAAGAGGTAGCCATGATGCGCAACCTATGCCGGAGGTGGGGACTGTAAAGCGGGAAAACGGATTGGCGGCGGCGCGATCACGGCTTGCCGGTGGGAATCGGCGGCAGTGAAAAACCGCCGGGCAGGTGCTGCGGCGGGCGCGTGGGCACGCCGCTGGTGGCGGCGACTTTCAGGAGGTTTTGCGCGTTGTCGATCTGCTCGGCGTCGAAGAAGCCGTGAAGCTGGCGGATGCGCGTCGGGTGGCGCATCTTGCGGAGCGCCTTTGCCTCGATTTGGCGGATACGCTCGCGGGTGACCTTGAACTGCTTGCCGACCTCCTCGAGCGTGCGGCTGTAGCCGTCGATCAGGCCGAAGCGCAGCGAGAGCACGCGGCGCTCGCGCTCGGTGAGCGAGTCGAGGACGTCGATGATTTTTTCGCGGAGGAGCGAGAACGCCGTCATGTCGTAGGGATTCTCGGCGGATTTGTCCTCGATGAAATCGCCGAAGCTCGTGTCGTCGCCGTCGCCGACGGGCGACTGGAGCGAGATCGGCTGCTGCGCCATCTTCATGATTTGCTGCACGCGCTCGACGGGCAGGTTCATCTCGTCGGCGACCTCGTCGGGCGTGGGTTCGTGGCCGAATTCCTGGAGGAGCTGCTTCTGCACCTGCATGACCTTGTTCAAGGTCTCGATCATGTGGACCGGGATGCGGATGGTGCGGGCCTGGTCGGCGATCGAGCGGGTGATGGCCTGGCGAATCCACCACGTGGCGTAGGTGGAGAACTTGTAGCCGCGGCGATACTCGAATTTTTCGACGGCCTTCATGAGGCCCATGTTGCCCTCCTGAATGAGGTCGAGGAAGGAAAGGCCGCGGTTCGTGTATTTTTTCGCGATGGAGATGACGAGGCGGAGGTTGGCCTCGACCATTTCGGTCTTCGCCTGGTGCGCTTCGCGGACGTGGACGCGCGTCTGCGCGACGACCTTGAGGAGTTCGGCGGGGTCGATGCGCTGGATCGCTTCGATTTGTTTGAGGCGGTGCGTGATGACCTTCGTGTCGATGCCGGCGTCTTTTTTGGTCTTCGGGTTTTTGGCGCGGTCGAGCTGGCTGTGGAGCGACTCGATTTCCTCGAGCACGGGCCGGAGCTGTTCGAGGTATTCCTCGTAAACCTTCAGCTTGAAAAAGAATTTGCCGAAGAAGGCGCGGAGCGTGTTCTCGCGTTTCCGGTGCTTGGAGAGGACTTTTTTCTTTTCGGCGTCGGTCCTGGCCTTGAGGTATTCCTGCCAGGAGTCGGCGACGGCTTCCTCGGCCTTGCGGGTGGCGAGGACGTGTTTTTCGAGGCCCTTGAAGTAGGCTTCGCGGCTGTCGATTTTTTTGTCGATCACGACGCGGTCGAAGCGTTCCTGGCGGTCGATGAGCTTCTGGCCGAGGGTGACGATGTAGCTGCCGATGACGGTGGCGTGGAAGAGCGCCTCCTGCGCCTTCAGTTCGGCGTTTTCGATGCGCTTGGAAATCTCGACTTCCTGCTCGCGCGTCAGCAGCGGGACCTGGCCCATCTGCTTGAGATACATCCGCACCGGGTCGTCGAGGATGTCGTGCTGCGAGGAGCGCGACTCCTCCTCCTCGGCTTCCTCCATGCGCTGCTTGTAGTCGTCAACCTGATCGGGCTCGAGAATCTCGATCTCGAGATTCTGGAGGATCGAGAGGACGTTATCGATTTCCTCCTGGTTCTCGACGGACTCGGGGAGGGCTTCGTTGATGTCGTCGAACGTGAGGTAACCCTGCTCCTTCGAGAGCCGGATGAGCTGGCGGATTTTTTCGTTGATTCCGCCCGCGGGAATTTCGGCGCCGGCGACGACTTCGACGGTGGGCGACGCGGCGGCGGCGCCGACCTTTTCGATGGCGGCTTCGACGGCTTCGGACTGGGGGTCCACGGATGCTGGCGACTTGGCTTTACGCGACATGTGATGATGAAGGGTCTCTATAAATGGGCGCAACCGCTGCGGGCAAACCGAGCGGTTGACGTAACTGGCGTTGAATCTCGGAGCGTGCTTTTAAGAGTGAAATTGGGTCAGAATTACTGTCCGCATGGCTGTTGGCTAAAGCAAGTTCTATTTCCCGCAGGCGCGGTTCGAGCGCGCGGGCCCGGAGTTGGCGGAGCCCTTCGCTGGCGACTTTGACCGGATCGTCGAGCACCGGGGCGTCGAACAGGAGCGTCGCGACGAGCGAACGCTCTTCGGGCGTTTCGAGCAACGAATCGAGGTGATCGCGGCCCGGCCAAGTATCGTGCTCGAACTCTGCCAGAAAACGGTTGAGAAGCAAACCGGCGGCGTGATTCGGGTCGATCCACTCGTGTGGGAGCGCGGAGCTCAAGGGCTTGCCGAGATTTTCGAAATGGAGACAGAGCAGGAGCAGGTCGCGTTCGGAGGTTTGCGGCGAGGAGGCCGACGAGGAGCCGGAAGAATTTTCGGTTTTGGGCTCCGGGTTTTGAGGCGGACGCGCAGCGGCCTGGCGATTTTGACGCATTATGAAGGTCTGAAAATCTTTTTGGAACGCGCCGGCGGAGAGGCGGAGCTGCGACGCGGCTTCGGCCAGGAATTCGGAGCGGGCGACTTCGCCCTCGGCGGCGGCGATGAGTTCGAAGATGGTTTGCGCGGCGCGTGTTTTTTGCTCGGAGGACGCACTCGACAGATCGGGCAGCACGGCGTGGCAGGCGAAGGTCATCGCGCTTTGTGCGCTGCGGCGGAGTTCGTCGTAGGCGGCGAGGCCGCGTTCGAGAAAGAGCAGGTCGGGGTCGATTTTTTCCGCACCGGCGAGCGTGAGGAAGCGCACTTCGAGCCCGGCTTTCAGCGCCATCGGCAGGAAGCGCAGCGCGGCTTTCTGGCCGGCGCTGTCGCTGTCGAAGAAGCATTCGACCTGCGTGTGGTAGCGGCGGAGCAGCACGAGCTGGCTTTCGGTGATCGACGTGCCCTGCGGCGCGATCGCGGTCTTGAGGCCGACTGACCAGCAGCGGAGCGCGTCGAGCTGGCCTTCGACGAGCACGAACGGTCTGCCCTCGCCGACCGCGGTGCGCGCGCGGTCGAGATTGAAGAGCAGGTTGCCCTTCGTGAAGATGGGCGTTTCGGGCGAGTTCACGTATTTCGCGTCATGCGCCGGATCGTCCTCGGGCGTGAGGTCGGTCTGCCGCGCGGTGAACGCGCACACGCGGCCCTGGTGGTCGCGGATCGGAATCATCAGCCGGCCGCGGAAACGCGGGCGCAGCGCGCCGAGCGTGAGCTGGGCGTCTTCGTAAATGAAAAACAGCCCGCAGCGGCGCAGCGCCTCCTCGGAAAATTTCCGTTTCAGCAACGCCGCGCCGAGTCCGCTGCCGGCGGCGTCGGCGGCGCCGATCTTGAATTCGTCGGCGAGTTCAGGCGTGAAGCGGCGCCGCTCGGTCCAGTATTGGCGCATGTAATCGCCGGCGGCGTCGCGCGTCTTGAAGGCCTGGTGAAAATGCTCCGCCGCGACGTCGTGCAGGTCGAAAATCTCCTGCCGCAGCGAACGCTCCTCGCGGCTCGGCCCGCCGGAACCTTCCTCGTATTCGATGACGATGCCGAAGCGCTTGCCGAGTGCCTCGACGGCCTCGGTGAAGCTGAGCTGCTCGGTTTCGCGCACGAACGTGATCGCGTCGCCCGCCTTGCCGCAGCCGAAGCATTTGTAGAAGCCCTTGTCGGGATCGACGTTGAAGGAGGGCGTTTTCTCGTTGTGGAACGGGCACAGCCCCTTCAGCCGCGCGCCGCCGGCCTTGCGCAGCGTGACCACGCGCGACACGACGTCGGCGAGATTGACGCGAAGCTTCAGGTCGCGGACGCAGGAAGGTTTGATGACGGGCATGAACGGGCGCGGCCCGCCGGGCGAACGGCTGGCGAAGAATGCACTTTCAACCGGGCGGGGGGACTGTCAAGTTTCGCGCCTCGCGGAGGAAACTTTCCGGCTCGCCCGGCTACTCACACATGATGCGCTTTCCCAAAATCCAGCTCTTTGCCGCAGTCGCGCTTGCCGCGGCGAGTGCGGTCGTTCGCGGCCAGCCCGCGCCGGCGACCGTGCCGAAGGCGCCACAGGCGCCGGTCTGGGAGGCGCGACTGCCGGGTTTCGACGAGGCGAGCTATGCGAAGGAAGTCGAGGCGTTGATCGCTAATTTCGAAAACACCTCAGGCCGCAAGCTCGTGCCGGGTCCGAAGAAGAAAGCCGGCCTCAAAATCTACACCGACTCCGGTCCCGGCATGGCGACGCCGATCCCGCTCGTGCACGCCGTCATCGCGGCGCTCGAGCGGCGCGGTTTCGAATCGCAAAACATTTTTCTCGTCGGCCTGAATCAGCTGCGGCTGCGGATGACCGGCTATCTGCCGTCGCTTGTGACGGGCGAATCGCCGTTCAAGGGCCACCCGATTTATGTGCTCGAGTCGGGGCGCTACTACGACCCGGTGTGGTTCTACGATTCGCCGCTGCCGCAGCGGTTCGACCCGATTTTCGCGGCGGAGCAGACGAAGGATTATTCGAACACCTCGACGAAGGACGAGGACCGCAAGAGCTTTCTCGCGACGCCGCTGTTCCTCGATGCGGATTTCTGGATCAACCTGCCCGTCTATACCGATCACCAGACGCTCGGCGTGAACGGTGCGCTGGTGAACGCGACGCTGTGGAACGCGTCGAACACTGCGCGCTTTTTCCGCTCGCCGGCGAACGCGCCCGCGGCGGTTGCGGAGATGAGTGCGATCCCGGAATTGCGGCAGACGTGGATGTTCACGCTCGCGAGCCTCGAGCACTACCAGTTCATCGGCGGGCCGTTTTTCAATTCGCTCTACTCGGAGTCGGAGCCGCTGCTCTGGCTGAGCACCGACCCGGTGTTGATGGACTCGCTGATGCGCGCGCGGATCGACGACTGGCGGAAACGCTCGGGCTTCGAGCCGATCTCGGAGGAAATTCGCACGCTCGAATTCGCCGAGACGCTCGGCGTGGGCTCGACGAAAATCGCCGCGGCGAAGATCATCGACGTGCAGTAAAGCGACCGGATGGCCGCGCGGGCGAAAGTTCCCTCTTGTCAGTCGCGCTCCGCTGCGCCCAATTCTTTTCCGTCATGGGTTCCGCCGCTTATCTGCCGTTTCTGATTCAAGCGCTGCTCGCCGCGGGCATCACCGTCGCGATCATCGCGGCGAGCCAGTTCATCGGGCAGCGCGCGCGGCACACGAAGATCAAGGACTCCGCCTACGAGTGCGGCGTGCCCGGCGAGGGCGTGATCCACACGCGGTTCTCGGTGAAGTTTTACCTCACGGCGCTGCTGTTCATGCTGTTCGACCTCGAGGTCGTGATCCTCATTCCGTGGACGTTCATCTACCGGGAATTTCTCGCGAACCACATTTCGATTCTCGGGCCGATTTTGTTTTTCATCGGCGTGCTGGTGCTCGGGCTTTTCTACGAAATCAAAAAAGGCGCGCTCGAGTGGGAGAAGTGACGCGCGGCTGATTCATGCGGCTGGAAAAAATCATCGCCCGCAGCCGGATCGTGGACCTGCACAGCCTCGATCTCGAGGGCGCGTTGCAGGAGCTGCTCGCGGTCTGCGTGAAGCAGTTTCCCGACCTGAAGCCCGACGCGCTGTTGAAGGGCCTGCTCGCACGCGAGAGCACGATGACGACGTATCTCGGCCTCGGCGTCGCGCTGCCGCACGTGCGCGTGCGGATGAGCCGGCGCTACATCCTCGCCATCGGCCGGAGCCGCGCGGGCATCAAACACGACGGCGCGCTCGACGACGAGCGCGTGCGGGTGATCGTGATGCTCATCGCGGGCGAGAAGGCGCGCGATTACCTGCAGGTGCTCGCCACGATCGCGCGGCAGGTGAAGGAGCCGGATCTCGTCGAGAGCCTGATCAACGCGCCCGACCTCGACGCGCTGCATGAGCGGCTCGTCGGCGGGCTCGGCGGCATCCGTCCGGTGCAGGCGCATCAGAATCGCGTGAACCGGCTGATGTTTCGCGAGGCCGAGCGCGTGGCGAAAGGCGCGGGCTGCCGCGCGCTGCTGGTGTTCGGCGACACGTTCATCGGCGGGATCGAGGCGGGCGCGCTGCCGTCGAAACTCAAGACCATCCTCGTCACGCGCAACCCGGTCGAGCCGAGCGAGGACCGGCGGGAATTTTCCGAGATGATCCAGGTGCGGTCGTTCTCGAACCAGCGCATGGCGCAGTTGCGCAGCGCGATCCTCGTCGGGCTCACGCGCGGCGTGATCGCATTCAACGACCGCGTGTGCTGCATCGGCGGGATGACGGGCAGCAACCAGTTCGACACGCTGACGGTGGTCGATATCGAGCGCGAGTTTCAGACGCTGCTCACCGGCCAGAACGATTTGCTGCCGGAGGACGTCAAGGCGGAGGTGCTCGAGCGCGTGATCGCTGTCGCGACCGAGCTCGCCGTCGAAGGCCGCGAGGGCCGGCCGGTCGGCTGTCTGTTCGTCGTCGGCGACAACGAGCGCGTCGCCACGCTGACCAAGCCGCTCGTGCTCAATCCATTTTACGGTTACAAGGAGGAGGATCGCAACATCCTCAATCCGTTCATGGACGAAACGGTGAAGGAATTTTCCTCGATCGACGGCGCGTTCATCATCCGCGGCGACGGCGTGGTGGAATCGGCGGGGAGTTTGATTCAGGCGACCGACAGCGACCAGTTGCCGAGCGGGCTGGGCAGCCGGCACGCGGCGGCGGCGGCGATCAGCGTGGCGGCGCACTGCATCTCGATCGTGGTGTCGTCGAGCACGGGGCAGGTGACGCTCTTCCGGCGCGGCGTGATGCTGCCGTTGACGGAAAAGCGGCGGTGACGTGACGCGGGCGCGGTGCTTGCGCCACTTTGGGGTTGCGCCGGCCCGGTCCCGCGGTTTCTTCTGACCCTTCAATCCATTTATCACCATGCAAGAACTCGTCACCCTGGAATGCACCGAAGCCAAGAAAGAGGGCAAACCCGTTTCCCGTTATCTCACGTATCGGAACAAGAAGACCGTGACCGAGCGCATCGAGAAGAAGAAATACAATCCCCACCTGAAGCGCCACACGGTGCACAAGGAGATCAAGTAACCCTCTGCCGGTGTGCCGCGCGGATCGCGGCCGTTGGAAAAACCAAAGCCGGGCGTCGTGCCCGGCTTTTTGTTTTGGTGGCGATCAGTTCGCGCTCTTGTCCGGTGGGGCGGACATCGCGGCGCTGCCCGACGTTCCCGCCGCCGGCGCGGACAGTTGCTGTCGGCGCGCGGCGCGCCAGCCCTCGCGATGCTTGCGAATCCAGTCGAGGAGCGCGCGCTCGAAACCGATGTCGTAGCCGAGCCGTTCGGATTCCAGCCACTTGTGCTTCAAGATTTCCTCCCGCTCGGCGAGGAATTCCTGGTAGAGGCTGGATTGCTTAACAAAATCTCGGTTGGTCGCTGGATCTGGTGCGGGAGAAGTCATTCGGCAAATCTGCGCGGACGGAAATGAGAGGGACGAGGTCATGGCTGTCAATGCCTGCAATTTTCCTAAATGTTACATCTGCTGTGCCGCCGGGCGCAAGAGCCTTGTCAGCAGCGTGCCGGCGATCTGGCGAAACGTTTGTCCAGCGATACTTTCGGGCGCCTGCACGACGATCGGCATCCCGGCGTCGCCGCCGGCGCGAATCTCGGGAATCAGCGGCACCTGCCCGAGCAGCGTCGTGCCGAGCCGCTCCGCCGTGACGATGCCGCCGCCGCTGCCGAACAACTCGTGTTTCCGGCCGGACGGATCGATGAAGTAACTCATGTTCTCGGCGACGCCGAGCAGCGGCACGTTGACCTTTTGAAACATCAACCCGCCCTTGCGCGCGACGTTCGTCGCGGCGGGCTGCGGCGTCGTCACGATCAACGCGCCGTCGAGCGGCAGCGTTTGCACGAGCGAAAGCTGCGCGTCGCCGGTGCCCGGCGGCAGATCGACGAGCAGCACGTCGAGTTCGCCCCACTTCACGTTTTGGACGAACTGCTGCACCGTTTTCATGATCATCGGGCCGCGCCAGACGACGGGTGTGTTGTCGTCCACGAGAAAACCCATGCTCATCACTTTCACGCCGTGGCGCTCCATCGGGACGAGCATCGCGCCGGCGCCCTCGCCCTCGACCTCGGGGCGGCCGTCGAGGCCCATCATCAGTGGCACGCTCGGTCCGTAGATGTCGCAATCCATCAAGCCCACGCGGCCGGGCCGGCCCTGCGCCTCGAGCACCTGCGCGAGCGCGCACGCGAGGTTGACGGCGAACGTGCTCTTGCCGACGCCGCCCTTGCCCGAGGCGATCGCGATCGCGTGCTTGATCGCTTTCGGGGCGCCGGCGTTGCCGCCGAGATTGCCACCGGCGCCGGACGCGGGCGGCGTTTTCAACGGCGAGACGGCGATGTCGATGATCGTTTCCCTCACGCCGGGAATCGCGCGCAGGCACCGGTCGACTTCCTTTTTGAGCTGGAGCGGAACTTTCGGATCGCTCGTGGTCAGAGCCAGCGAAACCTTCGCCGTGCCATCCACCAGCGCCGCCGCGCGCACCAAGCCGAACGAAACGATGTCGCGGCTGAAGCCGGGATATTTCACTTGCTTGAGGTGCTCTTTGAGCTCGTCGGTCGTCACGGAAAATCAGGCACGAAGGGAATAAAGTTGTTATGCGCGTTCGCCCTGTAAATAGAAATGCCGGGCAACCGCCCATGTTAAGCCACACTTTTTCGCCATGCAAAGAACTCTCCGTTTCATCCTGCTTTCCGCCGCGCTCGCCGCGCCGGTGCTCGCCCAGCGCGACATCGGTCGCATCGACATCGTCGCCGAAAAAAACACGGTGCCGGTGCGCGTCTCCGCCAACACGCCCGAGCTCAACACGCTCGCGCTGCAAGCCTTCGGCGCGCACGGCCGCTATCGCGTGACGGCGAGCGGCTACGCCTATGACATCCGTTTCTCGCTGCTCACGCCGACGCAGGTGCGCGTCGATATCACGAAGGGCGCGGCGGGCGCGCCTTACGCGTCGGAAGTCGCGGCCGGCGCGAACGCGCGCCAGGCGCTCCTGCGCGCGGCGGATGTCGCGGTCGTGAAAACGAACGGCCTCGGCCTGCGCGGATTTTTCAGCGCGCAGCTCGCGTTCATCGGCGAGCGCACGGGGCACAAGGAAGTTTACACGTCGGACCTGTTCTTCGGCGGCGCCAAGCAGATCACGCGCGACAACACCGACGCGCTCATGCCGCGCTGGTCGCCCGACGGCGGCCGGCTGCTCTACACGAGCTTCTACAAATCCGGTTTTCCCGACATCTTCGAAATCGACCTCGGCACGTATCAGCGGACGACCTTCGTGAGCTTCAAGGGCACGAACAGCAGCGCGCGCTTCAGCCCGAACGGCCAGCAGGTCGCGATGGTTTTGAGCGGCGAGGGCACGCCGGAAATTTACCTCAGCACCGCGCAGGGCCGGCAGGTCTCGCGCAAGACGCATTCCGAGGCGATGAAATCCTCGCCGTGCTTTTCGCCGGACGGCTCGCGGCTCGTGTTCGCGATGGAGCCGGGGCCGCAGCTTTACGTGATGTCCGCCGCGGGCGGCGGAGCATCGCGCGTGACCTCGGGCATCAGCACCTACTGCGCGGAGCCGGACTGGAGCCGCGCCGACCCGAACAAGATCGTGTTCACGATCCGCGTCGGCGGGCGGTATCAAATCGCGGTGCTCGACCTCGCGTCGCGCGTGAGCGAGCAGGTGTCGAAGGCGCCGTTCGACGGCATCGAGCCGAGCTGGCTCGCCGACGGGCGGCACGTCGTCTACACCGCGCGCAGCGCCTCGACGAGCCGGGTGTGCATTCTCGATACCGAGACGGGCAAGAGCGTGCCGGTCAGCCCGAGTTCGTTCGGCTCGGTGATGCAGGCGAACGTCTGGGCGCCGTGAGCGGCGAAAAATAAAAAGGGCCGGTCCGGGACCGGCCCTGCTTTTAAGCGCTGTGCGCGGGCGGTTTTATTTTCCGCCGGCGGCGACGTAGTTCGTCTCGGCTGCGTCCCAATCGACGACGTGCCACCACGCGGCAATGTAATCGGGCCGGCGGTTTTGGTAATTTAGGTAATAGGCGTGCTCCCAGACATCGAGGCCGATGACGGGCGTGCCGCCGATGCCGGCGACGGCCTTGCCCATGAGCGGGCTGTCCTGATTTGCGGTCGAGCCGACGGCGAGTTTCGCGTCGGCGCCGACGACGAGCCAGGCCCAGCCGGAGCCGAAGCGCGTGGTCGCGGCCTTGCCGAAGTCTTCCTTGAACTTGGCGAATCCGCCGAGCTGCGCGTCGATCGCCGCGGCGAGCGAGCCCTTCGGCGCGCCGCCTTTGCCGGGGCCGAGGATCTTCCAGAAGAACGAGTGGTTCGCGTGGCCGCCGCCGTTGTTGCGGATCGCGCCGCGGATCGCCTCGGGGACTTTTGCGAGGTCGGCGATGAGCACGTTGACGTCGAGCGCGGCGAGATCGGGGTGATCCTTGAGCGCGTTGTTCGCGTTGGTGATGTAGGCTTGGTGATGCTTCGTGTAATGGATTTCCATCGTCTTCGCATCGATGTGCGGCACGAGGGCGTCGTAGGCGTAGGGCAGTTTCGGGAGTTCGTAGGCCATGGCGGGAGGGTGGTTTTCGGGTTGAATGAAACGAAGGGCAACAAATGCACCGGTCGGCGGTTGGGTCAAATGCCGCACGCGTCTTGCGGGCGTCGCCCGCGTTAATCTTCGAGCCGCTTCAGCCGGAAAAACGCCTGCAGCATTTCGCGGCACTCGTTTTCCAAAACACCGCCGGCGGTGATTTCGAGGTGATGGTTCACGCGTGGGAGGTCGTTCAGGTTCGTCGCGCCGCCGAGGCAGCCCATCTTCGGATCGGGCACGGCGAAGCAGACGCGTTTCACGCGCGACATCAGCATCGCGCCGGAGCACATCGGGCATGGCTCCTTCGTCACATAGACCGTCGCGCCGTCGAGCCGCCAGTCGCCGAGCTTCGCGGCGGCCTGGGTGAGCGCGAGCATCTCGGCGTGCGCGGTTGGGTCGCGTGCGCCCTCAACGGTGTTGTGCGCGGAACCGAAGACCTCGCCGCCGATTTCGATCACGGCGCCGATCGGGACTTCGTCGCGCCGCCACGCATCGATCGCCTGGTTGTAGGCGAGGCTCATGAAGAACGCGTCGTCGCGCACGAGTTGCGAGGGGAAGCGTTTTTCGAACGGGCAGGCGGGGGGCGGGTTGCGGTCGGCCATTTTACCGTGGCAGCGAAGAGGAAAATTGCTGGAGGTAAAGCCTTGCCTACGACCGGCGTTTCCGCCTTACAAGGGGCTTTTATTCCCGGACACGACCCGATGACCCAACGCACCCACGACCACACCCGCGCTCGCGCACACCATGGCTGACGGCAATGCGATCGAAGTAGAAGGCCGCGTGATCGCGGTCCTCCCGGGCACGATGTTCAAGGTGCAGTTGTCCAACAAGCACGTCGTGCTTGCGCACATTTCCGGCAAGCTGCGGAAAAATTTCATCAAGATCGCCGCGGGCGATATGGTGAAGATGGAGATGAGCCCCTACGATCTCGAGAAGGCGCGCATCACGTTTCGGATGAAGGAAACGAATTCGAACTACGTGCCGCCGCCGCGTCGCCGGCAGTATTGAGCGGGCCGGGGTTCGTTGTGGATCGCGTCGCGCGCGCGCGAAAAGTTAGCCGCGACAATCGCGGGACTCGCGGCTAGTGCTGTTCGCGAAATGCCCAAGCGCGCAACGCACAACGAGGCCCTCACGATCCCGGCCGGTTTCGCGGACGACCTCGACGCGTTTCTCGCCTTCATCGAACTCGAGCGCGGCCTGGCGAAAAACACCAGCGCGGCCTACCGCCGCGATCTCGAGCAGGCGGCGAATTTTCTCGCGCGGCGCGGCGCGGCCGGCTGGCGGAGTGCCAGCGGCGCGCAAGCCGCGGAGTGGATTCACTCGCTCAGCGGCAGGCGCTACGCCGTCGCCAGTCTCGCGCAAAAGCTGACGGCGTTGCGCATGCTGGCGCGCTTTCTCGTGCGCGAAAAAATCCGCGAGGACGATTTCACCGCGCTGCTCTCCGGCCCGAAAATGACGCGGCGGATTCCCGGCACGCTTTCCGCGGACGAGGTCGCGCGGCTGCTCGCCGCGCCGACGGGCGGCGACGCGCGCGCGCTGCGCGACCGCGCCTTGCTCGAGCTGTTTTATTCGAGCGGACTGCGCGTCTCCGAACTGGCGGCGCTCATGCTCCAGCAGGTCGATCTCGAGCACGGTTTTTTGCGCGTGTTCGGCAAGGGTTCGAAGGAGCGCGTCGTGCCCATCGGCGGCAAGGCGCTCGACGCGCTCGCCGTTTATCTCGCGGCGGGGCGGCCGCAGCTCGTGAGGTCGCGCACCGGCAGCCAGTTTTTCCTGAACCACCGCGGTGCGGCGCTCTCGCGCGTCGGCCTCTGGATGATCGTGAAAAAATACGCCAAGCGCGCCGGCATCACCAAGAATGTGAAACCGCACGCGCTCCGGCACTCGTTCGCCACGCACCTGCTGACCGGCGGCGCCGACCTGCGCGCGATCCAGGAAATGCTCGGCCACGCGAGCATCTCGACGACGCAAATCTACACCGCCGTCGAGCCGCAGCGGCTGATCGACCAGCACGCGAAGTTTCACCCGCGCAACAAAGCGGCGCCGTGACGCCGGGTGCCGGCGGCGCGCCGGACGGCCGCGGCGCTCAGCCCGCCGGCGCGGGGAATTGCGCGGCGAGCCGGCGCAGCATTTTCAGGTTCCTCATGGTCGCCCGCGGCGGCCGCAGGGCCGTGAGCTGCGGCGACGCCCAGACTTTCGAGTCGGGGGTCCGGATCCGACAGAGCCAGTAGAACTCGCGTCCTGCGATGGCGAATTCATCCACGCCGGTGCGGACGGCGGCGAGCCCACGCACCGTGGCGGCGTCGGGCGGGGCGCGGAGAAAACCGACGTGAATGGTGTTCGCGGCTTCGGTCATTTCCTTTTGCGGGAACGGCGAGTGGGCGACGATCGCGGCGACCTCGGCGCGCGTGCGCACGAAGGTTTCGACTTCATAGCCGAGCGATTTCGCGAGATGGCGTTCGATCTGCGTCGCGAGCATCGTGTCGTCGCTCGCGGCCGTTTCGAAGAGGACATTGCCGCTCGCGATGAACGTGACGACGTTACTGAACTTCAGCTGCGCGAACAGCCGGCGCAGGTCGTCCATCTTGACGCGGCGATAGCCGAGATTGATCCCGCGTAGGAAGGCAACGTAGTGAGGCATTCGGCAGTGAAGTCGTGGCGAGGCGGGGTTTTGGCGGCGCGGCCGGCCGCTATTTGCGGGTCAGCTCGAGGGTGGGTGGTGGAACCAAGCGTTGGGCGACGGATGCACGTTTAATCAAATCAGAAGTGCTCGCGTCAGAATAAGATTTGGGTTATCGAGTAATCTATTGGTATAGCCCCACGCTCTTTGATGCCGCACAACATCACATCAATTCATTTTAAGAACTACAAAGCGTTTAGCGATTTTTCTGTCACCCTTGGCGAGTTCAACGTTCTCGTCGGACCCAACAATGCCGGGAAATCGACCGTTTTGGGGGCGCTTCGAATTTTAGCGGAAGCTATTCGAAAGGCGAATTCTAGAAATCCGGAATGGGTTCCGGCAGAGAAAAACGAGACATTTGGTTATCGTGTCGATCTCGCCGACTTGCCGGTATCCACAGAAAACGTCTTCCACGATTACAACGATGCTGAACCCGCGGTGATCACTTTCCGGGTTTCCAACGGGAACAAACTCAGGCTAGTGTTTCCCGAGCGAGGTAAATGTAGTTTGATCTGCGACGCGAAGAAGGTTGTGCGTTCGGTCAGCAGTTTCAAAAGCGAGTTCGATTTGCGCATCGCCTTCGTTCCTGTTCTTGGCCCCGTTGAACACAATGAGCAGTTATTTCTGAAGGAAACGGCTAGGAGGGCGCTTCTCACGTCCTATGCCTCGCGGAATTTTCGGAATATTTGGCACCACTATCCGGAGCGTTTCAAAGAATTTCGAGAAATGGTTCAGAAAACCTGGCCGGGAATGGACATTGAGCCACCCGAGCGCACGGATCGGGAGAAACTCACCCTATTACACATGTTTTGTCCCGAAGAACGATTCCCGCGCGAAATCTTCTGGGCAGGATTCGGGTTTCAAGTTTGGTGCCAGATGCTGACGTTTCTGCTTCAGGCCCGTGGAGCATCGCTGTTTGTGATCGATGAGCCGGACATATACCTGCATTCCGATCTTCAGCGACAGCTGGTCAGCTTGCTCAAGGAACTCGATTGCCATGTGGTTTTGGCTACCCACTCGACTGAGATTATCTCTGAGGTAGAGC
>Ga0265313_10002629_pt1 | contig 15280 bp, 14 predicted proteins | sample 4123metaG_FD_203122 | JGI IMG/M metagenome (GOLD analysis project Ga0265313, IMG submission 203122) | Rhizosphere microbial communities from Carex aquatilis grown in University of Washington, Seatle, WA, United States - 4-1-23 metaG | ecosystem: Host-associated > Plants > Roots > Rhizosphere >...
GCCCATGGGCCCGTGGCGCGCGCCCGGCAGCTGCGTCTTCGCGTGGGTGATCCACAGTTTCATCGACGAGCTCGCGCGCGCCGCCGGCGGCGACCCGTTGAAATTCCGCCTCGATCTGCTTGGCGAGCGCGACCTGATTCCCGGCACCGGTCCGCACGACCTGGCCTACAACGTCGCCCGCATGCGCGGCGTGGTGAAGGAAGTCGCCCGCCTCGCCAACTACCCGACGCCGCTGCCGAAAGGTCGCGGTCAGGGCATCGCGTTTCACTTCAGCCACCGCGGTTACATCGCACAGGTCGCCGAGGTTACGGTCTCGAAAGACGGCACGCTCAAGGTCGATCGCGTCGTCAGCGTCGCCGATGTCGGCGCCCAAATCGTCAACCTCAGCGGCGCCGAAAACCAGTCGCAGGGCTCGATCGTCGATGGCCTCGGCACCGCGATGTTCCAGGAGCTGAATTTCGAGCGCGGCCGAATTGTGCAGTCGAATTTCAACGATTATCCGATGATTCGCATGCCCGACACGCCCACGCTCATCGAGTGCCACTTCCTGAAAACGGATTATCCCACGACCGGCCTCGGCGAACCCGTGCTGCCGCCGCTCGCGCCCGCCGTGTGCAACGCGATCTTCTCGGCCACGAGCAAGCGCGTCCGCTCGCTGCCGATCAGCAAAACCGACCTGAGCTGGAGCTAACGCGGCGCAGGTCTCGAGCCTGCCCACTCCCTGCCATGATCACCTCTCGCCGCGACTACATGATGCGGATCATCGAGGAAGTGGGCCGGATTCTCGCGCGCATTTCCTTCAAGCGTCGCAAAGGCGACAGCGACGACGCGGCGCTCGAAACCGTGGTGTTCGGCTTGCAGCGGCTGTTCGACCTCGATGCCGACCAGATTTTTCTCCTCACGCCCGCGCAACATTTTGACATGCTCATCGCCGACGAGCCGCCCGAGTTCGCGCGCGACAAAGTCCTGCTCTACGCAGCTCTTTGCACCGAGGCGGGGCACGCTTACGCGCGGATGGACAGTCGCGAAAAGGCGCGCGCCACCTTCACCACCGCGTTGCGTTTCACGCTGAAGGCGCGGGCGAAATTTTCCTCCGCCGGCTGGCCGGCCTTCGCGCCAAGCATTCCCGAATTGCTCGATCTGCTCGGCGACGCCCCGCTCGACGCCGAGACCGCCGAACTCGTCAGCGCCAGCGCTTCCGCCGCGTCACAATAGTTCACCCTGGCCGTCGTCGCGCGGCTTCACGCCGAGGAAGGCGCCGTAGCGCTCGAGCCAGTCATCGAGTTTCCCGAGGTAATAATTCGAATCGTAAGGCGCCGCCGTCGCGTCGTAGAGCGCGAGCGCCCGCGCCCGCTGCCAGTCGTTGGTTTTCCCCTTCGCTTTCGCGGTGATGTAGTAGCTCACGCGGTCGCCCATCCGCGGTCGCGGCGTCAACTGCAACGCCGCCTCCGCCGCCGCGCGCCGCGGCTTCCCGCCTTCGGCCATCAACCGCTCGTAGGCATCCGGGTTCTGGCTCAACGTCTCACTCTTCGCCAGTTCTTCCACCGGCACCGCGCGCGTCGCGAGCCGCGCGCGGTAATTTTCCAGCATCACGAGCGGCGATTCAGCGGACGCTCCGACCAGAAACGTGATCAACTGGTCGCTCAGCTTTTTCAAATACGGCTCGATGCCGCGCGACCGCAGCGCGCTGCCGCGCAGGGTCACTTTTTTCCCGTCGTAGAGCGCGTAGTTCTTCGCCTTGTAGCACCACATCGCGTCGTAGCGGCCGTCGTATTCCAGCTCGATGCCCTCCGGCAGGATCGTTTCCACCAGCGCGAGCAGTTCCTCCGGTTTTTCGTGATAGTGCTCCGATGAAAGATAAATCCCATCCGTGTCCGCCTCGAGGATCGTGCAGCCGTGCTTCGCGAACTCGTCGATCAGCGTCTGCAAAAGTTCGCGCCCGCGCCGCGTCACCTCCGCCGCCAGTTCGCCGTCGCCGAACCGCGCGCCGGAAAAACCGAGATAGCCGTAAAACGAGTTGATTAAAATTTTGAAACTCGCCTGCCGCGCCTGCGCTTCCGCGCGCTCCTCCTCGGTCGCGCCGCTGCGTGCGAGCTGCTTGTAAACGAGCCGATACTCCCGCAGCCGCCGCAGCAGCGGAATAAACACGCCCAGCGTGTCCGTCTTCGGGTTCCGTCCGATGTGCAGCAGCAGGCTCGGATAGAGCGACGCCACGTCGAAGTGCAGCACATGCCGGAACACACCCTCCTGAAAACTCCGCGTGTAGCCGCCTTCGAACGGCTGCACTTCCGGCGGCACCGGGCACGCGTGCCGCGCGTGGTAATATTCCTCGAGAAACAGCAGGTCGATTTTCGACGTCGCGCCGCGCAGTGTCGCCTCCTGCAGCAAGGTCGGGAACGTGCGCGCCTGTTCGAAATACGTCGGCAGCAGTTGATCCGCGAGTCCCTGCGTCTCGCGCAAATCGTCTTCCAGATAAGCGCGGAAGCGCGCGCGATCGTCGCGAAACACATCCTGAATCCGCGGCCCCTCGATGTAGGTGCGCGTCAGGCTGTCCTCCGCCGTGATTCCGAAATATACCGCCACGTCCTTCAGCCCGTAGGAGGTCAGTTCGCGCGTCGTGATGTCGTAGAGCTGCACGAGCAGATACGTGTCGATCACCGCGCGCCCCGGCAGATCGCACCGCGGAAAATCGATCCACCGCTCCGCCACTTTCAGCCGGCTGTTGCGAAAACTCGCCTTCTGCCCGTAACGCCCCCACGCGCACGGCACCTTGAATCTGCGGCAGCGCTGCCGCAGGTAATCGAGGTCGAACTTGAACACGTTGTGCCCCTCGATCACATCCGGATCGTCCTCCGCCAGCGCTGCGTTGAACGCCTCCAGCAGTTTCTTTTCCGCCTCATCCGTCATCTCCTCCAAAATCAGCAGCCGGTTCCGCCCACCGCAGCGCAGCCCGATCGCCAGCACCCGATCGCCCGGTTGCGCCGCGTCGCTAAAACCTCCTTCCGCCGAGGCCGTCTCGATGTCGAACTGGCACCGGCGCAATTGCGCGAACGTCATCTCGCGATACAATCGCTCGCGCTGTTGCAGCAAAAACTGGCTCTCGATCGGCCGGATCGCATCGACGCCGACGCCCGCATCGCGCGCCTGCCGCAGAAACGCGTCATACGCGCCGATGTCCGCCGCATGCAGCAGCCGGTTGAACGGGCTTTCGCCGTTCAGCCGCTCGATCTGCACGTTGGTGATGATCGCATCGGCGGGCGTGTCGTTGAGCCACGCGAACGGCCGAAACGTCGTCACGCGCGTCGCGCGCGCTCCGTCGGCCGTCGCGACCGTCGTGTGCACCCGGCCCTCGCCGTCCACCCAGACGCCGCACAGCGAACCGGCCGGGGATTTCGTTTGATCGGTCATTCTTCGCGCCGCTCAGAATGACATCCGAAACTCAGAACGGCTTCAGATACACCATCGCGACCGCGACGACGAGCAAGACGAGCGCGATCGTCATGAGCAAGTTCGCCTTGTCCCGTTTGCGATAGGCCATCCCGCCGAGCGCGGATACGCCGAGCCAGCACACGAGTTTCACGATGATCCATCCGTGCGGCACGAAACCGAACCTCCCCTGCCACAACCGCACGCCCGTGAGCACCACCAGCAGGCTCGCGATGCCCGTGATGGCGAGCACGCGCTTGCGCGTTTCCGGCGGCCCGGCAAAGGCGAAAAACGTGTAGCCCGTGAGCACGAGTAGGCCGACTACGTGGAGCAAATGCAGGACGTTGCTTTCGTTGGGGTTCATAAGTGAAGCGCGGACCAAAAGCGGAAAAGGAAAATTGACACCCCGCCTGTGCCGTATGCCCAAAGGCTCAGGACCTTTTTATGTTTAGGTGGGCGCCTCCTCCGTAGCGTCTGCTTTCCGATTTACGGCCTAGCATCTTCCGCGGCGGGTTCAGCTCCCGTAATGTTTCTAAGGCAAAGAGCAGTTATTGAAAGCACCTCGAACACTGCAGGGTGTCGCCGTTGAAGGTAGGGCCGCCGGCCCCGCCGTCAAATGCGAACCCAAAATCTTCCGCGCTCACGACTCGATGATGCTCGAGTCGAGATGCTGGATGATCAGCTCCTGCAGCGTCGCCAGAAACAGGTAGCACATGAACGCCTTTCGCACCGGCTCGTCGAGCTGCGCCACGTCGGCGTCGCTGCTCTCCAGCGTCTCGTCGCCGAGCGTTTTCAGGAACTTCTCGCGCAGCCGCAGCCGCACCGCCGCGCACGCGCGCACGACCGGCTCCGCGTTCGTCTCGTCGAGCCCGATCACGCCTTCCGTGAAAAAATTCTCGTCGAACAACGCCAGCAGTTCCCCCACGTCCGCCGACTGCGACCCCACCAGGTCCGCCGCCCACGCGTCGCGAAACTCGGCATCGAGGTCGCCCATCGCGAGCGGTGCCGCGAGGTCCTGCCGCAGCCCTTCCGACAGGCCCTTGATCACGTCGAGCAGCGGCGCGACCACCGGCAGGCTGAGCTTGATCTCAATGCGCTTCATCGGGCTCCAGCACCGTCGTGAGGTGCCACTGCTGCAGCGTGAACGCATACGCCTCCGCCTTCTCCCGCAGCCCGCTCCACACGACCGACCGACCCTGCTCGTGCACTTCCAGCATGTGCCGCCGCGCCGTCAGCTCGTCGAACCCGAAAACTTTTTTGAACACCATCACGACGTAGGACATCAGGTTCACCGGATCGTTCAACACCACCACGCGCCAAACGCCCTCCAGCGCGAGCGCCGTCTCGCCGTGCGTCTCGGGCGCGGCGTGCGGTTTGGATTCAGCGAATTTGTCCATGTGCGGTTCGACCGCCGACAACGGAAAACGTCCCCGCCCCGCCCGCAAGTTTATCCGTCTCCCGCGTGACGCGGTTCACCGTCGCGCTATCCATTCGCCTTCGCCTGCGCCTCCGCGACCGCCGCCGCGACTTTCGCCTCCGCCTCCGCCAGCGGCACCTTCGCCACATCCTTCTGCGCGCGCCATTTCAATTCGATGATACCTTCCTTGAGGCCCTTGCCGCCGATCGTGAGCCGCAGCGGAATCCCAATCAGATCCGCGTCTTTGAACTTCACGCCCGGCCGTTCCGCGCGATCGTCGATCAAAACCTCCACGCCCGCCTGCTCCGCCGCCGTCGCCAGCCGCTTCGCCAGCTCCATCGCCTCCGCCATCTGCGGATCGAGCACGCAAATGAGCACCTGAAACGGCGCCGAGTTCCACGGCCACACGATCCCGTCCGCGTCGTGACTCTGCTCGATGATCGCCTGCAACGTCCGGCTGATGCCGATGCCGTAGCAGCCCATCTCCATCAAATGCGTCTGCTTCTGATCGTCCGTGTAGCTCGCCCCGAATTTTTCCGAATACTTCGTGCCGAGCTTGAAAATATGCCCGACCTCGATCCCGCGCCGCACCTGCAACGGCTGCCCCGACTTCACATCCGGCTCGCCCGCGCGCACGCGCCGGAAATCGCCGAACCTCGTCACGGCCAGATCGCGCGCGATGTTCACGTTCCGCAAATGAAACCCGTCCTTGTTCGCGCCCGTCGTGCCGTTGCCGACGAGCCGGATCGCGTGATCGGCAAAAATTCCCGCGAGCGCGTCCGGATTTTTGATCGTGCCCTTCACCGTGCCGAGGCTGCCCGGCTTCGCACCCATCACCGGCTCGATCTCCTCCGACGTCGCCGGCCGGGACAACCCGAAGCCCAGCGCGCCGAGCTTGGCTTCTTCGAGTTCGTCGCAGCCGCGCAGCACGACGAGAAACGGTTTTCCGTCGCCCACGTAAACGAGCGTCTTGAACTGCCTGTCCGCCGGCACCGAATACGGCGCCGCCTCGAGCGCCGCGATCGTCACCACGCCCGGCGTCGCGAATTCCTCGAGCGCGCCCGCCGGCGCCACCTCGACCCAATCCGCCGGCACGAGCGCGCTCGTCGCCTTTTCCCGATTCGCCGCGTAGCCGCTCGCCTCGTTGTAAATCACGTCGTCGTCGCCGACCTCCGCCGGCACCATGAACTCGTGCGAATAGCTCCCGCCCATCACACCCGTGTCCGCCTCGACCGCGATCGCCTGCGCGCCGATCCGCCGGAAAAACGCCTCGTAGGCGCCCTTCATCGCGAGGTAGCTCGTGATCGAGCGCTCGTCGTCCACGTCGAACGAATAGGCGTCCATCATCACGAACTCCTTCGCGCGCATCAGCCCGAACCGCGGGCGGATCTCGTTGCGAAACTTCGTGCCGATCTGGAAAAAGTTTTTCGGCAGATCGCGATAGCTCGTGATCTCCGCCTTCACCAGCGGCGTGATGACTTCCTCGTGCGTCGGCCCGAGCACGAACTCCGGCTCCCGCGGCCCGCGCTTGCCGTCGCCCGCGCTGTCCGCGCGAAACATGATCTCGCGCGCCGCCGCCCAGCGCGGCCCCTGCTGCCAGTTTTCGGCCGGGTGCACGTGCGGCATCCACAACTCGATCGCGCCCGCGCGCTCCATCTCCTCGCGGCAGATTTGTGTGAGCTTCTGCATCACGCGCAACCCGAGCGGCAGATAGGTGTAAAGCCCGCCGCCCAGCTTGCGCACGAGCCCTGCGCGCACGAGTAGTTTGTGCGACGCGATTTCCGCATCGTTGGGACTTTCCTTCAGCGTCGGGATGAAATACTGCGACCAAAGTTTCATGCAGCCCGCGACCGAAGCAGCGCGCGCGCGCCGGAGCAATTTTATTTGCGACCGCCGCCTCCCGCCGCGATGAATCGCAGCCCATGTCCGCCGCTCAACGCCACCGCCAGCCCTGGCCGATGAAGTGGGTCGCGCTCGCGATCATCCTTGTGATCGTGCCCTACACGTATCTCACACTCCACTATCGCAAACCCGGCCGCGCGTTCGAGCCCTACCACGACATGAAGGACCGCGCCAACACCCTGCGGCTCCTCTCCGCCGGCTTCCAGCGCATTGCCCTCGACGCCGAGCGTCCCGCCGATCCGGTTCGCGGCACCGCCTCCGCCGCGCTCTTCCCTGCGCCCGGCGGCCTGCCCACCGCGCTCGACGCCACGCTCGTCGAAAAACCGCTGCTTCCCGCACAAATTCTCACCGTCAACGCCGCCGCCGCCGCCAACGCCTTGTTTCCCTACGAAATCGAGCTCACCTGCACGCTGCCCGACAACAAGCAGCAGCTTGGCGGCGCGCAGCTTTATCTCCGCAGCCAGGAAATTTTCATCATCCCCGATTTCGAACGCCTCTCCGGCGGCCTGCTCGCGCGCACGCGCGAAAATCTCATCCGTCTCACGATTCCCGCCGGCGCGCTCAAACCCGGCCGCTATCACATCACGCTCGTCGGCGCGCGCCTGTCGAAGGCGTGGACCTTGCAGGTGAAGTGACAAATTTTCGCCGCCCGCCGCCTCGCGCTACTATTGACGCGCCGCGTCTCATCGTCGAAAACCACGACCCCGACTTCATGTCCAACGCCAACGGCCAACCGATTTCGACCGTCCCGTCATCCGCGCTCGCGACGACGATCAAACCCACGGATCTCCGCGGCATCCTCCAATACGTGCCGCGTTTCCAGGGCCAGATTTTCGTCATCGCGATCGACGGCTCGATCGTTGCCGACGAAAATTTCGGCAACCTCCTCGTCGATCTCGCCGTGCTCCGCTCGCTCGGCATCAAGGTCGTGATCGTCCACGGCATCGGCCACCAGCTCCAGGAACTCGCCACCCTCCGCAACATCCCGATCACCAATTCCGACGGCACCGGCGTGACCGACGCCGCCACGCTCGACCTCGCGATCCGCGCCTCCTCGCGCGTCTCGCACGCGCTCATCGAGGGCCTCACGCAAAATTCCCTGAAATGCGCCGTCACGAACGCCGTCCGCGCGCTCCCCACCGGCATCATCAAGGGCGTCGATCAACAATTCACCGGCAAGGTCGAGCGCATCGACAAGGATTTTCTCTCCGAACTCATCGACCGCCAGGTCGTGCCCGTCGTCTCGCCGATCGCTTTCGGCCCCGACGGCAAATCGCTCCGCGTCAACTCCGACCTCCTCGCCGCCGAGCTCGCCGAGGCGCTGCATGCGACGAAGATCATCTACCTCGCGCCGCAGCCCGGCCTCGAAATCGACGGCGAAGTTCGCCGCGAAATTTCCGTCGATGCCGTCCGCAAGCTCCTCGACGAGCACCCCGAGCAGATCGCCGACTCCAGCCGCAGCAAGGCCGCCCACGCCGTAAAGGCGATCGAGACCGGCACGCCGCGCGTCCACGTCCTCGACGGCCGCGTGTTCGACGGCCTGCTCAACGAAATTTTTTCCAACGAGGGCGTCGGCTCGCTCGTTTACGGCAACGACTACCAGCAGATTCGCAAGGCCCGCAAAACCGACGTCCGCCTCCTGCACAACCTCACGCGCAACGCCGTCCGCCGCGAGGAACTCATCTACCGCACCCAGCAGGCGATCGAAAAAAACATCGACCAATTCTTCGTCTTCGAAATCGACGAGAACATCATCGCCTGCGTCACGCTCTATTTTTATCCCGACAAGCCGCAGCTCGCCGAAATCGGCTCGCTTTACGTCATGCCGTTTTATCACAACCGCGGCATCGGAAAAAAAATGGTCGAGTATGCCTGCATGATGGCGAAGGAGCGCGGCGCAAAAACCGTGATCGCGCTCTCGACCCAGAGTTTCGGTTTTTTCCAAAACGTCGCCGGCTTCGAGGAAGCCGACAAATCCTTCCTGCCCGAAGCCCGCCTGAAATCCTACGAAGACAGCGGCCGCAACGCGAAAGTGCTCGTCAAGCAACTCAGCTAGGCGGCATCAGTTCCTCGGTGACGCCAGCGCCGACCACGCCCGCGCGTAACGCCGCCCCAGCTCGCGATACGACGCCGAATCGAAGTGCACCTTGTCGCCTTTGTCGGTCAACCCTTCCGCCGACACGAGCGCGCAGCGCGGCACGCGCGCCGGCACTTTCGCGAGCGCCGCATTGATCGCGGCGTTCTCTTTGAAAAAATGCCCGATCTCGCCCACGATGACCGGCACGTCCTCGGCGCCAAGGTCCGAGCGCAGTTGCGCGATCATCCCGGCGAATCGTTCGACATAGCTCGCGGCCTTGTCCGGCGCGCTGTCCGCCTCGCCTTGATGCCAGAGAATCCCGGCCAGTTTCCCCTTCTTCATCGCCTCGCGCGCCCGCGCCACCGCGTCCGCATAAAGTTTTCCGCCCGGCTTCCATTCGTCGAGCGACGTCCCGCCGAACGCCGCCGGAATCAAACCGATCGTCGTGTCCGATTCAGCCTCAGCCACCGCCCGCGCGAAACTTGACGCGAGCCCCACGCCCGCGCGTTCCGGTTTGTCGAAATGCAGCGGGTCCACCGCCGGCGCCCACGTCAGCTCTTTCGTCAGCACAAACACCCGCGGATGCGGCACCTTGTCCTGCGGCTCCACCACGCCGCGCCCCGCCATGTTCGACTGGCCGATCAGCAGAAACAGTTTCAGGTTTCTTGGCGTCGTTTCGTCGGCGCGCGTCAGCGAAAACGCCGCCATCGCCAGCGCGATCCACACGCAGCCTCTCATCGCGTGCTTCACGATTTCAATTCCACGACGACCTGCACTTCGGTTGTCGATCCGCGCGGCAGCCCGTTCACCGCCACGGCCGCCCGCGCGTGTTTCCCGGCCTCGCCGAAAACTTTCACGAACAGATCGCTCGCGCCGTTGATCACCGCCGGGCTGTCGGCGAAACCATCGACCGCATTCACGAATCCGTTCACCATCACCACGCGCGCCACCGCCTCGAGCGAACCGACCGCCGCCTTGATGTTCGCGAGCGTATTCAGCGCGCAAATCTCCGCGGCCTTCTTCGCACTCTCGACCGTCTGCTCGCGCCCAACCTGTCCCGTGTGTGTCATCTGCCCGTTCACCGCCGCGATCGTCCCGGCGCAAAAAAGCAGATTGCCCGTGCGCACCGTCGGCACGTAGCTACCCGCGGCGGCGGGTGGATTCGGGAGCACGAGGCCGAGTTCGGCGAGTTTGGTTTCAGGGTTCATGGCGTCCAGACGTTCGGGCAAATACGGTCCGACGCAAAGCGGATTTTCCGGGAGGATTGCCTCGCGCGTGGCGAACTGTGATGTCTCGACCATGACGTTTCGCGACTGGCAACAGCTTTCCGCCGACCATGCCGCGCGGGAAGTGCACCGCCGCGTCCGCGCGTTGCCTTCCGCGCAACAGCGCGCCGCGATCGCCACGCTCGCGCCCGAACAAAACCTCGCCGAAGCCTTCGCCAGCGCGAACCGTTCGTCGCCGTTCGGCGGCGTCCCGTATTTTCTAAAAGATCTCTTCGACGTCGCCGGCCAGCCCACGTTTGCCGGATCCATTTTTCTTCCCGAGATTCGCCCGACCCCGACCGCCGACTCGGCTATCGTCCGCGCGCTTCGCGCCGCGGGCGCCGTGCTCGCCGGCAAGACCCACCTGCACGAATTCGCCTACGGCATCACCGGCGAAAATCCGCACTACGGCGACTGCGAACACCCGCGCTTCCCCGGCCGCACGACCGGCGGCTCGAGCAGCGGCTCCGCCGCCGTCGTCGCCGGGGGCGTCGTGCCGTTCGCGATCGGCAGCGACACCGGCGGCTCGGTGCGCGTGCCTGCGGCATTTTGCGGATTGTTCGGATTTCGGCCCACGCCCGGCGACGCGCTGATCGCCGACGCGTTCCCGCTCGCGCCGAGTTTCGACACCGCCGGCTGGTTCACCGCCAACGCGCCCGACATGCTCACCGCCATCGGCGCGCTCATCGGCGTGTCGTCGAGCGAGCGCCCGCCGCACGGCTGCTATCTGGATTTTCCCGGCCTGGACTCCGACGTCGCCATCGCTTTCCGCAACGCAGCGGCCCGGTTTGCTTCCCCGGCGGACGCTGATACGCGCGCCACCTTGCTCGATGGCTTCGGTTGCGCCCTCGAAACCTACCATTGCATCGTCGCCGCCGAAGCGTGGTCCGTTCACGCGCAGTGGGCCGAACGCTTCCGCGAACGCTACGATCCGGCCGTCTGGCAGCGACTCGCCCGGGGGCAAGCCCTTCCCCGTTCCGACTACGAGCGCGCCCAAATCGAAATGGCCGCGTTGCGATTGCTCTGGGCAAAGTTCTTCCTGGCGTTCGACTTTCTCATTTTGCCGGCGACACCTTTCGGTGCGCTCACCAAGTCCGAGTGCACGCCGGAAAATCGCAATCGCCTGATCTCGCTCACCGCCCCAGCCAGCATCGGCGGACTGCCCGTGCTCACCGTGCCCGTCCCGCTGCCGTCCGGCCTGACCACCGGCCTCCAGATCGTCGTCAATCACCCGCAAAGCCCCGTGATGAAGTGGGCATTGGAGGAATGCAGCCGCGCACCCTAGCGCGCGGTTGTCAATCCCAGCAGCCGCACCGCGTTCCCGCGCATCACGCTCTCCGGCGCACCCGCGATTCTCGCCTCGTCGATGAACCTTCGCATCGACGGCTCGGCGTCGAGCTTCGGATAAAGATTCAGCGGGAAATCCGAACCGAACAGCACGCGCTCCGCCGGCACCGCCGCGAGAAGACGCCGCCACACGCTGTCGTCGTAAACCAGCGGCGACGCCGCCGTGTCGTAAAACACGTTCGCCAGCTTCGCCGCCTCCGCATCGTGCAGCGGCAGCAATCCGCCCCAGTGCGCGAGCACGAAAGTCACCTGCGGAAATTCCCGCGCCAGTCGCACAAAATCCTCGAGCGGCGTCTCGACGCGTCCCGGATAGTCGCGGCTGTTCGGATCCGTCACGTGCAAAGTTACGGGCCAGCGCAGCTCCGCCGCCAGCGCGAGCGCGTCGCAAAAAACCGGATCATCGACCGCATAGCCCTGCGCGTGCGGCGAAAGTTCCCCGAGCCCGATCAATCCGTCGTCGCGCGCCCGCCGCATCTCCGCGCGCACCGGCTCGACTCCGCCCAGCGGCTGGGTCGTCGCGAACGCCGACAGCCGGTCCGGATGCGCCCGCACGCATTCCGCGTAAAATCGATTCTGCCATTCGCACGTTTCCGTTTTTTTCCAATACCAGCCCAGCAGCACTGCGCGCTCCACGCCCGCGCGATCCATCTCGCGCAACAATTCCGCCACGCTCGGAAACGCCTGCACCGCCCACCCGTTCTTCCGCCGTCGCGTGCAAAGTTCCGCCCACTCCGTTTCGCCGCGAGCCGCCGCCCAACCGACCGGATCGCGATTCGTCTCGGCCGGGTAGAGGTGAACATGGCAGTCGATCACGCGCATCGCGGCACGAAATTCGCTGGGTCGGATCGTCCGCGCAACCGCCAACTCGCGCCGCATGAACCCGCCCGTGCCCACGCCGCCCCGCAACAACACCTTCCCGCCATCGGACTGGTCCGTCCTCGCGCGCTGCTGGCATCCCGTCGCGCGCAGCGAAGCCGTCACCGCCGCCCGGCCGGTCGCCGCCCGCCTCCTCGACCAGGATCTCGTGCTCTATCGCACGCCCGCCGGCCTCACCGCCGCCGCCGATCTCTGCGCCCACCGCGGCGCGCCGCTCAGCCTCGGCACGATGTGCGACGCCGAAATCGCCTGCGCCTACCACGGCTACCGCTACAACGCCGACGGTCGCTGCACGTTTATTCCCGCGCATCCCGGCGCGCCGATTCCGCAAAAGCTCACGCTCCGCCGCTTCGCGGCCACCGAACGCTACGGCCTCGTTTGGGTCTGCCTCGACGCCAGCGCCGCGCCAGCGTTTCCGGATTTCCCGGCGCACGACGACCCGGCTTTTCAAGTCATCCATGTGCCTCCATTCGACTGGGCCGCGTCCGCCGGCCGCCAGATCGAGAGCTTCTGCGACGTCGCGCACTTCGCCTTCGTGCATCCCACGACGTTCGCCGCCGCCGATCCCACCGTGCCGCGCTACGAAGTCGCACCGACGCCCACCGGCGTCCACGCCGACTTCACGAGCCGCGTCGGCAACGTCAGCGATCCGACCGCCGCGTCGCAAACGTGGCGGCGCGTTTACGACCTGCACCTGCCGTTCACGGTGCATCTCGCGATCACGTTTCCGCACGGCGGCCGCATGGTGGTCTTCAACGCCGCCTGTCCCGTCTCCGCGCGGAGGACGCGCGTCTTCGCAATCGTCGCGCGCGATTTCGATCACGACCAGCCGCCGGCCGACACCATCGCGTTTCAGCAGCAAATCTACGCCGAGGACCAGCGCATCGTCGAACGCCAGAATCCCGAGGATCTCCCGATCGATCTCGACGAGGAAGTCCACGTGCGCGCCGACCGCACGTCCGTCGAATACCGCCGCCAGCTCGCGCGCCTCGGCCTCGGCCGCGCCTTCACCGCGTGAGGCCGGGCGGGTTGTCCCCAACCCGCCTCTGTCCCACCTGCCTTGTCACTTCGCCGGCACCACGACCGGCTCGCTATCTCCGCCTTTCGCGTCCTTCGCCGCCGGCCAGAGCAGGTTCAACACGAGCGCCGTCAGCCCGCCCGCCGAAATTCCCGACTCGAACAGCGAACGCAGCACCGGCGGCGCATCGTGCAACAGCAACGGCTGCGTCGGCAGCCCGAGCCCGACGCCGAGCGCCAGCGCCACGATCACGCCTTCGCGCTGCCCGAGCCCCGCGCTGAACAGCAGCCTCACACCCGACACGGCCACGAGGCCGAACATCAGCAGCGCCAACCCCCCGAGCACCGGCGGCGGCATCGCCGTCACCCACCGCCCGACCGGCGGAAACAGCCCGAGCAACCCGAGGATCGCCGCCATCACGTAACCGATCCGCCGGCTCGCCACGCCCGTGATCTGGATCACACCGTTGTTCTGCGCATACGTCGCGCTCGGAAATCCGCCGAACAGCGCCGACGCTGTGCTCAGCAGCCCGTCCGCCAGCACGCCCCCCGACAGCCGCCGCCAGTGCGCCGGCCCCGTCGTTTCCAGCCCCGAGAGCTGCGCCGTCGCCGTCATGTCGCCCATCGCCTCGAGCAACGACACAAGATAAATAAAAGCGATCGGCAGCGCGAATTCCCATCGAAACGCAAACCCGTGCGGCAGCAGCCGCGGCACCGTGATCCACGCCCCCGTCGCGTCCGGCGGCGGCGCATGCAACGCCCCGAGCGCCGCGCACAGCGCGCAGCCCACCACCACGCCGAGGGCCGCCCCCGCCACGCGCATCCACGGCCGGCCCGTCGCCTGCGCGAGCACGATCACTGCGACCACCGTCATCCCCACCGCGAGTCCCAGCCATCCCGGCGCGTCCGGCCGCAGCGGCGTCGCCAGCCCGAAATACGCCGACGGAATCAGCGACGCCCCGATCAACAGCACCACCACGCCGGACACCACCGGCGTGAACACCCGTTGCAGCCGCGAGATGAACGGCGCGAGCACGATCACCAGCGGCGCCGTCACGCACGACAGCCCGAGCATTAGCGCCAGCCCGCCCGCCTGCCCCGCCTGCGTCAGCGGTTGCAAAAACGCGAAACTCGTCCCCGTCACGCTCAACAACCCCGACCCCACCGGCCCGCGCTGCCGGCACTGCAAAAACGCCCCGATCGCCGAGCACAACAGCGCGATGCTGATGAGATAAGCCGTGTCCGCCGGCGGAAATTTCAGAATCCCCGCGAGGATCAGCGGCGGCGTGATCGTGCCGACGACCATCGCGGACACGTGCTGCGCGCCGACGAGCACCGCCACGCCGAGCGGCGGTTTCGACTCGATGCCATAAACCAGCGAAGGCGCCGCACCCGGCGCAGGGTAGTTTTGCACGCCGCGGATTCAGCAAGCGCCGCGCCACAAGGCGAGTGAGGAGTTAAGCCCGCCGCATGACACCGCCGCCGCCGCGCAATGCCCGCACGACAACGCCGCAAACGCCGGCACCCGCTTCGCGCCCAAAGTCGAGCCGATTGGTCCGGGCCGGTGGAGCGGCTTGTCCCCAAGCCGCTTTGCCCGCCCCCGCCGCGTTGGGGCCAACGCTCTCCGCCCCCGCTCCGGCCCGCCCGCCGCCCGGTAAGCCATCATCCGGCGCTCTTCAAAATGATGACTTACCCGGTAAGTCATCATCCGGCGGAGCCAAAAATGATGCCTTACCCGGTAAGTGCCCTTCCGGCGCTCTCCGAAGTCTCCACTTACCGGGTAAGTGGTCATCTGGCGGAGCCGCCGGTGCTTCATTACCCGGTAAGCGGTCATCCCGGACTCTCCCAAGTCATCGCTTACCCGGTAAGTCATCATCCCGGACTCCCCCAAGTCCCGCCTTACCGGGTAAGCCTTCATCCGGCGGCGGGAAAAATGATGCCTTACCGCCCAAA
>Ga0265313_10002630_pt1 | contig 15279 bp, 12 predicted proteins | sample 4123metaG_FD_203122 | JGI IMG/M metagenome (GOLD analysis project Ga0265313, IMG submission 203122) | Rhizosphere microbial communities from Carex aquatilis grown in University of Washington, Seatle, WA, United States - 4-1-23 metaG | ecosystem: Host-associated > Plants > Roots > Rhizosphere >...
TTCCTGGCGAAGGACTACAAGGATCTTGTGGTGGTTTACCGCAATGGCGCGCCGGTCCGGCTGTCGGATCTCGGCCGCGTGATTGATGCGAATGAAGATGTCCGGAACCTCGGTCTCGTGAACGGAAACCCGATGGTTCAAATCCAGATCAACCGCCAGCCGAACGCGAATGTCGTCGACACGGTCGCTCGGATTAAGGCTTTGATGCCGCAGTTCGAGGCCCAGCTTCCGCCGACGGTCCGTTTCAAGATCGCCAGCGACCGCACGATCACCACCCGGGATTCCATCCACGACGCCCAGCGCAACATGATCATCTCCATTGGGCTGGTGATCCTGGTGGTGTTCGCTTTCCTGCGCAGCGGCTGGTCGACGTTTATTCCGAGCATATCGGTTCCGGTATCCATCATCGCCACCTTCGGCGCGATGTACTTGATCGGATACACCTTGGACAATCTTTCGCTGATGGCGCTCACCATTGCGACGGGATTCGTGGTGGACGACGCCATCGTCGTCATCGAGAACATCACGCGCCACCTCGAAAGCGGAATGAAACCGATGCAGGCCGCCCTCAAGGGAGCGCAAGAGATCGGGTTCACCGTTTTGTCGATGAGCGTCTCGCTCATTGCCGTCTTCATTCCCATCCTGATGATGAGCGGCATCGTAGGGCGTCTGTTCCGCGAATTCGCCGTGGTTCTTTCGGTGGCTATCGCGATTTCCATGGTGATCTCCGTCACGGTCACACCCATGATGTGCGCTTGGCTTCTCAAGGAAAACCGCGGTCACGGATATCTCTATAACCAGACCGAGAAATTCTTCAAGTGGATTATTTCCACGTATGCCTCGGCGCTCCACGTGGTGCTGGATCATCCCGCGTCTGTCCTGCTCACCCTGCTGCTAACGGTGGGCATCAACGTTTACCTGTACGTCAAGGTTCCGAAGGGATTTTTCCCGCAGCAGGATACGGGACGCTTGCAGGGCAACGTGGTGGGCCAGCAGCACATTTCCTACCAGGCGCTGGTGGAGAAGGCGAAATGGTTCGAGGAGCAGATCCGGATAGACCCGGATGTCCAAGTAGTCACCATGGTGGCAGGCTCCAGCGGGGGCTATTCCGGCGGGAACTCGGCGAATATCAACGTTCAGCTGAAGCCGGTGGGAGTTCGCAAGTCCACCTCGGACCAGGTGATCGCCCGGTTGCGCCGCAAGACGAACGGCGTGCCTGGAGCGGTCTTGTATTTGCAGAACGCCCAGGACGTGCGTATCGGCGGCCGTCAGGGAAACGCCCAATACCAGTACACGCTGCAAGGTCCCGACTTCGCCTCGTTGGCGGAATGGGGGCCGAAAGTTCTGGAACAACTCTCGCTGCTTCCGGAGATTGCAGACGTAAGCTCGGATCAGCAGAATTCCGGGTTGTCGTCCAATGTGATTATCGATCGCGATACCGCGTCACGCCTCGGTCTTACGGCGCAGGCCGTGGACTCCGCGCTCTATGACGCGTTTGGCCAGCGCCAAGTTTCGGTGATGTACAAGTCCATCAATCAGTACCACGTTGTTCTGGCTCTGCAACAGCAATGGTGGGAGAACCCGGACTTCCTGAAAACCATCTACGTACAGACACCTAGGGGCATCACCGTTCCCTTGTCGGCCTTTACGCACTTCACGGAAGGAATCACGCCGATTTCGCTACCCCATCAGGGCCAGTTTCCGGCCACGACGTTTTCCTTCAACCTCGGCGAGAACGTAGCGCTGAGCGACGCCGTGACTGCGATTAATCAGGCGGAAGTGAATATGGGTCTGCCTGCGAATATTACAGGCAAGTTCGCCGGCACCGCGCAAGCCTATCAGCAAGCACTCGACAATCAACCGATCCTGATCGGGACGGCGCTGCTCGCCGTCTATATCGTGCTGGGAATTTTGTATGAGAGCCTGATCCACCCGCTGACCATCATCTCCACGCTGCCATCGGCCGGCGTGGGAGCGCTGATGGCGATGGTCCTGTTCAAGAGCGACCTGGACCTCATCGGCATGATCGGGATTCTCCTGCTGATCGGCATTGTGAAGAAGAACGCGATTATGATGATCGATTTCGCACTGGCGGCCGAACGGAACCAGGGGATGAGTCCGCGCGATGCCATTTATCAAGCGTGTCTGCTGCGCTTCCGGCCCATCATGATGACCACCATGTGCGCGCTGCTGGGCGGGATGCCGATGGCGCTCGGATGGGGTGCGGGAGGGGAGTTGCGGAGGCCCCTCGGCATTGCCATCGTGGGCGGCCTCTTGGTCAGCCAGATGCTGACCTTGTTCACCACGCCCGTCATTTATCTGTATCTTGACCGGCTTCGAAATTTTTCGGCTCGCCGTCAGCCGGATTACGGGCGCCGTCCCGATTTTCTGATTCCCGGCGGCGTTACAGGGAGTGGCGATTGATGTTGCGATCATTGATCCCGCGATCGTTAATGCCGCGACCTGGGAAAATCGCGATTTCTGCCGCGCTTCTCTGTTCCTCGTGTACCATCGGCCCCCGTTACCAGCGGCCCGTGGCCCAGACGCCGCCAGCCCTTAAAGCAATGGCCGGCAACAACGAATGGAAAATGGCGACTCCCAGCGATGACCTGCTCAAGGGTAATTGGTGGGAGATTTTTGGCGATCCACAACTGAACCGGCTGGAAGAGTTGGTCAGCATCAATAATCAGAACGTAAAAGTAGCGGAGGCGCAATTCCGGCAAGCGCGTGCACTGGTTCTCGCCAATCATGCGAACTACTATCCCTCCATCGGATCGAATCCGTCGATCACGCAAAGCGACAGCGGAAAAAACGGCGGCCTCGGAGGCACCAGCCAGACCTTTTCCCTAGGTGCAGCCGCGACTTGGGAGCCGGATTTGTGGGGCCGGATTCGTTTGTCGGTCGAGAATGCGGTGAACAACGCGCAGGTGAGCGCGGCCGATCTGGAGAATATCCGGCTCAGCGAGCAGGCGCTGCTCGCAACCGATTACTTTTCGTTGGCGGCGGAGGACATGCAGCTCGCGCTATTGGAGGACACGATAGACGCCTATCAGAGGAACCTGCAGTTGACTTCCGACCGCTTCCGCTTCGGACTGGCAGGCAGAAGCGATGTTACGCTGGCGGAAACCCAGCTTGACAGCGCAAAAGCCCAGGCTACGGAAACCCGCGTCACGCGAGCAGAGTTCGAGCATGCGATCGCTGTGCTGACCGGTGGGCTGCCATCCTCACTGGACATAGGCGCCAGCAAGATCAGCGGCCCGCCTCCACCGATTCCCCTCGCGGTCCCCTCACAACTCCTCGAGCGGCGTCCCGACATCGCGGCCAATGAGCGCCTGGTGGCTGCCGCCAATGCCAATGTCGGCATTGCGCAGACCGCTTACTATCCCACGTTGACGCTTTCCGCGAGCGCCGGTCTCATCACCAACAATCTGGCGAATTTGTTGACCTACGGGAGCCGCAGTTGGTCCGCGGGCCCCGGCGTTTCTCAGACGCTATTCGATTTCGGCCGCCGTGGAGCCGCATTGGCGGGAGCCCAAGCAGCCTACGACGCCACGGTCGCCGCTTACCAGCAAACCGTACTCACCGCCTTCCAGGAAGTCGAGGACGATCTTGCAAACCTACGCTACCTGGCGGAAGAAGCAGTGCAACAGCAGGACGCCGTTAGAGCCGCCCAGGAGTCGCTGAGTCTGGAGTTGGACCGGTACAGGGCGGGAACCGATTCTTACTTGAATGTCATCCAAACTCAGACCATCGCTTTAAGTGACCAGTTGACAGCTATCACGATCCTGCAGCGGCGCATGAGTGCGGCCGTGGATCTCGTCAAAGCCCTGGGCGGCGGTTGGGATGCCTCGACCTTGCCGTCGGGTGATGCTCTTCGTACCGCCTCTCTTGCCGACCCGGCCAATAGCCAAAATGTGGCTCAGCCGGTCAACAAATAGGACTGTGATCTACGCGACTACCAATCCCGGAATGGGAGAAGAGCGTGCGAAAGATTCGGCGCCTCAGGACGCGACAGAATGCTGGATGGATGAACGATCCGCGCTCCGGGATCGCTACCTTGCCTCGTTCCGGGAAAATATCATGATCCTGGACATGTGCTGGGCGGCTGGCCAGCGCTATAGCGTATGGAAACGCTGGCTGCGCGGTCCGGCGTTTAGCAAGGACGGCTCAGCGCCAGACGTTGCGTTCCGCGATCTCCTCTTGAGCGGGAAGCTGCCGCGCGAATACAGAAAACAACAGCGACCTAAAGGCTGGAAGTAATTCCGTAGTCCGCAAGAAGTCCGCTTCCCTTTAGGAGCTTCCGTATTGGCAACTAATGAGGCAGGGAAGTGTTTTTGGGGGGCCATTCGGGCCAATGATTTCCGGACGTCGCCTCGATCGGGATCGGTCCTGTCAGCGACGAGCCGGGGACGACGCCGGGAGGCGTCGGTCGAGGGGGCGGCTGATGGTCCGCCGTAGTGGTCAATCGCAATTCGTTCCACCCGATGTGAGCGGTGACGTGTTTATAGAACGTAGGTAACTCGCCGTCACCCCAGTCTTCGTGGAGGATGTTGAACTTCAGGGTGTCTCCCTGGATCTCAAAATCATCCAGTGCGGCCATGGTGTAGGGGTTATCGCAAGTCCCGCAGACCATGCCGCGAAGTTTGTCGCCCACTTTCTTAATGATGAAGAACTGCTTGGGCGCGCCTACGCCATAGCCCAGCCACACCCCGAGGACGTCCTTCTCGGTCAACGCGGACTTCCATGGTCCCGGCTGGATATACGGCACGCGTGGGGGCGCCGCTCCTTGCTGCTTCGCAGCGCCTTGCTGATTAAAGACCACGGGAGCAGTGGAAAGAGCCTTTGGAAGTGTTGACACCATGACCGGCAGCGGATCCGGACCGCGTGGATCCTTGATGAGAGTCCGCACGAACTTCCCGCCGCCGGGCGCTCCACTGGTGCCCGTCACGATGAGATTTCCGTTATTGAACTTGGCGACCGCCTTGTCCAGATAGGCGGTGCTGCCGTCGGACTTCACATGGGTCACTACGAAGTTGAGGCCGTCCGGGCCGAGCGTTCCATCGACAAACGCCAGCGTCGTGGCATCGGCACAGTAGGTACAGTAGATGCCCCTGACCTTATCGCCCCGAATGGAGAACTCATAGGTGTGGGCTTCACCTTTGTCTGTCCTCCAACCTCCGCGATAATCATCGGCGCTCTGCGCCACAGCCACTTGCAGCAGTCCGAGCATACCCGCCAATAGGAATATCTTCATCTTCTTCACTCCGCTCCCATTCGTTATATCACTCAGCCCGAGTATTGTTCGTCGCTGACCTGTTCCATCCAGTCGACCGCCTTGCCGTCGAGCTGTTCCTGAATGGCGATATGGGTCATCGCCGTGGTTGGAGCCGCGCCGTGCCAATGCTTCTCACCGGGCGGAATCCAGACGACGTCACCCGGCCGGATTTCCTCGATCGCGCCTCCCCAGCGCCGTGCCCGGCCACAACCAGCAGTCACAATCAGAGTCTGCCCCAGCGGGTGGGTGTGCCATGCCGTCCGAGCGCCAGGCTCGAAGGTGACGCTAGCGCCGACAACGCGCGCGGGAGCGGGCGGATTGAGCAGCGGATCAACACGCACCGTACCTGTAAAATACTCCGCCGGTCCCTTGCCGGAAGGCTGTGAACCGCTTCGCTTGATTTCCATTCCTTGATCTCCTTGGTTGCGCCTCTTAGCGACCCACAAGCCGCTGCAGGTTTTCCGGGTATCGCGCCCCTTCCACGGTGATCTTGGATGCCGCGCTTTCGATCTCCTGCAGGTCGCCGGATGTCAGCGCCACAGCGGCTGCTCCGAGGTTTTCCTCCAGCCGGTGCAGTTTCGTGGTCCCGGGAATGGGAACGATCCACGGCTTTTGCTCCAGCAGCCACGCGAGGGCGATTTGAGCGGGCGTGGCGTTCTTCCGTTTCGCGATGGTACCGAGCAAATCGACCAAAGCCTGATTTGTTTTTCGTGCTTCGGGCGTAAAACGCGGGACGATGTTGCGGAAGTCGGAGCTGTCGAACTTAGTGTTCTCGTCGATCTTCCCGGTGAGGAAGCCTTTGCCCAGCGGACTGAAAGGAACGAAGCCGATCCCGAGTTCCTCCAGGGTTGGCATCACCTCCGCTTCAGGCTCGCGCCACCACAGCGAGTATTCGCTTTGGAGCGCGGTCACCGGCTGAACGGCGTGCGCGCGACGGATGGTCTGCACGCCAGCCTCGGAAAGGCCAAAGTGCTTGACCTTGCCTGCCTTAATCAAATCCTTCACCGCTCCGGCCACGTCTTCGATCGGCACGTCCGGGTCGACACGATGCTGATAAAACAGATCGATGACACCGGTCCTGAGCCGTTTGAGCGAGGCCTCGGCGACCTGCTTGATGTGCTCGGGGCGGCTATCGAGTCCCGCCTGCTTGCCGGTGCTCGGGTCAAGTTTGAAACCGAACTTCGTGGCAATCACTACTTGCTCACGCACGGGAGCGAGGGCTTCGCCGACAAGCTCTTCATTCGTGAATGGGCCGTACACTTCAGCAGTGTCGAAGAACGTAACGCCGCGTTCGACCGCCGTGCGAATTAACGAGATCATCTCCTGTTTGTCCGCGGCCGGGCCATAGCCGAAGCTCATTCCCATGCAGCCCAACCCGAGGGCTGAAACTTCCAAGTCGCTTTTCCCAAGTTTGCGCTTCTGCATTGTTTCTCCTTAGGTTTCTCGTCTACTATATCCTGCGCTCCTCACGATACAATGATTTGGCAAGATTCCTCGAGGCCATGCGCATATGCGAATCCTTCTAACTCTATTGATGCTCGCGGGTGTTTGCCCCGCACAAAAAGTTTCCACTCAGGAACTGCTACAGATGGCTCGAATGCGCACTTCCGGATTGGAGCAAGCTCTGCGCGACACATTGGGCTCCGACAACATTCAAAAAGGTACGGCGGCGGCGGGCGAGATGGGCGATTTTGTATTTGCCGTGGTCGCGGAGAAAGGTCCATCGCTCCAAATTAACAACGACGCGCCGATTCCCGCATTTAAGGCCGGTTCCCTGTGGGTGGTGCAAAGCCGTTTGAACACAGGGACGGCCTACAAGTACACGTGGATCGCCGATGGGAAGCCAATCGGGGGCGCTAACAACTTGCCTGCGTTCGGACCCGACAGCTACGTCAAGCCCGGCGTGCCGCAGGGCAAGCTTACCGGACCGATCGAAGTGCCCAGCAAGATTTATCCCGACGTGAAGGCCAATGTGTGGTTCTATGTGCCCGCGCAGTGGGATGGCGTGACGCCACTTGCCGTGCAGGTATGGGGCGATGGGCAGAACTTCACGGGTCCGCGTCCGGGCCAGTGGAGGGTCCTGGAGACGCTCGACAACTTGACCGCTCAGAAAAGAATTCCGCTGATGGTCAACATTTTCATCCAGCCGGGAACTGGCCCGGACCGCAACCAGCGATCCATCGAGTACGACACGGTCAGCGACGCCTACTTGCATCGCCTTCTCGACGAGATTTTTCCGGTTGTGGCCAAGAACGTGAAAATGCGCACCGACGGGTATAGCCGCGCCATTCAGGGCCTGAGCTCAGGTGGCATTATGGCGTTTAACGCGGCGTTCGACAAGCCGGAGGAGTTTTCGCGGGTGTTGAGCTGGATCGGGAGTTACACGGCGCTGCGACGATCGGCCGAGCACCCGGAAGGCGGCGGTGAATATCCGACCATGGTGCGCCGCGATTCTAAGCGCAATATCCGCGTGTGGCTTCAGGATGGCTCCGCGGATCTCGATAACGCGGCCGGTAATTGGCCGGCGGCCAACATCGGAATGGCGAACGCGCTGAAGTTCAAGGGTTACGACTATCACTTCTCGTTCGGCGTCGGGGAGCACAACGACGGGCACGGCGCGGCGGAGCTGCCGGAGGCACTCACGTGGCTGTGGCGCGATTACGATCCGGCAAAGACGTCGCAGGAGTTCCTGCAGGAACCAGCGGAGAAAGATCAGCCAGTCTGGCGTGTGGTCCAGTTGAATCGGAAATAGAAGGCGCCGGTTCCCTTATATACTACGCAGATGGAAGTCAGTCTCTTTCCTAATCCGCGCCGGCCGGGCATCGGGTTGCGGCCACACAGCGAGAGCCAACGGCCACTGCTGCCGCAGCATGCCCGCAATTGTCCGGTGCTGGAGGCGGGCAGCGGTCTCGGCGTCCTGGTTTATCCGCCGCTAGCCGAGCACGAGTTATTTCAAATCAGCTATGAGGGCGAGGGGAAGTATCAGTTGGAGTATTCCGTGAACGCCACCGGGCACAAGTGGGAGCCGATCTTTTCAGTAACCTACCAGCTTCCCGTGGGCAGTATCGGCGCGACCAAGGAACAAGTCAAGATGATGATTCCGGCGACCCCGGAGTCCACGCAAACCGCCAGCATGATGGCGCGGATGTTCATTGCCCCGGATGACCTGGGCACACCAGCCGGAGCGGTAACGCTGCGCGGCGCCTATAATTTCCAGACCCCCGCCGCTGGGACACCGTATACACGTCGATTCTTAACATGATCGAGCGGCCCGCGGCTCCGGCGCTGGTAATTCGGGTTGAGACCGATTGGTATGTCCACGACACTGAGTTCCGCTACGTCCTGCTGCCGGGCGAGTCGATTTCCGCATCGCACAACTTGCCGATCGGACAGGCGTTCTTCGTCCCGCGTGAGAAGATCACTCTGCGCGATGGCACCGCGGATGAAATAGCAGCGAGGCAAAAATCCAGCGAAGCGTTCTTTGCCGACAAGGCTGCTGCCAAGGTCAAGACCGGTTACGGGCTCGAACACAGCCCGCACTATCTGCGGAAGAGCCGGCAGCAGAACGCGGCTCCCGAAGTGCGGACAACCGAGGATCCAGGCAGTAAGACTCCCTAATTACTTGCCGACCGATTTAAGCGCCGCTCCGCCCTTCTCGACGCCGGCACCGGTCCCTAACGCTAATTTCTGGGCACCCCACTTAAGGCCCCGGCCGGAAGCTTTGACGCCCTTGACGGTTACTTTGCCCGCGGCGGAGCCAGTCTTGACTACGGCGGTCTTGGCGGACCCGCCGGCGGCCTTGATGTCTTGTCCGGCGCCATCCTGAGTGAAGGCGGACGCGGCCGGCACGATAAAACAAATCGACAGGAAAATGTTTCTTAAAGCGCGCATGGTACTACTGTACCCGAAAACTCATCGGATTGCCGGAACGCGTCTGCCGCGGAGCCAGATCGCCACCAACGTCCCGAGGAAAGCCACCGAGGTGAGCAGGCCGCCCCAGTAAATCGACGCTGGCGCGTAACGGAGGACCACGCGGCTATGTCCGCGCGGCACGACCAAGCCCCGCAGACCGCTATCCACGCGGTAGATGGGCGCGTTTTGGCCATCGATGGTCGCTCGCCATCCGGGGTAGTAGTTTTCGCTCAGCACGAGAAGGCCGCGACTTTGGGCATCCACCTCCAGTTCCATGCGCGTCGGTGTGACCATCGATGCTAGGACTGCTTCCCGCGCGCCCTCGGCAAGCGGCTCCAGCGTTACGGGAACCTCCGTAAGGGCGGTCCGGTGGGCGTCGAATCCAGGAGCTCCTAATTGTTCACCGGCCCGTTCCGCGGACGGTTCGACTTTGGTCTCATGCACTGTCCATGCGCGCGGATAACCATTCGGATTCTCGTATACCTTCCAATCCTTGTCCTGATACACCGCACCGGGCTTCTGCTCTTTCGCCGGCGTGAGGAAATAGCGGACATTCAGCAGGTCGGGGTAACCCGACATGCGGGTGTAGTCGATGGGAAGAGTCACGCCGCCGCCCGCTTGGACCATGGGAACCTCGAACACGTCGCCGATATTAGGGACGGGGTCCGTCTGGATTTGAACCCGGAAAAGACCTGGCTGGGCCTTTAGGAATTGCGCCGCGGCGCGCGCGCTCATGAGCTGATCCAGCAGGTCGATGCGGGTCCTCGTGAGCTCGATTCGGTTTATCGCGGTCCAGTCACGGGAGCTCAGATCGAATAGAATCAAGCCGATCATAATGGCCTGAACGCCCCTGCTGCGATTCCCACGCTCCAAATACTGATAAAGCCCGTAGGATGCGAAGATCATCAGGATCGAAAGCGCGTTCCAAGGATTGGTATCGGGTTTCCCGAACATGCCGGGAACAAACAACGCGGCGCCGCACGCGATCACGATTCCGAGCAGCGTACGGTTTAACCCAGGCCAACCAGCTTTGGTACTCTCCTGGCCATTGCTCCGCACGATCAGTGCCTCCACGCCGTAGGCGGCGAGAATCGCCAGGGCGAAGTCCGTGACCAAGACCATCCGGCTCGCCTCCCTCATGGCCCATAGCTTGGGAACGGTGGCGTACAGCACTCCATGGAGCCAAGAGTAAGTGCCCATGGAAAACAGGAACGCCGCTACAGCTAGCCCTGTGAGGTATCGCACCCAGCGATTCCCCCAATACCTGCGGATGCCGATTATCGCGGCCAGCAGCGGAAACACTCCGATATAGGGACTTGTGGCCTCACCCAACGTCGCGTTCCCGTTAAAGGCGAAGGGGGCCACGAAAAGCGCGATGCCTTGCGGCAAAAACTCGTCATCCATGTCGGCGTAGGGGATCGGCTGATTAGCGGGCAGCGCTCCTTGTGCTCCGAGAAACCTCAAGGCCCGCGCGCTGTATTCGACGGAAGGGAACAACTGAACGGCGCCCGCGGCGAGTCCCACGATGCCGAGCACACTAATAACGATCGCCGCCCGGAGGCCCGCCGACAGACCCCCTGACGGTCGCGATGGGCCCTCTGGTCCCGGTGAGCAGGCGTAAAAAATCCCCGCTGAGGCGATCACGAGTAGCTCCATGAGAACCACGTGGAGCCCGCCAGCAAGCACGGACATTCCAAGCATGAGCCCCCCGATGGAGGCGTTCAGTGCCGCCAAAGGAGTACTGGCGGCGCGCAGCGCCCGAAGTAGGAATAGGAAAACGAGGGGCAACCAGGTGGCGCTCTCCAACAAGTGCGGCCAGGACATGTGGGCTACATATCCGCCCAATGAAAAGCAGATGCCGCCGATGAATGCCGAAAGTCGGGACAATTCCAGTTCGCGGATTAGCGCGAACATGAAACATGCTGCCATGACGTGCGTCGCCGCGAACCAAACATGGTAGGTCACCGGAGATAGCACCGCAGCATGATTGAACGGAAACAGCGCGAGCAGCAGATGGATGGGATAAAACGCAGCCGTCTGCATCTCTCCCGGGAAGCTGTGCCCGGACAGCGTATATGGGTCCCAGATCGCGAGCCTGCCGTTCCGGATGCTGGTGATGGTGAAGTGCATCCAGGCGTAACCTTGATTGACCGCCTCGCGATCCGTCAAAAGCGAAAACTGGCGGGTCAGGAGGATCTTCCAATAGAACAACGCCGTCAGGGGAAGAAAAAGCAACAGCCAACCGATGGTCGCCCGTCTTTGCACGATGGGAACTATTGTAGTGGGTCCCAGAGCGACTGGCCGGCTGCGGCGAATGTGGCGGTTTAAAGTTCCTTACGCCGCGCGCTTTCGAAGCAGGCCCAAACACAATAAGCTTGTGCCGATCAAGACACTTGAGGCCGGCTCGGGGACCACCGTGTCTACCCCCAGTTCGAGACTTGACAATCCAGGGCTTGCGGCGCCGGATCCGTCAGGCGCGGTCAGGGTCGAGGTGGTGGTGATGGAGTTCGTGGAGATGGAGTTCGTGGATGAGAAGAACGCCGGACGGCCCGTTTCCGTGCCCGGACTGTTCGCGACAACGAACTGGCTAAAAGTGCCCTCAGTGTTCGGCGCGGCGCCGGCCTGCTCCGCGGTTTCGCCGGCGAAAGACGGGATTGCGAAAAAGCCGGCCCCGGTCACAGGCAGGATGGGTCGAAACTCAGGGCCGGCCATTTGGAAATGGGTGTTAATGCGGGAAGCGTCGGTATTGCCGGAATAAGCAAAGTTGTCGAAAAGGTTGTCGCCCGGTGCACAGGGGTTGCCAATATAGCTGCCCAAGGCGCCTGGAACGCAGGTCCCAATCGGCGAAGCGATGGCCGAGACACACATAACGGCGGATAGAACCAGAAAGCTCTTCATGTATTTGTTTTCCGAGCAGGCGGAGTTCCAATCTGGAACAACGCTCTCTTCCGGAAGAATCCTCACGTGATAGTGCGTAGGTCGCGACCTACTTCTCATGGAAAACTCGATCGGTGGCTTCGCGGCTGCCTTTTTAATGTCGGATTGTCCCTAATAACGCTACGACCGGGCTGACAGAAGGTGGAGACATATACTACCAATCGGGGCTTGGATGGTTCGACGACGGAGTGTCAAGGTGACCAAATATCGTCTTAGACGACTTTCGCTGCGTGCGCGGCTTCGATCTCTATTGTTTACTGACAGGCGTATACTTTTGAAAGAGCGCAAGCGGGTCTGGTCACATGAAAACGTTCCTCTGTGGGTTCGGCTTGGCGATTCTGGCGATCACCGCCCTGCAGGCGCAATCCCCCGGTGCGCAGCCGAGATTCGAAGTGGCGTCAGTTAAGCCGGGTCCGCCGGACGGGATCGGTTCCATGAATGGGGGGCCATTGCCGGTGGGCCCGTTCAACCAGACCAATCACGATCCCGGGCGGATTACCTGGACCAACGTTCGACTCGGGCGTGTGATCCAGGTGGCGTTCGACTTCCCGATCGATCGGATTTCCGGTCCAGACTGGCTTTTCGACGACGTGGTCACGATTGTCGCGACGGTTCCCGCAGGCACCAGCGTGGGCGATTTCAGGCTGATGGTGCAGAATTTGCTGGCGGAACGATTCAAGCTCACGGTGCATCGCGCAACGAAGCAAGTTTCGGGCTACGCTCTGGAAGTCGCCAAGAACGGGCCGAAGCTCAAAGAATCGCGCAAGGATCCGATCAAGGAATCCAAGGGCGACGCCAAGTCTGAAGGCAGGCGCGACGAGGTTTGCCGCGGTTGCAACAACATCGTGATTCAGGACGAGAGTGGTTTTCCGGCTCCGCGTCCAGGAAACCCCATGTTTCTTCCCGGAGCGGGATTCTCGGCGACGATTGCGGTGAACGGCAAGAATCGCGCGAGCGTTTTAAATGGAGGCGCGAAAGCAATCGCCGACTATCTGGGAAATGCGATTGGATCGCCGGTAGAAGATCGGACTGGATTGACTGGAATCTATGATGTCCAATTGGAATTTGTACCGGACTCTCCGAATGCGACTGCTGCGGCGACGGAACCGGGCACGGACATATTCGATGCCGTTCAATCGCAACTTGGACTGAAGTTAACGCCGAAAAAGGTGCCGGTGGAAATGCTTGTCATCGACCACGTGGAGAAGGTCCCGACGGAAAATTAGCCGGCTTTTTCTTCCAGCTCCGCCCAGCGTGCGTAGAGCAAGTCGACTTCCTGCTGCGCGGTTTCGATCTCTTTGTACAGCTTCTCGAGCGAGCGCGGTTCTTTCAGCGCAACCTCTTCAACCGACATGTGCTTGGCATGGAGGGTGTCTTCTAATACCGCGATTCTCTCTTCGATGGATTCGTACTCGCGGCTTTCGAGGTAGGACAGCTTCTTCTTCGGGGCCGTAGCCGCTGGGGCGCGTTGTGGACTGGCTTTTGATTTCGCCGGGCGAGGCGCATTTTGGGCTTCTTTCAGTTCGGAGGCCCACTGAGAATAGTCGGCGAAGGCTTGGGCTTTGCCGCTGCCATCGAGACCCAGGACGATGGTCGAGACGCGATCCAGCAGATAGCGATCATGAGTCACCAGAACCAGCGCGCCCTTGAATTCGAGTAGGCTCTCCTCCAGGATCTCGAGCGTCGGAATATCGAGATCGTTGGTGGGCTCGTCGAGCAGCAGCAGGTCGGCGGGCTCCAGCATCAGGTTGGCGATCAGAACGCGCGCCCGCTCGCCTCCCGATAGGTTGTTGACCGGCTGGTCGAGCTGGTCGCTCGCAAACAGGAAACGGGCGGCCCAGGAAGCGACGTGGATCACACGGTCGCGATAGATCACCGAATCGCTATCAGGTGCGAGCGCCCGGCGGAGGCTCAGATCCGGATTGATCTGGCGGCGCTGGTCGAAATAGACGATGCGCAGGTTTTCGGCGCGCTCGATCGTCCCCTGGAGCGGCGCGAGATCGCCGCGCAGGAGTTGGAGAAGCGTGCTCTTGCCGCTGCCGTTCGCGCCGACCAGACCGACTCGCATGCCGGCGGTGATGGTAAAGGTGAGATTGTCGAACAGGGTCTTGTCTTCGAACCCGAACCCGACTTTTTCCAGATGGATCAAGCGCTTGGTTTTCTGCCCGGTGGCGACGAAATCGAAATTGGCATCCGCGGTGCGGCTTCTGGACTTGAGATCGGATAATTCGGCGATCAATTCGCCGGCGTTGTCGATACGCGCCTTGGCCTTGGTTGCGCGAGCCTTGGGACCTCGCCGCAGCCACTCCATTTCGATGCGCACGCGATTCTCTAGCGCGCTTTGGTGCTGGGCCTGAGCGTGCAGAAACTCGCCCTTCTGTTCCAGGAAAGCGCTGTAATTGCCGGCGACGTAGAACATCCCATCGGGATAGACGCGGTTGAGCTCGGCCATTCGGGTCGGCACGTTTTCGAGGAAGTAGCGATCATGGCTGACGATCACGCAAGCGTACGGCGCGCCCTGCAAGGTTTTTTCCAACCACTCGATGCCGGCCAGGTCCAGGTGATTGGTGGGTTCGTCGAGCAGCACGATCTCCGGCCGCTGCACCAGAGCTTCAGCGATGGAGAGGCGCTTGCGCCAGCCGCCCGAAAGCGTTTCGGCTTCGGCATCGAAATCGCGGAAGCCAGTGCGGCCCAGGGTTTCGGCCTCGCGAGCCTGCCATTCCGATTCGGGCAAGCCGACGGAGCGCATCGCGCGCCGCATGACGCCGCGGATGGTTTCCCCGGGCTCGAAGTTCGAGTCCTGCGGGACATAGGCCAGGCGCGTGCCGCTGCGGAGCACCAGATCGCCGGAGTCGGGCCGGATGCGCCCGGCGAGGATTTGCAGCAAGGTGGACTTGCCGGAGCCGTTAGGTCCGATCAGGCCGAGGCGGTCGCCTTCCTGGATGCTGAGGGAGACGCCACGGAACAACGGCGCCGCGCCGAAGGATTTCGAAATCTTGTTGGTGTTGAGTAGGAGCGCCACTGCCGGTTCTTACTATTGTCCGACAGTGGCGCTCTCGCGAGCTAATTTTCGGAGGGTTTTTCGACGCGGTCGATTACGATCACGTCGACGGGAGCTTTGGTATTTTCGACCTTCAATCCCAGCTGCTGCTGGA
>Ga0265313_10002632_pt1 | contig 15273 bp, 15 predicted proteins | sample 4123metaG_FD_203122 | JGI IMG/M metagenome (GOLD analysis project Ga0265313, IMG submission 203122) | Rhizosphere microbial communities from Carex aquatilis grown in University of Washington, Seatle, WA, United States - 4-1-23 metaG | ecosystem: Host-associated > Plants > Roots > Rhizosphere >...
CTACCGGAAGGAGGAGAGCTTTCCTGCCGACCGGTCATCCTCCAGCATGCGCATCGGAGCAAAGTCGTTATGAGTACCGTCGTTCAGCCAAAGCCGCACCCAGTTCTCAAATCCACGTTGCCCAAAGGCGAGCCCTGCCTGGTGGTCATCTTCGGCGGCACGGGCGATCTCACCCGCCGCAAGCTGGTTCCGGCGCTCTATGACCTGGCCTGCATCGGCTGCACCAGTCCGCACTTCGACGTGCTCGGCGTGGGTCGCACCAAGCTGACGGACGACGAGTTCCGTACGCGCCTGCGCGAGGGCGCGTCGAACTCAAAAGACACGCGCAACTTTAGCGATGATGGCTGGAATGACTTCGCCAAACGTCTGCATTACTTGATCGGCGACGCCAATCAGCCGGACTTTTATCCAGAGCTAAAAGCCAGAATCGAGGAGATGCAGAAGAACGGCGCGAGCAAGAACCTGCTGTTCTATGTATCCACGCAGGCTTCGCTGGCGCCGCCGATCGTCGAAGGACTGGGCTCGGCCAGCCTATCGCGCAATAACGAAGGCTGGACACGCATCATTCTGGAGAAACCGTTTGGCCGCGATCTCAAGAGTGCGCAGGAGCTGAACGAAATCGTCTCCCGCGTCTTCGATGAGCAGTCGGTTTACCGCATCGACCACTATCTCGGCAAGGAGACGGTGCAGAACATCCTCATGTTCCGCTTCGGCAACTCCATGTTCGAGCCGGTGTGGAACCGCAATTACATTGAGTACATCGAGATCACGGCCGCCGAGAAGCTGGGAGTCGAAGGGCGCGGCGCGTTCTATGAGGAGACTGGAGCGCTGCGCGACATGGTCGCTAACCACATGCTCCAGCTGCTGATGTTGACTGCCATGGAGCCGCCTGTCGCCTTCGACGCCGATGCCGTGCGGGGACACAAAGTCGAAGTGCTGCGCGCCATCGCTCCCATGTCGAAGGAGGAAGTCGGACGCCGCACGGTGCGCGGACAGTACGGCCCCGGCGAGATCGATGGCAAGCCGGTGCCCGGATATCGGCAGGAGCCGGGGGTTCATCCCGATTCGCAAACCGAGACCTACGCTGCCGTCGAGTTTCACGTGGACAACTGGCGCTGGGCGGGCGTTCCCTTCTACGTGCGCGCCGGCAAGCGGCTGGCAAATCAGCTGACGGAAATTGCCATTCACTTCAAGCGGACGCCGCAAGCGCTGTTCTCGCACAGTCCCAAGGACGTGCATCACAACGTCGTCACCATGCGCATCCAGCCGAATGAGGGCATCGCATTGAGCTTCGGAGCCAAGCAGCCGGGCCTGCAGATGCGCGCCGCCCGAGTGAATATGGACTTTTCCTACCACGACGCTTTCGGCGGAGAAACACCCGTCGCCTATGAAACGCTCTTACTGGACGCCATGCGGGGCGATGCGACACTGTTCACTCGCCGCGACGAAGTCGAGGCTGAATGGCGCATCATCACCCCCATCGAAGAGGCTTGGGCTGAGCTGGTGCCGCCTCAGTTTCCCAATTACGCCGCTGGCAGCGAAGGTCCGGAGTCTGCCGACCATCTCATCAAGTACGACCGCCTCCGCTGGCGGACGTTAAAGGGCGATGACGGGTGGAACCTGTAATGGCCGGCCCACAGCGGTGAAAAAGACCGGCGTCGCTTCACAATCGTCCACGCGCATTTGGCCGGAAAGCGAACTCCATTTCCGAAACCGGCATCTGATAACCATAGAAGTAGAGGATCCGGGCAGGTGAATCCGAAATCCTGCTTGATCCAATTTCTCGATGCCCCTTCGTCGCACAACTCGAATCCTGTTGTGGCTGGCGCTGGCGTTTGTGGTGGTGATGGCCGTCGTTTTTGTCGCCCTCATCAACGTACCCACGCCAGTTGAGACCTGGCTGCAACAGCGCGTTCTGCTAGCATTGCGCGAGCATTACCAGGCCGATGTTCGGATCGAGAATCTTCAAGTCAGCCTGGTTCCGGTCTTTCGCGCCACCGCGGACAACTTCGTCCTGCCGAGCCGAGGCGGCTCCGACTTGCCGCCTTTAATCGCGGTAAAGCACGTCACTATGCAAGCCAATCTTCTTGAGCTTTTGCGGACCCCTGTACATGTCAGCTGGGTGAAGCTTGACGGCCTGGAAATCCAGGTGGCACCCAAGCGCGACAAACCTCCCGGCGCTCCGCCCCAGCCCAAGCACCATGTGCACCTTGCGAACTTTGTCATCGACAAGGTGGAAGCGGACCAAACCGAGCTATACATCCTGCGCAAAGACCCGGCAAAGGAACCCATGGTATGGGACATCCGCAACCTGACGCTGCGCAGCGCCGGTGTCGGCCAGCCGATGAGATTCAAGGCCAAGCTCACCAATCCCACACCACCCGGGGTGATCGAGACCAGCGGCAGCTTCGGGCCGTGGATCTTCGACGAGCCCTCGGCGACTCCCGTCTCCGGCCACTACGACTTTCGCAACGCCGACCTGGACATCTTCAACGGCATCTCCGGCATCCTGTCGTCTGTAGGCGACTACGACGGCACGCTGCACAACATCGTGGTCGACGGAACAACCGACACCCCCGATTTCAAGTTGGACAATGGCGGCCAAGCGGTCCACCTCACCACCCAGTTTCACGCCATCGTCGACGGCACCAATGGCGACACCTACCTGGAGCCGGTGAAGGCGCACTTCCTGAACTCGGACGTCACCGTGGTAAAAGGCAAGGTCGAGGGCAAGCCCGGACAGCCGGGCAAGGTCATCGCCCTCGACATAGACATGCGCGACGCCCATTTGCAGGACGTGCTGGCGCTGGCCAGCAAGTCCCAGCCCCCGATGCTGATCGGCCGGGTGAAACTGCGGGCGGCGCTGCTCCTGCCGCCCGGCAAGGCCCCGGTCTTGCAGAAGATGCTCATGACGGGAAAGTTTAGTGTCTCTGACGCGAAGTTTGCTGACCCGGGCGTAAAGAAATCCATCACCGCGCTGAGCCGCCGTGGCCAGGGAAAGCCCGGCGACCCTACCATCGACGATGTGCCCGCTGAATTTTCCGGAGACTTCCAATTGCTGAAAAGCAAGATGAGTTTCGGCCGGCTTGAGTTCTCCGTGCCCGGCGTAGCCGCACAAATGAAAGGGTCGTACGGCCTGCAAAGTGAGCAGATCGATTTTGTCGGCGACGTTCGCTTGGAGGCTCGGGTGTCGCAGACCATGACCGGAGCGAAGCGGGTGCTCTTGGTACCCGTCGACCCACTGTTCAAAAAGAACGGCGCTGGAACCTACCTGCCGGTCAATATCTCAGGATCGCGTGCACAGCCGCAGATCAAATTGGACTGGAAAAAAGTTTTCTAGGATCAGGCCACATCCTGCGCGCGCCCCTTCCATTCGCCGCCACGGCCGGACCAGTACTTCACTGCGGAGTGCAAAGTCGCCGCCATGTAGAACGCCGCGCTGAAGGGCAGCGTTAGCGCCCACAGTGGGCTCAACCCGTAAAAGCGGACCATCGGCAGATAAGTCCCAAACATCAGCAACCAGGCCGCCGCACCGAGTGCGATCGGCACCGGCGATCCGATTAACAATAGCGCAATCGGCAGCAGGTACGCTAACGCCAATCCCGCGATGGCGCCGACGAGCAGCCAGACCGAATGCTGCAATTGGTTGAAGGCGGTACGTGCGATCATGCGCTCGATTTCGCCGAACGACCGGTACGCGCGCAAGCTGTGGGTGTCAGGCGTGACGCCGAGCCACACTTTGCCGCCGCTCCGCTTCACCGCGGCAGCCAGAGCGCAGTCGTCAATAATCGCGCTCTGAATCGCGGCGATGCCGCCCACACGGGCCAGGGCCGACGGACGAATCAGCATGCAGCCTCCGGCAGCTCCGGCGGTCTTGCGCCGCGGATTGCGGATCCATTCCGGCGGATACAGCATGAAGAAGAAGAACACGAATGCCGGAATGAGCAACTTCTCGGCAAGGCTGCGGCAGTGCAACTTAACCATGAACGAGGTGAGATCATAATCACCGCGCTCCGCCACTTCCAGCAGTGTGAGCATGTTGTCCGGGGAATGCTGCACGTCGGCATCGGTAAGCAGCAGATAGTCCGGCCTTACCGCCAGAGCCTGCTCGATTCCCTGCTGCATGGCCCACAGCTTCCCCGACCAGCCCGTAGGCAGCGGTTTGCCTGCGATCACGGTCAGCGCCTCGGGACGAGAGGTAGACATAGCTGCCTGGCGGGCAACGTCAGAGGTATCGTCGCTGCTGTTGTCATCCACTACGAAGACATGCAGAGGGCCAGCGTACGTCTGTCGTAGTAAGGAGCTGACTGCAAGCCCCATGACATCGGCTTCGTTACGGGCGGGAGTAACTACGGCGATCGGCCCACAGGACGCCATTGCTGTACCAGCAGTCTCGGCCCTCAGCCGCTGCACCATCCAAAACTGTCCATGCCCAACCAGCAGATAGAGCCAAGCCAGGACGCACACACTTCCGAGGATGAGCGCGAGCGAATGCATACACGACGTATCGAGGCGAAACCGTTTCGATCGCGGAACGGGAAGCTGCTATCGACTCGCCAGGCCGCCAGCGGTCTCGGCGCCGTCGATTACGTACACGTGGCCGTTGAGATACGCCGCATCGTCCGAGGCCAGAAACGCAAACAGCGCTGCTACCTCTTCCGGCTTCGCGTGACGGCCCAGCGGCAGCTTCGCATTGACTGCCGCCAGCATCTCGTCCGAATACTCCGCCCGCTGCATCGGCGTCAGTACGTAACCGGGAGCGACAGCATTTACCCGCACCTTAGGCGCCAACTCCAACGCCATGGAGCGCGTCAGCTCGATGACGCCGGCTTTGGTCGCGTTGTAATCGACGTAATACGGATAGCCCACGATGCCGTTAGTCGAGGCCGTATTCAGAATGACACCGCCGGCATGTTCCATCATGTAACGCGCGGCGGTTTGTGCGACATAAAAGACGCCGGTGAGGTTGACCGCCATGACGCGGCTCCACTCTTCGGCAGTAATGTCGAGGAACTTGTGGCGAATACTGATACCGGCGTTGTTGATGACCACGTCAAGGCCGCCCATCGCGGACACGACCTCACGGAAGGCGCGTTGCACCTGTTCAAGATCGGTGACGTCGGCGATGAATGTCCCCTGTAATCCAGAGAGCTCTTGGCGGATCTTGTTACAAGCGTTTCGGTCGCGGTCGAGAATTGCGACCTTGGAGCCCTCTTCGAGGAAGCGCGCTGCCGTGGCCGCGCCAATTCCACTGGCGCCCCCGGTGATCACGACACATTTGTCTCTGAGTCCTCGCATCTCTCCCTTACGGCAGGCAGACGAGCCGGCAAGACAGAATAACAAAGGGGAGTCTCGATTCGGCGGAGGCCCATTCTCAACTTGAACTCGGGAGCGCCTCTCTTCGCAGCTGAACCTCGGAACTGCTACACTCATCCGCACCACCTATGGCAAGCCCCGCGGACACGGTTCGGACGCTTCTATTTGACGACCCGGACGGCCAGTTTGTTCACGACGCTGTGCTTGACTCCTGCCGCCGGCACGGCGCCAAGATTGCCGTCGTCGATACTTCCTGCTCCCCTGCGAGGCGCCTTACCTATTCCGCTTACGGTGCCTTGACGGAGAGCGTAGCCCGCGGCCTGGTCGCAGCCGGCATCCGTCCGGGAGAGCGGATCGGTATCTATCTACCAAACTGCTGGGAGTTTGGCATCGCCTTTCATGCCGCGACCTTGGCCGGTGCGATTCCGACGACCTTAAATCCCACCTATCGCGAACGCGAAGTCCGCTATCAACTGGAGACCTCCGACGCTGTCGCGCTTATCAGCGACGGGGTGCTGCTAAGAGGAATTGCTTTGTCGGGGCTGCCTGCATTGCGAAAGGTCTACACCATCCGCGCGCCCGGCCCGTCGGGGTCGGAGCAGTTCGACTCGCTGTTGGCCGCGGGCATGAACGCCAGATTGCCGCAGCCCGAACAGGATTCGCAAGTGACAGTGGCTACGCTTCCCTTCTCCAGTGGAACGACTGGACTGCCCAAGGGAGTCATGCTGTCGCACTACAACCTAGTCACGAATGTCTACCAGACGCTTACTCCCGGCGAGTTCGGTGCGATAGACAACAGCGATGTTCTGCTCTGCTTCCTGCCGCTCTATCACATCTACGGGCTCACCATCGGTCTGAACCTGCCGCTGATGCGGGGCTGCACGGTCGTGATGATGCCGCGCTTCGATTGCGAACGCTCGTTGCAGATCGCCGTGGAGGAGAGTGTGACGCTCACGCTGTGCGTGCCGCCAACCTTGCTGGCCTACTGCCAGGCGGCCGAGCAGGGGAAGTTTCCGCAGCGGCACAGCTTGCGCTGGGTGAAGTCAGGCGCCGCACCGCTGGCCGCGGACCTGGCCCGCCGCTTCACTGCGAGCACGGGCATTCCAATCCGGCAAGGTTATGGCATGACCGAAGCATCGCCGGTTACCCATGTCGGGTTTCTGGCGCCAGAACTCTACCGGCCGGATTCCGTTGGAGGGCCGGTGGCCCAGACCGATTGCCGGGTGCTCGACGCAGCGGAGAACGAAGTAGGGCAGGGCGCGTTGGGAGAACTGGTCATGCGCGGCCCGCAGTTCATGCTCGGCTACTGGAAGTCGCCGGACGCGACCGCCGCGGTCCTGCGCGATGGCTGGTACTGGTCGGGCGACATTGTGCGTGTGGACGAGCTGGGGCGCTATTACGTTGTCGATCGCCGCAAGGAGATGATCAAGTACAAGGGCTTTTCCATCGCTCCGGCCGAAGTGGAAAGCGTGCTGCTGGAGCATCCGGCGGTGCGTGACTGCGGCGTGGTCGGCCGTACCGACGCGGCCGGTGAAGAGATTCCGTGTGCCTTCGTGGTGCTCCGCGAAACTGAAGTCGCAAGCAAACACACCCAGGATAGTTTGCAGGCGTTCGTTGCCGAGCGCCTGACCCGCTACAAAATACCTCGCGAAGTGTACTTCGTGCAGTCGCTCCCGCGCACGGCTTCGGGCAAGATCCTGCGCCGCGAGTTGAAGAGCCTGCTCTGAAATGTTGCCAGTCTCGGCGACTCACAGTCGCATGTGACGTACCGCACGGCACCTATCGCCAAGATTACTTACACTAAAGTTGGATTTATAGGAGCCGCCTGTGGGCGGACTTACGGAGGAAACATGTCGCAAAAGCGCTTGATCGCCATGATTCTCGTTGCGATCGCCATACTGGTCTGTAGCTCGGTCCTGTTGCCGGCGACGGACAAGTCAATGAGCACCAAAACCTATAACATCAAATTTTTCCAGCCGACGCTAGTGGGCACCACCATGCTGCCGGCCGGCAACTACCGCGTCTCACACGAAATGCAGGGCACAACCCACATCATGCTGTTCAAGCAAGTTGGCAGCAGTACCGAGGTAAAGGTGAAGTGCAACCTGGTTCCGTTGACCCAGAAAGCCAGCCAGGACGAGCAGCGCTTTAACGAGAACGCTCAGAAGCAGCAGGTTCTGGTCGAGATGACATTCCGGGGCGAGACCTTTACCCACGTGTTCGAGCCGTAAGTACAAAAAATCACGACACGGCGGCTTCAGGGCCGCCGTTCTTCTCAGCTAACTGACTCCTGCCAAACTCCAGACCTGCTGGACCAAAGTCGGGATCGCAGATAGCTGCCGTCCCTTACTAAGGGAAAGAATTGTCACTGGGCGAACGTCTGGGCCCGGTGGACGTAATGCTTCTGAAAGTAGTCGCGATACTGGCCAGAGCGTACGTCGTCGAGCCATGGCGTATGGTCGCGATACCAGGCAATTGTCTCGGCCAATCCCTTTTCAAACGTGACTTCGGCCTGCCAGCCCAGTTCCTTGCCCGTTTTTTCGCAATTGATGGCGTAGCGCAGATCGTGTCCCGGGCGATCGGTCACGAACTGGATAAGGCTCTCTGACCGGCCGAGCGCGCGCAGGATGAGTTTCGCCACCTCGAGGTTGCGCATCTCGCAGCCGCCACCGATGTTGTACACTTCGCCGTCGCGGCCGCGTTGCAGCACGGCATCGAGTGCGCTGCAATGGTCGCTCACGTGAATCCAGTCGCGCACATTCAGGCCTGCGCCGTATACCGGCAGACGGTCGCCCGCCATCGCCTGTGCAATCATCAGCGGGATGAACTTCTCGGGAAACTGATACGGTCCGTAGTTGTTGGAGCAGCGCGTGACGATCGCCGGGAATTTGTGGGTACGCACGTAGGCCAGCACGATCAGATCGGAGGCTGCCTTGGTCGCGGCGTACGGGCTGTTAGGCTGTAACGTTGATTCTTCCGTGAACTGACCTTCATCGCCCAGGCTGCCGTAAACCTCGTCCGTACTGACGTGCAGAAACCGCGGCACGCGGGCCTCGCGGCAAGCCTGCACCATATTGTGCGTGCCATCCACGTTGGTGCGGACGAACGCCGACGCGTCCTCGATGCTGCGGTCAACGTGGCTCTCGGCGGCGAAGTGTATGACGGCATCGCAGCCGCGGACCTGCTCCAGCACGCCGCGATCGCAGATGTCCATTTGCACGAAGTCGCAGCGGTCCTGCTGCAACGCCGGCTCCAGGTTCTTGAGATTGCCGGCATAGGTCAGCTTGTCGAGGACGACGATCTTCCACTCGGGATGCCTGGCCAGCGCGTAATGAACGAAGTTCGAGCCAATGAACCCGGCGCCGCCCGTAACCAGCAGCTTCATACGCTGCGCACCGTGGCCGGCTCTTCGGCCAAGCGCAGCACCTTGTCGCGGACCATGTTGCTGGCGTGCCAGAGCGACTCGAAAGTCCCGGCGTCGGTCCACCAACCGTCCAGCAGCGTGTGCCGGAGCGTGCCCTCCTCGATGTAGCTATTGTTGATGTCGGTAATCTCATACTCGCCGCGGCCTGACGGCTTCAGGGTACGAATGCGCTCGAACACACTGCCGTCATAGAAATAAATCCCGATGACGGCGTAGGGCGAGAGCGGCTTCTTGGGTTTCTCCTCGATGCGGACGATACGTCCGTCCTCGATCACAGGCACGCCGAAGCGCTCGGGGTCGGGTACCTGCTTAAGCATGACCATCGCGCCCTTTTCCTGTTGCTGGAAGCTGGTCGCGGCGCCGCGAACATCGCCTTCGATGATGTTGTCGCCCAGCACCACGCAGATCCGGTCACCCTGGGCAAAAGGCTCGGCGAGACGCAACGCATCGGCGATGCCACCTTCGCCTTCCTGGTAGGCGAAGCTGAGCTGTTGCAAGCCTAGCTCTTTGCCATTTTGCAGCAGGCGCAGGAAATCACCAGCGTTCTGGCCGCCGGTAACGATCAGGATATCGCGAACGCCGGCATCGACCAGGGTCTGGAGCGGGTAGAAAATCATGGGCTTGTCGTACACCGGCAGCAAGTGCTTGTTGGTGACGCGGGTCAGCGGATAGAGGCGCGAGCCGATTCCGCCGGCCAGCACAATTCCCTTCATAGGTCTCCGATCGGATGTCCTGAACAGCGCGTTGGCACACGGCAGAACTCGCCAGCGTATTTGCGCCTGGCAAGACTGTGGGAGGCACGACGGCGGCGAGTGGACGAACTGTTCAGCAACAGGGTAATCACGATTATCAGCGAATCGCGTCCTGCATGGCAAGCCGCAGCTGCGCGCGCCAGTCCGGCATCATGATGCCAAACGTGGCTTGCACCTGAGCATTGGAAAGCACTGAGTAGTGCGGTCTGCGGGCGTCGGCCTTGAATTGGTCGCTGGTAATGGGCACCACGTGCGTGGCCTTTAACAGCCCGCCGAACTCGCCGGTGTCGGCCGGCCAGGAGAGCAAGGATTCGTAGTCTTCCAGGATCGCCTGCGCGAATCCTGCCCACGACGTCTGTCCCGCAGCCGTAAGGTGAAAGAGCCCGCTTTGCCAGGAGCCGGTTTCACTGTTGCGCTCCAGCACTCGTGCCAGCACGATGGCCGCGGCTTCGGCAATGGTCCGCGCCCAAGTTGGCGCGCCGAACTGGTCACTGACCATGTGCAGCTTGTCCTTTTCGCGGGCCACGCGAAGCACAGTACGCAGGAAGTTCCGGCCGCGAACATCGTAGATCCAACTGGTGCGCAGAATGATGTGCGGGCATTCGCTCGCCACAATCAACTGCTCGCCTTCCAGCTTCGTCCGGCCGTAGACATTCAGCGGTCCAGTGGCATCGCGTTCTTCGTACGGACTGGTTTTGCTGCCGTCGAAGACGTAATCGGTGGAGAAGTGGAGCAGCAGACCTCCATTTCGCGCCAGTTCCTCGGCCATCGCCGCAGGAGCCAGGGCGTTCACGGTGCACGCCAGATCGGGCTCGCTCTCGGCCTTATCGACCGCGGTGTAGGCAGCGGCGTTCACCAGAATGTCGGGCGCGAACTCGCGGACTGCGCGCCGCACCGCATCGAGGTCTGCCAGGTCGAGTTGATCGCGGGTCAGTGCGGTGACTTCGCCAAGCGGCGCCAAGCTGCGCTGCAGGTGCCAGCCAACCTGTCCATTGGCGCCGGTGATCAGCAGTCGCAGGCTCATGGCTGATATCGCGGCAACTGGTCGGGCGCGATCTGTGACAGCGGAAAGTAGCGCTGGTCCTTGTCGGAAAGGACCGGCGCGGGCGTTTGCCAGTCAATGCCGATCTCGGGGTCATTCCACAATACTCCGCGATCGTCGCTGGCGTCGTAGTAATCGCTGCACTTGTAGAGGAAGTCCGCGGTCTCGGAGAGAACCGCGAAGCCGTGAGCGAATCCCTTGGGAATGTAGAGCTGGCAATGGTTTTCGCCGGACAGCAACACGCTCACCCACTTTCCGAAGGTCGGCGAGCCAACGCGAATATCTACCGCGATGTCCAGCACTTCTCCGCTGGCAACGCGGCAGAGCTTGGCCTGCGGATTCCGCAGCTGGTAGTGCAGCCCGCGCAGCACGCCGCGAGACGAGCGGGAGTGATTGTCCTGCACGAAGCGGTCCGTGATTCCCGCGGCTGCCAACACGTTCTCGCGATAGGTCTCCATAAAGAAGCCGCGCGGGTCCGGGATCACACGTGGTTTCACCACCAGAACACCTGGCAGCGAGGTTTCGATGACCTTCAAGTTCGCTCCCGCTACGGCACTGGACATGGGCTGACTCCGACAACGGACGAAGCGACGATTATAATGCGTGCTTCCTGAATCCATGCATCGCTGCACTGCCATCCTCGTGACTTACAACTCTGGCGCCACCATTGGAGCGTGCCTTGAGGCGCTGGCGCGCGAGGATTGCGAGATCATAGTCGTGGACAACGCCTCGCAGGACGACACGGTTCAGCGCGTCGAGGACTTCGTGGTCTGGCACGAGCTGCGATTGCTGGCCAACGACAGCAACCTTGGTTTCGCCGCCGCGGTAAACCAGGGAGCACACGAAGCCAGCGGCGATGTTTTGCTGCTGCTCAATCCGGACGCAATCGCCGAAGCTGGAGCGGTCAAAGCTCTCATGCAGTGCATGGAAGCAAACCACGCAGTCGCGGCAGGCGGCGCGCTGCTGCGGGCTGATGGACGGCCGGCGCGAGGCTTTGCCTTCCGGCGGTTGCCGACGCTGGGAGCTTTGCTCTGCGAGATCATGCTGATCAACCAACTCTGGCCGCAGAATCCGGCCAACCGCAGTTATCGCTGTCTCGATGCCGATTATTCGCGGCAACAGGAGATCGAGCAGCCTGCGGGGGCGTGTTTTGCGATTTCGCGCGAGGCTTGGAACGCGGTTGGCGGCTTCGACGATAATTTTTTTCCGGTATGGTTCGAGGATGTCGATCTGTGCAAGCGGCTGCACGACCACGGGACGAGAATTGTTTATTGTCCAGCGGCGCGCTTTCATCACAGCGGCGCGCACAGCGTCGGCCAAATGTCATTCCGCGACAAGCAGGTCTTCTGGTACACCAACATGCTGCGTTTTGCGCGAAAGCATTTCTCGCCCGGGCAGGTTCGAATGCTGCGTTTGGGTATCATCGGAGGAATGCTGCTGCGTTCGCTCGCGGCTCTGGTTGGAGCGCGACAAGGTCCGCTCGGCGAAACTCTTGCGGCTTATTGGAGCGTCGTGCGAAGGGTGGGGTGAAAACAGAAATCGCCACCTACGTTAACTACTCCATAATACCTGACCGCAATCAGCCGTTTTGGGCTTTGAGGATGTCCACTTACGATTTCGCCAGTACCCCCTCCCCCTTCCCCCTACCTACAATCAATGAGTTGCGCAATAATTTCCGCCAAAGTATTAAGCCTTAAGGATTTATATGTATAGGTTTGAGCCACAGGGAGTTAGGCCATAGTCTTCACTCTCGGCTGCGAGAGACTAGTAACCATCCAGTACACTCCGCCGTCCTGCCCGGACGCCGGGCACCGACGGCAGCCAGTCGCTTTTCAAAGACCTTTTTTCCGCCCTGCACTCTGGGTGCAAGGGCTGAAGACACCACAACCTTGTCCTCAAGCCAAAGTAATAGCGGGTTGGGCATGCGTTGCACAAGTACACCGGTCACGTTCGGCGGTGACGGTGGCGCAGCTAGTGGCAGGAGTTGGAATAGGGCAGCAAAGTTGGCGGACGACGGGCTCACAAAACTAAATCTGCAAGTTCGAACGCGTTGCGCGTTCAAGGATATGCTGGGCAGGATGAGTTCCTTGGCGGGCACGGTTCATCACCTAGGGAACGTCGGATTAAGCCAGTTGCAGTGCCCCCAGGGGCTAAAGCCCAGCCTTATATCGGATGTGTGCGGACGGCCTCAAGGCCGTCCCCTTCAAAAGAGCAGACTTAAGCAGAACTTCCCTAGAACTATGTCATTAGATTGTTTCGTAACAGGGCACCGCTTGCCGTCCACCATTCGGTCAACAAGAACCAGGGTGCAGGGGCTGAAGCCCTGATGTTAGTTATGTCATGTTCGGCACGACTAAACAGGCTGCGGATAAAATCGGCGATGATGCTCTAGCGCCGGCTAAAGCCGGCTCCGGATCACAAAAATAAACAACTTATCGGCACGACTGAAGTCGTGCCCTGACACAATACGAGTGCAAACCGAGTTTTTCCGCAGCCTGTAAAGTCATGCCCTGATACACCCCGAACGATTTGCGAGATAAATTCTAGTTTCCCGCGATGGAGGTTGCCGCACATGCGAGTCGCTCGTCTACTGCAACTGACCTTCCTGGTCTTGTTGCTGGCCGTTCCTGTTCCCTTCTCCGCGCAATCGGCGAATGACAATGTGCTGACCAATGCGGACGTTGTCAGAATGGTGCATGCGGGTCTGCCGGAGAGCATCATCGTGCAGAAAATTCAGATGTCGCGGACCAATTTCGCCACCAGTGCCGCGGCTTTGATCGAATTAAAGAACCAGGGGGCGTCGGAGAGGGTTTTGGGCGCGGTCCTCGACAGCCAAGTTGGCTCGAACCGGTTTGAGTCACCACCGATGGAGGCACGTCAGTCTTCACCGCAGCCAGCAGCAACCAGCCCGCACCGCATGCCCACGTTCCAGGCTGACCTGCGGGTCAAGTCGACGGTGCAGGGCAAGCTCTCGATGAAACACAATGAGATCAAGGTGGAGCGGTCAGGAGTGCCGCTCTTCAGCCTGAAATGGAAAGCGCCCGCGAAGGACAAGGCAAGTCAATAGAAATTTCGTCCCCAGCGGTCACAGTGAGTCGCACCATCACGATATTTACACAGACCCGCCCTTCGGCACGAAGGAGTCGCGGGCGCCAGGCTTGAGCACGACGTAGGCGCGGCGCCAGGGCTGATCGTCGATCAAGCGCCATTTGTGCCCGCTGCCGGCGGTGTCCTCGGCCACCAGCACGTCGCCCGCGCGCAGGGTAAAAACCTCGCCATCGCGGGTGGTGAACTCCAGCGTCCCCGACAGGGTGATCACGTATTGCGCCTCGGGAGCTTCGTGCCAGTCGAACGAGGAATGCGGCGGCGATTCCTTGAAGTGGATCGCAACCACGTCGGTGCGGTCATTCTCGGCAACCGAGCCTTCCTCGACGTGCGAGGCGTTGTCGGCGCCGGTCGAGAGTTTGAACGCATGCAGCATGAATCACCTCACGCCTTCAGCGCTGGCGGAAACCAGCGCGCTTGTAATCTTGCAAACTCTCCGTTGGCGCGGATGGCATCGAGTGCCGCGTTGACCGCGTTGCACAGCCCCGTATTTCCTTTCGCGAACGCGATGCCGAGTTGCTCGTGGGTTGGCACCTGCATCACGACCGCAAGGTCCGGGCGGGCCTTCACCAGCCACGAAATCACCGGATCGAGCTTGATGACCAGGCCAATATGTCCCGCGATGAGGTCGTCGAGCGCTCGCCCGATGCCGTCGTAGGGATAGTACTGGATCCTGCCGATGGCGCCTTCCGCCAGCCATTTCCTGGCGACAAAGTCAGAGGTGTTTCCCGACTGGATGCCGGCGGTCAGTCCGCGGAGATCAGCCACCGACGAGACTTTCGGCGTTATTCGACGATTCACCGCGACACCTTGATTGAATTCCAGGTAGGGTTGCGAGAACAGGACAATCTTGGAGCGGCCGGGCGTGATCGTCGTCCCGGAGATCACTGCGTCGCACGTCCCCTTGGCCAGCCCGTCGAAGATGCCGTCAAAATTGTCGGCCAGGTAGCGCGTTCGATGCAGGGTGAGTCCGAGATGCTCGCAGATCAGGTGCATCAAGTCGATGTCAAAGCCATTCTCGCTGCCGTCGGCCAGCTCGAACGGCGGGTCGGGGTAAGCCGAGGCAACGATTAGAGTGCCAGGATTCAGAGTCAGTGCCATGCGCCAGAGCCTCCGCGGGAAGAGTGTAATGGGCGGAAAAGGACGATGGCGATCGCGGCAGAATTCACTGTGGCTTGCGTGCGGGTGGGATGCGCTCGTCCCGCACGCTCTCCAGTGCGCAAGCCCAGTTCGCGGCGGTGTCAGCCGTCCCCTGATGCACCCAGAGGCCGTCCACACGAACCATAGACGGCTGTTGTTTCAACGAGCAGAGCAGAATGCCGTCAGGCCGTTCCACGGCCCGCAGTTCGGTACCGGGCTCGAGCCCTAATCGTTTCCTCAGGGCCTTAGGCACAACGAGCCGGCCACTTTTGTCCATCCTGACTTTCATGCGATCGATTATCGCATCTCCTGATACTGTTAGCAGTTTCGGCGAGCAGGTCTGCCGTAAGTACCCGACCAAGCTTCCGGCTTAATCGACAATTCCCATCCGAGCAGGGACGAGGATCAAGTGGGCACCGGGCTCTCTAGTCACGCACGCCTGTGACCTGTGACACATTCTGACGGCTGCGCAAAATGATAGAAATTTGGGCACG
>Ga0265313_10002633_pt1 | contig 15270 bp, 14 predicted proteins | sample 4123metaG_FD_203122 | JGI IMG/M metagenome (GOLD analysis project Ga0265313, IMG submission 203122) | Rhizosphere microbial communities from Carex aquatilis grown in University of Washington, Seatle, WA, United States - 4-1-23 metaG | ecosystem: Host-associated > Plants > Roots > Rhizosphere >...
CGAATTGCCGCGCCACCACGCGATCTACATCCACCTGACGCTGCTGCCCTTCATCCCGAGCGCCGGCGAACTCAAGACCAAGCCGACGCAGCACTCGGTCAAGGAGCTGCGCTCGATCGGCATCCAGCCCGATATCCTGCTGTGCCGCACCGACCGGCCGATCCCGGAGGGCGAGCGGCGCAAGCTCGCGCTGTTCTGCAACGTGCGCGAAGGCGCGGTAATCGAGGCGCGCGACGTCGACAACATCTACGCCGTGCCGGAGGCCTATTCCGCCGAAGGGCTCGACGCGCAGGTGCTCGAAGCCTTCGGCATCGAGCCGCGCCAGCCGCTCGAGCTCGAGCGCTGGCGGTTGATCAACGAGCGCATCCGCAACCCGGAAGGCGACGTCACCATCGCCATTGTTGGCAAATACACCGGCATGAAGGACGCCTATAAATCCCTGATCGAGGCGCTGTCGCACGGCGGCATCGCCAACAAGGTCAAGGTCAAGCTCGACTGGATTGAATCGGAAGTGTTCGAGAACGAGGACCCGACGCCGTTCCTCGAGAACGTCAACGGCATCCTGGTGCCGGGTGGTTTTGGCCAGCGTGGCGCCGAAGGAAAAATCCGCGCCGCGCAGTTCGCGCGCGAACGCCATGTGCCGTATTTCGGCATCTGCTTCGGCATGCAGATGGCGGTGGTCGAAGCGGCGCGAAATCTGTGCGGCATCGAGGAGGCAAATTCCACCGAGTTCGGCGCGACGTCCGAGCCGGTGGTCGGCCTGATGACCGAGTGGATGAAGGGCAACGAGCTCGAGACACGCGCGGCTGGCGGCAACCTCGGCGGCACCATGCGGCTCGGCGCCTATCCCGCCAAGCTGACGCGTGGCAGCCGCGTCGCCGACATCTACGGTGCCACGGACATTTCCGAGCGCCATCGTCACCGCTACGAGGTCAATACCGGCTACAAGGGCCGGCTCGAGCAGCGCGGCATGCGTTTCTCCGGCATGTCGCCGGACGGCATCCTGCCCGAGATCATAGAATACGACGATCATCCCTGGTTCATCGGCGTGCAATTCCATCCCGAATTGAAGTCGCGCCCCTTCGAGCCGCACCCGCTGTTTGCCTCGTTTGTCGAGGCCGCGGTCGAGCAGAGCCGGCTGGTGTAAGTTTCGTTTCGGTTGTTGGGTCATGGCCCGCGGCATCGACCACATCGTCCACGCCGTGCGTGACCTCGACGCCGCGGCTGCGGTTTATCGCAACCTCGGCTTCACGGTCGGCGGGCGCAATCTGCATCCGCGCGACTGGGGCACGCAGAACCGGATTATCCAGACACCCGACACCTACATCGAGCTGCTTTCGATCGCTGATGAAAGTGGGATCGCTCCGCATGATCCGCGCTATTTTTCCTTCGGCGCTTTCAACCGTGATTTTCTGAAACGTGGGGAGGGGCTGTCGATGCTGGTGCTCAAAGGGCAGGGTGTGCCGGACGCGGAGGCATTTCGCGCGGAAGACATCGGCGGTTTTGAGCTCTACGAACTCAAACGCGAGGGCAAAAAACGCGATGGCACGCCGCTCAAATTCTCCTTCACGCTCGCATTCGCTCGCGACCGAGAAGCGCCTGATGTCGGCTTCTTCACTTGCCAGCAACATCATCCGCCGGAACATTTTTGGAATCCGGAATTTCAGAAGCATGCCAACGGCACGACGGGCATCTCTGGCATCGTGCTGGTCGCCAACGAGCCCGCGCGCCATTGCGCCTTCTTAGAAGCATTTGCCAACGGTAACGCCGAAACATCATACGACGGCTTCACGATCGATACTCTGCGCGGCGCAATCGAAATGAAAACCCCCGCCGCGTTCACCAGCCGTTACGGGATCGAATCGCCCAACACCGAGCACGGCGCACGGCTCGCGGCCATCCGATTTTCCGGGGCGAAAACGCTTGCCGTTGAGACTGCCATGGGCGCAGTGCTGGTGTTCGAGCCTGCTGGTTGACCCGACCGTTTCGCCGTTTCATGGTCGCGCCCGCGAGGGCGCAATCGTGAACCAGCCAATGACCCCGAATGCCGTTGTCGCGGTCGGTTCCGTCCGCTTCGGCAACGCTTTGCCGCTGGCGCTGATCGCCGGCCCCTGCGCGCTGGAAAGCAAAGCGCACGCGCTCGAGATGGCGACGGCTCTCAAGGAGATCGCGGCGAAAGCCGGGGTCGGCCTCGTCTACAAGACGTCGTTCGACAAGGCGAACCGAACCTCCACCAATTCGGCGCGCGGCATGGGTCTCGACCAGGCGCTGCCGATCTTCGCTGAGATCCGTTCCAAGCTCGGCGTGCCGGTACTCACCGACGTCCACGAGGCCGGGCAATGCGCGCGCGTCGCCGAAGCGGTCGACGTGCTGCAGATCCCGGCATTCCTGTCGCGCCAGACCGATCTGCTGATCGCGGCAGCGAAGACCGGCAAGGTGGTCAACGTCAAGAAGGGACAATTCCTCGCGCCTTGGGACATGGCCAACGTCGTCGCCAAAGTCACCGGCGCCGGCAATGCCAACGTGCTGGTGACCGAGCGCGGCGTCTCCTTCGGTTACAACACGCTGGTGTCGGACATGCGTGCGCTGCCGATCCTCAAGCGCCTCGGCGCGCCGGTCATCTTCGACGCGACGCATTCGGTGCAGCAGCCGGGCGGACAGGGCGACAAGTCCGGCGGCGAGCGCGAATTCGTGCCCGTTCTGGCGCGCGCCGCGGTCGCGGTCGGCGTCGCCGGCGTCTTCATCGAGACCCATCAGGACCCCGACAAGGCGCCGTCCGACGGTCCGAATATGCTGCCGCTGAAGGACATGGCGGCGCTGCTGCGCGAGCTCGTCGATTTCGACCGTCTCGCCAAGCGCTGACTGCCGGTCGCCGGAATGACCCGCACGCTCAACCTTCTGGCGTTAGTCGTCTTTGCCAGTTCGCTGTTCACGCGCGCCACCGATCCGGTGATCCCGCAGATTGCGCACGGCCTCGACGTCACGACGGCAACCGCGGCGCTGCTGACCACCGCCTACAGTCTGCCTTACGCGCTGGTGCAACCGGTGCTTGGCGGGCTCGCCGATGTCTTCAGCAAGACGCGGTTGATGCTGCTGTGCTTCGTCCTGGTAACGGCGGCCGCGTTTGCCTGTGGCTTTGCGCCGAATTTCAATGTTCTGATGGCGGCGCGTGTCGTGGCCGGTCTCGCCTCGGGAGGCGTGGTGCCGATTTCCTTCGCGCTGCTCGGCGATCTCGTTCCGGTGCGCCAGCGGCAAGTGGTGATGGGGCGGCTGCTGTTCGCCATTATGACCGGTAATCTGCTCGGCGCGACCTTTGCTGGCATCATCGGCGATCTTGTCGGCTGGCGCGGCGTGTTCCTGACCACCGCCGCTTTCGGTGTCGTGGTGCTGATTGCCGCGGCGGCGGGCTTTCGTACCGACGAACGAGCGCCGGGCCGATCCGACTTTTCCCAGCTCATCCCGAACTATGTCGCGATCTTCAGGAACCCGCTGGCGAAGATCTGCTTCGGCGCCGTGTTCTTCGAGGCCGTGTTCATGTACGGCGTGTTTCCCTACATCGCCAGCATGTTGCACGAGATGGGCGAGACGCGCGCCTCGATCGCCGGGCTCGTCATCGCCGGCTTCGGCGTTGGCGGCGCGCTTTACGCGGTCTTGGTGTCACGCCTGCTCGCGACGCTCGGCGAGGTCTGGATGATGCGGTCAGGCGGCGCCATCATGGGGTTCTGTCTGCTTGTGATCGGGGCACGGTTTGCGTGGCCGATCGAATTCGTCAACTTTGTCCTGCTCGGCTTCGGTTTCTTTCTTTTGCACGGAGTGATCCAGATCTACGCAAGCGAACTTGTGCCCGCCGCCCGCGGCTCGGCCATGGCGCTGCACTCGTCCTTCTATTTTCTCGGCATGGCGGCCGGGCCGATCGTCTATGGCGCGGGCTATAACAGCAGCGTCGGCATCAATTCCGTTCTCGTCGTCGGCGCCGTGGTGCTGTCTGGTGTCGGACTTGTTTGCGCGCAATGGCTGCGCCGCCAGCCGCAATCGAGCGCGTGATCCCGAGAAGAGAGGCTAGCCGCGGCCGCGATAGGGCGCCACGCCCTGGTCCGGCACCCACACGCCCGTCGGCAGCTTGCCGCGCTGCCAGAATACGTCGATCGGCATGCCGCCGCGCGGATACCAGTAGCCGCCGATGCGCAGCCACTTCGGCTTGAGCAACGCGAACAAGGTCTTGCCGATGGCGACGGTGCAGTCCTCGTGGAAGGAGCCGTGGTTGCGGAAGCTCGCGAGATAAAGCTTGAGCGACTTCGACTCGACCAGGAAGCGCCCCGGCACGTAGTCGATCACCAGATGCGCGAAGTCCGGCTGGCCGGTGATCGGGCAGAGCGTGGTGAATTCCGGCGCGGTGAAGCGCGCGACGTAGTCGGTGTCGGGATGCGGATTGGCGACGCGGTCGAGCACCGCTTCGCCGGGCGAAGCGGGGATGCGTGCCGGCCGTCCAAGCTGCAGAGGTTTCCGTGCCATAAGTCGTTAATGGCCTGCTTTCTGAGGGCATGACAAGACCCATCGCGGCCTGTAGAAACGCCCAAGAAAACGTACAAGAAAAGCCTCGGGATTCCTTCATGACCGCCATCACCGACATCATCGGCCGCGAAATCCTCGACAGCCGCGGCAATCCGACCATCGAAGTCGACGTCATCCTTGAGGACGGCTCGAAAGGCCGCGCCGCGGTGCCGTCCGGCGCCTCGACCGGCGCGCACGAGGCGGTCGAGCTGCGCGACGGCGACAAGACGCGCTATCTCGGCAAGGGCGTGCGCAAGGCGGTCGACGCGGTCAACGGCGAGATCTTCGACGCGCTCGGCGGTATGGATGCCGAGCAGCAGGCCAAGCTCGACGAAACCATGATCGCTCTCGATGGCACGGCGAACAAAGGACGCCTCGGCGCCAACGCCATCCTCGGCGTCTCGCTGGCCGCCGCCAAGGCCGCGGCGATCGCCAAGAACGAGCCGCTCTACCGTTACGTCGGCGGCACCTCGGCCCGGCTGCTGCCGGTGCCGATGATGAACATCATCAACGGCGGCGTGCACGCCGATAATCCGATCGACTTCCAGGAATTCATGATCATGCCGGTCGGCGCACCGAGCTTCTCGGAAGCTCTGCGCATGGGCGTCGAGGTGTTCCAGACGCTGAAGAAGCAGTTGCGCGACGCCGGCCACAGCACGGCCGTCGGCGACGAGGGTGGCTTTGCGCCGAATTTGAAATCGGCGGAAGAGGCGCTCGACTTCGTGCTGCGCGCGATCGAGAAGGCCGGCTACAGGCCCGGCGTCGATGTCGCGATCGCGCTCGATCCGGCCTCGACCGAATTCTTCAAGAACGGCGCCTACGTCTACGAAGGCGAAAACAAGACGCGCTCGATCAAGCAGCAGGCCGAATACCTCGCCGAGCTGGTCGGCAAGTATCCGATCGTCTCCATCGAAGACGGCATGGCGGAAGACGATTTCGACGGCTGGAAGCAGGTCACCGACCTGATCGGGAAAAAGTGCCAGCTGGTCGGCGACGATCTCTTCGTCACCAACGTCAAGCGGCTCGCCTACGGCATCGAGCGCGGGCTCGCCAATTCGATCCTGATCAAGGTCAACCAGATCGGCACGCTCACCGAGACGCTCGCCGCCGTCGAGATGGCGCACAAGGCCGGCTACACCGCCGTGATGTCGCATCGCTCCGGCGAGACGGAAGATTCAACCATCGCCGATCTCGCCGTCGCCACCAATTGCGGGCAGATCAAGACCGGATCGCTCGCCCGTTCCGACCGCACGGCGAAATACAACCAGCTGCTGCGCATCGAGGAGGAACTCGGACCGCAGGCGCAGTATGCCGGCCGCGAGGCGCTCAAAGCGAAGCGCTGACGGTGCTTGATTTGACGCGCAAATCGCCGCAGATTCTCCCCCGCTAGATTGGGTTTCACCGATGGACCAGACCACGACACTCGCCCCGCACGACCGCCGCCGCGCTGCCGAGCGCCTGGCCGCCTTCGTCGCGCAATCGGTCGATGCCGCGTGCGCGGTGGAGAAGCCATTCTTCCATCTCGAATTCGATCGCGTGTTTCCCGACGACGTCTATGCCCAGATGCTGGCGCTGATGCCGGAGGCCGCCGACTACCGCCCGATGCACGGACGCAGCAAGGTTGTCGGCACGCCGACGCGTGTGAAGATCGATCTGTTCCCCGAGTACATCCGCAACCTGCCGGCGGAGAAGCGCGCGCTGTGGGATGTCGTCGGCCGAGCGCTGTGCTCGGAGCCGGTCAAGCAGGCCTTCATTCGCCGCCTCGCGCCTGGGCTGTCGAAACGTTTCGGTGCCGGTTTCGCCAGGACCGGCATGTATCCGATCCCGATCCTCACCCGCGACATTCCCGGCTACCTGATCACGCCACATACGGACACGCGGTGGAAAGGCATCACCGTACAGCTTTATCTGCCGCGCGACGAAGCCCATACCAATATCGGCACCATCTTCCACGAGAAGCTGCCCGACGGCTCGATGCCCAAGCGCGCGCAGATGCGCTTTGCGCCGAACACCGGCTACGCCTTCGCGGTCGGCGACGACACCTGGCACTCGGCCGACGCGGTCGGGCCGGACGTCACCACCCGCGATTCGATCCTGCTTACTTATTTCGTCGACAGCGACCTGCTGCGCATCCTGCGCAACCGCGCCAAGCGGCTCGGCAACTTCGTGGGCAACGAAGCCCGGCAGTGGATCTAGCTGTTGTCGCGGCGTTAAAGACGCCTTAACGGCCCTGCGGCATCTTCGGTGCCATGGTCAGCCACCGGCGTCGTCACGCAGTCCTCACTGCGCTTGCTCTCTATCTCTTTGCCGCACTGTTCATCGGCTACTTCGCCGTCAACGCCTTCACCGGCAACCATGGCCTGCGGGCCCAGGCCGACCTCGACCAGCAACTTGCCGGCATGCAGGGCGAGTTAGCGAGCCTCAAGGCCGAGCGGCTTGAATGGGAGCGGCGGGTGCGCCTGTTGCGGGCCGACCAGATCGACCCCGATATGCTCGACGAGCGGGCCCGGTCGCTGCTCGGCTATGCCGACCCCCGTGACCTGACATTGCTGCTGCCATCGCGCTAGCGGTCCTTTTATCGGATCAAGACAAAGCCCGTCTTGCACGTCATCCGACGCGCCGCCATCTGGCTTTTCCTCATATCTATGATGCGCATGGGCTCTTGCGGCGGCCTCGCGCTTTCACCGTGAGGGGATTTAAGCTATGGGGGTCGAAATGCTCCACGCCCGCCCGTAAGGAAGACCATGGCCGTCGCCGAAAAAACCGCCAGCGCCAAGCCGAATGGGCCGGCGCCTGCGACACCCGTCGCCGAATTCAGCAAGGATCAGGAACTCTCGGCCTATCGCACCATGCTGACCATCCGCCGCTTCGAGGAGAAGGCGGGGCAGATGTACGGCATGGGCCTGATCGGGGGCTTCTGCCATCTCTATATTGGCCAGGAAGCCGTGGTCGTCGGCATGCAAATGGCGCTCAAGAAGGGCGATCAGGTGATCACCGGCTACCGTGACCACGGCCACATGCTCGCCTGTGGCATGGAGCCGAAGGGCGTGATGGCGGAACTGACCGGCCGCAGCCACGGCTATTCTCGCGGCAAAGGCGGCTCGATGCACATGTTCAGCGTCGAGAAGGGCTTCTATGGCGGCCATGGCATCGTCGGCGCCCAGGTTCCAATCGGCACCGGCCTCGCGTTTGCCAACCGCTATCGCGACAACGACAACATCAGCATTACCTATTTCGGCGACGGCGCGGCCAATCAAGGCCAGGTCTATGAAAGCTTCAACATGGCCGAGCTGTGGAAGCTGCCGGTCGTGTACGTGATCGAGAACAACCGTTACGCCATGGGCACCTCCATCACGCGCGCCTCGGCGGAGGTAAACCTGTCGCGGCGCGGCCTGTCGTTCAACATTCCCGGCGAGCAGGTCGACGGCATGGACGTTCGCGCGGTGAAGGCCGCCGGCGAAAAGGCGGCGGTTTGGTGCCGCGCCGGGAAGGGTCCCTACATCCTCGAGATGCTCACCTATCGCTACCGCGGTCATTCGATGTCGGATCCGGCGAAGTACCGCACCCGCGAAGAAGTCGAGGATGTGCGCACCCACCACGATCCGATCGACATGGCGCGTCACCGCATTCTGGAAAGCAAGGCCGCCAACGAGGACGCGCTGAAAAAGATCGACGGCGAAGTGCGCGATCTGATCAATCAGGCGTCCGAATACGCCACCCACGATCCGGAGCCGGAGCCGTCCGAGCTCTGGACCGATGTCTATCGCTGAGCTAATCCCAGCAAGGTTCGTCGAGTAGGACTCTGTAAGCCCGATGCCGACCGAAGTTCTCATGCCTGCGCTGTCGCCCACCATGGAAAAGGGCAACCTTGCGAAGTGGCTCAAGAAAGAAGGTGACAGCGTCAAGTCCGGCGATGTCATCGCCGAGATCGAGACCGACAAGGCCACCATGGAGGTCGAGGCGGTCGACGAGGGCACGCTCGGAAAAATTCTGGTGCCGGAAGGCACCGCCGACGTTGCGGTGAACACGCCGATCGCCGTGATTCTCGGCGAAGGCGAGGACAAGTCCTCGATCAAGGCGAGCGCGCCCGCGCAGCAGCAGAAGGCCGCGGAGTCGGCGCCGCCCGCCAGGGCAGAAAAAACCGAAGCGAAGGCGCCGGCCGCGCCCGCACCACCGAAAGCCAAAGGCCCGGCGGCCCCCGAGACAAACGTTTCCGCAGATCCCGACATTCCATCCGGCACCGAGATGGTCACCATGACCATGCGCGAAGCCTTGCGCGACGCCATGGCCGAGGAGATGCGCCGCGACAAGGACGTGTTCGTGATGGGTGAAGAGGTGGCCGAATATCAGGGCGCCTACAAGGTCACGCAAGGATTGCTGCAGGAGTTCGGTCCGAAGCGCGTCATCGATACGCCGATCACCGAGCATGGCTTTACCGGCCTGGGCATCGGCGCGGCGCTCTCGGGGCTGAAGCCGGTGGTCGAGTTCATGACCTTCAACTTCGCCATGCAGGCGATGGACCAGCTCATCAACTCGGCGGCGAAGACGCTCTATATGTCCGGCGGGCAGATGGGATGCCAGATCGTGTTCCGCGGGCCGAACGGCGCCGCCGCGCGTGTCGCCGCGCAACACAGCCAGGATTATTCGTCGTGGTACTCGCACATCCCGGGGCTGAAGGTGATCGCGCCGTCGAATGCGGCTGATGCCAAGGGCCTGCTGAAGGCCGCGATCCGCGACCTCAATCCGGTGGTGTTCCTGGAAAACGAAATTCTCTACGGCCATTCTTCGCCGGTGCCGAAGCTCGACGATTTCGTCCTGCCGATCGGCAAGGCACGCGTCGCGCGCGCCGGCGGTGACGTGACCATCGTCGCCTGGTCGATGGGCATGTCTTACGCCATGCAGGCGGCCGACGAGCTCGCCAAGGACGGCATCGAGGCCGAGGTCATCGACCTGCGCACCTTGAAGCCGATGGATACCGAAACGATTGTCGAGTCGGTGAAAAAGACCGGCCGTTGTGTGACAGTGGAGGAGGGCTGGGCGCAATCCGGCGTCGGCGCCGAGATCGCCGCGCGCGTGATGGAGCAGGCCTTCGATTATCTTGACGCGCCGGTTGCGCGCGTCACAGGCAAGGAAGTGCCGATGCCCTACGCCGCCAATTTGGAAAAGCTGGCGCTGCCGTCCGTCGCCGAAGTGATCGAAGCGGCCAAGGCCGTCAGTTACCGGTAAGTCGCCAGCAATGCCCACCAACATCCTCATGCCGGCACTCTCTCCAACGATGGAGAAAGGCAACCTCGCCAAGTGGCTCAAGAAGGAAGGCGACAAGGTCAAGTCGGGCGACATCATCGCCGAGATCGAGACCGACAAGGCGACGATGGAATATGAGGCGGTGGACGAAGGCACCATCGCCAAGATCGTCGTGCCCGAGGGCACGCAGGACGTCGCCGTCAATTCGGTGATTGCGGTGCTTGCCGGCGAAGGCGAGGACGTGAAGGCCGCGGCGGGTTCGGCAAAGCCTGTGCCGGCACCTCAAGCTCCGGAGAAAAAAGCGGAAGCGCCGAAGCCGCAGCCCGCGCCACCGAAACCGGCCGCCCCCGCTGTGCAAGCCGCGCCGGCCGCCAAGCCCGCCGCGCCATCTGCTCCGCCGGCGCCTCAGCCTGCCGCGGCGAGCGGCGCCAATCGGATTTTCTCTTCACCGCTGGCCCGCCGTCTGGCGAAAGAGGCCGGCGTCGATCTCCAGCGCGTGCAGGGCTCCGGGCCGCACGGCCGCGTCATCGCCCGCGATATCGAGGATGCCAAATCCGGCAAGGGTCTGCGCGCGGCGCCGGGCGCTGCGCCTGCCGCGGCGGGCCAGCCCGCAGCATTTGCGCCAGTGCTGTCGGACCAGCAGATCCGCGCGCTCTACGAAGACGGCTCCTACGAGTTCGTGCCGCATGACGGCATGCGCCGCACGATTGCGCAAAGGTTGACCGCCTCGACGCAGACCGTGCCGCATTTCTATGAGACCGTCGATTGCGACATCGGCAAACTGATGGCGGCGCGCGAGGAGATCAACGCCGCCGCGCCCAAGGACAAGGACGGCAAGCCGGCCTACAAGCTCAGCGTCAACGATTTCGTCATCAAGGCGCTGGCGCTGGCGCTGCAGCAGGTGCCCGACGCCAATGTGAGCTGGACCGAAGCCGGCATGCTCAAGCACAAGCATTCCGACGTCGGCGTCGCGGTGGCGCTGCCCGGCGGCCTGATCACGCCGATCATCCGCAACGCCGAGACCAAGTCGCTGTCGGCAATCTCCAACGAGATGCGCGACCTCGGCGTGCGCGCCCGCGGCCGCAAGCTCAAGCCGCACGAGTACCAGGGCGGCACCACCTCGGTGTCCAATCTCGGCATGTACGGCATCAAGGACTTCTCCGCGGTGATCAATCCGCCGCAGTCGACCATTCTCGCGGTCGGCGCCGGCGAGGAGCGTGCGGTGGTGCGCAACGGCCAGCTCGCGGTCGCGACGGTGATGAGCGTGACGCTCTCGTGCGATCATCGCGCGGTCGACGGCGCGCTCGGTGCCGAGCTCGTCAGCGCCTTCAAGCGGCTGATCGAGAACCCGGTGATGATGGTGGTGTAGCGGCGTGCCGCTAGCAGGAGGCCTGCAAATGCGTCTTGTAGCAGTCGCGCTCGTCGGCGGCGTCCTGTCGTATGCGCTCGCTTATGCGCTGGTTGCGGCGGTGTCGCTGCTTTTCCCTTGCGTCGATTCCCAGTCGGCCTGCCGGCTCGGCGATCTGATCGGCTACGGCTTGATCGCGCTCTACGCGCCGCTGGCAACGGTCACGTTTGCGATCGTCTCCTGGCGCGCGCCGAACGAACGTGCACTATCCCATGCGGCGTTGGCGCTGCTCGCGCCGATCGCGGCCATGCTGCTTTACGGCGTCCTTACCATCGGCTTTCCGACCGATCCCATGCGGGACGGCCCCGATCTGCTGAGCGGCGTGACCGCGCCAACGCTTATCGTCGTCGTCCAATGGGCGATCCTGCGCGCCTCTGTGATGCGCGCGATTCCAGCTTAAGTAAGCGACATGGCTGACACCTCCTTCGACATCGTCATCATCGGCTCCGGCCCCGGCGGCTACATCGCCGCCATCCGTGCCGCGCAACTCGGCTTCAAGACGGCGATCGTCGAGCGCGACTATCTCGGCGGCATCTGCCTCAACTGGGGCTGCATCCCGACCAAGGCGCTCTTACGCTCCGCCGAGATCTACCACTACATGCAGCACGCCAAGGATTATGGCCTCAAGGCGGACAATGTCGGCTACGACGCCGAGGCGATCGTGAAGCGCTCGCGCGGCGTCTCGAAGCGGCTCAACGACGGCGTCGGCTTCCTGATGAAGAAGAACAAGGTCGCCGTGATCTGGGGCGAGGCGGCGATCGACGCGCCCGGCAAGATCACGGTCAAGCAATCGAAGAGCGAAGCGCCGAAGGGCGCGCTCGGCCCCGGCGCCTATCAGGCCAAGCACATCATCATCGCGACCGGCGCGCGGCCGCGCGTGCTGCCCGGCCTCGAGCCCGACAAGAAGCTGGTGTGGACCTATTTCGAGGCCATGGTGCCGCCGGCGATCCCGAAGTCGCTGCTGGTGGTCGGCTCCGGCGCCATCGGCATTGAGTTTGCCTCGTTCTTCCGCACGCTGGGCGCCGAGGTCACCGTTGTCGAGGTGCTGCCGCAGATTTTGCCCGTCGAGGATCAGGAGATCCAGGCTTTCGCCCGCAAGAGCTTCGAGAAGCAGGGCATCAAGATCCTGACGAACGCAAAAGTGACCAAGCTCGACAAGAAGAGCGACAGCGTCACCGCCACGATAGAAGAGGGCGGCAAGACGCAAACGATCACCGTCGATCGCGTCATCTCCGCCGTCGGCGTCGTCGGCAACATCGAGAACCTGGGCCTCGAGAAGCTCGGCGTGAAGACCGAACGCAGCATCATCAAGGTCGACGAGTTCAACAAAACCAGCGTGCCGGGCATCTACGCCATCGGCGACGTCTCCGGGCCGCCGATGCTGGCGCACAAGGCCGAGCACGAGGGCGTCATCTGCGTCGAGGCGATCAAGGGCCTGCACCCGCATCCGATGAACAGACTGATGATCCCCGGCTGCACCTATTGCACCCCGCAGGTCGCCTCCGTCGGTCTCACCGAGCAGGCGGCGAAGGACAAAAAACTCGATATTCGCGTCGGCCGGTTTCCGTTCGTCGGCAACGGCAAGGCAATCGCGCTCGGCGAGGACCAGGGCCTGGTCAAGGTGATCTTCGACAAGAAGACCGGCCAATTGCTCGGCGCCCACATGGTTGGCGCCGAGGTCACCGAATTGATCCAGGGCTACGTCGTCGCAATGAACCTGGAAACGACGGAAGAAGAGTTGATGCACACCGTCTTCCCACACCCGACATTGTCGGAGATGATGAAGGAAGCGGTGCTCGACGCTTACGGGCGCGTATTGAATATGTGAATTGGGTCGTCATGGCCGGGCTTGTCCCGGCCATCCACGCCTTGCTTTACTGCACGAAAGGCGTGGATGCCCGGCCCAAGGCCGGGCATGACGAGTGGAGAGCGTCGGAGAAAACTCATGGCCAAATACGGAAGCATCCTCGAAACCATCGGCCGCACGCCGGTGGTCAAGATCAACAAGCTCGCCCCGAAGGGCATCAACCTCTACGTCAAGATCGAAGCCTTCAATCCGCTCGGCTCGGTCAAGGACCGTTTGGCGCTCGGCGTCATCGAGGCGGCGGAAAAATCGGGTGAGCTCAAGCCCGGCATGACGGTGGTCGAGGCGACCTCCGGCAATACCGGCATCGGGCTGGCGATGGTCTGCGCCGCCAAGGGCTATCCGCTGGTCGTCACCATGGCGGAGCCGTTCAGCGTCGAGCGGCGCAAGCTGATGCGCTTCCTCGGCGCCAAGGTGGTGATTACGCCCGCCGCCGAGCGCGGCTTCGGCATGGTCGCCAAGGCGGCCGAGCTCGCCAAAACCCACGGCTGGTTCCTGACGCGGCAGTTCGAGAACGAGGCCAATCCGGACATGCATTCGCGCACCACCGCGCGCGAGATCGTCGACGACTTCAAGGGCGAGAAGCTCGACTACTGGGTGACCGGCTTCGGCACCGGCGGCACGCTGAAAGGCGTCGCGCGCGTGCTGGCGAAAGAACGGCCCGACACCAAGATCGTGCTCTGCGAGCCGGCCGACGCGCCGATGGTCTCGACCCGCTCGCCGCAGGACCGCAATCCCGACGGCTCGCCGGCAAAGCCGAACCCGGCGTTCAAGCCGCATCCCATGCAGGGCTGGAGCCCCGACTTCATCCCGAAAATCACCGCGGAAGCGGTCGACATGAATGTGATCAGCCGCATTGTCACCATCGCCGGGGCCGACGCGATGAAATATTCGAAGGCGCTGGCGCAGCAGGAAGGCATCTTCGTCGGCATCACCGCAGGCGCGACCTTCGCCGGCGCGCTTGAAGTTGCCAAGACCGCCGCGCCGGGCTCGACCGTTCTCGCCATGATGCCGGACACCGGCGAACGCTATCTCTCGACGCCGCTGTTCGCCGACATCGGCGTCGACATGAACGAGGACGAGCTGAAGATTTCCAACTCGACGCCCAATCACCGCATGCCGCCGAAGGCGGCGTGACGCGAACCTCGCGGGGGAGACGACATGGGCATCATCACCTGGATCATCATCGGCCTCCTCGCCGGTTGGCTGGCGACGCAGATTCTCGGCGGGCGCGGCAGCCTTCTGTATAACCTCGCCGTCGGCCTGGTCGGCGCCATTGTCGGCGGCCTGATCTTCGACAGCCTGCAGATCATGCCGGTCGGTTTCGTCGGCGCGCTGGTCAGCGCCACCGTCGGCGCCGTCGTTTTTCTGCTGATCTGGCGCGCGATCCGGCGGGCCTGAGCGCGCCTTGCAGGGCAGCGCCCGCAGCCGTAAGTAAGGGCATGGCGGTCGTCTACGACATCGACAAGCAGCGCCCGCGCCATCCGGAAAAGGCGCACCGGCCGGATTCGGCGCTGCGTGCCAAGCCCGACTGGATTCGCGTCAAGGCGCCGGTGTCGCCCGGCTATGTCGCGACCCAAGCCATCATGCGGGCGAACGGCCTGCACACCGTGTGCGAGGAGGCCGGCTGCCCGAACATCGGCGAGTGCTGGGAGAAGAAGCACGCCACTTTCATGATCATGGGCGACACCTGCACGCGCGCCTGTGCCTTCTGCAACGTCAAGACCGGGTTGCCCGGCGCGCTCGATCCGAACGAGCCGGTGCATGTCGGCGAAGCGACCGCCAAGCTCGGTCTCGCCCACATCGTCGTCACCTCGGTCGACCGCGACGATCTGGCCGACGGGGGCGCGCAGCATTTTGCCGACACCATCCGCGCCATTCGCACGTACGCGCCGGGCACGACGATCGAGGTGCTGACGCCCGACTTCCTGCGCAAGGACGGCGCGCTGGACGTCGTGGTCGAGGCCAGGCCCGACGTGTTCAACCACAATCTGGAAACCGTGCCGTCGCTTTATCTCACGGTGCGGCCGGGCGCGCGCTATTTCCATTCGCTGCGGCTGCTGCAGCGGGTCAAGGAACTCGACCCGCAGATGTTCACCAAGTCGGGCATCATGGTCGGCCTGGGCGAGGAGCGGAACGAGGTGTTGCAGGTGATGGACGACCTGCGCTCGGCCAACGTCGATTTCCTCACCATCGGTCAATA
>Ga0265313_10002634_pt1 | contig 15266 bp, 13 predicted proteins | sample 4123metaG_FD_203122 | JGI IMG/M metagenome (GOLD analysis project Ga0265313, IMG submission 203122) | Rhizosphere microbial communities from Carex aquatilis grown in University of Washington, Seatle, WA, United States - 4-1-23 metaG | ecosystem: Host-associated > Plants > Roots > Rhizosphere >...
TCTTGATCGAGAATTTCTCGGTCATGGTGCGGGTGTTCTTCTTGGTGACATAGAAGAAGCCGGTGCCGCCCTCGCTGTTGAGGCGGATCTTGGCAGTGGTGGGCTTCGCCATGGGAATCTCCAGAAGTCGTCAGGCCGTCGAGGCGCGGGTAATGGGGCAGGCGACCCCTGGAAGTCAAGCGATCAGCGCCTTTTTGGCCGAAATCCGCCCTTTTTCCCCGGTTTTGGGCCCCGGAAATGGCCGGATTTGCCCTTCGCGGCCAAGCCGCTGCCCGTACCCGCCAGGGCGAAGCGCAGGCCGCCGGTGACCGGAGCGGCTTCTTCCAGCGTCACCTGAAGGATGTCGCCCATGCGGTAGGCCTGGCGCGAGCGTTCGCCGATCAGGGCCTGGGCCTGCTCGTCATGGCGGAAGAACTCAGCCCCCAGCGAGCGCACCGGGATCAGGCCGTCCGCGCCGGTTTCGGCCAGCCGCACGAACAGCCCGAAGCGAGTGACGCCGCTGACGCGGGCGGGAAATTCCGCCCCGATGCGGTCGGTCATGTAAGCGGCGACATAGCGGTCGGTGGAATCGCGCTCCGCCGCCATGGCGCGGCGCTCGGTCGTGGTGATGTGCTCGGCGGTCTGCTTCAGCTTGCCGGCCTCGCCGTCGCTGAGGCCGTCATCGCCGAACTTGAAGGCCTTGATCAGTGCGCGGTGCACGATCAGGTCGGCATAGCGGCGGATGGGCGACGTGAAGTGAGCGTATTTCGCCAGGTTGAGGCCGAAATGGCCGATATTGGCATTGTCGTAGATGGCCTGGGCCTGGCTGCGCAGCACCACATCGTTGAGCACCGCTTCCTGTTGCTTGCCCTTGCCCTGTTCAAGAATGCGGTTGAAGATTCCGGGCTTGATCACCTGGCCGCGCGCGAAATTCAGGTTCAGGGTGCGCAGGAAGTCGGAGAAGGCATGGAGCTTCTCCTTCGAAGGCGTGTCATGGACCCGGTAGATCAGCGGCGTGCGCTTTTCCTCCAGGCTTTCGGCGGCGCAGACATTGGCCAGCACCATGAACTCCTCGATCAGCTTCATGGATTCCAGCCGGTCGCGATAGGCGATGGAGGCGACATGGCCGTCGGCCCCCAGCACGATGCGCCGCTCCGGCAAATCGAGGTCCAGCGGGTCGCGATGAGCGCGGGCGATGGTCAGCGCTTTGTAGGCGTTCCAGAGTTGCGCCAGCGTATGCTTCACCGTTTCCGACATTGCTGCGTCGGGCCGTCCATCGAAGACGGCCTGGGCCTGCTGATAGGTCAGCCGCGCCGCCGAGCGCATCACACCGCGCATAAAGGTGTGGCTGCGCTTTTGGCCCTTGGCGTCGAACACCATCCGCACCACCAGACAGGCGCGGTCCAGGCCTTCTTTCAGGGAGCAGAGATCGGCGGATAGTTCCTCCGGCAGCATCGGCACGACGCGGTCGGGGAAATAGGCGCTGTTGCCACGCTTCAGGGCTTCCTTGTCCAGCGCCGAGCCTGGCGTGACGTAGTGGGCGACGTCGGCGATGGCGACCAGGCAGACATGGCCGCCGGGATTGCCGGGATCGTCATCCGGCCCCGCCCACACCGCGTCGTCATGGTCGCGGGCGTCGGCGGGATCGATGGTCACCAGCGGAATGGCCCGCAGGTCGGTTCGGCCGCGCGGATCGACTGGCTGCGCCGCTTTCGCCTGCGCCAGAACGGTGGCGGGAAACTCCGTCGGAATGCCATGGTCGTGAATGGCGATCAGGCTGATGGTGCGCGGGGAATCCATCGAGCCGATGCGCTCCACCACGCGGACGCGGGAAAAACCGGCGATGCGGCCCGGCACCGGCTCGGCGGCCACCAGTTCGTTGTTCTTGGCCCCGCCCAGATCGGCCTTCTCCAGCGCGTATTCGGTGCGCGCCTTCTTGTCGACCGGTTCGAGGCGAAAACCTTTCGGGTGCTCGCGCAGCACGCCCAGCAGGCGCGACGGCGCCTCGCTTTCCAGCTTGCGGATGATGCGCGCCTCGTAATGCTCGCCACGCTTCTCCAGCCTGGCGAGCAGCCGCGCGCCGGGCGCCGGCGCGCCGCCTTCCTTGGGCGGCATCAGATAGATGGTCGGTGGCGGCACATTGCTGTCCCATTGCAGCGGCCGGGCCAGAGCTTCGCCGTCATTATCGATGCCGGCGACCTCGATCACCGTGATTTCCGGCAGTTCGCCGCGTTTGGTCAGGCCGCGCTTCTTGTTGCCATCTATGGCACCGTCCTGTTCCAGCTCCCTCAGCACACGCTTGAGGATGATGCGGTCGGAGCCCTTCAGGCCCAGCAGCTTCGCCAGGTCGCGCTTGTTGGCGCTGGGGTTGGAAGCAAGCAGTTCCAGCACGCGCGCCTTGTCGAGGGCGGGCGCGTTCTTCGTGTTCGTCTTTTTGTTCAATTTCTCTATTCGCCTGCCAGCTCGGGCACTTTTGCTTTCGGCTTGGCGGCAGCTTTCTTCTTGGTGGTTATGGTTTTGGCAGCGGCCTTTTTCTTTGGCGCCGCCTTCTCTTTCTTTTCGGCCTTGGGCTTGGCTTTCGCCTTGGCGGCTTTCTTTGGCTTCTTGCCGCCGCCCTTGGCGACGCGCTCTGCGATCAGCGCCAGCGCTTGCTCCATGGTCACGCTGTCGGGCTCGGTGCCTTCGGGCAGGGTGGCGTTGGTGGCGCCGTCGCTGACATAAGGACCGAACTTTCCTTTCAGCACCTTGATAGCGGTGCCTTCGGCATTGTTGCCCAGTTCCTTCAGGGTCTGGGCGCCGCGACGGCCGGGCCCGCGCGCCTTCTTCTCGGCAATCAATGTGACGGCGCGGTTCAGTCCGATCTCGAACACGTCTTCCGGTGATTCAAGCGAGGCATAGATGCCGTCATGGGCGACGTAAGGTCCGAAGCGGCCGAAATTGGCGGTGATCTTCTTGCCGTCCTCGGGGTGCAGGCCGACTTCGCGCGGCAGCGACAGCAGCTTGAGCGCCATCTCCATATCGACTTCGGTGCGGTCGGTGCCCTTGGGAATGCCGCTGCGCTTGGGCTTTTCACCTTCGCCCAACTGCACATAGGGTCCGAAACGGCCAGAGCGCAGAGTGACTTTCTCTTCCGTGCCGGGGAACAGGCCCAGTTCGACCGGGCCGGTTTCGCCTTCGCCCGGCTTGGCGCCGAGCTGCTTGGTGAATTTGCATACCGGATAGTTGGTGCAGCCGATAAAGGCGCCGAAGCGGCCCAGCTTCAGATTCAGGCGGCCGTTCTCGCAGGCGGGACATTTGCGCGGATCGGCGCCGTCGTCGCCGGCCGGGAAGATGTGGTGGCCCATCGCCGCTTCCAGCTCGTCGATCACCTGGGTGATGCGCAGATCCTTGGTCCCGGCGACGGCGGCGGAGAAGTCCTTCCAGAAATCACGCAGCAATGTCTTGTAATCCAGCTTGTGCTCGGCGACCTCGTCCAGCTTCTCTTCCAGGTCGGCGGTGAAGTCGTATTCGACGTAGCGCTTGAAGAAGCTCTGCAGGAAGGTGGTGACCAGGCGGCCCTTGTCTTCCGGCATGAAGCGCTGGCGGTCCATCTTCACATAGGCGCGGTCGCGCAGGGTGGAGAGGATGGAGGCGTAGGTCGAGGGCCGGCCGATGCCCAGCTTTTCCATCGCGCCGACCAGGCTGGCTTCGGAATAGCGCGGCGGCGGCTGGGTAAAATGCTGCGCCGGATTGATCTTCTCGACATTGGTGGCGTCGCCCTGCTTCACCTTGGGCAGGTTGGCCCCATCCTCGTCATCGGCGTCATCCTGGCCTTCGAGATAGAGCGTGAGGAAGCCGTCGAACACGGTGACGGTGCCGGTGGCGCGCAGCACGATCTGCTTGTCGGCGGAAACGACATCCACCGTGGTGCGCTCCTGCTCGGCGCTTTCCATCTGGCTGGAAAGGGCGCGCTTCCAGATCAGTTCATAAAGCTTCGCCGCGTCGGCATCGAGATGGCGGACCACGTCTTCCGGCTTGCGGGCGAAGCTGGTGGGACGCACAGCCTCATGCGCTTCCTGGGCATTCTTGGCCCGGGAGGTGTATTCGCGCGCTTTGGCGGGCAGGTAGCGCGGGCCGTGGTTCTTGACGATGACCTCGCGGGCCTCGGCTACGGCTTCCGGCGCCATGGTGACGCCGTCGGTTCGCATATAGGTGATCAGGCCGGTGGTTTCGCCGTCGAGCTCGATGCCTTCGTAAAGGCCCTGCGCGATCTGCATGGTGCGCTTGGCGTTGAAGCCCAGCTTGCGGCTGGCTTCCTGCTGCAGGGTCGAAGTGATGAAGGGCGGCGAGGGATGGCGGCGGACCGGGCTGGCCTCGACGCTCCCGACGGCGAAGCGCTGGCCCTTGATCAGGCTTTCGGCGCGGCTTGCGTCGGCTTCGCTGCCCAGCGAAAGCTTCTCGACCTTCTTGCCGTCAAGCTGCACCAGCCTGGTGGTGAAATTGCCGGCCTGGGCGGCCAGATCGGCGTCAATCGACCAGTATTCCTGCGCCTTGAAGGCATCGATCTCGGTTTCGCGCTCCACGATCAGGCGCAGCGCCACACTCTGCACCCGGCCGGCCGAGCGCGCGCCCGGCAGTTTGCGCCATAGCACGGGCGAAAGCGTGAAGCCGACGAGATAATCCAGCGCGCGCCGCGCCAGATAGGCATCCACCAGATCGGTATCAATCGCGCGGGGATGCTTCATCGCCTCCAGGATGGCGGATTTGGTGATGGCGTTGAACGCCACCCGTTCCACCGGCATCTGCTTGAGCAGGCCCTTCTGCTTCAGGACCTCAAGAATGTGCCAGGAGATGGCCTCGCCCTCGCGGTCGGGGTCGGTGGCCAGGATCAGCTTGTCGGCGCCCTTCACCGCCTTGGCGATGTCAGTGATCTTGGACTGGGCGCGGGCGTCCACGTCCCAGACCATGGCGAAGTCCTGGTCCGGCTTCACCGACCCGTCCTTGGAAGGCAGGTCGCGGATATGGCCGAAGCTGGCCAGCACTTTATAGTTGTCACCAAGGTACTTGTTGATCGTCTTGGCCTTGGCGGGGGATTCGACGACGAGGACGTTCATGCAAACTCTGTGTTCTGGCCTGGGCCGGTTCGGGGCAAGCGGCACATCTGGGGTGCGGGCCGGCCGGGGACAAGGCCGGGGGTTCGGCGCGGCGGCGGACACTGATGGAAGCTGCGGCGGGCTGTCAACGCCGGGCCCGGGCGGCTTCCGTAATCACAGGTTGTTATTTCTGCTTTCTTAACCATAAAATAAAATCTAAGGTTGTATCCGTGAAAGTCACGGGGCTATGGTAAACGCCCAAATCGTTGCGATCCGGTTATGACCCAGGCAGCCAAGAACCAGCTTTCCGGCGCTCATCCCGTGGCGGTGGCCAACCTCAGCCCCTCCGAATCCGCCCTTTACACCAGGGAATTGCTGGAATCCCTGCGCAAGATCGCCATGCGCCAGAACCAGGAGGTGCTGGCCCAACTGCTGGAGCTGGCCCGGTATGAGGCCTAGTCTTTGGCCGCCAGGCCTTCCGGCGCGTCGGCGCCTAAGCCCACGACACCCGATTCCCCGGATGGCGGGCACAACGCCCCGCCAGTTCCAGTCACAGCAGAACGGTAAGCACGGCGCCCTGCGGCGCGCCCAGTTGCCGGATCAGCTCGTCCACCGCCACCGGGGCGGGACCCAGCGCTTCTTCCACCTGTGCCCGAACCTTGCCGGCTTCCGCCTCCCAATCGCCGGGCGAAGCCGCGGGTGGAGCATTTTCCGGTTCCTGGAATCCGGCGCCCAGGATCGGCCGCAGCGCCGCCAATACATCGGCTGCGCTTCGGTGAGCGTGGCGCCTTCGCGCAGCAGCCGGTTGCAGCCGTGCGCGCGGGAATCGAGCGGCGAACCGGGCACGGCGAAAATCTCGCGCCCCTGTTCCAGCGCGAATTGCGCGGTGATGAGCGAGCCGGAGCGTTCCGCCGCTTCCACCACCACCACCACGCCGCGCGAAAGCCCGCTGATCAGCCGGTTGCGGCGGGGGAAATGCCGCGCCTGTGGCGCCTCGCCAAGCCGCATCTCACTGACCAGGGCGCCGCGCTCGCGGAGGGCGTCGTACAGCGCCTGGTTCTCCGGCGGATAGACAATGTCGAGCCCGCCCGCCACCACCGCGACGGTGCCGGTCTCCAGCGCCGCTTCGTGCGCGCCGGCGTCGATGCCGCGCGCCATGCCGGAAGCGATGCCAAGGCCCGCTTCGCCGAGTTCGCGGCTCAGCATCCAGGCCAGCCTGCGCCCCAGCGCCGAGGCGTTGCGCGCGCCGACAATGGCGACCATTTCTTTCCCGATCAGATGCGCGTGACCCAGTACAGCGATCACCGGCGGCGGCGGATCAAGCGCCGCCAGCCCCGGCGGAAAGTCCGGCTCGCCGGAGAAGAGGAAACGCCCGCCGATTTTCTCCAGCGCGGCGAACTCTGCCGCGATCTCGCTTTCCGGCGGCAGGACGAATTCGCGTTTCCCGCCGCGCGCCGCCAGCCCGGGAACTGCCTGAAGCGCCGCTTCCGCCGTGCCGAAGCGGGCGATCAGTGACGCAAAAGTGACCGGCCCGATATTCTCGGTGCGGGCGAGCCTCAGCCAGGCAAGACGCTCGCGGCTATGCACCCCGGCCTTTCGAACCGATACGCGGTTCGGTGCCGTTGAGAAGCCGGCGAATGTTGGCGTGGTGCATGACGATGACCAGCAGGGCAAGCAGGGCGGTGACGGGGGCATAGATGCCGTATCCCGTCAGCCAGAAGAAGAAAGGCGCCAGCGCCACCGCGATCAGGGCCGAGAGCGAGGAGATGCGGAAGCCGATGGCCATCAGAATCCAGGTCGCCGCCACCGCCAGCCCCGCCATCCAGCAAAGCGCGATGCTGACGCCAAGGAAAGTGGCGACGCCCTTGCCGCCCTTGAATCTCAGCCAGACAGGGAAGATGTGCCCCAGCACCGAGCCCGCCGCGGCGACTGTCTCCAGGCCTAGCGGCAGGAAATGGCGCGCCAGCAGCACCGCCGCCGCGCCCTTGGCGCCGTCGCAGAGCAGCGTCGCCGCCGCCGCCCATTTCTTCCCCGTCCGCAGCACATTGGTGGCGCCGATATTGCCGCTGCCGATCTTGCGGACGTCGCCCGCGCCGGAAATCCAGGCGAAGAACAGGCCAAAGGGGATGGTGCCTAGCAGGTAGGCGAGCCCCAATGCGATCAGTGCTGTCTGAAAGTCCCCCATGGCGAGGACGATATGCGAAAATCAGCCGCGTTTGAACACGCATTCGCCGCCGACAAAGGTCATGCGGGCGCGGCCCTGGAATTTGCGGCTTTCAAAGGCGGTGTTGCGGGCGCGGGAATGCAGCTTTTCCGCCTCGACCATGAAGGGCTCGCCTTCGTCGAACAGCACCAGATCGGCCGGCGCGCCCTTGGCCAGCGTGCCGCCCGGCAGGTTCAGCAGTTTGGCCGGCGCCGAAGTCACCGTCGCCAGCATGCGGGCGAGGCCGGCGCTGCCTTCATGATAAGGCACGAGCGCGGTGGGCAGCAGCGTTTCCAGCCCCACTGTGCCGGCGGCGGCGGTGGCGAAGGGCTGGCGCTTGGTATCGGCGCCTTGCGGCTCATGCGACGAGACGATGATGTCGATGGCGCCCGACGCCACGCCTTCGGCCATGGCGGCGCGGTCGGCTTCCGAGCGCAGCGGCGGCGAAACCTTGCGGAAGGTATAGTAGGCCCCGACATCCAGCTCGTTCAGCGTCAAATGATGGGCGGCGACGCCGCAGGTGACGGGAAGCCCGCGCTCCTTTGCCGCCACGATCAGGTCGAGCGCGGCGCGGGTGGTAATCTGCGCGAAGTGGTAGCGGACGCCGGTGAGTTCGACCAAGGCGAGGTCTCGCGCCACGATCAGGCTTTCGGCCATGGCGGGTCCAGCGGGCAGACCCAGTCGCGTTGAGAATTCGCTTTCGGTGGCGGACGCGCCGGCCGTCAGTTCGGGATCCTCGGCATGGGCGGCGATCAGGGCGTCGAATGTGGCGGCATAGGCCATGGCCCGGCGCAGCACCCGTGCATTGGCCACAGTGCGGCCGGCGTCGCAGAAGGCGATAGCGCCCGCTTCCTGCAGCAGGCCGATCTCGGTCATGGTTTCGCCGGCCATGCCGCGGGTCAGCGCCGCCATTGGCAGCACCCGCACTTTCGCCGTGGCTGCGGCGCGGCGCAGGATGAAATCCACCAGCGAAGGCTCGTCGATCACCGGATCAGTGGCCGGCATCACGATCATGGTGGTGACGCCGCCCGCCGCCGCCGCCATGGCAGCGCTGGCCAGGGTTTCGCGATGCTCCGCTCCCGGCTCGCCGGTATGGACACAGGCGTCGATCAGGCCGGGCGCCAGCACCAGCCCGCGGGCGTCAAACACTTCGGGATCATCCGGTTCGGCGTCGTTGAACAGGCGCGGGCCGCTATCGGCGATGCGGCCATTCTCGACCAGCAGACCGCCTTTGACGTCCATCCCGGTGGCGGGATCGACCAGCCTGGCGTTGCGGAAGGCGATGCGGCGCCCATTTCCTGACGAGGAGATCATGCGCGGCCCCGGTGCAGTGCATCCAGCACCGCCATGCGGGCGGCGACGCCCATCTCGACCTGCTCCTGGATCAGGCTGACCTCGACATCGTCGGCGATGTCGCTGGCGATCTCGATGCCGCGGTTCATCGGGCCGGGATGCATCACCAGCGCGCCGGGCCGGGCGTAGGCCAGCTTTTCGCGGTCCAGGCCCCAGAAGCGGAAATATTCGCGCGGGGAGGGGACGAAAGCGCCGCCCATCCGCTCCAGCTGCAGCCGCAGCATCATCACAATGTCGGCATCCTTCAGCCCTTCGCGCATGTCGCTGGTCACTTCCACACCGAAGCGGTCAACGTCGGTGGGCAGTAGGGTGCGCGGCGCCACCAGTCGCACCCGCGCGCCCATCATCGACAGCAGGCGCAGATTGGAGCGGGCGACGCGGCTGTGCAGGATGTCGCCGCAGATGGCGACGATGCGGTTCTCGAAGCCGCCCAGCCTTCGGCGGATGGTGAGGGCGTCCAGCAGCGCCTGGGTGGGATGCTCATGGGCGCCATCGCCGGCATTGATCACGCTGCAGGAGAGCTTGCGCGAGAGAAGTTCCGCGGCCCCGGCATCCTGGTGGCGCACCACCAGCATGTCCGGCTGCATGGCGTTGAGGGTGGAGGCGGTGTCGATCAGGGTTTCGCCTTTGGAAACCGAGGAATTCTTCACCGCCATGTTCATCACATCGGCGCCCATCCGTTTACCCGCCAGCTCGAAGCTGGACTGGGTCCGGGTCGAGGCCTCGAAGAACAGGTTAACCAGGGTGCGGCCCTTGAGCAGGCCTGACTTTTTGTCGGCAGCCCGATTCTGGACGACATAGCTGTCGGCAAGGTCAAGAAGGGCGGTGACTTCGCCCGACGAAAGGCCCTCGATCCCCAGCATATGGCTGGATTTCAGGATCGGCAGGGCGGAGCGGACTGTCATCAAAGGGTGGCTTATACGGGCGACTATGCCGCCCGGCAAGTTCCCGGCCAAATCGCAGGAAATTTGCCGGTCCACCCCTAAAACAGGGGGTGCGACAGAAAGCTTTTGTGCAATGCACCAAAGTATGCCATTTTGGAATCACTGGTAAACCGAAGGAAAAATCTCATGACCTCTTTCAAGCGCTCTATCGGAGCCATCGCCGCGGCCGCATTCCTGGTTTCCAGCTCCGCTTATGCGGAAATAAGCCCCCTGCCGGCCGGCAAGCCCGCTGGCACCAAGGAAGCGGCCCTGCTGGCTCTCGGCCCGATCTTCTGGATCGGCCTTGCGGCCATCGCCCTCGGCATCGGCTTCGCCGTCAGCGACAACAACAAAACCGTCACCACCACCACCGGCACCGGCAGCTAATTCTCCGCCATCTCCTCCAGGCTCCTGCCCGCCGGTTCGGGCAGCAGCATGAGCGCGGCCATGGCAAAGGGGATGGACACCATCAGCCATTGCAGCGCTGGGCCGTGGCTCTGGAAGCGGTCGTAAAGCACGCCTTCCAGGGCTAACGCCGCAGCGCCCGCGCCAATTTCCACCAGATAGCGCAAGCCGCCGACCGTGGCGCGGTAATGCGTCGGCACGATCTCCAGCGCGAAGCCGGCGATCAGCGTCTCGCCTGAGAAGAATCCCAGAAAGCCCATGACCCAGAGCGCCGGGGCCGCCCAGGCCGGCGCATGGCCGAAGAAAAGAAAAAAGCCCAGGCCGCACAGCCCCACCATGGCGATGGCGATCGGCTTGCGGCCGATGCGGTCCGACAGCCGTCCCGCGATGATCGCCAGCGCCAGTCCCAGCAGTCCGCCGGGGATCAGCACCAGGCTCGTTTGACCCGGACTGTAGTGATAGGCCTCCTGCAGATATTTCTGCGCCAGGAAGGTGGCGGGCGCGGCGGCAAAGCCGAAACAGCCCGCCGCCAGCACCACGGTGAACACCCGCCGTGGATATTGCCGTACGATGTCACGCAACAGAGCGAGCATCGCCCCGGCGCGAAGACCACTTGCGCCGCCCTGGGTCTGGAAGCGCTTCGTCTCCGGCAGGCGGCGGCGCAGCACCCCGACCAGGAACAGCGGCAGCGCCCCAAGGAAATAAAGCGCGCGCCAGCCATGGGGCAGAATGTCAATGAAACCGAACAGGGCCGAGGCCAGCCCCGCGCCCAGGAAATAGAAGGCCACCAGCGCCGAATTGGCCCAGCCGCGCGCACCGGCGGCGATCTCCTCCGCCACCACCACATAGCAGAGCATTTCCTCGGCATAGCCGAAGACGCGGGTGAGAAGCTGCGCCCCAACAAAGCTGGCATAGTCCGGCGCGAAGGCGGTGAGCATGGTGAAAACCGCCTGGCCGAAAATGGTGACCAGCAGCAGGCGGCGGCGTCCGACCAGGTCGGCACTGGCGGCGATCAGCAGCGCGGCGATGGCGGCGATGCGGAACGTGGCCAGGGTAAGGCCGATCTGGTTTTCCGGGATGCCCAGGGAATGCTGGATCTGCGGCGTCGCCAGGCCGAAAATGTTGACGTCGTAGCCGGCGAACAGCGCCGCCGCCCCCACCAGCAGCAGCATCCGCTCGGTGCGGCGATCCACAGCAGCTGGCGCGCCCAGCAACCGGAGATAGTTCGCTGGCGCGGTGTCCTCCGTCATCGTCCGCCTCTTATGTTTCTCAACCGTTCCAGCGCCCCTTGCAGGATGTAGGCGGCCGCCATCTTGTCCACCACATCGGCGCGGCGGGCCCGTGACGTATCCGCTTCCAGCAGGGTGCGGGTGACGGCGCTGGTGGACATCCGCTCGTCCTGCAGGATCAGGGGCAGGTCGCGGCTTCCGGCCCAGTTGCGGGCAAAGGCCCGGGCCGATTGGGCGGAAGGGCCGTCCGAGCCGTCCATGTTGAGGGGCAGGCCCACCACCAGGCCGCCCACCCCCTGCGCACCTATTATAATGTCGAGGGCGGCGGCATCGGTTCCGAATTTTCCCCGTTTCAGGGTCTGCATCGGGGTCGCGACGGTCAACAGCGTGTCCGAAAGGGCCAGCCCGATGGTCTTTTCCCCCAAATCCAGGCCAAGCAGGCGCAATCCGGGGGCCAAAGTCAGGTCGGCAAGCGCCGTTATGGCCACGAAGTCTCCTTTTGATCGGCCCGGAAAGCCGGGCCGGGGCCCCGTTTTTCTTGCCAGTCTGGTGGCTGGTTGCTAGCAAGCTAGCGTCTTTCCAGCAAACAGGAAGCCTCTCATGTCCGTCGACAAGGACACCGTGCGCCGCATCGCCAGGCTGGCCCGCCTGGCCGTGCCCGAAGCCCGGCTGGAGCCGATGGCCGATGAACTCAACGGCATCTTCAAATGGGTGGAGATGCTGGGTGAAGTAAATGTCGAGGGCGTGCCCGGCATGACCAGCGTGGTCGCCCAGAAGATGAAATTGCGCAAGGACGAAGTCACCGAGGGCGGCAACGCCGACGCCCTGATGGCCAACGCGCCGGGCGGCGAGGAGCATTTCTTCACCGTGCCCAAGGTGGTCGAATAATGTCCGACCTTACCAGTATGACCCTGGCGGAAGCGCGCGACGCGCTGGCGGCAAAGACAATTTCCTCCCGCGAATTGACGGGCGCTTTCGTGGCGGCGATCGCGGCGGCGCGCCCGCTCAACGCCTTCATCACCGAGACGGCGGAGCAGGCGCTGACGATGGCCGACGCTTCGGACAAGCGCCGCACCGAAGGCAACGCCGGCGCATTGGAAGGCCTGCCGCTGGCGATCAAGGATCTGTTCTGCACCAAAGGGACGCGCACCACGGCGGGGTCGAAGATCCTGGGAAATTTCGTACCGCCCTATGAATCCACCGTGACCCAGAATCTGTGGAATGCCGGCGCGGTGATGCTGGGCAAGACCAACCTGGACGAATTCGCCATGGGCTCGTCCAACGAGACCAGTGCCTTCGGTCCGGTCCTCAATCCCTGGCGGGCGAAGAATTCCAACGCCAATCTGGTGCCGGGCGGTTCCTCCGGCGGTTCGTCGACCGCCGTCGCCGGCGATCTCTGCCTCGCCGCCACCGGCACCGACACCGGCGGTTCGATCCGACAGCCCGCTGCCGTCACCGGCACGGTAGGCCTGAAGCCGACCTATGGCCGTTGCTCGCGCTACGGCATCGTCGCTTTCGCTTCCTCGCTGGACCAGGCCGGGCCGATGACCAAGACGGTGCGGGACGCCGCCATTCTGCTGACCAGCATGGCCAGCATCGATCCGCGCGACTCCACCAGCGTCGAGACGCCGGTGCCCGATTACGAGAAGCTGATGGCGGGATCGATCAAGGGCCTGCGCGTCGGCATTCCGAAGGAATACCGCCTGGACGGCATGGCGTCCGACGTCGCCGCCCTGTGGGACAAGGCGGCGGGCTGGCTGAAGAGCCAAGGCGCCGAGATCGTCGAGGTCTCACTGCCCCACACCAAATATGCCCTGCCGACCTATTACATCGTCGCGCCGGCCGAGGCCTCGTCCAACCTCGCCCGCTATGATGGCGTGCGCTTCGGCTATCGCGCCGAGAAGCCACACGACATCACCGACCTGTATGAGCGCAGCCGCGGCGAGGGCTTCGGAGCCGAAGTGCAGCGCCGCATTCTGATCGGCACCTATGTGCTCTCGGCCGGCTATTACGACGCCTATTATTCCCGCGCCCAGAAGCTGCGCACCCTGATCAAGCGCGACTTCGACGCCGCGTTCGAAAAGTGCGACGTGCTGCTGACGCCCTCGACGCCCGGACCCGCCTTCGCCGTCGGCTCCAAGACCTCCGACCCGCTGGAAATGTATCTGCAGGACGTCTTCACCGTGACGGTGAACTTGGCCGGCCTGCCGGGCATCTCGGTGCCGGGAGGGCTTTCCGAATCCGGCCTGCCGCTGGGATTGCAGCTGATCGGCAAGGCCTTTGACGAGGCCACCCTGCTGCGCGCGGCGGCGGCAGTCGAAACGGCGGCGGATTTCAAGGCAAAACCAGCCAGATGGTGGGCGCCATGAGCAGGACGATCAAGGGCCAGAGCGGCGAGTGGGAAATCGTCATCGGCATGGAGGTCCATGCCCAGATCGTCTCCAACGCTAAGCTCTTCTCGGGCGCCGCGACCGCCTTCGGCGCCGAGCCCAACAGCCAGGTGTCGTTCATCGACGCCGGCATGCCCGGCATGCTGCCCGTCATTAACAAGAAGTGCATCGAGCAGGCCGTGCGCACGGGCCTCGGCCTGAAAGCGCAGATCAACCTGATCTCGGTGTTCGACCGGAAGAACTACTTCTTTCCGGACCTGCCGCAGGGCTATCAGATCAGCCAGTACAAGAGCCCGATCGTCGGCGAGGGTGAAATCCTGCTCGACATGAAGGACGAGACCATCACGGTCGGCATCGAGCGCTTGCACCTGGAACAGGACGCCGGCAAGTCCCTGCACGACCAGGATCCCGACAACTCCTTCGTGGACCTCAACCGCTCCGGCGTCGCGCTGATGGAGATTGTCTCCAAGCCGCATATGCGCTCGTCGGAAGAGGCGGCGGCGTTCCTCAAGAAGCTGCGCGCCATCGTGCGGTATCTGGGCACCTGCGACGGCAACATGGACGAAGGCTCCATGCGCGCCGACGTGAATGTCTCGGTCTGCCGCGTGGGCGGCTATGAGAAGTTCCGCGCCGACGGCTCCTTCAAGCATCTGGGCACGCGCTGCGAGATCAAGAACGTCAACTCGATGCGCTTCGTGCAGATGGCGGTCGAGTACGAAGCGCGCCGCCAGGTCGACATCCTCGAAGACGGTGGCACGATCGACCAGGAGACCCGCCGCTACGACTCCAAGGCGAACGAGACACGTTCGATGCGCTCCAAGGAAGACGCGCACGACTATCGCTATTTCCCCGATCCCGACCTGCTGCCCCTGGAGCTGGAGAAGGACTGGGTGGATGCCATCGCCAGTTCCCTGCCGGAACTGCCGGACGAGAAGCGCGCCCGCTTCATTGCCCAAGGTCTGAACCCCTACGACGCTTCCGTCCTGGTAAGCGAGCGCGAGCTGGCCGACTTCTACGAGGAACTGGCGCAGGGGGTGGACGCCAAGGCCGCCGCCAACTGGCTGAACAACGAAATCCTGGGCCGGCTCAACCGCGACGGTCTCGCCATCACCCAGGTGCCGGTCCCGGCCGCCGCCAACAACGCCATCATCCGCATGGTCGCGGACGGCTCCATCAACGGCAAGATCGCCAAGGACCTGCTCGACATCGTCTGGACCGAAGGCGGCGACCCGCGCCAGGTGGTGGAGGCCCGCGGTCTTCGCCAGGTCACCGACACCGGCGCCATTGATGCCGCCATCGAGAAGGTGATCGCCGCCAACCCCGCCAAGGTGGAAGAGGTGAAGGCGAAACCGAAACTCGCCGCCTGGTTCGTTGGTCAGGTGATGAAGGAGACGGGGGGCAAGGCCAATCCGGCGGTAGTCAATGCCGCCCTCAAGACCCGACTCAATTTGCCCGACGAGGGGTGATTCGCACAAAATGCACAAAGTGCGGTCCGGCCCCGCCTTTTTCGCATTTTTTCATCTGTATACAGAATGATGCATTTAACCCATGTGAAATGGGGGTTTCTTGCACATCGCCATTTTCTGGCCTTTTTCGATGTCAAGTCAGATTTGCAATTCAAAATGCAAGTAATTCATATTGCTGGTGTTCTTGGGGGGCGGCGATGAGTCGCTCGGACCCGGACGAACATAGAGGAGTTGTACTCATGGCTG
>Ga0265313_10002636_pt1 | contig 15262 bp, 10 predicted proteins | sample 4123metaG_FD_203122 | JGI IMG/M metagenome (GOLD analysis project Ga0265313, IMG submission 203122) | Rhizosphere microbial communities from Carex aquatilis grown in University of Washington, Seatle, WA, United States - 4-1-23 metaG | ecosystem: Host-associated > Plants > Roots > Rhizosphere >...
CGCTCCTCGACACTCAACCTGATCTTGATGACCTGACCCATGCCCTGTGTAACAGACGGGCACAAGCGTTAATTCCGGATGGACGGCGGTGCACTAGTCCGCGAGCGGCCGCGAGGATTCAGGTGGCGGCCTTCTTTCTTGACGCGTCGGTCCCGCGCGAAACCTCGCCTGAGCTCGGGGTCCCGCTTCCGCGAACAGGTGAGTGCATTTCCTCCGCGCCTGGCGAGGCGGCCTTAGCGTAGCTCGAGCGCTTGACGGATCAGGCGAGACAGCAGGTCCAGTCGGAAAGGCTTCGCCAAGTAATGGTACGCCCCATAGCCCGTGGCTTGGACGGCGGTCTCGAGCGTCGTGTACGCGGTCATCAAGATTACGGGCCGCGAGGGGTCGAGCTGGATGGAAGCACGAAGCAGCGCGACTCCATCAATCTCCGGAATTCTCATATCGGTGACCAGCACGTCGAATCGCCGCGTCCGCAGCTGCTCGAGGGCCTCTCGGCCGGAGTTCAGCGCCAAAACGCGATAGCCGCGTCCGGCCAAATCGTCGGCAATCACCTCGGCCATTTCGGCTTGATCATCGACGATGAGAATACGTGGGAGTCCCGGAGCGATCATTCAATCCCTCGTTGAGCGATGGAAGGGATCTCGATGCACGCACGAGTGCCCCGCACGCCGTTCGGAACGACCGTGAGCTCTCCCCGGTGGCTCTTGGCGATTTCGGAGGCAATAGCAAGCCCCAAGCCGGTCCCAGCTCCAGCCGGCTTAGTCGTGAAAAACGGCTCCTTTGCCTGGGAGGCGTTCTCGGAGGTGATTCCCGAGCCGTCGTCGATCACGACGAACGCGACCCGCTCGGCGTCCGATCGTGCGGCCACCTCGACATGCCCCCCCGGTGGGCAAGCATCGCAGGCATTGAGGAGCAAGTTGACGATCGCGTGCTCGAGCAGGTCCCGATCGCAGTGAACCTCGGAGATATCGGCGGGGGCGTTTGCCGAGAGGGATACGCGGGCCTTCGCAAACCGGTGCTCGACCGACGATACAGCCGACCGGACGAGATCGGCCGGCCTGGTGCGGGCTAGCGACGGCGCGCTGCCGCGCGCCAGATCGAGAAACCGGCGGACAATGGTCTGGATGCGCTCGACCTGGTCGAGAATGGCTTGCGCGGCGTGCACGCTGCGCTCGTCTTGCTGGGCGCGCGCGCGAAGCTGTTCGGCCCGGCCCATGATGACGCCCAACGGCGTCGAAACTTCGTGCACCATGCCCATGGCAAACGTCCCCATCGTGGCGACGCGCTGGGCGCGGGCAAGCTGGTCGTCGCGCTCGTGCTGAGCGTGCGTGACTGCCAACTCTCGCTCCAAGTCGAGCTCCTTACGCTGTTTGCGCAGCGCGACGCCACCGAACGCCAGCACCAATGCCGAGGCCATTCCCACGCTGAGGAGCACCCTCCAGAACGCGCGCGACTCGCGATCCCGTGGACGGGCCGCGGTGCCGACGGCGACGACGCCCCAGCGGCCCAGATGGCCGGCGTCGACCTGGGCCAACCCCGCCATGGCCGTACGTGGCCGGAGGCCGAGCTCGGCGGCCCCGCTTGGGCTCAAACGAACCGACGTGAGGCGGCGGTCGAGTGCATCGCGAACGGCGCTCGACCCGAGAACCTGGCCGTCGGTCGCGTAGAACGATGTCGTGCCGGGCGGCGCAAGGAGCAATCGAAGCTCACCCGGGCGCTCGACGGGGGGCGCTTCTCCCAGGAGATCCACCGCGCGCACTCCCAGGTCCACGACGTGCCCGTCGGGGGTCGGGAAGCTCAGCACCCATTGACTCGAATCCCGCTCGGGGGTTCGAGGGGACTGTCCATCGCGAACTGCGACGTTCGAATACCGTTCCGCCGCCCACGAAGGTCCGCGCGTGCCGACAAGAAGAGCATCGCGTTCGATGGTCGTCAGATGGGCGAGAAGATCGACGGCGGCAATGGATGCAAGGACGGACTGCTCGTTTCCGACGTCCATCAGGACCGCCTCGGACTCCCGCTGCGAGTCCCACCACCCGATCGCCGTGACCCCGCCGATGGCCACCAGCATCCACGCGACGAGCGCGCCGCTTTGCCAAAGAGCAAGAAAGTCGGGTGTGCGGCGCGGGCGGGTACCGGAAGCCATCGCCGGCTCCGCTCGCAAGCGGCGCGCCACGTGGATCGGCGCCGTCTTTTCCGTGAAGCGGTCGGCCGCGCAGGAGACGACCGGGAAAATTTCCGTATCGCACACGGAAATTTTCCCGGTTCCCCCCTCCCCGGGTTCGAAAAAGTCGCGTTCTGGGCGCTCGAGAGGTTGGCACGGTCACTGCTTGAGGTGCGGCGCGAAACGCATGGCACCCCGTCCTCTCGCTCTCGCATGGCTCCTCGCAGCCGGCCCGTTGGTCGCCCCCCGTTGCGCGCTCGGGCAGTCTTCCGCGACTCCTCCAGCGACGTCCGCGATCCAGCCGACTCGCGTTCTCACGATGCCGCAAGCTGTCGAATATGCGCATGCGCATCAGCCGGCGATTCGTGCCGCGCTCGCACGGGTGTCTGCGCGCATCGAGGAAGCCAAGATACCGAGCGGGCAGTGGCTGCCCACAGCGGGTGTGACCGCACAGATCTTCGCGATGACTGCAAACAACACAACAGCGACGTACGAGCAACCCGCGTTTCTGGACCTGCCTCGTATCGGTGCAACCTCGGCGACAGCGACCGGGAAGTTCTCCCCTTATGCCTCGACGCTGGTTGGCGCAAGCATCTTGCAGGAGGTCTTCGACTTTGGGCGTATCGGAGCGCAGCGCGCCGCCGCGGACGCGCAAGTCGAAGTCGAAAGACACCGGTCGGACACGACGCGCCTCGACATCGACTTCGGCGTAGAAGAGGCATTTTTCGCCGTTCTTGCGGCGAAGGCTGTCGTGAGAGCCTCTCAGGACGCTTACGACCGCTCGCTCGTCCATCGTGATCTAGCAAAGCGGGGGGTCGATGCCGGCCTGCGGTCTCCTATCGAGCTGACGCGGGCAGAGGCCGACCTCGATCGCTTCGACGTGGGGCGCGTGCGCGCACTGGGAGGATTGACCGTCGCGCAAACCGTTCTGGCCGCGGCGATTGGGGCTCCCGACCCGGCGGTGGACGTCGCCGGGGAGGCACCTCGACCCAAAGACATGCCGGCCCTCCCGGAGGCTATCGAGCTCGCCCTACGGCGAGACCCACGTCTCGCGGAGACCCTTGCCCAGCTCAAGGCTGCTGAAGAGCGCACGCGTGCGATCGCCGCCGAGCTCAGGCCCGATCTGTCCGCCACCGCGACGTTGTCGGGCCGTGCCGGAGGGGCGCCTCCATCGTCGGGGCCCACGGCGAACGGCGACGGCTGGGTGCCGAACGTCCCAAACTGGGACGCCGGGCTCCTATTCACATGGCCTCTCTTCGACGGAAAGATCGCGGCGCGGCGCGACGCCGCGTACGCGAGCGAGCAGGTGCGGCGCGACGAGATCGACGTCGTGCGCGAACAGGAGCTCGCGGACGTTCGAAAGGCGTATGTGCAAGTTCAGGTCGCGAATACCGCGCTCGGAGCCATGCGAAACGAGGTGGTCGCGGCGCACGCCAACTACGATCAGGCCGACGCACGCTTCCGAGCCGGCATCGGCAACGCCGTCGAGCTGGCCGACGCCGAAGCCGTGCGTACGGACGCCGAGATTCAGCTCGCGCTCGGGCAATTCGAGCTCGCGCGCGCCCGCGCCGCCTTCGGGCGCGCGATTGCCGAAGGAATATGACCTCGATGGAGAAGCCGGTGCAGAATTCCCCTTCCGACGATTTGATGCCGTCCCTGCATTCAACCGAGCCATTGTCCCGGGCAAGCTCGCTCGGTGTGCCGTCGCTCATTGCCGCTGGTGTCGTGGTGGTCCTCGGCGTGGGAGGCGCGCTCGTGTGGCGGGCGCAGTCGAGGATCAATCAGGTGGCCCTCGCGTCCGCGCCCAAGCCGGTGACCGCGATTGCTGCCCGCGAGACCCACTTTCGGCCGACGCGCACCTACGTGGGCACTCTGCGACCATGGATCGAAGCCAGCGTCGGGCCGCAGTTCATCTCAGCCTACGTCGACACGGTGCTCGTGCGTCCCGGCGCGACCGTCAAACGAAACGATGTGCTTGCGACGCTCGATTGCCGCAACGCGAGCGCTTCGACGCTCGCCGTCGCCGCTGAAGCGCGCGCCATCGACGCTCGCCAGAAAGCGTTCGCGCACGAGTCGGCGCGAGTTCAGACTCTGCTCGAGGGCGGCTTCGTCTCGCCCAATGAGGCGGAGCAAAAGGGCGCCCAGAGCGCGGCGGAGGAGGCGCAGCTCGCCTCGCAGCGGGCCAAGCTCGCGGCGACCACGCTCGAAGTGAGCGACTGCGCCCTGCGAGCCCCGTTCGACGGAGAGATCGCCACACGCACTGTCGACCCGGGCGCTTTCGTCCGCCCGGGTACTGCGATCGTCTCGGTCGTCGACCGCAACACCGTGCGCATGACATTCGACGTGCCGGAAAGCGACTTCGACGTAGTCCCGATGACCACGCCCGTGTCGATCCACGTGGACGCCATCGACAAGACGATTGTCGGTTTAATAGCGCGTCGCTCGCCAAGCGCCGATCCCGAGACGCGCACTGTGCACGTGGAGGTCGATCTCGCAAATTCGGACCGGGAGATTCCGGTGAACACGACCGGTGAGGCGAAGATCGAGGTCGGTGGCCTCGTTCCGGCCACTGCGGTGCCGCTCGTCGCGGCGTCGATTTCCGGCACCAAAGCGACGATCTTCCGCGTCGACGGCGGGGTCGTGCACAAAGCGACATTTCGCATCGAAGGCGAGCAGGGGAGCGACCTATTCCTCGAGACCGCGCTCAAGCCGGGCACTCGGGTCGTCACCGAGGGGCGTGCGACGGTCAACGACGGCGACCGCGTGGCTGCGAAAGAAATCAGCTACGGGGCCCAGCTTTCGATTCGACCTCCCGACGCGGGTGGCACGCAGAAGGTGCAGCCGTGACCGGCCTATCGCTGCGCAACCCGATCGCGATCTTGATGCTCTGCGTGGGGCTCGTCGTCTTCGCCGGGGTCGTGACGCCGCGGATGAGCGTCGATACATTTCCTGAGCTAACGCCCCCGGTTCTCGTCATCGGCACACTCGCGCCGGGTCTCGGCGCGCGCGACGTCGAAAAGACCATCAGCTGGCGCCTCGAGAAATACGTCAGCGCAACGCCGGGCGTAGATCACGTGGAGAGTCTGTCGCGGAACAGCTTCAGCGTCATCTACGTGTGGCTCAAATGGGGAACGGATCTCAATGCCGCGCAGACGCTGGTCCAGTCGCAGGCCGGCTTCGCCATGGCGGCCGTTCCCAAGTCGCTCGGGGTCCTGCCTCCGTTCGTCCTCCAGTATGACCCTTCGAACGCGCCTGTTTGCCAGGTCGTCGTCAGCGGCGCCGGATACACGGGACCACAACTTTATGATTACGCGTTCAACAACATCGAGCCGCTGCTCGAAGGCATCTCGGGCGTGGCAAGCGCCGCGCCGGACGGCGGCCGCATGCGCCAGATCAACGTTGTCGTCGACCCGACCAAGGCCCAGGCCCGGCGGATCACGGCGCCCGAGATCGCAGCCGCGGTAGCCGGGTCGAACGCGCTCTTGCCATCGGGCGAGTTCATTGCGCCGAGCTTCGACGCCAACGTCTACACGAACGCCATTCCGAAGCGGGTCGAGACAATCGGCGAGGCCCCCGTCAAGCTCGTCGGCGACAAGCCCGTGCTAATCCGCGACGTGGCGCGCGTCGAAGACGGCGGCACGCCCGCCACGCAATCGCTGACGGTAAACGGTAAAGATGCCGTGATTTTGAACGTTCTGCGCATCCCGGGGGGCAACACGATCGAGATCGTCGACGCCGTCAAGAAGGTGGTCGAGGGGTTGCACGATTTGCCGCCCGGGATGCAAGCGAAAGTCTTTTTCGACCAGTCACTCTTCGTCCGAAGCGCTTACCACGGGCTCAAGAAGGAAATCGTACAGGCGCTAATCCTGATTGCACTCGTCATTCTCCTATTTCTTCAGAGCGTTCGCGGAACGCTTATCGTATCTGTCGCAATCCCTCTCTCGTTCGCCATCACGCTCATCGTTCTCTATTCGTCGGGACAAACGCTCAACGCGTTCACGCTCGGGGGCCTCACGTTGGCCATGGGGCGGCTCGTCGACGACGCCGTCGTCGTGCTCGAATCGATTCACCGGCACCAGCGGATGGGTATGAGCACGTCCGAGGCGGCCTTGAAGGGAACCAACGCCGTAGCGCTGCCGGTTCTCGCATCGACCCTGACGACGATGGCGGTCCTCTTGCCCGTTGTTCTCCTCGCCGGGCTCGCGCGCAAGCTCTTCGCCCCGCTCGCGATCACGGTCGCCGTCGCGATGATCGCGTCATACTTCGTCAGCATGGCGGTGACGCCGGTCGCCTGCAAGTTCTTCCTCGGGCACGCCGAGCACGGCCGCTTCGGCCAAGCGGTCGAAGCGGTCATCGATCGAATCGCAAATGGCTACGCGCGGACCTTGCGCACAGTCCTTCCCTACCGATGGTTCGTGGTCGGCGCGTCGTTCGTGCTCGTCGTCGGCGCAGGTTGGGCGGCCGCCCGGCTTCCGACCACGTTTTTTCCCGAAATCGACGAATCGATGGACATGATGTACGTCCGCTTCGCCCCCGGAATCTCGGTCCAAGACGCGGCCAAGGAGATGACCGCAATGGGACGCGCGCTTTCCGAGGGATTGCCGGAAGGGACCGTGCGGATGGTCGTGGCAAACGTGGGTATGCCCCAGAATGCGCGCAGTCTGCTTGTAAGCCCGAATGTTGCACCGAATACGGGGTATCTGCGGATCGCATTCTCGGACCCCGAAGAGCGCAAACTCTCTCAGGCCGAGATCGCCACGAAGGCGCGGGAGATTCTCACACAAGACTTTCCCGGCGTCGAAGTCCTCCAGTACCCCGGCGGTCTCGTCGCGAGCGTCTTTGCGAACGGCTACACGGCGCCGCTCGTCGTCGAAGTGAACGAGGACAATCTGGTCCAACTCGACGAGGAGGCAAAGGCCGTCGTCGACGTCGCGCGCACGATCCCGGGCGTCCGCGACGTCCGAGAGTCGCTTCAAACCGACTACCCCGAGATCCGCGTCGACACCGACCGCGAGAAGGCCGGTTTCGTGGGCACGACCGCCCACGACGCCGCGCAGACGACGCTTGACGCCACACTCGGCAACATCAACGCCCCGGGCGTATGGATCGACGCGAACAATGGTCAGTCGTACTACGTCGTGACCTTTTTCGACGCCGCGCGGGTTCCGGATACGCAAGCCCTTGGCGCGCTCGCTGTGCGGATCAGCAAGATGGGCAATCCCGTTCTGCTCGGGGCGTACGGGAACGTCCATCGCAGCGTCGGCGCCGTGGCGATCGAGCGCAACCACCTCGCGCGCGTCGCTCGCGTGCTCATGCAGACCGAAGGGCGTGACCTCGGGTCGGCGGGCGACGCGCTCGAAGACGCGCTCAAGCGCGACCCGCGCACGCGCGACATTCGCTTCCGGTTCGTGGGTCAGGTCGAATTGATGAGGAGCACCTTCTCCGGCCTCGGCCTCGCCCTCGGCCTCGCCGTGATGGTCGTGTTCATGATCATGGCGTCCCAGTTCAAATCGCTGCGCCTTCCGTTCGTCATGCTCTTCACGATACCCGTGTCGCTCGTCGGCATCGTTCTGGCGCTGATGGCGGCCGGACAAGGCTTCTCCATAACTGCGCTCATGGGGATTCTTATGGTCATCGGGATCGCCGTGTCCAATGGCATTCTGCTCGTCGACGATGCGAATCGCCGATTCAACGACGAAGGAGTCGACAAGGTCGAGGCCGTCGTGGCCGCGGCGCGGTCGAGGTTTGTGCCGATTGCGATGACGAGCCTGGCGACAGTCATCGGACTGATTCCGACGGCCATGGGGCTCGAACGCGGGTCAGAGGCCAACCGGCCGCTGGCCCTGGCGGTCGTGGGCGGACTCACGTCTTCGACGATCTTGTCGCTATTTCTCGTTCCCGTGATGTTTATCTTTTTTGCGAAGAAGACGCCGATCGAGGAGAGCGCAGTCGATTCGAGCGCGCCGCTCGCAGGAGCGCACGCGTGACCAGCCAAAGCCCGGTTCTCAAAGGCACTTGCGATCTAGGTATCGGCCCGACCATTCGCTTCGGCTCAGACTGCGACCGACGCTCGTGGCACGTACCAACGCCGAAGCGAGTGATCGCGCGGGCCAGACGCGGCCTGTTGGTCCTGGACGTCGACGAGGTTTGGGCATTCGAGGCGAGGAACTGCGTTTGCTTGGTCCATTGTCACGCCGGCCAGTTCCATATCGACTTGTCGCTTGCCGAGATCGAATCCACGATGGGGAGTACGTTTGCACGAGTGCACCGCAGCGGGCTTGCGAATTTCAGGCGAATACGGGAATTCACACTCGGCGCCAGTCCGCACGTATGGGTCGGGAATGGGGCGCGCATTGGGGACCAGGGGGTTCGGGTTCCGGTGTCGCGAGAACAAACGTCGTCGCTACGAGAACGATTGCTTGAGCATAGTATCGGTCCAAGAAAGAGCGTGCGAGGGACGCGCCGTCCAGCAGCAAATGTGGACCCGCCGCAACGCGGCCGTCTTTCCTCGTCCGCTGCGGTCTCCGATCGTCGAGAGGCGGGCGAATGATCGCCAAGATTCTCGTTGCCCTCGACGGCTCGCCGCGTGCCGCTGGCGTTTTTGACGCCGCTGCCAACGTGGCCCTTCGCTTCTCGGCCGTACTCTGTCCGTTCCGCGCGATCTTCGTGCCACCCGAGTTTCCGGCCGCTGCGGCTGGTAGCCCGCGCGACTTTCTTTTTGAGCACTTGTCGACAGCCGCAATACGCGAAGTCGGGCTGCTCACCGCTACCCGGGCGCCGCACCTCAGTGTCGATGCGCCCATCGTGCGGATGGGTCAACCATGGCGACTGATTCTCGAGGTGGCCGACGAGCTCGACGTCGACCTCATCGTTCTAGGTAGTCATGGGTACCATGGCCTCGATCGCATACTCGGCACGACGGCCGCCCGTGTTGCAAATGTCGCCAATCGGAACGTGCTTGTTGTCCACGAGCGACCGGGCCCCGCGCTCGGTCCACCAATTCCGTCGATTCCGCCGTACAGATAAAGCCCTGTCCACTCGCGGCGTTTTCCACTGCGCTGCCAGCTCGAGCGACGAACAGCGGCAGGGGGGCGCTTTATGCCTCGATTCGCTCCGCGCAAGCTCAAGCGCTTGGATGCTCGTCCGTTACGTCAGTACACTTCTTACAAGCCCCGGGTGAGAGTTTGTCCATTGGGCGGGCGCGCGTCGATCGACAGCCTTACAATGGTTTTAGTCGCGAGGTGCTCGAGAGGTCGTTGCGGTAACGAGCGCTCTCGCACCCCAGAGTGGTCGCCATGGGTGCTTCGAATTTGATAGCAGCTGTCGCGTGCTGTTTAGTCGCAGGCTGTGGAGCGGTGGTTCAGCCGGGCCTAGCCAACGCTCCCGGGCTCGGCGGAGCGAGCCCCGAAACTCGTGTGCACGATGCAATTGCGAACGGCCGCGACGCCTGCGAGCGATCCTGGTTCCCACAGGGAGGAGTCTTGCGAGGGCAGATTCCGCCCTGCGGCAAGGAGTCCTACCAACGGCCCGACCCCCGCCTGGCGACTGCGCCGGCCCCCGCACCATCGAACCAGTTGTCGTACCCGTTCGTCTTCTGCCGGACCCGGCCGACGCCGCATCGTCTGGGCGTGGAAAATGGGCTAACGGCATTTCCTCCCTCTTCGCCGCAGCTTTCGCTCGCCTGTGACTCGTCGGAGGACACAAGCCCCGCAGGGGAAGGCGGGCTTCATTTGGAGTGGACCTCGCCGACAGGCCATGGCCCATCCTGGACCCGCTGACCGAGAAATGCCCGGTCGCGAGGAAGGCACGGTGCCCCGAGCGGACGCTGGTGCCTCGCGACGGTCCGGCCGCTGCCGCCGAATGGTTGCGGAGGAAGCGATCTCTTGCGGCCGGGGCTTTGACTGCAGCAGAAGCTGCCAGGACAAAGCGCCCTCACGCACGCGGCTCTCTTCACGACCATTGCGTCCAAACCTCCGTCCTCCACTTTGCGTGGTTTTGCGACGTCGTTGGCACATTGCGAATGTGCCTGGAGCAAGCTGTGCTTCGACTCTGGAGGCCCCCTCCCAGAAGCGTCGTATCGAGTGCTCGGTGAGCCCAGAAATTGGGATTTCAATCGCGAACCCTTTCGATTGCCGAGCACTGAACGCAGTGGCCTTGCGTTGCGGCTGCTCTAAGGGCCGAGACGCCCACCGGCATTGTTCGTGCTTCCGAAGCTCCGCCCCGATGAAAGCCTGGTCAATTCCTGGTTGGAGGAGTGACTCGGTGGCTGCCGCCATTTCCTCATTCGGCGTCCACCTTCCTCGCCGCAAGATTGTTGCGCGGTCCGCGCGATGAGCGGCAACGAGAAAGAGATGCCGCCGGCCCCATCGGAAGCGACCGCAGGAGCAGGCGAAGCGACCACCCGCACCGAGCGCGTGGCACCGGCCTCGGCCAAGGTCGAAGATAGGAATCGCCGAGCGCTTTTCGTCATCGCCGGTGCAACCGCTGTGCTCTTGCTCATAGGTGGGCTCCTTGTCCGACGTGCCGATGGCAGTGTGAATCAAACGCCAATGGGCGCCGCGCCACGTCCGGTAACCGTTGTGATGGCACGTGTGACGTCGTTCCGGGACAGCCGCGCGTACGTTGGAGCCGTCGAATCGTGGATCGAGGCGAGCATAGGCCCCCAATATGTCTCGGCATACGTCCAGTCGGTTCTGGTTCGTCCGGGGGACTCGGTGACCCGAGGCGAGGTGCTTGCCACGCTCGACTGCGCGTCGCCAAACGCGGCGAGCCGGGCCGCCGAGATGCAAGCTCGCTCGGTGGATGCACGGCGGAATGCGCTCGCGGACGAGTCTGCACGCGTTTCCTCGATGCTCGCGGGCGGCTTCGTCTCCCCGAACGAGGCGGAGCAGAAGAGCGCGCAGAGTTCTTCGGAGAAGGCGCGGTGGCTCGAAACAAGGGCGACGGCCTTCGCCGCTTCCCTCGATGTCCGCGATTGCGTCTTGAAAGCGCCGTTCGCCGGCGAAGTCGCGATCCGCACGGTGGACCCGGGAGCGTTCGTACGCCCCGGGACCGCCATCGTCTCGGTCGTCGATCGGAGCACCGTACGAGTGACGGTCGACGCTCCCGAGAAGGATTTCGGCGCTGTCGCCCCATCGGTGCCGGTCGAAGTTGCCATGCTCGCGACAGGGGACCGGGTCGATGCGGCCGTGTCGCGGCGTGCTCCGAAGGCCGACCCGAATACCCGGACCGTGCATTTCGAAGTCGACGTGCCGGACCCCCGCCGCGAGTACCCGACGGGAACGACGGCCATCGTCCGGATCGAGGTCGGCGAGCGAGTGCCCGCAGCGGAGATACCGCTTTATGCCGCTACGCAACACGAGGGCAAGGCCAAACTCTTCATCGTCCTCGGCGGCGTCGCCCATGCAGTCGATGTTCCCGTCCTTGGCGAACACGGCGGACGCCTCTACCTAGACCCCAAAGGTCTGCCCGAGCATGCGCAGGTCGTCACCGAAGGACGCACGGTGCTCACGGACGGAGATCCCGTCCAGGTAACCGTCGAACCACCGACCTCCGAGCCGGGTGGAGATGCGGGATCCCCGGCGCGCGGGGGAGGGTTCGGCAGGCCGCTGTGACCGGTCTATCTCTGCGCAACCCGCTCGCGAGTCTCATGCTGTCGATCGCGGCGATAGTCTTCGCCTTGGTCGTGACGCCGCGCATGGCAATCGATACCTTCCCCGATCTCACGCCACCGGTTCTCGTGGTGGGCACGCTCGCGCCGGGACTCGCCGCCAAGGATGTCGAAAAGACTCTCACGTGGCGCATCGAAAAGTACGTGAGCGCAACGCCGGGCGTCGAACACGTACAGAGCGAGTCTCGCAACAACCTGAGCATTGCGTACGTCTGGATGCAGTGGGGCACGGACCTCAACTCCGCGCAGACCCTCGTGCAACAGCAGGTCCAGTTCGCGATGTCGGCAGTGCCCAAATCACTCGGGGTCATTCCACCTTTCGTGCTGCAATTCGATCCTACCAACGCGCCCGTCGTCCAGGTGACCGTCTCGGGCGGCGGACTCACCGGGCCACAGCTGTACGACTACGCACTCAACAACATCGAGCCGCTGCTCGAGGGCATTCCGGGCGTGGCGAGCGCCTCGCTCAACGGCGGGCGGCAGCGACAAATCAACGTCGTCGTCCATCGTGCCGAGGCCCAATCCCGAGGCGTGACCGCGGAAGATATCGCGGCCGCAGTGGCGCAATCCAACGCACTGCTCCCGTCCGGTGAGTTCATCGCTCCAACGTTCGACGCCAACGTTTACACCGATGCGGTTCCAAAGCGCGTCGCACAGATCGGCGACGCCCTCGTGAAGCTGGTCGCCGGGCGACCCGTCTTCATTCGAGACGTCGCGCACGTCGAGGACGGCGGCGCAGCACCGACGCAGACGGTCTCCGTGAACGGCGAAAATGCCGTTTATTTGAACGTGCTCCGCATCCCGGGTGGCAACACGCTCCGAATCGTCGCGGCCGTCAAGAAGGCCGTTCAGGGCCTCCAGAACTTGCCGGCGGGCATGGTGGTCAAGCCTGTTTTCGACGAGTCCACCTTCGTCAAGACGTCTTACTCCGGTTTGAAGCGCGAAGTCCTGCAGGCCCTCGTGCTCATCTCGCTCGTGATTTTGCTGTTCTTGCAAAGCGTCCGAGGGACGCTCATCGTCGCGGTGGCCATCCCGCTGTCGTTCGCGGTCACGCTCATCGTCCTTTACGGCACCGGACAGACGCTCAACTCGTTCACGCTTGGCGGCTTGACGCTGGCCATGGGACGACTGGTCGACGACGCGGTCGTGGTGCTCGAATCCATCCATCGGCACCAGCGGCAGGGGATGAGTCGTTTCCGCGCTTCGCTCGAGGGCACGAACGCGGTGGCGCTTCCCGTCCTCGCCTCGACCCTGACCACAATCGCGGTTCTTCTGCCGGTTCTCTTGCTCGCGGGACTCGCCAAAAAGCTCTTCGCACCACTCGCGCTGACGGTCGCGGTGGCGATGGTGGCGTCGTACTTCATCAGCATGTTCGTGACGCCGGTCGCGTGTCGCTTCCTCCTGTCGGAACGCGAACCGCGCGGAATCTCGAAAAAGCTCGGCGATCGCATCGAGCGTCTCGGTGAGGGCTATTCCCTCGTATTGCGGCGCGCGCTTGGGGTGCGCGTATGGATCATCGTGGCCTGCGTCGTGCTTACGGTGGGCTCCGGCTGGGCCGCCACGCACCTGCCGAGCACGTTCTTCCCCGAAATCGACGAGTCGATGGAGCGAGTCTACGTGCGATTCTCGCCGGGGATTTCGCTCGACGAAGCCTCGCGACAGGTCCAGGCGATGGGCAAAATGCTCGCCAGCGAGCTTCCCAAAGGAGAGGTCGAACTTGTCCTGACCAACGAAGGATCGCCGGAAAATGCGCGGAGCGCGATGACCAGCCCCAACGACGGGCCGCACATGGGCTTCATTCGGGTCGCCCTGGTGGGGCCCGAGAAGCGCAAGCACACACAGCGGCAAATCGCCGACTTGATGCGCAAACTGCTCGTGGAGCACTATCCAGGGGTCGAGTTCCTTCAGTGGCCGGGCGGACTGGTCGCCAGCGTGTTCTCGAATGGCTACGTGGCGCCCATTGCCATCGAGGTCGAAAGCGACAACCTCACGGCTTTGGAGGACCACGCCCGCGCTATCGCGGCGGTCGCTCGCTCGGTGGGAGGCCTGCGCGATATTCGCGTGCAGCTTCAGACTGACTATCCCGAGATCCACATCGACACGATCCGGGATTCGTCGGGGTTACGGCGCGTCAAGCGGCCCAAGCAACCCTGGACGCTACCCTCGGAAACATCAATACGCCCAGCGTATGGATTGATCCCAATAACGGTCAGGCGTACTACGTCGTCACATACTACGATGAGCGAGACGTCCCCGACGTCAATGCTCTTGGACAGCTCCCCGCTCGGGTCACCGCCGATGCCAAGGCCGTTGCCCTCAGTGCGTACGCGAACATCGATCGGTCCTCCGGGCCGATCGCCATCGAGCGTGATCACATGACGCGCGTGACTGAGGTCTACATGCAGACCGAAGGCCGTGACGTCGGCAGCGCGGCCGACGAGCTCGAGAGAAAGCTCGCGACCGACCCCCGCACGCGCCGGCTTCAATGGAGGTACGTCGGTGAGATGGATCTGATGCGAACGACATTTTCGGGCCTTGGCGTCGCGATTGGACTGGCGGTGATGGTCGTCTTCATGGTGATGACGATTCAGTTCAAATCGCTCCGGTTGCCGCTCGTGATGCTCTTCGCCATTCCGGTTTGCATGGTCGGCATTGTGCTCGCTCTCTTGGCCGCCGGGCAGGGGTTTTCGATCACGGCGCTCATGGGGATCCTGATGGTCATCGGGATCGCTGTGTCGAATGGAATCTTGCTCGTTCACGAGGCGAGCGTGCGACTCGCAGGGGGCGATTCGAAAGAAGACGCCGTCGTCAATGCGGCCAGGACGCGCTTCACCCCGATCATGATGACGAGCCTGGCGACCGTGATAGGCCTCATTCCAACGGCGATCGGGCTGGAGCGCGGAACGGAGGCCAACCAAGCGCTCGCGTTGGCGGTCGTCGGCGGACTCACGTCCTCGACCGTTCTGTCGCTGTTCCTCGTTCCATCGATGTTCACCTTCATCGCCAAGCGAGCCATGCCCCGCGACGACGAGCGCGAGAGTGGTACCGTGTCAACCCCAGCTCAAGCATGAGACGCGCTGGCGCGATGTGGAGCCATCGAATGCTCGACGGAAACCGTCTACTGATTAGCAGGACCGAACACTCGGCGCTTTGACGACGGTGGAGAGTGTTTAGGGAGTCGGTCGTAAGACCCCGACTCAATGGTCCACTAGCGGGAACACTGCGGCCGGTAGGCCCAGCAACCTCAGCTTGTTGTAGCCGTCTAGGGCCGCAACCTTGTAACACTCAGCGAGTGTCGGATGGCGACGTCCCTTGCGATGTTGAAATCGGGTGGCGGTGTTCATGCGATTACGCGGCTCTCTTGGAGTCGTCAACTGACTTCGGGGCAATCGTCGCGTCGTGGGCACGCAGGGCAGCGACGAGCTGGG
>Ga0265313_10002642_pt1 | contig 15256 bp, 11 predicted proteins | sample 4123metaG_FD_203122 | JGI IMG/M metagenome (GOLD analysis project Ga0265313, IMG submission 203122) | Rhizosphere microbial communities from Carex aquatilis grown in University of Washington, Seatle, WA, United States - 4-1-23 metaG | ecosystem: Host-associated > Plants > Roots > Rhizosphere >...
CGGCGGATTTTGGACCATGTGTCCCATTTGCAGCCAATGATCAAAATAATCTCCCATATGATAGCCACAGAAGGGCAGCATGGCCATGGGGTCGCGGCGCACCTCGCCTACTTTGCCGACGGCCGCCGCGGTGGTTTCGGAACCCATCGTCGCTGCCATATAGACGCCGAAATCCCAGTTGATCGACTGGAAGGTCAGGGGAATGACAGACGGCCGCCGTCCTCCGAAGACAAAGGCACTGATTGGCACTCCTTCCAGGTTATCCCACTGATCATCCAGTGATGGACATTGGTCAATTGCTACTGTGAACCGACTGTTGGGGTGGGCTGCTTTTCGACCGCAGTCCGGAGTCCAATTCCTGCCCTGCCAGTCGATTAACTCGGGTGGCGCCTCATCGGTAAGTCCCTCCCACCAGACGTCGCCGTCCGGCGTGAGGGCGACATTTGTAAAGATGCAATTCTTGCTCAGAGTGGCAATGGCGTTCGGATTGGTCTTCGCAGAGGTACCGGGTGCCACGCCAAAAAATCCTGCTTCCGGATTGATGGCATAAAACTTGCCATCTTTGCCCGGTCTGATCCAGGCGATATCATCACCGACGGTAGTCACTTCCCACCCTTTGAAACTGCTCGGAGGGATGAGCATGGCGAAGTTCGTCTTGCCACAAGCGCTGGGGAAGGCTGCGGCTACGTAGCATTTCTCGCCGGCTGGTGATTTGACGCCCAAAATAAGCATGTGCTCTGCCAGCCATCCTTCTTTCTTACCGATGGATGAGGCGATTCGCAAAGCCAGGCACTTTTTGCCGAGCAGGGCATTGCCGCCATAGCCTGATCCGTAGGACCAGATTTCTTTGGTTTCAGGGAAATGACAGATGTACTTGTGTTCTGGATTGCATGGCCAGGCTACGTCTTTCTCGCCCGGGTCGAGCGGGTGACCGACGCTGTGCATGCAGGGGACAAAAGGACCATCAGTCCCCAAGAGCTCGACAACCTCTTTGCCCATGCGTGTCATATGCTTCATGTTGACAACGACATAAGGTGAATCAGTTATTTCCACACCGATTTGCGCAAGAGGCGATCCAAGAGGTCCCATGCTGAACGGCACGACGTACATCGTGCGCCCGCGCATCGAATTCTTGAAGAAGTCCTTCAAAATAATCTTGGCCGTTTCGGGCTCCATCCAATTATTGTTCGGTCCCGAGTCTTCCTTACGGCTAGTGCAGACGAAGGTGCGGTCTTCCACGCGAGCTACATCAGACGGCGCGGAGCGGGCAAGGTAGCTATTGGGGCGTTTTGTCTCATCCAGGCGGATGAAGGTGCCCGCATCTACCATTTCCTGGCAGAGGCGGTTGTATTCTTCTTCGCTGCCATCACACCAATAAATGCGATCAGGTTGGCAAAGAACTTCAGCAGCGGCGACCCACTCAAGCAATTTGACATTCTCGATGCGGTAACTGGTTTCCACGTGGGCGCTTTTCTTGCTAACCGAGTCGACAGCTGTCATGTTCCTGCTCCTGTATTGAAGGAAGAAGATCTTACTATGCCTGGCGTGTTGAGGCTGTATTAGCAAGACTTTCTTCAAAAACTGGGGGCAAGCCAATTGAGTACTATAATGTCGACTTCTGCTTGTCTGACTCAGGCTGATGGCACCGGTCACTCTTGTTTTGGTACAGAGATTAAAGCGAAGTCCTTGCGTAGATAATGGAGGAGATTATGCGCTGTAGTGGCAACAGGTCTAGATTACTCGGCTGCCAAAGTATCTCATTGTCTGTTGCATTTATGCTTCTAGCCGTGGCGCCAAGTTGGGCGGGAGCAGCCGTTGATGAATTCTTGCTTGCACCTCAGAGCCTTTGTGCTAACTCCGGCAATGACGGACGTGATGAATTGCAGTCTATGCTAGACCGCGTGCATAGGTTTAAGGGTTATTGCTATGACAGCGTTCTCACCACCTACCTTGGAGAGAAAAAAATTGTCGAAGTCGGCAAACTCTATTTCAAAAGCCCGAATTTAGTGCGCTTTGAAGTTATTAAAGGCGGCTCGCACAGCGGAGCTGTGGTGGTGAAGCAGTCGGACGGCAAAATTCGCGGGCATATGGGCGGAATCTTTAGTGGCATAAAAGTTACGCTTTCACCGGATTCGAAAATACTCAAGTCTGCAAATGGCTTCAGCGTTGTGCAATCAGATCTCGACAGCCTATTGAGCAGTGTGGCGAAGAAAGCTAAGGGTGATCTCAAATGTTTGGCCTTAGGACCGGGCTCTGGTCGTCCGGCTGTAGTCGAACTTTTGGAAAGCGATGGTGATGTCGAAGACCGCATTGCAGTTGATTCGCGGGCTAAGCTGCCTTCGGAATGGAATATATTCAACAGTAATAAGCTCTTCTCGGCGCTTCAGCTTAATAACATTCAAGAGCGCAATGATTTGTCTGACGATTTGTTTACTTTCTCAAGTGATGGCGAGTCCAAGTCTTTGATTATGGATTCTCTATCGGCTGATTCTGGTTTGGGGGCACTGCAAGCTTCACCGAACCGACGAATCGATGCTGCTACGTGCAAAGACATCGATCACGTTATTACAAAGATGGACATTCTCTCCGACCAAATACCGAGCGACGTGGCCCAGGGCGATGGCTGGATTGGTGGAACACGAGAACTGCTGCTTTCTACTTGCACAGATCTTGAACTCTTGCAGTACGAACTTCGTCCAGTGAATGGTGCGATTGACAATGCTAAAGCTAATGCTGGTGGCGCCAGTGGTGCTAGCAACGTGTCTGTTTCTGATGCTGACACCATTGGTGCGCAATGGAAGACTTCTGCCGCCGCGTTTCATGCAGCCCTCGATCAATTGATGGATCAGCTCCCAAACGATCAGCCGGACAGTGCTGTGGTGAAGAAGGCTGCCAGCGCTCTCAAATCCAGCGTCAAAGCACTTCGTGCTGCAAGTGAGCGCATTCAGGATTTGATTTAGTTTGACCAGATTTGCTTTGAGCAGTCAGCGGAGTGCCTGAGAAACATAACTCCTGCGCGCACCAAATCTTAATGCGGAGAGTTGAGTTGTGTCTCCCGAACAATATCTGTGAAATCATGAACGATCCGATTATCAAAGCAACAAATTCTGCTATGGACCTGATGATAAAAGAGTTTGTAGCCGAGCAGATGTTCATGGGTTGCGTTTTGATTTCGAAGGACGATAAGCTCTTGCTAAAGGAGGGCTACGGATTTGCAAATTTGGAGTGGGAGATTCCCAACTCACCCAGAACCAAGTTTCAAATTGGGTCTATCACCAAGCAATTTACGGCAGCCGCTATTCTTCTCCTGCAAGAGCGCGGCAAGCTGAACATTGATGATCTGGTGAAGAAGCATTTGCCTGACTCACCGGCTTCCTGGGACAAGGTGACAATATTCCATCTGCTTACACACACAGCCGGCATTCGCAATTACACTGACACTGACGTCCTCGACTATTTTACGCCCATAAGAAACCTTGCCTGCACTCCGAAAAATGTCATGGAATTGTTCTCAAGCAAGCCACTTGAGTTTGAACCGGGGGAGAAAATTGCTTATTCCAACTCAGGATATGTTGTTCTGGGAAGAATCATCGAAAGCATCAGCGGGCAGAGCTACGCTAAATTCGTTGACGAGAATATATTTAAACCACTGGGCATGGAAGATTCCGGCTACGATTCACATGACGAAATCATGAAGTATCGTGCTTCCGGTTATGACGTGCATAATGGAAAACTGTTTAACGCCGACTACATGGATGTTTCGGTGGTGTTTGCGGCAGGAGCCCTTTACTCCACTGTGGAAGACCTGCTCAAGTGGGGAAAGGGCCTTTTTGGCGGCAAACTTTTGAGCGCCTCATCGCTACAGAAAATGATGACTCCGTATAAGGAAAACTTTGCTTTTGGGTTGACCGTGATTCCTGAGGAAGGCAGGAAAGTAATTAGACATAAAGGGAAAAATCCTGGTTTCAAAGGCGTCTTGTCCTACTATCCCTCTGATCAGATGATTGTTGTGGTGTTGAGCAACAATGAACATGGCTCAGCGACTTTTGAAATTGCCCGAATGGTGGCAGCAATAGCACGTGGTGAAAAGATTATCTTGCCTCGGCAGAGAAAAGAAGTGGAAGTGCCGCAGGAGATCCTTTCGGCTTATGTTGGCGAATACAAATTGGAAAATGGTCAGATTCTCGAAATAACTCCGCTTGCTCAGAAACTGATGGCACGGACTAAAATTCCTGCTGAGCAATCGTCACCCGTGCAGTATGACTATTGGATCTCAGCGGAGAGTACCTGCAGGTTTTTTTCCAGGGAGCGAGCAGGCGTAGAGATCGCGTTCTTTAGAAATGACCAGGACGAGGTGAGCCATCTTCTATTGCATCAGGATCACCAGACTTTTAAGGCTGTTCGCCAGTAATTTGTAGGCATGAATAGCTTCGGTGTTCTTGCGTGAGTTGCGATTGTGGTTTGCATTTATCAGGCGATTCGAAGCCACTCAATCCTGTGGATATGCGTTTGTTAGATGAATATGAAAATGGTCTGCTGAATCGGAAGCATGATTCTCCAGGCACAGTTTTATACGAACCTTCAAAGTCGCCGACTGTGAATGGTGCCAGCATTAGCGCTAATTTTCTATACTTAATTCGTTGTTCTGCTGTTCTGACAGTTGACAATGAGTGGGAACCGAAGAGTATCATTTCTTACCCCTGTTGCAGGTAAGGATTATGTTTAAGAAGTTGGTGATTTGCCTGAGTATGTCGATGAGCATTGTTGCTGCTCCATCAGCAATATCCAAGACAACTGACTCGAATGCGGTCGACAAGCCAGCCGAGAAAGCGGCAGCAGATTGGCAACAGTCACTTAAAGAGTGCGAGCAGCTCATCTCAAAGAGAGATGCTGCTCGGGCGGCTAATTTGTACGTTGAGGCAATTCAGGGGGCAGAAGCAGCCAAAGTTTCTTGCACTAATGATGCATTTGTTGATTTGATGGCTGTCGGCAATTCATTGACTGTTGTAGCACCGGATGCAAGCAGTGCAACGAAAACTTCTATTGATAGCGCTTTGAGGTGGAAACTTCATGCTGCGCTGGCAATTTGTGGTCAGGACTCTCCCGCCGAATATCAAGCGTATTTGACTCTGGCTAGCTGGTGCATGCTGAGTGACAAGAAGGCAGCTGCAGCCTACATAGAAAAGGCCAACGCGCTATTGCCGAAGTTGGAATCCAAGAAGGCAGAAGTTTCGAAGTTCATAGACGCGGGCCAAGCAAAAGCCTTTGCTATTGTTCAGTCGCAGTTCAATTCAATCAAAGGCTCAATTGATGGACTGAATAGCACTCCGGAAAAGAAATAGTTGTTGTGGCAGTTGGGCTTCGAATCACTTGCCTTTGCCATTCTTTCCGGACAGGCGAAACTGCAAATCACTGTCGGCCAAGGCTGGGGGAGGTCAATCGCTTAACAGACATGGATTGCCCTTGCATCATATCTTGAGCCGGTCCCGGTAAATTCAGTCCTGCATGTGTTTTTATAGCTCCCAGCAACAGAAGGGCGAAGAAGACAACCACGAGAGCCGGGCCAACTAAACTGAGCGGACGCCGTCTAACAGTTCCGGTGGAGTCAACCTGGTAGTCCAATGGCACGGCCGTCGCAAAACCGGCACGAGCATTGTCTCTGACCATTGAAAGTTCACCCACTGTGGTGCAGGAATCCAGGGCGTTTAAAACGGAGGCGCGAGTCTGTCTGAAAAATGACTGAAGGTCGTAGTACCTCCGCTGAATGCGGTGATAGACCGTCGCCAGGGCAGCGAGAGCGCAGAGGTAACCGAACGCCTGTATCTGGTCATGAAACCATACTGCAGCTAGCATGGTCAGCGCGCAGACCCCAAGGAAAAGCCGGAAATTACGCCGGTGGATGAGCATGATGTGCAGGGTCCCTTGATAGTAATCGTTCTCCAGATCCAGCACGGCAAACTTGCGCAAATCTCCGATTTTGACATATGGTCCCAGTTGCGATAGTCGCAGGCAACGGCTCCGCACAAGGATGCGAATCAGGCTTTCGCCGGTACGACGTTGCTGCGCATGCGACTGCTCTAGCTGTCCGGCAGTGATCACCCTATCGCGCAAAAGCTGTTCTCCGAGCGAAATGGACGTGTCTTTCTGTTTCTTCGATTTGTCCTGCGGATTGGAGTCTTGTTCCTCCTCTTGTTCCGATGGAGCATTGCTCCGACCCGAGGTGCCGGAATCGCTATCGGCGAAAATATTAGTGTTAGAAACAACCTCCGGCCCTTGCTCAGGAGGATAATTTAGGCGGCGACGCTCCTCATTGCCAGGTCCAAACCAGGTGATGTCCAACAGTGTGGATTGGTTACCCATAATTGTCGCTCCCGTTGGGTTGCTTACTCGCAACAGCCACCAGCATAGGATTTCGGCTTCGCGAAGTATCGGACAACTTCATTTCAGCTTCCCTGACCTATGAACTTCTACCGACCAAACAATTTGAATAGAATCAACGTGACCATGGCCACTGGGGGAGTGGCCACAAACGCTCCAGAGATGCGAAAGTCGGTCTTCTTCCGCGGGCCCGTGAGCTGACGTTTAATGCGTGGCGGGAATTATACTTCAAATTTGCTTTTGTTAACCTTAAATCGAGGTGTAATATCTGTTTGCCAGCTACTTTCGATCAGAACCATTGTTCATCATGAAATTTATAACCAATCGCATCCGACCATCCATTGTTGCTTCCCTCCTAATCATTGCGTGTAGCGCCTTCGCAACCGCAAAGGAAGCACCGACTCTAGAATCTTCTGAAGAAGACGAGATCGGAATCAATTTTACGAAGTCAGGCTACGACAAACTAAAGCGAGGTCTCGACTGGAAGAACGAGACGGAAAGGACCGACTATTACCTCGACGCCTTTGATGGAAAGTCATTTGTTCTTGCGCATCTTTCTACTCCCTACAAACTGCGCTTGAAGGACAAAGAAGATGGCCTCTTTCTTCAGTTCTCGCATCCGACCCGCCGGGAGACAGTAACTAAAGAGAGCGTGACAGTATACGTGCAGCGAACGAATGCCCATCAGATCCAATGTAACCAGTTTGGAGAGCAACTGCGAAGCATTGCCGACAGATTCTTCAAAAACGTAGACAAAGGAGGCCCCGCATTATTGGCTGTGGGTGAGGACTTCAATCGAGCCTGGTGTTCAAACCAGAACGAGATTAATGCGAAGGTAAGAAGTGTACTAACAACTACGACCGCGAAAATAGTGCCAACCCAAGAGAACATGAAAAGACGGCTCACCCTGAAGTCAAAGCTTGCTGGAGTTCAGTTCAAGCTGTTTCTAGAAGACAAGCTGGCGCGTGATAACCGTGGTGCTTGGGTTCACCTGTATGGACTAGAGGCAGAACCACGATCGCCTTACCAGCACAAGGCCTTGCTAGACGCTGCAGCGGCGCTTGGTGTGCTGGTGGCAAGTAAAGGACTGGGCGCTGCCGATCTTCGTTCTGTCAATCCGGATGCAACAGAATTTACTTTGAAGCAGCTGACGCAAAATTGAGGCTTTTTTGTGAATGCAGCAATAATTTGTTGTTTGTCCATGACCTTAATTTACGCGATTAACAACTTCCTTTATGCGTTCACTCATGTCCTCTGAAAATTGTTCGGAGAAAACTTCTAAAAGATGCAGAGCGAAATCGGGTTTGCCTGAGCACCCTGAAAAGGGCTCTGTTGTTTATCACGACACAGTGGTGAAGGGGCTTATGCTATTTGTCTACACAAACAGCAAGACCTTTCATATCTATAAATTTGTAGGCGGCAAGCCAATTAAGCCTAAGCTCGGGAATTTCCCTGACATGACCGTAGAACAAGCGCGCAAGTCCGCTATACAAATGCTCGGCACCACAGCAACTGGAGCGCCTGTTGTATCGAGACGTGTTTCCAATCCTTCAGGGCTCGATTTAGGCGAGTTGATTGAGCACTACATAGATGAATATGCAAAGCACCATTGCATGACCTGGGGCTTTGGCACATTCCAATCACAAAGAACAAAGAATTTCAGACGGTGCCGTTAACAGATCTTGCAATGCAGGTGCTTGAAGATCGATATGAACACCGAAAATCAGATGAGTGGGTATTCCCCAGTGACAGCGCCGTCGGACACGTCGTCGAACCAAAAAACGCCTGGGCGAGATTCTTGGAGCGCACCAAGTTGGAAGATCTGCGCATGCACGATCTGCGGCGCACGCTTGGCAGTTACATGGCGATGAATAATCAATCATTGCAAATCATCGGCAAGGTGCTCGGGCACAAGTTGCCGACCGCAACCCATATCTACTCCCGTATGGCTTTCGATCCCTTGAAGCAAGCGATGGAAGCCGCGCAAGCTTCGATGGCCAATTGCGCCGACATTCTTCCGTCGGGGTTATTCAAGAAAAAGAGAAAACCGGGACTCAAGCGTGTCAAATAGGGTCCATAACATTAAAAAGACCATCCCGGCAAGAAACAGGAATCCGTGTAGTAGTCAAGGCGTGTTATTCAAGTTCGCTTTAACTAGCGATCGGCTTATTAAAGGAAAGTGCTGTATCCTTTAATAAGGATTTTCCTTATTAAAGGGACCTTTAATAAGCATGGAATTTGACCACAAAGACAGACTGGGAGAGCGAGTCCGCTGTTCGGCAAGCAGCGATGATGGGCTCTAGTCCCACGCGCGTTGCCGCCGCCAGGGCTGCGGATGGATGACCTACAGAGCCTTGTCGAGAAGGCAAGCCAGTCCGTGGGGCGTCTGGATGGACTAGCCACCGTGCTGCCGGATACGCAGCTTTTCATATATATGTTTGTGCGCAAAGAAGCGGTGGCGGAAAAAAGGCGCCCGGAGAGTTCAGACGCACTCAAAATTGGGTTGGCGAAACAAGACCGGGCAATGCCACATATGTGCCGCCGCCACCAGATCGAGTTGTTGGCTGTATGAGCGATCTGGAGAAATATCTCCATGACAAAGACGACAAACTGCCCCGGCTGATTAGAGCAGCACTTGTACATCACCAATTTGAAACGATTCACCCATTTCTCGACGGAAATGACAGACTCGGTCGGCTCTTAATCACGCTCTTATTGTGTACAGAACGAGTTCTCTCAGAACCAATTCTTTATCTCAGCCTTTACTTCAAGACCCATCGACAGGAGTATTATGCTCACCTTCAGCAGGTGCGGGAGACAGGCGATTGGGAAAGCTGGCTAAAGTTCTTCCTCGATGGAGTACACGATATTGCATTGCAGGCCACTGATGCAGCGCGAGAGATTCTTGGCGTGATGCAGACCGATCGAGCGAAGATAGCCGAAATTGGTCGCGGAGCCGGATCAGCATTACAGGCTCATCGGTATCTAGAGAAGAAGCCACTAGCAGTGATACCAGAGATGGTAAAGGCGTTGGGGCTTACAACACCCACTGTCACTGCCGCGCTTCAAAATCTTGAGCGCATTGGAATTGTCAGAGAGGTAACCGGCAAACAGCGCGGTCGCGTTTTTGTATACGATGCCTATCTGAAAATATTGGAGCTTGGAACAAAGCCCTTGCGCAGGGAAGGCGAATAGACGAGCCAGCTTGTAGACATTTTGTAGAACCTAGAGAACCCTATGAACTTTTTGTTGCCGGCCCGCGTCCTTATACATCAGAGGCAAGGATAACAACCGGTCGTTCATAAGTGGTATCTGTCCCGAAATCACTGACAATTTCCATTCGAGCCACCAATAATGCAATCCTGTTGAAGTATCTCTGCATTCGCAAGACCTTTGGAGCCTGGCGTCAATTGATAGAGCGTTGGTGCGCCAACAGCTGTTTTCGGCAACCTGATATCGCGGGCAATACCAAATGCTTTCAAGATTCTGAGAATCAAGTACGAAAAATCGAACTCCCACGGTTTCAAGCCGTGTCTGGCTGACTGCGGAAACTCGTGATGATTATTGTGCCAGCCTTCGCCAAATGATGCCAGCGCAACAAGCCAGACGTTCTGGCTCAGGTCGGTGGTGGTAAAGTTTTGATAGCCGAAGCGCGGCATATGGCAAATCGAGTTGACCATGAGCGGTGCAATGAATGCGCCAACTGAACCCAATAAATTACCAATTAGAAAATATGGTCCAAACAAAAATAGCAGAAGGACTCTGTAGGCAACGTTTATCGTCAGACAGAGATAGCCGTCGCGTCCATTGCCGCCGGCATGAAGCCATAGGTAGAGGGGATCTTTATAGAGGTCTGGACAAATCGTTTTGTATTGCTCTTCGCCAATTTTAACGACCGGCTTCGACATCCAACCGAGAATCGAATGCCATGTTCCATCCCTCGGCGAATGAGGATCGCCAGGTTGGTCTGAATAACGGTGGTGCAATCGATGGGACGCGACCCAGAAGATGGGTCCGCCCTCGAAAACAAGATAGGCGCCGATTACAAAAAAATATTCCAGAGAGCGCGGCACTTTAAATGATCGATGCGACAAACCCCGGTGATAACCAAGTGAAATACCCAGCACACCCCAACTGTAAGCGAGGACGAACGCAACAACAAAGGAAACCATAGGCAAATCAACTCATTTTAGCTTTTGAAAGCAGCATAGCAGGAACCGCTTGACCTTGTTTTTGAGACAATTTAGAAAACCATCAGACAAAAAGAGGCAGCACCGTTGCTCTGCCTCCCAATCTGCTTTTATGATGGAGTCTTTTTGGACTACCTTTCATTCATTGAATCAGATTTCGATTTTTAAGGCGGTAAGTGAACCCTCCCTTAAAATCTTTCCTCGTTTTGATGCTATCGCTCAGTTCGAACAATGAACAAACGGAAATTGAACAAAGGGCGATTATGAATTTACGCCGCATCTAACAAAAGTGCATCTAACAAATTTACGTACTTAATAGAATCTCTGGAACATTTAACATCGAACTGGGCTTAGCGGGGAATTGCTTCCCATATAGAAATTTGTAGCAAATAGGTTTGGACCGCGCAAGTAGCTTTAGACGGTTTTTAATGTCACGTGTTCGCCAGATGATATCCCGTATAGTCCTCTGTTTCCGACATAGCAGCCAGGTCGAATTTGCTAAATTGCGCCCATTTACTTCGGCGTCGAAAAAATGTTCACGCTGACCCAGCAGTAAAAGCGAGCAGCCAGAAAGGAGTACTGGGTGGATTCAGTATTTATAGTCCTGACGTTTGCCTATTGGCGCAACGGGGAACTTCTTGACAGAAAAGCAACCGAAACGCGCCTGCAGAAGGAAACAACCACTTTCCAAAACGTATAGTATTGGCGGCAAGTTTTTTCAGGAGGGAACTATCATGACAGTCACAGATTTGGAGCGTTTCGGCGCTACTAGTGGGTTAGATCTTTCTACCATGAAGAATATCTCGCCCACTGGGTCAGCGCTCAGAATCTACACCTTAATGGTGCCCGGGTCCGAGGCTTTGAGCGCCTGGAAGAAGCTGAAGAGTGCCGCAAATGAAACAGCCTACTGGCCGGTCATAGCAGGCAGTCCTGCTGAGTTCAAAGCACGGGACTTGCAATTGCTGCTAGACAAACTGCACGACATACCAGAATTTATTCAGCGCGGTCAGGAAATGAGCATCAACGATTGGCTGAATAAAGCTATTTCGAAGATAGACTTTCGAGAGCAAGTAGTCGATTCCGAAACCGGAATTGCAATGCATGCCGCGCTAGAAAAATACTCGAACAACATTTCAGAAGCAGGATTACACAAATTCGAGGAGACGGCGAAGAATCTGGGTGTTAACCCGGATGGATGGCTCGGTGGTGAATACACTTGTTTGCATTGCCCCGAGTTCCCAGTCAAACCGACTACTGAAGATGACCTCATCGGTTACAAGAACATTCTCACAAACCAGCCGTACGATAAAATTGTGATGCTGTTGGTGCCTACTAAGACACCGTGGGAGGTGGCAGCCTATCTCAACATCGGCTACGGCAACCAATTGCACGAGCCACATGAACACTTTGCGATTCACAAATTCTGGAACGAAAATTACGGAGCAGAAATCATCACATCCACAAATGACACGGTAGAGATGATTGTTTCGCGCCCGCCGCAATCTCCCGAGGAAGCACAAACTCTTGCACAACAGCAATTTGTCTATGCGCCCGACATCGTCAATCACGGAACGGGTAAGACTTCCACCTTGGCCTCGCAACTCATTAACGGCCGGAGCTGGTACTTTTGGTGGGATTGAACCCAAAAATTTTTGTTGATTCACGGTCGTTCCTTCATCTTTGTCACAGCCTCTTAAAACCACATTCATTCAAATTTAGCGCAAGCAGTTTCAATGGCAGGTTGAGCGAAGCACAGAGGCTTTCTTATTCACGGCTGCAGAATGGGGTAGGCAAATACCTGAGACTATGCCGAACCACGACGAGATAATCAGACGTTTACAGCAGGAGTAATTAGCTGCAAATGACATCCCCGAATATTGGCTAAGTTCCAATAATCGGGGAGAGTTATCTTTTGATTTGGAAGCCCGGGTAGACGCCTCGAAAAGAGGGAATGCACAGTGCGTTCAATTCAGAGCCTGATCTTCATTCAGCTCTTTTCCATAATCATCATGTTGCTGCGGCGTAAGTAGTGGTGGCGTATTTTGATTGTTGGTGCAGTGCAGTTGTGTTTTCAGGCTCATGCGTCGCTTTATGCTTGTATGGCAGCGATGAATAATTGGCTTTGATGAAACTAAATTGAAGGTTATTGGCACTTGGAACACAAACACCATTCACCACATTTCGCCTTTAAACTTACGGGGATTAAGAGGCACTTGAGTCACTGGCTGCCGAGCATCTGTACTTGTGCTTTTCGAGTATGCCTTCATGCATTCCTTTCAAAATTGCTTAGCTGCGTTCCATTCTTGTTTCCAGGCATCGAGGACTTCTTGATTTTCTCCCATTAGCGGCTGTACTGCTATGTACCCGGCTTTTAAGATAAGGGGAACCCTTTGAACATAGGCGACTAATTCATCCGGTCCGCGAAGTGTAATTTCCGTTAGCTCTTGATCTGAATCTTCAAGTGAAGAGATTGAAGTCAGAGCCATGACTTGAATCGCAATCTTGTCCGCTTCGTCACGACGGTTCCTTACTCTTGTGACCCAGTCATCCCTGTATTTGATTACCTCCGGTTCTTTTAGCTTTTTGCCAAAGCCGCCCGTAGCCATCGTATCGTTATGGCACAACAGACATAACACAGCGAGAATTTCGACGGAATTGTTGGCCGGATTCTCATCGATGTGATGAATCTGCACGGTCTTCCATACTCTCTGCACTTACAGCAAACGTGATCGCTCTGAAACAAGACCTCTGCGTCAACATCTGGAGGCAACGGTATGCGGACTTTCTTTTTTTCCCTTGACACGGATTTTCTCCCGTCTCTTACTTCTCAAGATCGTTCTGAATTTCGCATCAGCAGTTGCCGCAGGCTAATCCATTTCTAAGGAGATCGATAAATGCTTCCGAGTGATTCCGCAAAATTTTTGAGATTTACTCCCCAAAAATAGAAAAATCTGATTGATGCAAGAAGCCTAACTTGGGCCTTCGTTGATCAAATTTGTAGGGGGAGTGTAGGGGCGGAGATTTTCCGCGACTGAAAAGTATTGGGCGGTAAGAGACTCGAACTCCTAACCCCCTCGGTGTAAACGAGGTGCTCCACCATTGAGCTAACCGCCCTTGCGGTTGGTAGTTTAGCATGGGACTTTATCAAGAGGCGCGGTTGTGGGCTGGTTGTTTCATCGAATGAAGAAAAACCGCCTCCCCAGAGCTACCCTTCGCTGATTTTTCCGGCTTACAACCATTTTCAGGGTTTGGGAAATCGGAGATCGGAATTGGGCAGGGATTCGCCTTGAGTCGCCTGGTTGTCTCGAGGTCCACCCAGTGAAGGCACCACTTGTGGTGACAAGAAAATACATGTGAACCGCAATACGAATAAATTCGCTCTCAAGCATATCGTCGCCAGCGCTCGATAGGTCTGCTTTGCCGCCAATGAGAAACAAGTGATAACTAATCATCAACACACGACACACAAATATGACCTGTGCAAAAGGTATCTGCTGATCTGCCGGGCTCCGCATCTTATAAATAGATGCGTTTGTCGCCATTTAGTGTTGTCAAGTAGTGGTTTAATGCGCCTTCGGATAAAAACTCTTGGATTCGGGGCACATTAGTAGGGCGGGACCTTATGTCCGGATTCTAAAAACCCATCGTCACGTGCTCGACGCGCGGGGATATGGTATCGGCTCACGCACATCCTATGGGGACTTCCGGCTGGCTGGAAGCTAAGGTAAACAACATGAGTAACGAGAATTTTGATTACGACGATTTCGAAATGAGCACGAACGGCGAATCGAGCTCTGGAGGGACAGCGACTATGACTGCCGATCCCGACCAAGATCAGGAAATGGAAACGAATTCCGACGAAGTCGGCACTGCGCTTTCTATGCTGATCAGAGAATCTACTGAAGCTGCACAAGCTCAGGCACAAGCAGCTGGCGAAGTTTCTTATGAGAATGCTTTTGAAGAAGCACCAGAAGGCAATTACGACGAACCGGAATTCGACACTTTGGGCGCAGAGCCCATTAACTATGGCAATTCTGCTGCTGCAGTAATGGACCCGGGACTTGATCCAGCTCCTGGATATCCGCCGGCAGAAGGCATGTACAAATCAAACAACCTGGCAGCACTTATCACTCCGGAAACAGCAGCACCGGCTCCTGTTGTTCCTCAAGCCGCTCCAGCACCTGGACTGGCGCCAGTGGCTAGCGCTCCGTTACCGGTTATAACCCCGGCACCTGCACCCGCGACCGCACCGGCTTTCTCAGCCGTCCTCGCTCAAACGCCTGCTCCCTCTCCCACCCTTGCAGCACCCACACCTGCTCCTACGTCTGCTTTCGCAGCCCCCGCTCCCTCTCCTGCCCCTGCACTCGCCCCGACTCCGGCTCCGACTCCGACTCCAGCCCCTGCTGTAGTTCCGGCGGCCATAGTCACTCCGGCACCCGTTGCCGCAGCTCCTACACCCAAGGTCACCCCAGCTCCCACCCCAACACCGGCTAGGAATATGCAAACACTCGACCAAATGCAAGCAACAGCCCAAGCTAATCACCTCTTCAAAGCCAGCGAATTTATTCGCAACTGGGTATTAGCTAACCCTGATGATGACCAGGTTTTGCTCGCCGGCTTCAATTGGGTAAACAAGCACGAAGGGTCGGAGCACATCGGTTCCGCACTTAAAGGATTGCTTGAAGTTG
>Ga0265313_10002645_pt1 | contig 15229 bp, 11 predicted proteins | sample 4123metaG_FD_203122 | JGI IMG/M metagenome (GOLD analysis project Ga0265313, IMG submission 203122) | Rhizosphere microbial communities from Carex aquatilis grown in University of Washington, Seatle, WA, United States - 4-1-23 metaG | ecosystem: Host-associated > Plants > Roots > Rhizosphere >...
ATGCCGGTCTCTACGCCGATCCGCTGCAGCACTGCCACCAGCACTTCCAATTGCGCGTTCCCGGCACCGGCTCCGAAACCGCGGGCGCAACCATCCAGAATGGCGGCGCCCGATTCGAGCGCGGCGAGCGAATTGGCGATGGCCATGTTCAGGTTGTTGTGGGCGTGGAATCCAACCGAAATCGAAAGATTCGCGACCAGGTGCCCCACCTTGCGAGTGACATCCGAGGGCATCGCATTTCCCGCCGAGTCCATGAGGACGACCGCCTCGGCGCCGTAGTCCTGCATCTTGGCGGCTTCCGCCAAGAGCACGTCTTCTTCCACCATGTGCGACATCATGAGGACGCCGAAGACAGTTTTTCCTTGGGCCCGACCGAACCGGATGTGGCGTTCGGTGATATCCGCCTCCGTGCAATGAGAGGCGACGCGAATGACGTCCACGCCCCAATCGAGAGCCGGCTTCAAATCCCGTTCGATGGTCGCGAAACCCGGGATGACATGGATGCCGAGCTTGCTCGACTTCAGGTTTTCCCTGGCGCACGTGAGCATGGTGCGGTCGTCGACGGCAGCTTCGCCGACTTGCAGGGAAGATGCCCCGAGTCCATTGCCGTGGCCGACCTCGACGATGGGCACGCCGGCGGCATCCGCGGCTTTGCAATAGTCCGCTATCTGCGCGGCGGTGAGCTGGTGCAAAACGGCGTGGTTCCCATCCCGCAGGGTGGGGTCGCTGATGAGGACCTTCTTGCCTTTCGGGTTCATGATGGACCCTCCTTCGCGTATTCCTCGGCCATCGCGAGAGCGGCGCAATTGATGATGTCCAGGTTGCCGGCGTATTCCGGCAGATAGTCCCCGAGTCCGCGGACGCGGACCATCACGACGATTCGGCCATTTTCGACCTGTGGCTCGACAATGAGGTGATATCCGGGAACGTATCCTCGAATCTTTTCGATGATGGGCAGCAACACGCTCTTGAGAGCTGCGATATCGGGGTTACTCACCTTGGCGAACACCGTGGTCTGCATGTCGATGCACGGGCTTGCAGGGTTCAGGTTCAAGATCGCCTTGGTTCGAGTGGCGCCCGAGAATTTCTGGATGCCCTTCTCGGTGGTGCCGATGTATTCGTCCAGGTTGATGCGAGTCGCAGGTCCCGCGCTCTTCGATGCGATGCTGGAGACCACCTCGACGTAATCGACGTTCTTTTGGGTTTGCCCAATGGCGTAGGCGATGGGGATGGACGCCTGCCCGCCGCAGGTCACCATGTTGAGGTTCATTTCACCCAGACATTGCTTCATGTTGACGGCGGGGACGCACATCGGCCCCACCTTCGCGGGCGTCAGGTCGATGACCCGGATCCCCAGTTCCTTCAGGACGGGCGCGTGGGCAAGATGATCCTTCGCGGACGTGGCGTCGAAGACCAGATCGATGGCGCCAGCCTTGTTCTTGAAGTAGTTGATGCTTTGGTCCGAGCACGGGATGCCGAGCGAACCGGCCTTGATCATCCCCTGCGATGAAAAGCTCCTACCTACGAAGGCGACGGGGTCGAGATGAGGCGATCGGATCACTTTGACCAGGAGATCGGTCCCGATGTTCCCCGAGCCTAGGATTGCGACGCGATATTTGTTCATTTTTGAATCCTCGCGGCCATCGCGCTTCTCCCCGGTATGGCTAGCGATTCTTAGGCGTACCATACCATCCGGCTTAGTCGAATCGGTACAGCCAAAGTCCGCCCGCGGCGAAGGCGGGCGCGTTCGCCGGCATGTTCACGACGACTGGTAGTTCGCGATGTCGCCGATACAACTTTCGCGCATGAATCCTGGCGTCCGGTCGGCTTCGCCGCGTTCGTAGAAGGTGCGGTACCACGTTGCTGTTCGCCGCACCGTCTCGCGTACTGCCCAGCGCGGGCGCCAACCGAGGAGGGTCACGGCCTTGTCGATGCTTAGCCGCAGCAAATGTGCCTCATGTACCTGGCCAGGCGTGCTCGCGTCTTTCCAGCTTCCGCTGCCCCAGGCCGCAACGAAAAGGTCGACCAGCTCGCCGACCGTTACCGCTTCGACGCTCGAGGGCCCGAAGTTCCACGCCTCGGCCAGGCGCGCGCCGTCCGGCCCCGCCAGCATGCGCGCCGCTAGCAAGAGGTAGCCATTCAGCGGCTCGAGCACGTGCTGCCACGGGCGAATGGCGCGCGGGTTCCGCACCGGCACGGGTTGGCCCGCGCTTAGGCTGCGAGCGATGTCGGCCACGATGCGGTCTTGCGCCCAGTCGCCGCCGCCGATGACGTTGCCGGCACGCGCCGAAGCCAGTCTTACGCCATGGCTCGTTTCGCGCTCGGCGGGAAAGAACGACTGGCGATACGACGAGACGACAATTTCGGCCGCGCCCTTGCTGGCGCTGTACGGGTCGAAACCGCCCATCGGATCGGTTTCGCGATAGCCGAAGACTTGCTCGCGGTTCTCGTAGCATTTGTCGCTGGTGATGACGACGACCGCGCACGGACGTCCCAGTGCGCGCACGGCATCGAGAACGCTGGCCGTGCCGATGACGTTCACGTCGAAGGTTTCGCGCGGCTCGGCGTAGCTGGCGCGCACCAGCGGCTGCGCGGCCAAATGAAAAACCACGTCGGGCGCAGCGGCTCGCATGGCCTGCGCAAGGCGAGCGCCGTCGCGAATGTCGGCCTCGTGGTGCTGGGCCAGCACCTCGCGCACGCCAGCCGCGACGAATGTGCTCGGCTGGGTGGGAGGCGGCAGCGAATAACCGGTCACGCGCGCGCCCAGACGCGACAGCCACAGCGCAAGCCAGGAGCCCTTGAAGCCGGTGTGCCCGGTGACGAAAACAGACTTTCCAGCGAACGCAGCGGGCAAAACGCGGAGTGGGTCCTCGGGGCCCTCGGAGCTCTCTCCTAGGCGATTCACCACACTCTCCACGGCGGCTTGCCGCTGGCCCACAGCTCGTTCAGCTTCTGGTGCTCGCGGTAGGTGTCCATGGCGAAGAAGAAGCCGTCGTGGCGATAGCCCATGAGCTGCCCTTCTCTAGCCAGCTTCTCCAGCGGCTCTTGTTCGAGGATGCAGCCGTCGTCGCTCTTGAGGTAGTCGAACACGCGGCGCTCGAACACGAAGAAGCCGGCGTTTGCACGTCCGTCCATCACCGGCTTCTCGATGAAGGACGTCACCTTCCCCGACGCATCCATGTCCAGCATCCCGAAGCGCGAGGTCGGCGCCATGGTGGTCATGGTTGCCAGCTTGCCGTGCTCGCGGTGGAAGGCCAGGACCTTGCGCAAATCAACGTCGGCCAAACCGTCGCCGTAGGTGACCATGAAGCGATCGCCGTCGACGTAGCGCTGCGCGCGCTTGACCCGTGCGCCGGTCATGGCGTTGGCGCCCGTCTCGGCGAGCGTCACCTCGTAGTCCTGCTCGTCGTGCGCATCGTGGTGCACGATCTGGTGCTTACGACCGAGCGAGATGGTGAAGTCGTTGTTCATCGCTTCGTAGTTGAGGAAGTACTCGCGGATGACGTCGCCGCGATAGCCGAGACACAGCACGAACTCGCGAAAGCCGTGGTGGGCGTAGATTTTCATGATGTGCCACAGGATCGGCCGCCCGCCGATCTCGACCATGGGCTTGGGCCGAAATTCCGTCTGTTCGCGCAATCGCGTTCCCATGCCGCCGCACAAAATGATCGTCTTCATCGTTAGGCGGCAACACTAAACGGCGTACAAGGGTGGGTCAATGAGTTGCTCAGTCCCACGCGTCGGTGCGGATTCGCGCGGGCGGCACGCCGGCGCCGGCGAGCCCGGTTCGGAACATCGCGAGCATCGCTGGCGGGCCAGAAATGTAGTATGTCGCCGCGTCGCCTGCGCCGGTGGCGCGGGCGGCTTCCAGCGCCGCTTCGACCGACAGTCTGCCCGGGCGTTCACTTTCGCCGGCGTTTTCTTCGACGAAAGCCTGCCACGCGAGATTCGGCGAGCGCTCCTTGGCCTGCTTCAGCACATCACGATAAATGAGCAGCTCGGATCGCCGAGCGCCGTAGAGCACGCGCACCGGCGCCGCGCTCGACGCTCCCGCAAAGAACGACACGAACGGCGTGATGCCGGTTCCACCGGCGATCAAGATGACCGGCGCGTTTTCTTCCGACTGGATGACGAAATCGCCGTAGGGCAGCTTGACCCAAACCTGGTCGCCCTCCTTGAGCGCCATCATGCGCTGAGTGAATTTGCCTTGGGCGGACACCGTGATACGCAGACGCTGGCGGTCGTCGGGCGGACTGGCGATGGAGAACACGCGCGACTCCGGCCAGTGTTGCGACGGATCGAATGGATCGATCGCCAGGTGCAGGAACTGACCCGGCCGAAAGCGCGGCGCCGGCCGCTCGGGCACGAGAATGAAACTGCGCACGTCCGGCGCATGGGTCTCGATGACGTCGACGCGAGCGCGAAGCTTGATCGGCTGGGCCACGATGCGAATCCGTCAGAGCGCCATGAAATCGTTGAACACGCTCGCCACGTAGTCGAGCTCGGCCTGGGTCAAGCCGGGATAAACGCCGATGAAAAACGTGTCCGACGTGATGCGATCCGTGTTCTGCAAATCGCCCACCACCCGATGTTCGATGTTCATGAAGCCGGGATGGCGAAGCAGGTTGCCGCTGAACAGGTTGCGCGTCTCGACCTTGCGGGTCTGCAAATAGGCCAGGATCTTTTCGCGCGTGAAGCCCGCGCCCTTCTGCACGGTGATGACGAAGGCGAACCACGACGGGTCTGCGCCCTCGGTGGCCTTCGGCAGAATCAAGCGATCGCCGTACGGCCGGAGCGCTTCGCTTAGGTAGGCGTGGTTGCGCTTGCGCGCCGCCGTGAAGCCGTCCAGGCGATCCATCTGCGAGCAGCCGATGGCGGCTTGAATGTCGGTCGCCTTCAGGTTGTAGCCGATGTGCGAGTAGACGTATTTGTGGTCGTAGCCCACCGGCAGCGTGCCGAGCTGTTGCGAAAAACGGCGGCCGCAGGTGTTGTTCTCGCCACCCGCGCAGTAGCAATCGCGGCCCCAGTCGCGAATCGAGCGCGCCGCCCGCGCCAGCGTTTCGTTGTTGGTGGCCACGGCGCCGCCTTCACCCATGGTGATGTGGTGCGCGGGATAGAACGAAAACGTCGCCAAGTCGCCGAAGGTGCCGGTCAGCTTGCCGCCGAAGCGCGAGCCCAGCGCATCGCAGTTGTCCTCGATGAGCCATAGGTTGTGCTGTTTGGCGAGCGCGGTGATGCGGCCCAGGTTCCACGGGTTGCCGAGCGTGTGCGCCAAAATGATGGCGCGCGTGCGCGGCCCGATGGCCTCGGCCACGCGATCGGGCAGGGCGTTGTAGCCACCCAGATCCACGTCGACGAAGACCGGAATCAGCCGGTTCTGCACGATGGGAGCGACAGTCGTCGGAAAGCCTGCGGCCACCGTAATGACTTCGTCGCCTGGCTTGAGGCGACGGTCGCCCAGAAGCGGCGAGGTCAGCGTGCTCACCGCGACCAAGTTCGCCGACGAGCCCGAGTTGACCAGCATGACGTCGCCAAGGCCCAAGAATTCGCCCAGGCGTCCTTCGAACTCCTCCGAAAAACGCCCAGCGGTCAGCCAGAAATCCAGCACGGCATCGGTAGCGTTGCGCAGCTCGGGCGGGCCGAACACTCGCCCCGCGTAGCGAACCATCGACTCGCCCGGAACAAACGGAGCCCGGTCGCCCCGCAGCCGCTGGTATTCTTCGACGAGATCCAGAATTTGCGTCCGGATCTCCTGCGCCTTGCTGTCACTCATGGCGCCTACCATGCCTCGGCATCGTGAGGGTTGTCCAGCAGCGGACGCAGCCAAGCGCTACGGCATCGTGCTAGATTCTCCCGCACCTAGGTTTCGCGATGAAAATAGCTGTCATTGGAACTGGATATGTGGGCCTCGTTGCCGGGGCTGGTTTTGCCGACATGGGCAACGATGTGCTTTGTGCCGACATCGACGTGTCGAAGATCGACATGCTCAGCCGTGGAGAAGTGCCTATCTACGAGCCCGGCCTGGACCGCCTGATCAAGCACAACACGAGCGAAGGCCGGCTGTCGTTCACGACCGACATCTCAGCCTCCGTGGCTGGCGTCGACGTTGTGTTTTTGGCCGTCGGCACGCCGCCCCGCGCGGACGGATCTGCCGACCTCAGCTACATCTTCCGCGCGGCGGAAACCGTGGCCAAGGCGCTTACCGGCTGGGCTGTCATCGTGACCAAGTCCACGGTGCCAGTGGGAACCGGCGACAAGATCGAGGCCATCATGCGCCAGCACACGCACGGCGATTTCGCCGTCGCCTCCAATCCCGAGTTTCTCAAAGAAGGCGATGCCGTCACCGACTTCATGAAGCCCGACCGAATCATCGTCGGCACCAGCGATGCTCACGCCATCGCCACGCTCCAGGCTTTGTACGCGCCGTTCACGCGTTCGAGCGATCGCATGTTGGTCATGGATCGGCGCTCTGCAGAGCTGACCAAGTACGCCGCCAACTCCATGTTGGCCACGCGCATTTCGTTCATGAACGAGCTCGCTAACCTGTGCGACGTGGTTGGCGCCGACATCGAGCACGTGCGTAAGGGAATGGGAGCGGACGCGCGCATCGGAACCAAATTCCTCTACGCCGGGGTCGGCTTTGGTGGCAGTTGTTTCCCTAAGGATCTGCGTGCCGCCATCAACACCGGGAAGGAAGCGGGCGTCGAGCTTCAAGTCCTGTCCGCCGTGGTCGCAGTGAACGAACGGCAGAAGCACCGAATGGCCGACGACATTCGTCGTCATTTCGACGGCAAGCTAGCTGGCAAACGCATAGCCTTGTGGGGGCTCGCGTTCAAGCCTGGCACCGATGATATTCGCGAAGCTCCGGCGCTGACGTTGGTCGAAGACCTCTTGGCCGCAGGCGCCGAGGTTGTGGCCACCGATCCGGTGGCGATTCCGGCTGTGCGCAAATTGCTAGGCGAGCGCGTGCGCTTGGTCGACTCGAACTACACCTGCGCCGAGGGCGCCGATGCTCTCGCGCTCATGACCGAATGGCGCGACTACCGCCGGCCCAACTTCACCCGGCTGGTCGGCCTCATGCGCGGCAAGGCCGTGTTCGACGGGCGCAACATCTGGGAGCCTGCCGAGGTCCGCGCCGCCGGGCTGGTTTACTTCGGGATCGGCCGCGGGCAGAAGCCGTAGCATTCGCAGGTCGATGCGTCGTTGGGAATACCCCAGCTCGACACGACCGGGCACGTCGACTATACTTTTTGCCCTTCCCATGCGTAGCCCCTTGCAGCTCAAAGGCAACACCTGCCGCATTCGGCATAGCCTTCTTGCCATGGCGCTGCTGTCTGCGGGCTTTGCCTGTGCCAGACGCGATCCGATCCCCGACGGCACCGTCCAGGCGGTCGAGTTGACTCCGGAAGAGCGCCTCGGCATCGACGACGTATTCGAGGTTCGCGTGCTGGGCGAGAAGGACCTTTCCGATCTCTACCGTGTCGCCGCCGACGGCACAATTGACTATCCCTTCGTTGGTCGCGTGTCCGTCGCCGGCATGCGCAGCGGCGAGGTGCAAGAGCTGATCGCGTCCAAGCTCGCCGACGGCTACCTCAAGAAGCCGCAAGTATCCGTCATGGTCAAGGAATGGAACAGCCGCAAGGTTTCCGTCATTGGCCAAGTCCAAAAGCCCGGCTCCGTGCCGTATTTCACCAATATGACCATCGTGGATGCCATCGCCGCGGCAGGCGGATTCACGGGCATCGCTTCGAAGAACTCGGTGACGTTGCGGCGGGAAGCCAAGGGCTCGGTGCAAAGCAAGAACTATCCCGTCGCTGACATCAGCGAGGGCCGCGCCCCGAACGTGGTCTTGCAACCTGGCGATATTCTAGTTGTAGAAGAACGGCTGTTCTAGGACTAGGAGGCGCGCAATCGGTGGCCGAGCCCGCGGATCCAGCCAGGGCGTCTTCTAGAAAGCAACGGCGAGCTCGGAGGCGCGAAGGGAGAGGGACCAGCAGGACCGTTCCGACCTTCGTCACCGCCATTCCCCTCGGCCTGCTCATCGTGGGCGCGCCGCTCGCGCTCGGCGCAGTCCACAGGATCGTGGTTCTCGCCATGCTGGTGGTTGCTGGGCTGCTGGCCCTTTCCACCGCATGGCTTGCAAGTCGCTCTCGAGGCGAGCTTGGTAGCATGTTGGCGGTGGCGCTGCCGTTGTTCTTCCTGCTGGCGGCGGCGGTGCAAATCATTCCCATCCCCGCTGGCGTGCGCGCGTTGCTGGATCCGAAGGGCTCTGCGCTGCTCTCCCTCGCCGGTCTGCAAGGGGCCCAACCGCTCAGCCTGGATCCGCCCGAAACCTACGGCGAATTCGCAAAGGCGGCCGCCGCCCTGTGCGTGGCGCTCGCCGCACTCGTGGTCGCAAGCGGCCGTCGCCTTCGCTTCGTCGCTCCCGGGCTGATTGCCAGCGCGGGCCTGGCCGCCCTCGCGATTGGGCTTGGCCATCGAGCCGCCGCGGAAGACAAGATCTTCGGCCACTTTTCAACCAGCGGCGGGCTGTTGGTCGGTCCGTTCATCAATCCCAACCACACGGCCGAGTTCCTCGAAATCTCCGCCTTTGCCGCACTGGCCTTCTCGTTCGCACGCACCACCACCTATGGACAGCGCGTGTGGAAACTCATCGCCGCCGTCCTCGCCGCAGGCGCCATCTCTACCTTGTCCCGCGGATCGGTGCTCGCCTTGGGAACCGGAGCGCTGATTTGGTTCGTCTTGGCGCCCGCGTCCGACCAGGGCGAGCCGCTTCATCGCAGTCGATTCGTGGGCATGCTGCTCGGACTTGTGGTCGTGGTAGGCATCGCGATCGGGCTTGGCGGCGACAAGATCGTCGATGAATTCCACGGCACCGCCAGCGACAATCTTTCGAAGCTACTCGTGGCCAAGGATGCCTTGTCGCTGGTCGTCGCCCATCCCGCGGGTATTGGTCTTTCCGCTTTCGGCCGCGTCTACCCCGTCTACAAAACTCTGCACTGGCCCGTCTGGCTCCAGTTCGTCGAGAACCAGCCCGTCAGCATTCTCGTCGAAACGGGTATTGCCGGCGCGATCCTATTGCTCGGGATCTTGCTGCTCGTCGGCCGCCGCTTCTGGCGGGAGGCCCGCCGAGACCGCGTGGAAGCCTCGCTCCTGGCCGGCCTGGTCGCCGTCCTCGCCCACAACATCTTCGACTTCGGCCTAGAAACCCCCGGAGTTCTCCTCCCATTCTGCGCACTTCTAGGCACCGCGTTCGGCCGCCAATCATCGAGCCCCGCCTTCCATTCCCCTCTCCTCGCGGAGCGGGGAGAGGGACAGGGTGAGGGGCCATCGCCGAAGCGCCGACTCCCCCAATTCCTCGCCGTCTTCGCCTCCGTCTCTGCGCTCGTCTCCATGTTCCTCCTTTCAACCCCCGCCACGCGCGACTTCGACGCTCTTCTTCAGTCGCCTCTCTCTCCGTCGGACTCTCGCTCCCTCGCCCGCACCGCCTCCCTCGCGCACCCGACCGACTACGCCTACGCTCTCGCCGAAGCACGCCTCGCTCCCGCCGCGACCCAAAGGCGTCTGCGCCTGCTCAACCGCGCCATGATTCTCTGTCCCCTCTGCATCGGCGCCCACCAAGAAGCCGCTCGCGACCTCTGGCGCCTCGGCCGCCATCAGCAATCGGTGCTGGAGTGGAAAACCGTCATCACCGAATCTCGTTCCTCTCTCTACGGCGCCCTCGAAGAGCTCTCGAACGGCGGTGCCAAGCCCGAAGAGCTGGCCACTCTGGCCGACAACGAGAATCGTTTCGAGGTCAGCCGCTACCTGCTCGGGCACGGCGCGCTCGACGTCGCGAGGAGCGTCCTCGACCAGGCCAGCGACCAAGAAAATGCCGAGCTGTACCTCGTTCGAGCGCAGATCGCCCTTGCCGCCAAGGATATCCCCGCCGCTCAAAGAGCCAGCCAGCGCGCCCTAGAGCTAGCACCACGCAACCCGAGCTGCGCGCTGCTCGCCGCCGATATCGCGCAGCTTCGGAACGAAGGGATCAGCGAGGTGTTGGCGATCCTCGAAAAAGGGCTGCGCCTGTCGCCTACGGATGTTCCGCTGAATCGCAAGCACCTCTACCTGCTGATGCAAACCGAAAAGTGGCAAGCCATCGACCAGGCCTTGACCGGGCTGCGCTCGGCACTCGCCGAGGCCGGTGCTCCGAGTACCGAGGCCAACATCGCCGCAGCGCAAATCTTCGAGAAGCGTGGCCAGTTCCGCCGCGCCATGTCCGAGTACCAAGCCGCTCTCGCGCATCTCCCGGACCACATCGGTCTTCGGTTGGCTCTCGCCCGCGCCGCCGAACAGATCGGCGGCATCGCCTCGGCGGTCGACGCCTACAACGACGTCCTTCGGCGCGACCCCGGCAATCAGGAAGCTCAAGCGGCACTGGCCAGAATCCAGTACGACAAGAAGACCCTGGAAGTCGACAGCGTCCTGCGCCCGCCCGGCGGCGCGGAGAACAAGTAGTTCCTATTCCCCGTCGCGGCGCGGAGCTCCTCCGGTCACCGTGTTTTCTGGCTCCGTAGTCCCCTGACCACGGCGGCGATAGGGGCTTGACGGGTGATCCGACGATTATCATGATAAACGTCGGGTATGCAGGCGGGAGGGCACATGTTCATACCGAGACAGCTCGATCTGATGAAGGCCACGGCCCACAAGTCGTGTTTTCTCTTCGGTCCTCGGCAGACCGGAAAGTCGATGCTGATCCGCGAGACCCTGCCCGAGGGCACGCCGATCTACGAGTTGCTCGACTACCGACGTTGGATGGACCTAAGTGCGGACCCAACGCGTATGCGGCAGGAGATCGAGGCTAAGAACCTTCACAACAAGCTAGTGGTAGTCGACGAGATCCAGAAGCTGCCGGTCCTGCTCGACGAAATCCAACTGCTGATTGAGACTCGAAAGCTCCGCTTTCTTCTCACCGGGTCCTCGGCCAGGAAACTGCGCCGGTCAGGCGTCAATCTTCTCGGTGGGCGGGCGCGCTCGCTCTATCTCCATCCTTTTTCATGGAAAGAACTGGGATCGCGCTTCGACTTGCTAACAGCGCTCAACCGCGGGCTCTTGCCGTCGGTGTACTTCTCCGACGACGCCGACGAAGACTTGCGATCCTACGTGGGTACCTACCTCAAAGAGGAGATCACCGCGGAAGGGCTGACGCGAAACATTCCCGCCTTCGCCCGTTTTCTAGAGGTTGCGGCCGCTTGTAGCGGACAAATGTTCAACAAGACCGCAGTAGCCAGCGACGCCCAGGTTCCGCGCGCCACGGTCATCGAGTATTTCGAGATTCTGAAAGACACGCTCACCGGGTACGAGCTGCCGGCCTGGAATCGCAGCAAAAAGCGCAAGGCCATCGAAACCGCGAAGTTCTACCTATTCGACGTGGGCGTAACGCGCGCCCTGCGCAAGTCGCCGCCGCTCGCGGAACGCTCGACGGATTTCGGGGATGCCCTCGAGCACCTCCTTTTTCACGAGCTGAGGACGTACATCGATACCCGCCACCCTGGCTGCGATTTGCACTACTGGCGCAGCACTTCCCAGTTCGAGGTCGACTTCATCCTCGGCGGTCACACGGCCATCGAAGTGAAGGCTACACGCAACGTCTCCCCGCGGGACCTGCGGGGACTTGAAGCTCTGGCCGAAGAGAAGATGATGAAGCACCTGATCTTGGTCTGCCGCGAGGCCACGCCAAGAAAGCTCGGCGCGATTCTCATCCTGCCCTGGCAGGAATTCCTGGAGCGCCTGTGGGCCGACGCCTTTGTCGGATAGACTGCGATGAAGCTAGGGTGAGGGCCGCTCGCCGCCCCTACGCCTGCCGACCGCGGAAATACTCGATCGTCGCCTTCAGGCCTTGTTCCAGCGGCACCTTCGGCTCCCAGGCGCCCAGCAGCTCTTGCGCTCGCGCGATGTTCGGGTTGCGACGAACCGGATCGTCCTTCGGCAACGGCGCGTGCACCACGCCAGCGCGCGAGCCGACCATCTCGCACACCATCGTCGCAAGCTCCAGCATGGACGTCTCGCGCGGGTTGCCCAGGTTCACCGGGTCGCAGCCGTGCGGGCTGGCCATCAGCCGCAAGAAGCCCTCGACCAAATCCGAGACGTAGCAAAACGAGCGCGTCTGCTTGCCATCGCCGAACACCGTCAGCGGTTGCCCCGCCAGCGCCTGCACGACGAAGTTCGAGACCACGCGCCCGTCGTTTTCGTGCATGCGCGGACCGTAGGTGTTGAAGATGCGCGCGATGCGCACCTCGACCCCGTACTGGCGCGCATAGCTGACCGCCAGCGCCTCTGCGCAGCGCTTGCCCTCGTCGTAGCAGGCGCGCGGCCCGATCGGGTTCACATGACCCCAGTAACTTTCGCGCTGCGGGTGCTCGGCCGGGTCACCGTAGACTTCCGAGGTGGACGCAATCATCATGCGTGCGCCCGACTCGCGCGCGACCTCGAGCAGATTCAGCGTGCCTTGCACGGCGGTTCGGATGGTGCGCACCGGGTTCCGCTGGTAGTGCACGGGCGACGCCGGGCACGCCAGGTGGAAGATTTGATCCACCTCCATGGTCAGGGGGTGCTCGACGTCGTGCCTGAATAGCTCGAAACGCGGGTTCGAGAGCAAGTGCTCGACGTTGGCCCGCCGTCCGGTGAAAAAGTTGTCGAGGCAGATGACCTCGTGCCCTTCGGCGATCAAGCGCTCGCACAGGTGAGAGCCAAGGAAGCCGGCGCCGCCGGTGACGAGAATGCGTCTGGGCTGATTCATCTTGGTGGCGGTGACAATACCGTCAAATCCGTCAGAAGGAAACTCGGGCAGGACCGGCGGTGGCAGGTCTGACATCGGACGCGCGATCTGTCCCTAGGCGCTCGACACAAGCAGGCCGAACATTGCCAGGGATGCTCATTTACTCATTTATTGAGTAATTTTACTCATTCATTGAGTATCGTTGACCGAAGACCTGTTTCGCGGCAGGATGGCGCATGCCCTTTCGTCGAGCCATCGTCGAGGAATTGGCCGCCGCCCTGGAGGGTAAAGTTCCCCTGTTACAGGTCATCGTTGGTCCGCGGCAGGTCGGCAAGACCACCGCGGCCGAGCAGCTGGCCGATCTGCTTCACTGGCCGACCGTATTTGCCGTGGCCGACGCACCGCTGCCGCCAGGGCCGGAATGGTTGGAAACGCAATGGCGGCGCGCGCGGCTGCAGAAACCTGGACGAACCGGCAAGGTGCTGCTGATTCTCGACGAGGTTCAGAAAGTCACAGGCTGGAGCGAAGTCGTCAAGCGTTTGTGGGACGAGGAGCGGCGCACGGGTGGGCGGGTCCGGGCCGTACTCCTTGGCTCATCTGCGCTGCTCGTCCACCGCGGTGCCAGTGAAAGCCTCGCGGGTCGTTTCTTCCTCCATCGCTGTCAGCACTGGTCCTGGACCGAATGCCACCGGGCCTTCGGCTGGGATCTCGAGCAATGGCTGTTCTTCGGCGGCTATCCGGGCGCGGCCCCACTGGCGGACGACGAGGCAGCGTGGAAGCGTTACGTAGCGGACTCGCTCATCGACGTTGCCCTTTCCCGCGACGTGCTGGCTTTGCAGCCCATCACCAAGCCGATCCTCCTGCGCCATCTCTTCCATCTAGCGGCAACCTATCCGGCACAGATCCTCTCTTACAACAAGATGCTCGGCCAGTTGCAGGACGCCGGTAATACGACGACCCTGGCCAGCTACTTGCGCTTGCTCGAACGGGCTTTCATGGCTTCTGGAATCGAGCTCTTCTCGCAGGGACAGATCCGCAAGCGCGGTAGTAGTCCCAAGCTCATTTTGTGGAATAACGCCTTGATCAACGCCCTTTCGCTGCGGTCGCGTAGAGACGTCCAGGCCGATGGCGGGCAGTGGGGGCGGCTGGTGGAAAACGCCGTGGGCGCCCACCTGCTTTGCGGCCTGTCACCTACCGAGTTTGCCGTGACCTACTGGCGCGATGGAGCTGCCGAAGTCGACTTTGTCGTTACCGCCGGTAAGCGCACCTGGGCCATCGAGGTGAAAAGTGGTCGGGCAGGCAAGCTTTCCGGCATGGCAGCCTTCAGGAAGCGCTATCCCAAAGCCGAAACGTGGCTGATCGGCGCAGACGGCGTGCCTCTCGAGGAGTTTCTCGGACAGCCGGTCGCGGACTGGTTTAGGTAGGGCTCCGCAGTCGGCGTCACGTTGAAGTAGCGCTGGGGTGGGGTGAGTCACACGCTGGACCCCAATTGGTAGCCCCCGGCGTCGTTGACACATATAATGGTGCCCGGTCGTGCTGCACCCTGTGGCACGAACCGTGCTTGCCGGAATCAGCTCGACAAGAAACTCATTGAAGTAAACACTATCCTACCTACCCATACTGATTCGGGAACGCGTTAGTCACGAAAACATAAAACCAACATGCGAACCGCTGGCGTTGCCTTTGTCTTAGCTTGCCTGGTGGCAGTCGTTCTGACTCCGCTGGTGCGGCGCTTTGCCCTCAAGCGCCGCCTGTTCGACGATCACGTATCGGCCAGGAAGATCCACGGCCGGCCCATCCCACGCCTGGGTGGTTTGGCCATCGCCGGCGGCTTCTTCGCCCCCTTGCTGGCCTTGCTGATCGAGGCGAGCGGCGTGGGCGGCCAGTTCTACGCGAGCTCGCGCCGAGCCACCGCCTTCCTGCTAGGCGGCGCTGCGATCTGCGTCCTCGGCTTGTTCGACGATATCCGCGGCTCGGGCGCCGGCAAGAAGTTCCTAGTTCAGTTCGGCATTGCCGGCGCGCTGTACTACGCCGGTTTCAAGATCGACCTTCTATCCTTGCCCTTGATCGGCACCGTCCACCTGGGCGCGCTCAGCCTGGTCTTCACCCTTCTTTGGATCGTCGGCGTCGTCAACGCCATGAACCTGATTGATGGCCTCGACGGCCTGGCCGCCGGTGTAGGCCTGTTCGGAGTCGCCACCACGTTCGTCATGGCGGCTTCGCGCGGCGACCCGATCATGATGCTGTTCATGGCTTGCCTGGGCGGCTCGCTGCTGGGGTTCCTGGTCTACAACTTCAACCCAGCGTCGATCTTCATGGGTGACACCGGCTCCATGTTCATCGGCTACGTTTTGGCCGTGGGCTCGGTCCAGACCAGCCAGAAGTCGTCGACCGCGGTAGCCATTCTGATCCCCATCGTGGCGCTGGGGCTGCCCATCGCCGATACGCTGCTATCTATGATCCGCCGCGCCG
>Ga0265313_10002646_pt1 | contig 15223 bp, 9 predicted proteins | sample 4123metaG_FD_203122 | JGI IMG/M metagenome (GOLD analysis project Ga0265313, IMG submission 203122) | Rhizosphere microbial communities from Carex aquatilis grown in University of Washington, Seatle, WA, United States - 4-1-23 metaG | ecosystem: Host-associated > Plants > Roots > Rhizosphere >...
GACGAAAAGATCGCCAGGCCGCACGCGGCGGGAGTCGTCGCACACCTCGGCCACTGGCAAATCGTCGTGGCCGCGCACGAGCACGGCGCCCGCCACGTCCTTGAGCAGGTCGGAAAGCTGCGCCATGATCTTAGACGCCTCCGCGTTGAAAGGAGACACGACAGACGGTGCCTGCGCCGACCAAGCCGGGCTTCGGCGACTGCGTGACGCCCAGACCGCTGCCCGACGGAATCAGCTCGATGCCGGCCTTACGGGCCGCGCGAATGGCCTCACCGATGCTCATGCCAGTGAAATCTGGGACAGACACCGCGCTCGTGCCATTGCTAGTGGCGGGCATGTCATCGTCTTCGGTAAACGTCGCGTCGCCCGCGTCGCCGCCCTCTTCGGTCGCCACGACGGCCGCGGGCTCGTCGAGGCCCGGACCGTCGATTTCGCTGTCGGCTGGCGCCCCCGGCACGGGTTTCGGTGCTGTTTTGCTGCCTTTCTTGTCGCCTTGCTTGTCACCGACTTGCACCGGCTGCGACGGCGGAACACCGAGGTAGCGAAGCGCTGCCTCGGCGATGGTCTTGAAGGCCGGCGCGGCAATCAAACCACCGTAGTGCGTTCCTTGTGGCTCGTCGATCATCACGGCGACGACCAAGCGCGGATTGTCCGCGGGAACGATTCCGACGAACGAGGCGAGGTATTTCGATGGATCGTAGCGCCCGTTGGTGACTTTCTGGGCGGTGCCGGTCTTGCCGGCTACGGGATAGCCGGGAATGGCAGCCAGCTTGGCAGTTCCGTCCTCGGTCACGCCTTGCATGATCTGCAGCAGCGTGCGCGCCGCCGCGGCGGACATCACGCGCATCTCGCCGCGCGCCTCGGGTGGACGCGCGACGGGCTCGGGCTTTCCGTCGGTGCCGATGTAGTGCAGCGCCAGGCGCGGCGGGTGGTACAGGCCGTAGGAGGCGATGGCGGCGAAGCCCGCAGCGAGCTGCACCGGCGTGACCGTCAGGCCTTGGCCGAACGCGTGCGTGGCAAATTCGATTTCCCCCCAGTGCGAGACCGGCCGCAGGATTCCGCGGCGCTCGCCCGGCAAACCGAGATAGGTCGGTCGGCCAAAACCGAAGCGGTCGAGCGCATTCCACAGCGCCTCCTTGCCGATGCGCCGGGAAATCTTCACCGTGCCGATGTTGCTCGAATACTTGAAGACCTCGGCGGCGGTGAGAATGCCCTTCGGGTGATCGTCGCGGATGTGGAACTTGCCGACCGTCATCTGGCCCATCTGGCAATCGAAACGGTCCTCGGGACGAACCTTGCCGGCGTCGAGGGCGGCGGCGAAGGTGAAGGTCTTGAGTGTCGAGCCCGGCTCGAACGCGTCGGCGATGGTGCGGTTGCGCGCGCCGCGCTTGGCCGCGTCCGACGGATCGTTCGGGTTGTAGGTCGGCACGCTGGCCATGGCCAGAATCTCGCCGGTGGCGGGATCGATCATCACCGACATGCCGGCCTTGGCGTTGTGCTTCTGCACCGTCTCGGCCAGCACGCGTTCGGTTTCGTACGTCAAGTAGCGGTCGAGGCTGAGCACCAGATCTTTGCCGGCCGACGACGACGAGTCGATGGCGCCGTCGACCAGCAAGTCGCGGCCCAAGCGGTCGTGCACGCCGACGATTTCCATGCCCGTGCCCTGCAAGGACTTGTCGAAGCCGAGCTCGACGCCTTCGAGACCTTTGCCGTCGAGGCCCGCGTGACCGATGACGGTGGCGGCGAGGGCGCCATTGGGATACACGCGGCGAGGCTCTTTGCGCTTGCCCACGCCGGGAAACCCGAGCGCCGCGACGGCTTTGCTCTCCTCGGGCGAAACGCGGCGCTTGACCCAGGCGAAGTACTGCTCCTTCTTACTCGCCAGGTTTTTGTCCAGCTCGGCGGGATCGAGGTGCAGTGCGCGGGCCAGCTTGCGGCTGCCCTCGGGTACGTAGGCCAGTTGCCGGGGATTGCAGTACACCGAGTCGAGATCTGCCGTCGAGGCGAGCTCGTTGCCCTTGCGGTCGAGGATGCGCCCGCGGCGAGGCGCGATTTCGATTTCACGCAGATAGTTGTTTTGCGCCCACTCGCGCAGTTGCGCCGATTCGCGCACTTGCAGCTGCACGGCTCGCCGGCCGACCAGCAGCGCCAGGCCGATGAGGACCAGGCCGAACAGAACCACGCGCAGCTTGGTCCAGGTCGAAATCGTCGCAATCATCGCTTGCGCGCTCCTTGGCCCGGCTTTGCCGCGTGGATGTCCATCGCCTCGGGCGGACGCATGCCCAGCTGATCGCGCGCGATGGCGATGATGCGGGCCGGATCCTTGAGCATGCCGATTTCGATTTCCAATTGGCGACGCTCGGCAACCAGCTCGCGAAACGCCTGCTCCTGTTTGCCGAGCGCGATGGCCACCTCGATGCGCTTGGCATGGACCGCCACGTGGGCGACGGCGACGAGCGTGACGCCCAGGATGACGAGCGCGATGAGGCCGATGTTGAGCCGCTGCTTGCTGCCGCCCGGCTCCACTACCGCTTTGGCTTCGCTGGGCGCGGCGGGCCTGACGTCGACCTTCGTGGCGGGCTTCGTGGCGGGCTTCATGCCGGCAACCTTTCCACCGCGCGCAGCTTGGCCGAGCGCGACCGCGGATTGCGTGCGCGTTCTTCGTCGCTGGCCGTTACCACGTGCTTGGTCAGCAGGCGCACGCTGGCGGGTTCGGCTGTGTCGCGGCCGGCAAGCGCGCGGAAGCGACGTTTGACCATGCGGTCTTCCAGGGAATGGAACGTGATGACCACCAACCGGCCGCCCGGCCGAAGGAAGGTCGGCACTTCGGCCAAAAAGCGCTCCAACTCGCCAAGCTCGTCGTTCAGCACGATGCGCAGGGCTTGAAAGGTGCGGGTGGCGGGATCCTTGTGGCGCTCGCGCCGTCCGATGGTGCGAGACACCAGCTCGCCGAGCGCGGTCGTCGTAGACAGGTCGATCTGGTCGCGCGACTCGACGATGGTGCGGGCAATCTTGCGCGCAAATCGCTCTTCACCGAGGTCACGCAGGACATGTTCCAGCTCTTCTTCGCCGGCATGGCGCAGGTAATCCGCCGCGGTCTCGCCCTGGCTTTGGTCCATGCGCATGTCGAGCGGCCCGCTGCGCCGGAACGAGAACCCTCGGTCGGCGCGGTCGAGCTGCATTGACGAAACCCCGAGGTCGATCAAACAGCCGTCTACCTGGGGCACCCCGACGGTTTCGAGCAGCGACCGAATCGCGCCAAAGCGCCCGTGCACGAATGTCACCCGCTCGCCGAAGGCAGTCAGGTGCGCGCTCGCCTGGGTGATGGCGTCCGGATCGCGATCGATACCGATCAGCCGTCCGGTCGGGGCCGAGCGCTGCAAGAGGGCCGCAGTATGCCCCCCTAATCCGAGCGTGGCGTCGCAGTAAATCCCCGACGACACCGGGGCAAGGAACTGCATCGCCTCTTCCAGAAGCACGGGCACGTGGCCGGGGTCGTGGTCGATCTCGGAGATCATTCGAGCGGGATGGCGAACAGGACGGGCAGCGGACGACGGAAAATTCAGCCGCCCGACTGCTGACTCGCCAAGCTCGACCATCATCCTGCGGTTAACCCCGAAGTCAATTTTTTGGTCCGTGCATTTTCCCAATGATTGCAAGCAATTGAGCGTACGTCTCGGGTCGACATCGGCCCGATCGACGAAATTAATTAAATAGTAAAATATGTATTACATCTTACGTCTTAAATGCTGACCAAGGTATGTAACCCCGCTTGACTAAAGGGTTCTTTTGCGAGATAACGCGTCTATCAACAGCACGGCTTAGTAGGCGCGTGAGTGCAGGCGGGCTTAGCCCGAGTGCGCTCGCCCGCGGGGGATCTAACGGACTCTTCAGGGTCCTTTGCTTAGATAGGAGAAGGACAGGCATGGAAGCGAGGTTGTTCGAGCTTGATGCTAAGATGGGGATGCTTGCGGACAAGGTGAGCGCCTTTCCCGATAGGGTCGCGAGCGACTACCAGGCGAAGTTGGACATCTCGTGGCTCTTCCACGACAACGCCTTGGACGGCGTGGTTCTTTCCTACTCCGAGCTGAAAGCCGCGATCGATCAAAGGATCATCAGCGACGTGTCGCTCATCCCGACCTACGAGGAGGTTCGCACGCACAAGCTGGCGGCGGACTACCTGCGCGAGCTGGCGGGATCGAAGAAGCCGCCAGCGGTGGACGTCGAGCTCATCCGCAAGGTTTACGGCATGGTCACGCCCGAGGCGGCAGCCAAAGGATGGCCGTACCGCAAAGAAAATCCGCTCCACCGGCTCTACTATCACGAGATCTGCGCGCCCGAGAAAATCGGCTACCACATGCGAAAGCTGGACGAGTGGTTGAAGTCGTCGGATTTCACCTCGTTGCACCCGGTGGTGGCCGCCACGCGGCTGCAGTTGCGCCTGTTGCGCGCCTATCCTTGGACGAAGAACACCGGCAAAGTCGCGCGCCTCATCACCAATTACATTCTCTTGCGCGCCAAGTACCTGCCGGCCATCATCCACTCCATCGATCGGCAGCGCTACTACGAGGTGCTTCGCCACGATAACGACGACCTGCTCGGCTTGGTCGTCGAGTCGCTGGAAAACGGCATCGACACGACCACCCGCTTCTTCGACGAGCTGGGCGGCTTGCGCACCCGTCGCGCAAGCTAAAGCTCGAGCGCCCACGGCAGGACTTCACAGTCTTGCTTTCTTGCCTGCTTTCTTGGGTCTTTTCGCGCTTGGCGTACAATCACCTCGAACGGAGAGACGCGACGGCGCATGAATACACTGGCGGACCAGGTTGTCGAGCTCACCGTGACGCTGGTCCGGGCGCTCTCGCAAATCGGGCAATTCAACCCGGCGAAGCCCAACTTTCCGCGGGTGCGGGCGCGTTTGCTCAAAGAGCTGGTGCGCTTGCAGCGGACGCAGCCGGAAATCGGTTACCTCATTGGTCCCCCGGCGGTTGCAGGTGGACCGCCTGAGATTTGGGTCGACGGCAGCTCGCCGCAGCGGGTGGAGTTGCGCAAGATTGTCGGTCCGTCCATCGGTGGAGCGTTCATCCTGCAACTTCTCGAGATCTTGCAGCAACGCGGCCTGGTGGCGCTGGGTTTTGCCCGCGGCATTGCCGAGCCGGAGTGGAACGCCTTCATCGAGGCCGTCAGTGCGCCGCCGACCGAAAAAGTACCGGCCAACGAAGGTCGGCGCTTGGCCCGAGCTTTCGTCGACAAGAAGATCGCGCACATTTCGATCGTCTGCGAAACCGACCTGCCGGCAAGCAGCGCGGAGCAGCCGTGGCACGTGCGTTTCGCGTTCGCTCGACTGGCGCGGGATCTTCGGGTCGCGGTTTCGCTTGGCGCCACGACACCGGCGGCCGTGCTCGACCAGAGCGAGCAGCTCACCAATGCCGCTGCGTACTCCTTCCTTCGCAAATTCGATCTGCTTCGCCAACTTCTTTTCCAGTGCTCGACGGTGGACGCGCTGGTTCGTGACGTGCCCGCGCTGCGCTCGGTGCATGCGCTCGACGTGCTCGTGCAGGGGCTTCCCGTGCTGGCCCTGCACGGCACGACCAAGCTGATCTTCAAGGACACACCTGCCAGCGACGAGGCTCCATCCGAGCCGGCCGCGACGGTCCTTCGTGCCATCACCGAGCGCATGCTCAAGATGCCGTCGTCGCGCCAAGTGGACGAACCCTTGCGCGCCATGTGCCGCCGCAAGATCGTCCCCATCACGCGCCTGCCGGTGGAGCTTCAAGAATGGGTTTTGGCGGAAAACTGGGTCGAGGCGATGCGTACCGACCCAGCCAAAGAGCCACCCAAGGGCAGCGGCGACAGCAACCCCGTGCGCATTTTGCAAAAGGGCGCGCGCTACGCGTTCACACAGAAGTTGCCGGTTCAGGCGACCGGCATCCTGGAACGGATCAAGAGCGTGGCGCCGAAAGCCCTGCCCGAGGTTTTCGATGTGCCGACCGTCGAAGCGGTAATCACCGACTTCCCCGAAAACAAAGAAGATCGTCGGGCCCTTCTGGCACTGCTCGAGCAAGGCGTGGACACGGCAGCGAAATCGGTGGCGTCCGTCATCGTGACTGCCGAGCCCAAGATCTGCGAAGCAGCGGCGTGGATCCTGACCGAGATGAAGGCCCGAGGCGTCGCTGCTGCCCTGCAGGTGCTGAGCGAGGACGTCGAGCTGGAGCAGACAGCACGCCTGCTCATCGCATGCGTGTCCGGCAAGGCGCCCGAGTCGGCTGCCGACGTGTTCATTCGCCAGCTCAAACACAAGGCCTGGCGCGTTCGTCGCGACGCCTTGACCGCGCTGGCTGCCTGCTCGTCGCATGCAGCGGAAGTCTACGTCGCCCAAGCGCTGAGCGATCCCGACGAGAACGTTCGCATCAGGGCGCTGCTCTTGTGCGCCAACTCGGGAGTTGGCAGCGACAAGGTCGTTCCGCGCGCCATTCAACTGGTATCCAAAGACGCGCGTGGGGCGCCGCCACAGGTGGTTCGCGCGGCCATCGAGGTCGTGGTTCGTCGTCGAGAGGCGGGCGCGCTGCCGATTGCCGACGCCGAGGCAGCGCTTTGTCGCCTGGCCGCGCCCATCGGATTTCTGGGTCGACTCTTCGGCATGAAGACGCCGCCGGCACCTGTCTTGGTGACTGCCATCGTTGCGCTTGGACGACTCGGGACCGAGCGCTCGACGAAGTTGCTCGCACGTCTTGGTCGCAGCAAGGATCTGGATATTTCTCAGGCCGCGCGCCGCGAGCTCGAACACCACGAGGGTCGGGCGCCAACGACACTGATGCCTTTCGCGGATAGCACCGTTATTCAGATTGCAAAGAAAAATCCGTCGTCCGGCTGACGAAAGTAGGCTCATAAAAAGAACCGCGTTCCGCCACTAACCTACGCAGCGTTCTCTCCTCGCAACCTTCTGCATTTGCTGCAAGACACAATACGGCCGACGGCTTTCCCAGTGCGGTGCGCCTCGCTGTTCTCAAGCGAGAGAGTAAATTTGTGAGGAGGGACCGCCCATGGCTAGAGCAGTCGCGATGGCTTGTATTGTCGGCTTCGTCGCTGGTTGCGTGAATCTGACGAAGCCCGAACAGGTTGCCGAGTGTGCTGCCAAAGGGACGTGCGGGAACGATGCCGCGAGCGGCCGCAGCGACGGAAAGCTTGCGGGTTTCGATGGCGCCGGAGCTCAAGATTTGCAGCCAACCAACGCCGATGGCTCGCCTGCCGACGCTCCTACTCTGCCCGACGGTGGTGCCGCTGCGGATGCGCCGGCAGGTAACGATTTGAATAGCGCTGCCGACGGTTCGCGTGACATTTCGAGCATCGACGTGCCGGCGGGGGCTTGCCTTTCCGGTGGAAAGCCCTTGCCCGCAGGTACGGTCTGTCGTCCGGCGGTCGATTTGTGCGACGTCGCCGAAAGCTGCGATGGCACGAGCTCCGACTGTCCAGCGGACAAGCGCGCTAAAGCCGGCACGCCGTGTCGGCCGACGGCCGGAGACTGCGATATTGCGGAAACCTGCGATGGCATCAGCGTCTCCTGTCCGGTCGATGGTTTCATGCAGGCAGGGACGGTTTGTCGCAAAGTCGCGGACGGCAGCTTGTGCGATGTACCCGAGAGCTGCACCGGCAGCAGCGCGGCTTGTCCGCTCGACTCCGTCGCGCCTGCCAATACCGTTTGCCATCCATCCACAGACAACAACCAGTGCGATCCGGCAGAAACCTGTACGGGCACCAGCGTTACCTGCCCGACCGACCTGCACTACGATCGCCCGCCTGTGCCCGGCAATCCGACGGCGACCCCTGGCACTCTGCAAACCACGGTGGCGTGGAGCGCATCGACGGGCGCCACCGGTTACAACGTCAAACGGAGTGCTACGAGCGGCGGTGGCTACACCACGCTGGGTGGCGTCCCGACGGTGCCGTCGCCGCCTCAACCCTATGTGGATAAGGGGCTCACCGGCGGAACCACGTATCACTACGTGGTCTCGGCCATCAATACCGTCGCGACCTGCGAGTCAGCCAATTCCGTCGAAGTTTCGGCCACGCCCGTCGGTCTGTGCACGCCTCCGGCGGCTCCCACGGTAACGGCGACACCGGCCAATGGAACTGTCAAGCTTGATTGGGCGCAGGTTGCAAGCGCCGTTTCCTACAGCATCGCGCGCAGCTCGAGCAGCGGCACGGGCTACGCCACCATCGCCCAAGTTTCATCTGGAGCGACGACAACCTATACCGACAGCAACGTCGCCAACGGAACGACCTACTACTATGTGCTCACCGCGAGCAACGGGACCTGCAGCTCGGGCAATTCGACCGAGGCCTCGGCCGCACCGTCGTGCTCGGCTCCCGCACCGCCCACCGACTTGGCGGCGACTCCGGGTGATAAATCGGTGACGCTCACGTGGACGGCTTCTGCCGGAGCCCTCTCGTATTCGATCTCCAGGAAATCGACCAGCGACCCGACCTACCGGCTCGTCAACTCGACTTCGACGACGACGTTCACCGATACGAGTGTCGCCAACGGAACGGTGTACTCCTACGTTGTAACCGCCAGCAATGGCTCGTGCAGCTCGAGCAACTCGACCGAGGTGCAAGTCACGCCGGCCTGCGTGCCCCCGGCTCCGCCAACCGGCGTGACGGCTACACCAGCCGATGGCCAGATTACTCTGGCGTGGACTGCCTCGACCGGCGCCACGTCTTATCAGGTCTCGCGCAACACCACGGGGACCGGCACTTTCACCCCCATCGCTACCCCGACGACGACGAACTACCTCGACCAACCGGTGACCGATGGAGCCGCCTACTACTACGTCGTCGCCGCCAGCAACGGCTCGTGCTCGTCGGCCAATTCGGCGGTGGCATCGGCCACTCCGGTGTGCACGCCTCCGTCGGCGCCCGGCACGATCACCGCCACAGCGGGCGACTCGAAAGTGACGCTCAGCTGGGATCCGTCCACGCCTCCTGCGGCGTCGTACACCCTGCAGAGGAGGACCGGGACTTCCGGCACCTGGGCCACCATCGCGTCGCCAACCGTCGCCAGCTACACCGACAGCGATGTCACGAACGGCGCCACCTACTATTATCAAGTGAGCGCCAGCAACGGCTCGTGCAGCTCGGCGTACGACACGGCCGTCTTCGCCACGCCCGGAGTAGTCTGTGCCCAGACGGCGCCCACCAATCCCAAGGCGACGGCGACTGGAAGCGTGCAGGTCACGCTGACTTGGAGTGCGGCGAGCGTGACTCCGTCGGGCGGCTACAACCTCGCCCGCAGTGCGAGTAGCACGACCGGATTCACGTCGATAGGGACGGTGACCAGCTCGACCTTGACCTTCGTAGACTCGGCCAGCACCCTGGTCAAGAACACGGTCTACTACTACCAAATCACCGCGGTAGGCGCGACGTGCACGGCGACGTCTTCGACCGTCTCGATCACCACCACCTGCGCCAACCCGCCCATTCCCAGTCCCATCGCATCCGCCAGTGCGAATGGTAATATTACTATCACCTGGGCGGCAGTCAGTGGTGCGACCGCGTACACCGTCTACCGCAGCGACAGCTCGAACGGGACCTACACCATCGTCAGCAACGGCCAAACCGCAGCGACGTACACCGACACGGCAAACGGTCTGACCAACGGAAACACCTACTACTACAAAGTCAGCGCTAGCAATGCCGCCGGACAATGCTCGTCCAGTCAGTCGGCCGCTACCTCGGCGCGCGCCTGTATCATTCCCGCGGTGCCTGTTGGCCTGGCGGCCATGCGATCGGGCCACACGCGTTCGACACTGACCTGGACCAACTCGAGCGTGACGACGACCGCGTACAACATTCTGCGGAGCACCACCAGCGGTAGCGGATACACGTCGGTTGGCATCTCCAACGGCTCGCCGTTTACGGATTCGACCGCATCGGACGGTACGCCGTACTACTATGTCCTGACTGCTCGCAGTGACTCGGCCGGTAACTGCAGCTCCGCGAACTCGGTGGAAGTCTCCGTCCCGTCCTGTACGATCGTCACCGGATCGGGTGGAGGGTCGGCGCAGGCGCAGAACCAGACGACGGATGTATGCTTCCTTACGTGCGACAAGAATGTTGCTTGGTGGACCGACGCGAACGTCGGCAGTCGCAAGCTGTACGTCAATACCGCGCAAGTGACGTCGAGCGGCGCCATGCCGCTACCGGCCGCCAATAACAGCGGCTACGCCTTCTATTTTACGGCTACCGCCGATGGGACCGGCAACTACGTGTACTGGAACTACGGTGGCGCGACGGGCGCCGCATGTCCGTAGAACTCAAATGTACGGCGCGACTTTGTCGGGATCCTTGACGACCAGGAAATCTTCGACGAAGAGCGCATCGAGGCCGGTCGTCATGAGGCATTTGATGGCCTCGTCGACCGTGTTGATGATGGGCTCGCCGCGGATATTGAAAGACGTGTTGAGTACGCAGTCGATGCCGGTAATGCGACCGAATTCCTTGATCAGGCGGTAGTAGCGTGGGTTCTGCTTCGCGCTGACGGTCTGCACGCGAGCGGTTCCGTCCACGTGGGTAATCGCGGGCAAAACCTCGATCATTTCCGGCCGGGTCGGGTAGGCGCGAAGCATGTAGGGCGACGGCACGTCGCTGCCGAAGTATTTCCCGCACGATTCTTCCAGCACCGACGGGGCGTACGGTCGGAAGGGCTCGCGGAACTTCACCGTGGCGTTCAAGAGATCCTTCATTTCTTTGCAGCGAGGATCGGCCAGGATCGATCGGTTCCCGAGCGCCCGTGGCCCGAACTCGGCGCGCCCCTGAAACCACGCGATGATGAGCCCGTCGGCAATCATGCGGGCGGCGGTCACCTCGGGATCCTGCAGCGTGTGGTAGCGCAGCCGACCGCGATCGAGCACGGCGCGAACCTCGGCGGACGTAAATCCCGTGCCCAGGTATTCACTGGCGACTTCCATCGAGCGCGGAGCGCGATGCAGGAGATGCTCGACGGCCAGCGCAGCGCCGACCGACGTGCCGGTATCGCCGGCTGCGGGATAGAAGAAAAATTTCTCGAAGTCCGTCTCGCGCTGCAGGCGCCCGTTGGCCACGCAGTTCAGGGCCACGCCGCCAGCGACGCACAGATTCTTGGCACCGGTCAGCCTTCCCGCCATGCCTGCCAGATGCAGCATGGCCTCTTCGGTGACCGCTTGAAGCGCAAACGCGATGTCCTCGTGGCGGCGGTCGACCGCGCTCTCGGGCTTGCGGGCCGGGCCGAGCAGGGCGACCAACTTGTCGCTGTAGCGGTGCGGCCGCTCGTGGAAGAACTCGAAATACGAGAGATCCAGCTCGAAGCCGCGCTCGGTGAGCGCGATGAGCTTGCGCAGCTTGCCGACGTACTCGCTTTCGCGACCATACGACGCAAGTCCCATGACTTTGCCCTCGCCGCTGTTGGCGCGGAAACCCAGGTAGTCGGTGAGCGCGGCGTAGAGCGAGCCGATGGAGTGGGGAAAGTCGATCTCGGCCAGAAGCTCGAGCTCGAGGCCGCGCCCACGGTAAATCGTCGTCGATTGGCGCTCGCCGTAGCCGTCGGCGGTCAGAATGGCGGCTTCCTCGAAGGGCGACGTGAAGAACGCTGCAGCGGCGTGGCACAGGTGGTGGGTCAGGTAGTGGATGGGCAGCTTGCGCCCCGAGGCGAGGTGAATCGTCTCCTCGATGCGGCTCACCCGTTCGTGCAGCCGCGGGATCAGGCGCGCCGGTACGCCGTACAGATATTCCACATGGTGGCGCACCGATTGGGTCAAGCGCCGCAGCGGCGATTCGGCGTGAATTCCGGGATTCCAGAAGAATCCCACGGCGTCCAGATCGCCGAGAGCAATGCCCTGGGTCTTCAAGCAGAAGTCGATCGCCTTGTCCGGAAAGCTGGCGTCGTGCTTGAGGCGTGAAAATCGCTCTTCTTGGCTGGCCGCAACGACCCGCCCGTCGACCACCAGGGCCGCCGCCGCGTCATTCGAGTGATTGATGCCCAGGATTTTCATGGGGTCCCCCGCGTCTCGACGGTAGCGTGGCTGCCAGGTGCGGTCAAAGAAGGAGCCTGCTAGTGTGTCGCCGCCATGACCGAACGGGACAAGACTGACAAGACGAAGACGGCCGCGCCCAAGGCGGGTGGCCGAGGTGCGCGCTTTGCAGCTGCCATGGACGACGCAGCGGCAGCGCTCAACGCCAGTGTGGAGTTCGACCGACGACTTTTGCGCGAGGACGCGCGCGGCAGCCAGGCGCACGCGCGCATGCTGGCCGCCGTGGGTCTGATTTCCGCCGACGACGCCAAGCAGATCGTGGCAGGCCTCGACCAGGTGGTGGGCGAGTTCGAGCGCGGCGAGCGCACCATGGATCCGGCCCTCGAAGACGTGCACATGAACGTCGAAAGCCGCCTCATCGAGTTGATTGGCGACGCCGGTCGCCGCTTGCACACCGCGCGCAGCCGCAACGATCAAGTCGCCACCGACATGCGCCTTTATGCCCTTTCTTCGGCGGCTGCGATCGTGGTCGCCATCGACAAGGCCCGGGTGGCGCTTTGCCGTCGGGCGCGCGAGCACGCCTCCACGCTCTTGCCCGGCTACACGCACCTGCAGCGCGCGCAAGCCGTTACTCTTGGTCATCATCTGCTCGCCTACGCCGAAATGCTCAGCCGCGATCGCGGACGCTTTCTCGACGCCGCCCGGCGCGCCTCCGAATGCCCACTGGGCTCGGGCGCGCTGGCCGCGACATCGCTGCCCATCAATCGCGAACAGACCTGCGATAGCCTCGGCTTCGCCGTACCCACGCGCAACAGCCTAGACGCCGTCTCGGATCGAGACTTCTGCGCCGAGCTGGCCTTCGCTTGCGCCCAGCTCGGCGTGCACCTGTCGCGTCTCGGCGAAGAGCTGGTGCTGTGGTCGACGACGGAATTCGGTTTCGTGCGGCTCGGCGAGGGCCACTGTTCCGGCAGCTCGCTCATGCCGCAAAAGCGGAACCCCGATATTGCCGAGCTCATGCGTGCCAAGCCAGGCCGCTTGATCGGCGACGTCGTGGCTCTGCTCACGGTCAGCAAAGGCATCGCTCTCGCGTACAACAAGGATCTGCAGGAATCGCAGGAGCCGTTCTACGACGCCATCGAGACTACGCGCCTCGTGCTCGACGTTCTGCCGCGCCTGATCGCCGGCCTGGAATTCAATGCCGAGCGAATGAAAGAAGCTGCCAACGATCCGGCGCTCGGCGCTACGGATTTGGCCGAGCACCTGGTGCGCGAAGGTCTGCCCTTCCGCCGCGCCCACGAAATCGTCGGCAAGCTGGTGCGACATGCCGAGCAGATGGGCGTCTCCATTCGCGACGTGCCCGAGCACGACCTGCCGCAGATTGCGCCCGAGTTGACCCTCGCCGCGCTTCAGTCGCTGAGCCCGAGAACCGCGGTTGCCGGCCGCGCCGTCATCGGCGGTCCGGCCCCGAGTCAGGTTACGCGCGAAGTGCAGCGCCTAGCCGCCGAGCTCAAAGGCTTGGGCTACGATGTCTAGTGCTTGCGCTCACGCATAGCCCAGCGGCGCTGGCGATGAGGGCGGGGCCAGACGTGTTACCATCGCTTCTGTTGTTGGAGGGACCGACGAGCCCGAAAGAATCCCGAGATTCAATTGAGCGCAGCACCATTGTCTCGGATGCGACGGCTCCATCTCGGCGTGCCCGAACATTCCGCGCACGCTTAACCAGGGGAACATCCGCCGCGACGATTTTCTTCGACGTCTGGGACAACCGCGAGGACGCGGGCGGATCACTTTTGTGTCACCGCAAATTGTCTGTGTGTGGACGGCGGCATCGTCGCCCTGACTCAGTCAGGCGATATAGAGCAAGACCGCCAAATAGTGAGACGCGCTTCCGCCGAGCACAAAGAGGTGCCAAATCCCGTGGCCGAAGCGCAGGCCCTTCTTGCTCGCGACGTAGAAGTAGGTCCCGGCGGTATAGAACAGCCCGCCCACTGCGACCCAGGCAAAGCCCTTGTAGGTCAAGCTGGCGAGCAGTGGAAAAAGGGCAAGGATCGCTAGCCAACCCATCACGAGGTAGATGGCGATAGACAGCAGGCGGTTGCGTTTGGTGAACCAAATCTCCTGGGCGAGCCCGACAGCAGCCAGAAACCAGATGGCACCAAAGAGTGGCCAGCCCCAATGGCCGCGCAAACAGACGAGTGTGAACGGGGTGTAGGTTCCAGCAATGAGCAAATAGATCGCGCAATGATCGATGTTCTGCAGGGTCGCCTTCGACGGCCCTTTTGCCGAGTGGTACAGGAACGAGGAAACGAACTGCGCCAGCAAGGCAACGCCGAAGAGCGCAAAGCTGCCAATGCGCCAGGGATCGCCCCGCCTGACGGCGAGCGCGATCAAGACGATTGTCCCAAGCAACGCCAGCGCGGCCCCAGCGAGGTGGGTGAGAGCGTTGAATCGCTCCTCGCCGGGCATCGAAGTCCTTTCCTGCATTGCGCTGCCCGCATGCTGGCGGAAATGCGCGGCGCTGTCTATCGACAAGGCCCCGACCGGGCCGGGCGTGAAAATCTTCTCGTTCGGCTAGCCTCGGGGTTAGATCTACAAATGAGACTCACACGACCTCTTTGTCTGGCCGTCGCCCTGGCGATTGGTTCCTTCGGCTGCGCGTCGTCTTCGGACGGTGGAGCTGGCGGGTCGAACGCAACGGGTGGTGTTCAGAGTGGCGGTCAAACCGGATCTGGCGGAACGTCGGGGACCGGCGGCAAAGCAGCAGGTGGATCGTCTGGTAGCGGTGGCTCTGGTTCCGGCGGCGCTGCGGTCGGTGGTTCCGGCTCGGGTGGCTTGTCGGGATCCGGTGGCAAGGCGGCTGGCGGCGCGTCGGGGAGTGGTGGCTCTGGTTCGGGCGTCGTTTCCTCGGGTGGCTCGTCGAGCGCCTCTTCCGGTGGTTCGTCTGGCGGCGCAGCCGGCGTCGGTGCTGGAGGAGCCGGCGGCCTAGCAAGCGGCGGTGCGACGGGTGCCGGGGGCGCCGCAGGAGCTTCGGGAGCTTGCCGCCCCAAGTTTGCGAGCGGGGTCAACGTTGCCTGGTTCACCTACGCGGGCGACATCCCGAGTCCCGACATGACCAAGTTCAGCAAGCTCTACAGCGATACTTCGGCGGTCGGCGGTCGAGTCGTTCGCTGGTGGTTTCACACCAACGGTGCCAAGACGCCGACCTACGATTCGAACGGGCT
>Ga0265313_10002647_pt1 | contig 15220 bp, 19 predicted proteins | sample 4123metaG_FD_203122 | JGI IMG/M metagenome (GOLD analysis project Ga0265313, IMG submission 203122) | Rhizosphere microbial communities from Carex aquatilis grown in University of Washington, Seatle, WA, United States - 4-1-23 metaG | ecosystem: Host-associated > Plants > Roots > Rhizosphere >...
CGTCGGACATCGCTTTATATATTCCAAGACGATCGCCCAGAAGGACGAGCGCACCGGTCAGCGCGGCGCCCAGATCGCCGACGAGTTTTCCCATCAGCGCGTTCAGTTTTTCCGGATCGGGATTTTTCATCGTCATCGCAAGCCCCAGCGTGAAGACGCGATGAAATCCTAGCACAGCGCACGGTCATTGTGGACCGCGTCGACACCCAAATTGGGTTCGCTTCAGCGCAGCGCGTGCGTGACGTACTCGTCAGCCATTCCGACGGCGGCGCTGGGAAGAGCACGCAGGGTGTCCGCGCCGCCGGGCCGCCACGACGTATGGAAGATCCAGGCGCGCGCGCCGTCTTCGGACACGCCGCCGAGGGGCAGGACAAGATCCTGCGCCACGATGTCGACTTCGCCGGGACGCTTGACCAGGCGGATGCTCGAACCGACGGTTCCCGCGACGAACTCCTTGAAGCGGCGCAGTCGCGCGGCACGGTGAACTGGCGGCGTGAGCTCCATCACGTCGCGGCGCGAAGGATCGAAACCGTATGCCGCCCGCAACGCGGTTCCTGCGATGCGGTAGCGGACTGAATCATCAGGATGAATTTCGAGGACGGCGAGCCCCGGCAGGAACTTTACCAATTGCGTCGGATTGAGAGCGCCGCGCGACGGCAGCTTTTCGCCCTGCCACAGATCCAGCCAGCGCTGGGCGAGTTCGAGATTGAGCGGTCCAAGGCCCAGCAAGTCCAGCGCCGTCACGGCGGTGGAGCGGTCGAAATGCGCGGGCATGGAGTGACTCTGAAAGATGCACTCCGGACGCTAGATGCGGCGGGTAAACCGGAGATTAATTCTGCTATAAGGTGCGCCACCACTATCCGGGAACCCACCATGCCTCTTTCCAATGCGCAGATGCGCGACGTGCAGAGTGTTCTGCATCCCTACACGAACCTGATCAAATTCCGCGACACCGGGCCGATGATCCTCGACAAGGCCAAGGGCGTGCGCGTCTATGACGAGAGCGGCAAGGAATATATTGAGGCGATGGCGGGGCTGTGGTGCACCGCACTCGGCTGGGGCGAGAATGAACTCGCGGACGTCGCCGCCGAGCAGATGCGCAAGATGGCCTACGGTCATCTTTTCGGCGGCCGCAGCCATGAGCCGGCCATCGCGCTGGCGGAGAAGCTGAAGGAGATCTCGCCCTTTCCCGTCGGCAAAGTGTTTTTTGCCAATTCGGGGTCGGAAGCGAATGACACGCAGATCAAACTTTATTGGTATGCGTCGAACGCGCGGGGTCAGACCAAGAAGAAAAAAATTCTCTCGCGCATCAAGGCCTATCACGGCGTGACTCTGGCCAGCGCCTCGCTCACCGGCCTGGCCAACAATCACAAGAGCTTCGACCTGCCGTTCGATTTCGCGCGGCACGCCGATCTGCCGCATTTCTATCGCAACGCCGAGCCTGGCGAGACGGAGATGCAGTTCTCGCAACGCCTGGCGGCCAACCTCAATGCGCTGATCGAGCGCGAAGGTCCCGACACGATCGCCGCCATGATCGCCGAGCCGATCATGGGCGCGGGCGGCGTGATCCTGCCGCCCGACGGATATTTCGACGCGATCACGCGCGTGCTCGACAAGCACGGCATTCCGCTGATTGACGACGAAGTCATCACCGGCTTCGGGCGCACCGGCGAATGGTTCGGCTGCGGCGCGTACGGCTTCGAGCCGGAGAGCATGTCCATCGCCAAGGCCATGTCGAGCGCCTACATGCCGATTTCGGCCGTGCTGCTGTCGCCGGAAATGTCGGAGATCATCGAACAGGAATCCGGCAAGATCGGAACCTTCGGACACGGCTTCACCTATGGCGGCCATCCTGTTTCCTGCGCCGTCGCCCTGCGAACCATCGAGATCTATCAGCGCCGCGACACGGTCGGTCATGTGCGCCATGTTGCGCCGCTGTTTCAAAAGCGGCTGAAGGCGCTGGCCGATCATCCGCTGGTCGGCGAGGCGGTCGGCGTCGGCCTCATCGGCGCCATCGAACTTGTCGCCGACAAGAAGACCAGGCAGAGCTTCGAAGGCACGCGCCAGGCGGCGGCGACGCTGTGCGGCTTCGCGCAGGAGGAAGGCTTGCTCGTGCGCCCGCTGCTTGGCGACCGCGTCGCATTCTGTCCGCCGCTCGTCATCACCGAAGCCGAGATCGGCGAGCTCTTCGACCGCTTCGAACGGGCGCTGAAGAAATCGCTCGATTGGGCGACCAGGGAAAAGCTCGTCGCCGCATAGGAGCCGCCGTGAAGGTCGAGATCGAGACCGTCGCCGAACAGCCGATCGCCGCCGTGATCGCGCGCGTGCCGATGGGCGAGATCGGCGCCCATTTCAGGCCTCACCTCGACAAGGTCTACGACTTTCTCAAGACGCATGACGATGTGCGGCGGCCGGGCGCGCACAATGTCTTCGTCTATCGCGGCAAGGACATCCATCTGCACAAGGACGGCAAGATCCCGGTCGAGTTCGCGGTCCTCGTGGCGCGCAAATTCGCCGAGGACGGGGAGGTGAACTGCTCCTCTACGCCTGCCGGACGGATCGCGACAGCGACGCATGTCGGCCCCTACAGCCGTCTTTCGGATACGCACGGCGCGATCCAGAAATGGTGTGCGCAACACGGCCACGCGCTCGCCGGCATCGACTGGGAAATCTACGGCGACTGGAACGACGATCCCAAAAAACTGGAAACAAAAGTTTGCTACCTGCTGCACTAGGCAGTCAGGCGAGCGCGGCGACCTCGTCGGCAAGCGCAGTCAGTGACGCCAGCGACTGTTTGAGCCGGCTCGCATCGGTCGAGAGGTTGAACAGGTCTTCCATGCGCGCCTTCAGGTTCCCTGGCGCAACTGCAAAAGTAGCGGCGAGCGCCAGAGCGCTTTTCTCGTTGATCAGCCATTGGCGGTTGAGCGCGAATATCACCTGCAGCAGACAAGACGCCGCGCGGAAGGCGCAGCCGGCGACATAGGTTACATCGCCCTTGTCCGGAGCCTTTTGCGCGATGGCGAGGAAGAACCGGGCCTCGTCGAGAAATCGCGTCGTCAGGGCCGCGCGAATCGCCTCGGGATAGGGCGTGAGCCTCGCCTTGGCGCCTGCAACGAATCCGTGCGGATCGTGCAGCGCCCGGCAGGTCGCGATTTCGCCGGCATACATGGTCGAGACGAACGCGTGCGGATGGCCGTAGTGATAGGCGCATTCGAACTTTCCGGCATGGCATTCGGCGATCACGCGGTCGACGCGCGATATATCGCGATACAGAACGTCGACAGCTTCGCCATCGATGGTCAGCCAGCCCCCGCCATCGACCCAGGGACCCCAACCGCCGCGCTGCGTCATCAGTGGTGCGCCCGGCTTCCCGCCGGGATAGGAGCGGCCGCCGCCGCTGACTGACAGCGCGGCTCTTTCGAGGCCGGCGATGTCGAGATCGCCCTGGTAGTAAAGGCCGATATCGTAATCCGATGCCGCGTGCTGCACACCGCGGCCGCGCGAGCCGCCAAGCACAATTGCCCTGGCGCCGCGGACGGATGAAAACGCGGCGACGACGCGTGAAAGAAGGGCTTCAGAAGTTTCCACCGCCATGATGGCGGCGTTTGCACCCGTGCGCCGGACGCGTCAAGCGTCCGCGGTCTGCTCCGGACGGCTGTAGATCAGCCGGTTTCCATCCCACACTTCGAGGTGGCGGCAGTCGGCAGGCTTCATGGCGTGCGCCAGAACCTTGGCGCGCATGTCGCTGTCGAACTTCACCGAAAAGGCGCGAGCAAGTTGCCCTTTGTCGTCGAGATAGCAGATTTCGTATGCAGGCATCGGTTCCTCCGATATGAACTTCGCGATGCCCCCGCGAGCACATGTTCTCTACGCGATGATTGCGTAAGTCGAATGACAATTTTGGTCACGATGATCACGATTTCTCTCAAAGTTTCATGCAACTAGCCGCAAGTCTCGAACGCTGTCCCAATTCGCGCCACGCAATAACAAAAATGTCATCGCGCATCGTCTTGAGGGCTCTCGGCGTAATATGTAACCAGTTACGCGTCATGGGTGACTTTGTAAGAGATATGGGAGCTGCGGCGTTCGGAACGCGGCTTCGGCGTGTCTCCGAAATGCTCGATCGCCAGGTCCAGGCATTTTATCAAGCGCATGGCATTCGCTTTGAGCCGCGCTGGTTTCCCATTGTCAGTGCGCTGCGTGGCTCCGGCGTGCTCAGCGTCGGCGAGCTCGCGGCACTGCTCGGCATCTCGCATGCGGCGATCAGCCGGATGCGCGGCGAGTTGATCGCTGCGGGACTGGTGCGCGCCAAGACCGATCCAACGGACGGGCGGCGTCAGCTTCTCGAACTGTCTGCGGCAGGGACCCGCATGATGCAGACGATGGACCCCGTGTGGAGTGCCATCGGCCACGCGACGGCCAGTCTTCTGCTCGGCACCGCACCGCGCTTTCTGGAAGACCTGGCGCATTTCGAGGCGGCGCTAAAAAAGAATTCGATGACCCTGCGCGTGGAATCTGTCCTCAAGCGCGAAGAATCCGCGCGCGCACGTTGAGGTGCCTTGCGATGGTGTCCTGAGGGCAGGCGGTGATTTCACAGCATTGCGTATCGTCTAAGCCCTTGACTTGTCGCGAATCTTCTCGCTTGACGTTGACGTAAGCGTAAGCCAATAATTCACTATTGAGAAATTGTCAGGGAGGACCGGCGACGAGGCGTCAAGCCAAGCGTCCGGCTAGAACTATATGCAACGCTCTTTCACGATCCGTCAGCTCACCAAAGAGTTCGGCGTCACCGCGCGCACGCTGCGTTTCTACGAGGATGAAGGTCTGATAGCGCCCGAGCGGCGCGGCCAGACGCGAATCTATTCGTCGCGCGACCGTGCCCGCATCATCCTGATCCTGCGCGGCCGCCGCGTCGGCTTCGCCCTCGCAGAGATCCGCGAGATCCTGGATCTCTACAATTCCGAGGATCACGGCGTGCGCCAGACGATGCATGCGCGCAAGAAGTTCGAGGAACAGCTTCACAAGCTGGAACGCCAGAAGGTCGACATCGAAGACTCGCTGACCGAACTGCGCCGCGCCATCACCACGATCGACGATGCCATCGCCAAGGGCGTGCTCACCGCACAACCCCAGCGCCAGGCCGTCGCCGCGGAATAAAGACTCTCTTGCCGCAATAGCGTGGCGCGGACATGCTCCGCGCCCGCATCGGCTTTGCCTTCACGCCACAGGAGCGACCATGTCCTACAAGGAAATTCTCTACGACGTCGCCGACAATATCCTCACCATCACGCTCAATCGCCCGGAAAAGCTCAACGCCTTCACCGGCACGATGATGAGCGAGATGATCGACGCGTTCCAGCGCGCCAACAAGGACGACGATATCCGCTGCATCATCGTGACGGGCTCTGGCCGCGCATTTTGCGCCGGCGCCGATCTATCGGCCGGCGCCTCGACGTTCGATGCGACGCAGCGCGCCGATCGTCCCGAGCGCAACGCCGGTCCGGTCGATTCCGTGAACTGGAGCGACGAGCGCGTGCGCGACGGCGGCGGCCGCGTGACGCTCGAGATCTTCGAATGCCTCAAGCCCGTCATCGCGGCCTGCAACGGGCCCGCCGTCGGCATCGGCGCGACCATGCAGTGCGCGATGGACATTCGCCTGGGCAGTGAAGCGGCACGCGTCGGCTTTGTGTTCTCGCGCCGCGGCATCGTGCCGGAGGCTGCTTCGTCCTGGTTCCTGCCGCGCATCGTCGGCATCCAGCAGGCGCTCGCCTGGTGCTATTCGGGCCGGGTGTTCGACGCAAAGGAAGCGCATGACGGCGGCTTCTTCATGGAAGTCCTGCCGCCGGACCAGTTGCTGCCGCGCGCCCGCGCGATCGCGCGCGAGATCGCCGAGAACACCTCGCCGGTCTCCGTCGCGCTGATCCGCCAGATGATGTGGCGCGGCCTCGGCATGGATCATCCGATGGAGGCCCACAAAGTCGACTCGCGCGGCATCTACTCGCGCGGCGCTTCGGCCGATGTGAAGGAAGGTGTCGTGTCGTTCCTGGAGAAGCGTCCGGCGAAGTTCCCGCAGAAGGTCTCTGCCGATATGCCGCCCTATTTCCCATGGTGGCAGCCGCGCAAATACTCCTAAGCTCCGTCCCGGTCCTACCGGGGAGAGCGTCATGAAACGGCTTGTGTCCGTGCTGGCGTGCGGCGCGTTCATCGCGCTCGCAGCGCCTGCGCTCGCCGACGACAGTTCGGCGATGCTGGGCGCCGGCGGCATCGTTCTGACCAGGAACGACGACATTCGCATGGCGAGCGAGGATCTCTACCTCAGTCCGACCGCGGTGCGCGTCCACTACACCTTCGCCAATGACAGCAAGAAGAACATCGACACCATAGTCGCCTTCCCGCTGCCCGACATCGACAACTACGAATATGCGGAGTCGGCGATCGGCACGACTCTCCAAACCACGCCAAACTTTGTCGGCTTCCGTCTGAGCATCGACGGCAAGACGATCGCGCCCACGGCCGAAGAACGCGCCATCTACAAGGGCAAGGACGTGACGGCATTGATCCGCGCCGCCAGGGTGCCGTTGAACATCGTGATCGGCGGCGGCTACGACAAGTTGCAGAAGATCACGCCCGCCGCGCGTGCGATGCTGCTGAAGGCCGGTCTCATTCTCGCCGACCCGGGCGAAACGGTCTACGCAAAGTGGACGACACAAACCAAGTTCTGGTGGCGGATGACGTTTCCCGCCGGGCGGACCGTCAGCGTGGATCACACCTACCAGCCCGTGACGGGCCAGACCTTCTTCACGACATTCGCCTTGTCCGACGCGACGGAGCGGGCGGGCTATGAAAAGGACTATTGCCTCGACGCGTCGACCAAGGCATCGATCCGTGCCGGCTTCGTGGCATTGCGCACGCCGGATAGCGGCGAAGGTTATTTCAACCAGTACACGACAGACTTTGTCATCGTCACCGCCAACAACTGGAAGGGACCTATCGGCCGTTTCCACCTGACGATCGACAAGGCAAAGCCAGGCAACATCCTGTCGATGTGCTGGACGGGCGATCTGAAAAAGACGGGTGCGACGACCTTTGAATCCACCTTGACGAACTTCGCGCCCAAGAGGGATATCCAGTTTCTCGTGCTGGAACGGCCCCTAAAGCAATAGGGTCAGGCGCCCGGGTTTACGCACGAGCCGGAATAGATCTTCGATGGCCTAGTGGCGGCGGCGGAAGAACGACGCGATTGCGCGACGCATCCATTGCGGCAGCATCGGCGGATGCGTGATGGGCCGCTCGTCAAGCTCGGGATTGTGTACCAGAACACCTAGCATCGTAAACCGCCTTTCAAAGGCAACAACGACGTACACGGAGTATATGACAGTTTGACGCGTGCGTCACTGCCGTCACGCAAAAAAGATGCGCCCAAAGAGTTAACGACGAATTAAGGCGCCTTCGCGGCGGAAGCGATACGTAGTCTTACGGATTGGGCCTGTGGTCGGGCAGGTCGTTCACGGCCGGATTGTTCGAATAGTTCAGCTCGTTGTTGCAGGTGCGATAGCCGTTCGACCAACCGGCGCGATAAGGCTGGCTGGTCTGGAAGAGGGAGCCGTCGCGCACCTGGCTTCCGGTGAACGAGGTGCCGCGCGCATTGGCGCTGGCGCAGCCGTCCGAGTATCCGACCTTGAAGTTCGGGTCGTTGCGCATGGCGCGCATGGCCTTCGTCTCGAAGAAGATGCAACCCGACAGGCTCACAGCCAGCACAACGGCAAGGCCGGCACGAAACGCTTGCGCAATCGACATGTCATGATCCTGCGAGAAGCCGGGCGAATGTATCACCTCGGCACGCCACGCCAAGGACGCCGCCAGCCTCATTAATTGGCGATTAATGGGCGTTTTCTATGGTTGCGTCGGGTGAGTGGTGTAAATGCGAGAACTGGCGGATCTCAAGGATCTGCGCGTGTTGGTGGTCGGCGGACGGCCAAGCGGCGTGCAAATTCTGCGTACTGTGTTCGGCGTGGCCGGCATCAGCAATGTCGTGGCTGTGCCGGAGTCGCGCACGGCGATCAATCTTCTCTGTCATGAGCGCTTCGCGGCGCTCTTCTGCGACGACCGTTCCGAGACTGTGGGCGGCGTGCCGTTCCCACTCGCGGCGCGGCGCAGTCCCGGCGTGCTCAATCCCATGATCCCGATCTTTTTGCTGTGCAGTGCCGCGCGCCGCCGACAAATTGAGCATGCCCGCGACACGGGCATCACCGATGTGCTGGCGCGCCCGATCAGCGCCGCCACGATCCTGCGCAAGATGCGCCTGGCGCTCGTCAGGCCGCGCCCCTTTATTGCGGCTCCCGACTTCTTCGGACCCGATCGCCGCGTTCGCGAGCATGGCCCCATCGACGGCGAGGAACGCCGCAAGCGCGTGGCAAAAAAAGTCAAGGTCACGCTCAAGGACGCACCGGAGCCCGCGCTCGAAAAAGCCATGCGCGGCGCCTTCTTCCTGCTATCGTCACCTTTGGAAACCTGAACAGGACCCGGCATGGCAGAGCGCCAGGCGAGCAGAACCGCGCTTGGCGTCACCGCCGTTCGCGCCATCCATCAACTGATGGACGGCGAGCCCAAGATTCTGGCCGATCCGATCGCCGCCCGCCTTCTGTCCGGAGACGCCGTGACCGTGCTGGAAGAGCATGTGGGTCGTTCGGCGGATCCGGCAGCGCTGGATCTGCGCGCGCGTGTCGTGCTGCGCAGCCGTTATGCCGAAGACCGGCTTGAAGCAGCGTTCACGCGCGGCGTGCGGCAGTGCGTGACTCTCGGCGCCGGCTTCGACACCTTCGCCTATCGCCAGCCTTCCTGGGCCCAATCGATGCGGCTCTACGAAGTCGATCATGGCGGCACGCAGGCCGAAAAGCGCCGCCGCCTCGCCGCGGCAGGTGTGCCGATTCCATCCAATCTGGAATTCGTCGCCATAGACTTCGAGAAAGTATCGCTCGATGAAGGCCTGCGTGCCAGCACGCTGGATTTCTCGCGGCCCGCGTTTTTCTCCTGCCTCGGCGTGTTCGTCTATCTCACGCGCGAAGCGGTGGATGCCGTGTTCCGGCTTGTCGCTGCGTTCCCGGCCGGAAGCGAGATCGCCTTCACATATGCCACGTCGCGGTCGCAAAAATCCGCGCTTGCGCGCACGGTCCAACGCGCAGGCGAACCGTGGCAGACCTTTTTCGATCCGGCCGATCTCACGCGCGATCTGCGCGGCTTCGGTTTCTCGCAGGTGTCGATCCTGGACGCGGCGCAGGCTGAGAGGATCTATTTCGCCGGCCGCCGCGATGCTCTGCGCGCGCCCGCCGGCGCCAGCATTGCCTCGGCTGTCGTGGGCTGAGCCCGCTTTCCATGTCCCGGTATGAGATATTAATCCCACAATCTTGACGTGTATCAACGCGCGTAGAGTTTCGCCCGGAGGGTATGGGAATAACTTGAAATTAACTATGTTTTTTCTTCCTCTCTGGGATGGAAATGAGGATAAGTTCTCGGCGCATCCCTAGGTTTCGCGCCGAATTACACCGAAAAGTTGCAAACTTATCCAACACGCTTCATTTTGTAGGATAATTATCCTTCAAGGGCCGTGCGCTCAAGCGCGGCCCGCAACCGACGGGGACTTCAATGGGACATATGGAACTGGTTTCGCAGGCTTCTTCTGCGCTGATGCCGCTGCGCGCCGGCGTCACGCAAATTCTGGTGGCGCAGGCCTATGGCGTGACTCTGGAGGAGATGCGTGCCGCCACGCGGCGCACCTCGCAGACCGCCTTTGCCCGTCAGATCGCCATGTATCTCACGCACATCGTCTTTTCCATGAGTATCGGCGATGTCGCGCAGGCTTTCGCGCGCGACCGCTCCACCGTCTGCTACGCGGTGCAACGCGTCGAAGCGCTGCGCGAGGATCCCGATCTCGACAGGACGCTCGGCTGGCTCGAGACCTTGCTGCGCGCCATCGCGGAGCGGCTGTGATGCACGACGACGAAGATCGCTTCGCGCGCCAGCACCAGGTGCGCGCCATCCGCAACGTCATGGAGCCTGACGGAACGCAGAAGCAGGTAACCGTCAACGAAGCGGAATCGCCGCTCGGGCGCCTCCTGCACCGCAAGGTGATCGACGGGGCACAGTTTGACGCGGGCGAGCGACTTCGGCGCGATTTCACGCTTGCCGGGCTGTCGCCGCGCATGGGGATCGATTTCACGCAACCGCTCGTCCCGGGCGGGCGTGGCCAAAAGGCTGAAGCGCCGCTGACCGACATGGTACTGGCCGCAAAGCAGCGCTTTTCTGCCGCCATGCGCGCGGTGGGGCCGGGCCTCAACGACCTTCTGTTCGATGTCTGCTGCCATCTGCGCGGGCTGGAGGAAGCCGAGCAGGCCAAGCGCTGGCCGCCGCGTTCGGCAAAGGTTGTGCTTGCGATCGCGCTTGACCGGCTCGCCGATCATTACGGTCTGCGCATCCGCGGCCGCGCCAGGCTGCGCGGCTGGACCGCCGAGGAAACCGAGCCGCCTCATCCATCGTCGGATTCACGATGAGGACTTGGCTATGAAGCAAAACCTGAAAGAGTCTAAAGCTTCATCAGGTAGCGATGCACGCCGTCGAGTACGAGTTCGGATTTCTGGTTGTGAACCGTGGCGCGCATGGCGACAATTCCCGTCGTGCGCTGGCGCGTCAGCTCGCTGATGGCGAGTGCGGGATAGAGCGTGTCGCCGGGAAACACGGCTTTGAGGAACTTCGCATTCACCTCGATGAAGCCGATCAGCTTTTCGCCGATGACATGCGGAAAGAGGCCCGCTCCGGCCGCCGTGACCGACAGCACTTGCAGTCCGTGCGCCAGCGGCGCGGGATAGCCGAGCCGCTTGCAGTATTCGACGTCATAGTGGATCGGGTGGTTGTCCAGGCTGACGGTCTGGAAGGCGGCGAAATTCGCATCGCCGATGGTGCGGGAGGGCAGGTTGAAAACCTCGCCCAGCTTCAATTCGTCAAAACCGCGCAGCGGCACGACGCGATGTTCGGTGATGTCCATGGCGCAGCATTGGTGCGCCCCGAGGCCCGGCTGTCAAATGCCGTGACGGACCGTGTGCCGATTGGCCTCGATGTCGGCGCGCACCTCATCGAGGCTGCGAACGGCCACGGCCTGGAAACCGTCCAGGATCGAAAGGCCTCCCGCGCACGCCGCGGCGTGATGATCGCAGGCCGCCTGGACGTTCGTCGACTGGATGAGCCCGCCGATCGTGCCCGGCGCCGCCGCACCCAGGTTCGCGCCGGGCCGGCCAAAGCCGAGGTCGGGCTCGTGCGGCATCAGAAAGGCGACAAGTCCAATCCAGAAGATCGCGCGGAAGATCATGCGGTACCCCAATTCTTGAGACCGCGGACAGATTGCGCGCCACGCCTTTTCCGGCTGCTGAAACCAATCGGTAAAGTTGAATGTAATTGGATTAAAACTGCGCGGTGCTGATATCGCGGAAAACAAGGGGTTTCCGGATTGGCGCTGTCTCAAAATAAGATTTACGAAAATTTGAAATGAATTTTCGCGAGTGGGTTCGACAGCGCAAGCACGCGGCGCTGCTACTCCGCCGCGGGCAGTTCGATCGTGGCGGTGAATCCGCAGCCTTCCTGGCTTGCGATGTAGAGCGAACCGGCATGCAATTCGGCGAACGCTTTCACGAGGGTGAGGCCAAGGCCCGCGCCGCCCTTGTGATCGCTCGCATTGCGGACCGCCTGTTCGAACGGCTGCAGGATCCGCTCCAGGTCCTCCGACGCAACGCCCGGCCCATTGTCGGCGACGCTCAGCGTCACGCGGCCGTTCTTGCGCACGGCCGAAAGGGCGATCACACCGCCGTCCTGCGTGAAGGAGAGCGCGTTGTCGAGCAATTGATGCACCATCTGCCCGAAAGCGGATTCGTCGACGTCGACCAGAAGGCCGATCGGACAGGTAGAAGCGTCGATCTTGATGTCGCGGGCAGCGGCGCGCTCGCCGAACGCATCGCTTGCCAGCCACAGCGCGCCGCCAGCGTCGAGCCGCGTGCGGTGCAGTTCGAACTTGCCGCCGGCGATCTTGGTGAGATCGAGGATCTGGTTGATGAGCCGCAGAAGGTTATGCCCGCCGGCATGGATCAGACCGGCATATTCCCTGATCTGATCCGGGCCAAGGCCCTGCGCCATCTGCATCAGCAGATCGGAGAATCCGATGATTGCGTTCAGCGGCGTCTTGAGCTCATGGCTCATGGTGCGCAGAAGCGTTTTCTTGGCGTTGTCGGCTTCGCTGCGCACCGCATCCAGCCGGCGCGTCAGGTCTGCGAGATAGCTTGCCTGCTTCTGCGCCTCGCCCTGCGATTCCGCGAGCGCCTGGCGGGTCTGCCCGAGTGCAAGCTCCACGCGCCGCTCGTCCGTCACGTCGGTGAGCACGGTAACGCGGCCGCCGCCCTTGGTCTTGCGGTCGCGCACCAGATACGCCTTGCCGAGCTTGGTCTCCAGCGTCATGGCACCGGCGGGCGAATTGTGCAGATCCAGGCGCCGCTGCAGCCAGACATCCTTGTCGCCCTCGATCAGAATGCGTTCGCGCGCGACCGCGTCGGCGATCATCGTGCGGAACTCGGTGCCGCGCATTTCCGGCAGCGAGCGTCCGTAGATCGCGGCGAATTCCTGATTGCAGACGACGAGCTTGTCGTTGCGGTCGAAGAACGCAAAAGCGTCGGCGGACAGTTCGATCGCTTTCTCGAGCCTGCTGGTCGCATGACGCGCCTGCGTCGCGTCCGTCCACAACGCGATCCAGCCGCCCTCGGGCGTGCGGCGCGCCTTGAGTTCGATGATGCGGCCGTCGGACAGCGGCACATCAAGCGGGTGGAAATCGCCTTCGTTGAATTGCGCGCGGCGGCGCGCGAGAAATCCTTCGACATCGCCGCCATGGGCTTCGTCCGCAATCTCGCCGCTCTCCACTTCCAGCCGGACAAGCGAGTCGTAGGGCATGCCGATCAGCGAATCGCGCTGCGGCAGCGAACGGAACAGATAGTCGAAATGCTGGTTGGCGTAGATCAGGATCTGATTCGAATCGTAGATCGTGATGGCCACGCGCAGGCAGTTCAGCGCCTCGATAACGGCCGCTGACGCGTGCTCGCCGACGACGTGCGATTCCGGCACGGCGCGTGCGCTTTGGACTTTTACCAACCCCAAGGCGGGATATTCCCCATTACCCGCGGGAATCCTGCGCGACAGCCCTTGCCGAAAGGTTAGATGCCGCCCGAATCGCGTCATCATCCCTAACAAGTGGTGAATAACTCGCGCCACAGGTGTTGAGAATTAACGAACGAAGTTCCGGGGTCTTCAACCTTCGTTAAGTTAAGGGATCGAGAATGCGGCTTCCCAAAGGCCCGAACTCTTAATGGCGATTAATTTCTACGCTAGCGAGCATCCGACCGGCGATCGCGCAGCGCGCCGGATGTTCATTACCGTACAGGCCTCCAAGGCCGCCATAGGGGCAGCTTTGGGGATCGCCTTCATTGGTCTGGTCGGCAGGCCGGACATCGCGGAAAGCATTGCGCTCGCAGGCCTTTTGGCGCCGGCCGTCCTCGCGCTGCTCGCTTTCACGCGCCTGTCTCTTCCGGTTCTTGAATCGGTGGGCATCGCCCTGTTCGCGGCTCTCATCGGCTATCTCGCCTCGCTGACCGGCGGCGTCCTGTCGCCGCTGATCGTCTGGTTCGCGCTGGTACCGGCGGAAGCGGCGCTGGCGGGAGGACGGCCGGCAGTCTTGCGCGCGGCCGTTGCCGCCGCCATCGCACTGGCCGTCGTCGCCGCGATCGAATCGGTGGGTGCGCTGCCAATCTCGCGTCTGCCGGTTCCGGTCTGGGAGATCTATGCCGTTTCCGTGATGGCCGCGGTGATTCAAGCAGCGCTCGTCGCGGCCGCCGCGCAGGAGCGCCAGCACGCCGCCGATCTTGCTGCCGCCGAAGGCGCCGCGATGTATCGCTTCCTTGCCGACAATGCGATGGACCTCATCACGCGCCACTCCTCGGACGGGCGCATCCGTTTCGCCAGCCCCGCCGCGCAGACGATCCTCGACCAGTCGCCGCAGGATCTCGTCGGCGTCGCGCCGTCCGCCCTGGTGCATCCGGACGATCTGCGCGCGATGCAGGCCGCCTTTATGGAATCGGCCTATTTTGCGCGCGCCGCCTCCGCCGAAGTGCGCATGCGCCGGCGCGACGGTTCCTATGTGTGGGCCGAAATCCGCTGCCGCCCCGCAGCGCCCGTGCACAACGAAGCGACGGATATCGTCGCGGTGACGCGCGACATATCCGAGAGAAAGGCGCAGGAACGCGCGCTGATCGAGGCGCGCGACCAGGCCGAGACCGCCAGCCGCGCCAAGACGAGCTTCCTGGCCAATATGAGTCACGAGCTGCGCACGCCGCTGAACGCGATCATCGGCTTCTCCGAAGTGATGACGCACGAGATGTTCGGCCCCGTCGGCAGCCCGAAATATCTCGAATATTCCAAGCTGATCCACGAGAGCGGCGGCCACCTGCTGGAGCTCATCAACGGCATTCTCGACATGTCCAAGATCGAAGCGGGCAAGTTTGAGCTGTTCGAGGAGGTGTTCGACCTCGAAGAGGTCGGCGCCAGCGCGCTGCGTTTCGTCAAGCTCCAGGCCGAGCGCAGCGGCGTCGCGCTGAAGCTGAATGTCGGCCCGGGCGCGCGCACCATCTTTGCGGACAAGCGCGCAGTGAAGCAGGTGCTGATCAACCTGCTCACCAACGGCGTCAAGTTCACGCCGCGCGGCGGCGACGTGCGCGTGGTGGCGGCGCGCGACGCCAAGGGCATCGAGATCAGGGTCAGCGATTCCGGCGTCGGCATCTCGGCCCGCGATCTCGAGCGTCTGGGCAAGCCTTTCGAACAGGTCGAAGGCGAGCATGTCCGTTCCAAGGAAGGCACCGGCCTCGGCCTTGCGCTCGTCAAGGCGTTCGCGGCCATGCATGGCGGCGAGGCGACGCTGGAATCCGCGCTTGGCGAAGGAACCACCGTGCGGGTGCGCCTGCCGTTCGCCGCTGTCGACGAAAAAGGCGAACGCGTCGCGCCCGACGCGCCCAACGTCATCCCGTTCCGCGCGGCCTAAGCCTTCGGATACAGAATGATCTGCGTGCAGCGGAAGACGGCAAGGAGCTTGCCGGTTTCTTCGCTGGTGAACTTCGCGTCCCACACCTGCGTCGTGCGGCCG
>Ga0265313_10002649_pt1 | contig 15218 bp, 16 predicted proteins | sample 4123metaG_FD_203122 | JGI IMG/M metagenome (GOLD analysis project Ga0265313, IMG submission 203122) | Rhizosphere microbial communities from Carex aquatilis grown in University of Washington, Seatle, WA, United States - 4-1-23 metaG | ecosystem: Host-associated > Plants > Roots > Rhizosphere >...
CCTGAAGCGCAGGCAAGCAGCGTTTAACCCACTGAATGAGCATCCGCATCCACGAACTGGCCAAGCGACACAACATGGAGGGCAAGGACATGCTCGCCTTGCTCAAAGCGCGCGGCTACGTGGCGGCGGACACAAAGTCTGTCTCGAGCACACTCAGCAAGATTTACGAGGAGGAGATTGAGAAGGAGTTTGCCGCCAAGGCCGCTTCCGAAGCCGCGGCCAATTCCGCCGCGGCGGCGCCGGTCCCCGCGCCCGCCCCGGTCGAGGCCCCGAAGCTCCGGCACCCGGCCGGAATCTTTGTCAAGACGGCCGACGACATAGCCCGGGAGCACGAAGCCGCGGCAGCCGCGAAGGCCGCGGCCCAGGCTCCCCCGGTCCTTCCGCGCCCCGCCGTCCCCCCCGCTCCCCGGCCGGTCCTGAAGGCGCCCCCGCCCCCCCCGCCGTGGCCCGCCGCCTCCGCGCCTCCGCCAATCGCGACGCCCAAGCCCGCGCCGCCCGTCCAGAAGCCCGCCCCGGCCACACCGGCGCCAAAATCGCCCGCGCGCCTGCCCGAGGCGCCGGCCGCCCCGGCCGCACGCGCTCCAGTCCCCTCCGCGCCCAGGCCGGTCGAAACGCCGGTCGCCCCGCAGAGGCCCGCAGAACCGCAGGCCGTGTCGGCGCCGCCGCCGCTGCCCATTTCGCAGCCCAAGCCCCTGCCGGCAAAGAGCCCGCAGCCCGTTGCCCCGCCGAGCGCGGCCTCGGGTGCCACCGTGACCCTGCAGGGCGACGTCAAGATCATCCATTTCAAGCCGCCGGTGGTCGTGCGCGATTTCGCAACGATCCTCGGGCTGCGCCCCTTCCAGCTGATTTCCGAGCTGATGCAGATGGGCATATTCGCCTCGATCACCCAGTCGCTTGAGGAGGGCGTGGCGACGAAGATCGCGGAGAAGCACGGCTTCGTCCTCGAGGTCAAGCACCGCGGGGACCCGTCGGTCCAGCAGCAGGCGCTGAAGGAGCGCGACAAGAAGAAGCCGGACGAGGACGAGAGCCGCAACCTCGTCGCGCGGCCGCCCGTCGTGTGCATCCTGGGCCACGTCGACCACGGGAAGACCTCCCTCCTGGACACCATCCGGAAGGCCAGCGTGGCCGCCGGCGAGGCGGGCGGAATCACCCAGCACATCGGAGCCTACCAGGTCGAGTTCAACGGCCGGAAGATCACTTTCCTCGACACGCCGGGCCACGCCGCCTTTTCAAAGATGCGCGCGCGCGGCGCCTCGGTGACGGACATCGCCGTCCTCGTCGTCGCCGCCGACGACGGATTCATGCCGCAAACAGACGAGGCGCTCCAGCACGCGCGCAACGCCAAGGTGGCCCTCGTCGTCGCGGTCAACAAGATGGATGTCAAGGGCGCCAACATCGACCAGGTGAAGGCGCAGATGCAGCAGCGGGGGATCGCCCCCGAGGACTGGGGCGGCGAGACAATCACGGTGCCCGTGTCGGCGACCAAGGGAACCGGCGTCAACGAGCTGCTCGAGATGATCCTCCTGCAGGCCGACGTCCTCGAACTGAAGGCCAATCCCAAGGGCGAGGTGGCCGCCGTCGTCATCGAGTCGCAGGTGGACGTCGGACGCGGGCCGCTCGCCACCCTGATCGTGCAGCGCGGGACCCTGCGGGTGGGCGATGCGCTCGTGTGCGGCCAGTACTGGGCGCGCGTCCGGGCGATGTACGACGACAAGGGCGTGGCGATCAAGGAGGCCCTGCCCGCCTCGCCGGTCCGCGTGATCGGCTGGTCCGGGACCCCGGAGAGCGGAGCGCCGGTGCGGGCGGTGAAGAACGCCCGCGAGGCCGAGCAGCTGGCCGAGGAGGAGGGCGAGCGCCTGAAGAAGGAGGGGGCCGCCGGGTCGCCCAAGGAAGTCTCCGTCGAGCAGCTTTTCGCAAACATCGCCGCGACGCAGCAGCGCGTGCTCAAGCTCATCATCAAGACCGACGTCTTTGGCACCGCCGAGGCCGTGAGAAACATCCTCGAGGGGATCAAGAGCGCCAAGGTGCAGCTCGAGATCGTCTCGGCCGAAGTGGGGCTGGTGACGAAGAACGACGTGCTCATGGCCGGCGCCTCGGGCGCCGTCATCGTCGGCTTCAGCACAAAGCTCGAGAACGGCGTGACCCCGCTCGCCAAGCACCACGGCGTGCGGATCGAGTCCTTCGACATAATCTACGAGCTCGGCGACAAGGTGCGCGAAATGATGGCCGACCTGCTGGAGCCGGACCTTAAGGAAACCAAGCTCGGCGCGGCCGAGGTCCGGGCGACCTTCCCGCTCGCCAAGGGCTTTGTCGCCGGCTGCCTCGTCACGGAAGGCCGGATCGGCCGCAACGCCGCCGCCCGCCTGCGCCGCGGGCGCGATATCATCCACGAGGGCAAGGTCGCCACGCTCAAGCGCTTCAAGGACGACGCCAACGAGGTCCGGGCGGGCCTCGAATGCGGCATAAAGCTCGACGATTTCAACGGCTACGAGGTCGGCGACGTCATCGAGTGCTACGAGATCACGAAGGTCCGGGCCTCCCTTTGACGGCCGGTGAGCGCCCGGTCCCGCCGTCATTTCACCCATGTCCAACCGCACGGTGCGAATCAACGAGCTCGTCCAGCGCGAGCTGAGCGACATCCTGCGCCGGCGGTACCAGAGCGAGGCGGTCGCGCTCACGATAACCGAGGTGCGCGTGGCGCCCGACCTGCGGGATGCCCGCGTCTTTGTCGCGATCGTCGGCAGCGACGAGGAGGGCGTCGAGCGGCTGCGCTGGCTGCGCAGGCAGGCCCCGGCGATCCGGGAGGAACTGGGCCGGCGCATCGTCCTCAAGTACCTGCCGAAGTTCGAGTACCTGCTCGACAAGTCCGCGGCCCGCAGCGTGCGGGTCTTAAGCATCCTCGACGAGATCGGGCGCGCGGAGTCCGGCAAACCCGCCGGGACGGGACCAACCTGAGCGTGGAAAAATTCTATCCCAAGTTTGCGGACGATTTCAGCCGGCTCATCGCATCCCTCTCCGGGCGGAGCGTGGCGATAGTCGGGCACGCCAGGCCCGACGGCGACTGCATCGGGGCGCAGGTGGCGCTCGCCCGCGTGGTGAGCGGGCTTGGACGGGATGTCGTCTGCATCAACGCCGATCCGGTCCCGCGCCGGCTGCAGTTCCTGGCCGATGGGGAGACCTTTCTGCGCACCGACGAGGCCCTGGCCCGCAGAACCGACTGGGCCGCGGTATTCGTCGACTGCGCCGACCACGCGAGGGCCGGCGTGCGCCTGCAGGCGAGGTTTCCCAATCCGGCGGGAAACATCGACCATCACCTGTCCAATCCGGGGTACGCGGCGGTCAACATCGTCGACGGCGGCTCGGCGGCGGCCTGCGAGGTCCTCACCGGGATCCTCCTCGACGCGGGCCTGCCGCTGGACGCGCGATCGGCGCAGGCCCTCTTCACCGGCATCCTCACCGACACCGGGCAGTTCCGGTTCAATTCGACATCGCGGCGCTCCTTCGTCCTCGCCGGGGAGCTCGTGGCCCGGGGAGCCGTCCCCGCCGAGGCCGGATTCGAACTCTACGAGCGCGAGTCCCTGGGCAAGCTCCAGCTCGTCCAGCACTTCCTCGCCTCGCTGAGGCTGGAGTGCGGGGGCCGGGTGTGCATCGGGACGCTGGCCGACGGCGTCTTCGCCGCCACCTCGACTTCGGGCGAGGACACCGAGGGGCTTGTCGACTACGCCCGGAGCATAGACGGGGTCGACGTCGGGGTCCTCATCGAGGAGCGTCCCGACGGGGCCGTCAAGGCGAGCCTCCGGGCGAAGGATCCGGGCATGCGCATAGACCTCGTGGCCGCGAAATTCGGCGGCGGGGGGCATGCCTGCGCGGCCGGGCTCAATCTGCACGCCGCGGATGCGGCGGACTTCCGGCGGCGCCTGATCGCAGCCCTTGCCGAGCGCCTCGCGCAGGTCGATGCGCGGCCGGCGCGCTCCTGAACAAATTTTGCCGCGGCCATGCTGGTGCCCCCCAAAGAGCTAGACGGCATCCTCCTCGTCGACAAGCCGGTCGACCACACCTCGCACGACGTCGTCGCCCGCCTGCGGGGCAAGCTGCGCACACGGCGGATCGGACACGCCGGAACGCTGGATCCGATGGCGACGGGGCTGCTCGTCATCCTCGTCGGCAAGTCCACCCGGCTGTCGCAGTACCTGATGAGCGTCGACAAGGAATATGAGGGGACGGTTGAATTGGGCAAGATCACCGACTCGCAGGACGCCGAGGGCCGCGTCATGGAGACGCGTCCGGTGCCGCCGCTCACCGAGGAGCAGCTGCGCGAGGCGATCCGGGGCTTCCTCGGCGACCAGTACCAGACGCCGCCCATGTACTCGGCGATCAAGATCGACGGCGTCCCGCTCTACAAGATGGCCCGCAAGGGGGAGGAGGTGGAGCGCGAGCCGCGATTCATCCGCGTCATGGGCTGGGAGGTGACGCGCTTTGCGCCGCCCCGATTCGACTTCAGGCTGCGCTGCACGAAGGGCACGTATGTGCGCACCCTTGCCCACGATCTCGGACAGAAGCTCGGCTGCGGAGCCCATCTTGCGGCGCTGCGCCGGACCGAATCCGGGGCCCTTTCGGTGGCGCAGGCGCTCACCCTCGACCAGATCGAGGCGCTTTCGATTCCGGAAATCGAGAAGCGGCTCATCCCCCCGCATGCCGCGGCCCCCTCCGGGTTTCTCGTGTGATCGGAGCCCGCCAGTTTTCCTCCGTTGAATCCGCCGGCGCCGCGATCGGGCGGGAGCGGCCCCTTTACCTCGCGATCGGCATGTTCGACGGCGTGCACCTCGGACACCGGGCCGTCATCGAAACGGCCATCAGATCGGCCCGCCGGAACGGGGGCCTCTCCGCCGTCCTGACGTTTCGTCCGCACCCGAGCCGGATCCTCAGCCCCCGGCGCCCGACGAGGCTCATCCACGATCCGGACACCCAGGCCGGCCTGCTTTCCGAACTCGGCGTCGACGCCGCCATTTTCGAGCCGTTCACCCCGGAGTTTGCCCGGATCGAGGCGGGGGAGTTCCTGCCGTGGCTGCGCCGGCGCCTGCCAAGCGTTGCCGCCGTGCATGTCGGCAGCAACTGGCGCTTCGGCGCGGGACGAAACGGCGACGTGGCCAGCCTCGTGGAGTCGGCCCGCGGAACCGGCCTGTCGGTCTGCAGCGTTCCCCCTTTTCAATTCGACGGAGAGCCGGTCAACAGCACGCGGATCCGCCTGCTCCTGGAGTCCGGTGACATTGCCCGGGCGAACGCCCTTCTGGGCTACGCCTACTTCGCCCGCGGACCGGTGATCGCGGGAAAGAAGCTCGGCCGGACGCTGGGATTCCCGACCCTCAACCTGGCCTGGTCGCCCGAGCTGACGCCCCGGTTCGGCGTCTATTTCGTCCGAGTTTCCGGGCGCGGCGCCACTCTGCCGGGCATCGCCAATTACGGCGTGCGTCCAACCGTCGAGAAGGCGGCCGCCCCGCAGCTCGAAACGCACGTGCTCGGGGCCTGTCCCCTGGACGATGGCGACGTCATCACCGTGGAATGGCTTGAATCGCTTCGGCCCGAGATGGCGTTTTCCGGGTTGGCGGAGCTCAGGAGCCGGATCGAGGCCGATGTGGGGGAAGCCAGGGCCTGGTTCGCGCTGCGCGGCCAGTCCTGAGAAAAGACGATGATCCTTTTCGGCGTCGACCTCGGTGGAACGAAAATCGAAGGGGTTGTCGTCGACTCGGACAGGCCCGGCGAGGCCCTTTGCCGGGTGCGGGTTCCCACGGAAGGCGACCGGGGGTACGACCACGTGATCGGCCAGATCGGAAGGCTTGTGTCCGGGATGGAGAAGGAGTCCGGCTGCCGGAGGCCGGCCAGGATCGGATTTGGCACGCCCGGCACCACGGATCCGGCGACCGGCCTGCTCAGGAATTCCAACAGCACGAACCTCAATGGGCGGCCGCTGGGCGCCGACATCTCGAAGGCCCTGGGCGTCGAGGCGAGGCTCGCCAACGACGCGAATTGCTTCGCCCTGGCCGAGGCCCTCTTCGGCGCCGCCCGCGGGCGCGGTGTCGTGGTTGGACTGATACTCGGCACGGGCGTCGGCGGGGGGATCGTGGTCGGCGGGCGCGTGCTGGAAGGCCTGCACGGGATAGCCGGCGAATGGGGGCACAATCCGGTCTGCGGCGAGACGGCGCCCTGTTACTGCGGCCGGAGGGGATGCGTTGAGACCGTTGTCGCCGGGCCCGCGCTGGAGCGTCATTACCGGGAGCGCACGGGCGCATCGATGCGACTGCCCGAGATCGCAGCACTCGCGCTTTCGGGCGAGGCGGCCGCGGTCGCAACCCTCGGGCGGCTCTCCTCCAAGTTTGGCGAGGCAATAGCCGCCCTCATCAACATCCTCGATCCTGACGCGATCGTGATAGGCGGGGGTGTGGGCAACCTCGACATCCTCTATGGGGACGGCACGCGCGAGGCGATCCGGCGCCACCTCTTCAATCCCGAACTCCGGACCGAGCTTCTGCGGCCGGCGCTCGGGGACAGCGCCGGGGTCTTCGGGGCGGCGATGCTGACCCGGTAGCCCGAACATTCCACGTGCTTCGTGAAATGTTCGGACTGGCGCGGCGGGGAATTGGCCTCGCGTTCAAGGGCGCATTGTGCCGTCCTGAGCACGGTTTGCGGTTGGTCATTCCGCGTCCTTCAAAACGCCGGTCCGTCCCGCTGCGAGCGGGCGTTTCGAGGGCATGCCTTGATCGCCCAGATTACCCCCGTTGCCCATGAAGCGATCCTTTCTCCTTCTCCTCCTTGTCGCAATGCCGTCGTACGCATTCGCGCAGGCCCAGGCGACACCCCTGGCCGCCGCCGCGCCGGACGGACGGCCCCATAAGTTCGAGGCGCGCGACCACCGGTTCTGGATCGACGGACAGCCGACCCTGATCGTCGCCGGCGAGATGCACTTCGGCCGCGTCCTGCCGGAGGACTGGGACTTGCGGATCCGACAGGCGAAGGCCATGGGCCTCAATGCCATCAGTTTCTACCTTTTTTGGAATGAGGTTGAGCCCGCCGAGGGGCGGTTCGACTTCACCGGCGGCTGCGACATCCGCCGGGTCCTGAAGCTATGCCAGGACAACGGCATGTGGGCCATCCTCCGCCCAGGGCCCTACTGCTGCGCCGAGACCGAGTTCGGCGGCATCCCCTATTGGACTCTCAAGCATCCGGGTGTCGGGATCCGCACCGACGACCCTCGCTACGTGGCCTGGAGCCGGCGCTACATCGCCGCCGTTGCCGGACAGATTGCGGATCTCCAGGTGACGAGGGGTGGTCCGCTCCTCATGGTCCAGGTCGAGAACGAGTACGGGATCATCGCCGACGGCAACATCGACTACCTGAAGTCGCTGACGCAGATCTTCCGGGAGAATTTCGAGGTGCCCCTGTTCACGTGCGATCCGACGACTCCCGTTTGGGGGAACCCGGCGCTGCGCGTGCCCGGACTCATCTACGGCCGGAACGGACTCAAGGACGACCGGGTGCTCGCGCAGATCGGCCCCGCGGTGGGCGACTTTCCGGTCTACGTTCCCGAAGTCTACACGGCCTGGTTCAGCGGCTGGGGCGAAAAGATCGCCAAGAGGTACCCCATTGAGGCGTCTCTGAAGTGGCTCAACTACCTGCTCGACCACAACGCCTCCTTTTGCATCTATCCCGAATTCGGCGGGACCAATTACGGGTACCTGAACGGCTGCAACTGGTATCTGCCCGTCCAGACGAGCTACGACTATGACGCCCCGATCGACGAAGCGGGCCGGATCACGCCGAGATACCGCGCGTACCGGGAACTTTTCACCCGGCGCCTCAAGATCGCCCCGCCGGAACCCCCGGCGGATCCGCCGGTAATCTCCCTGCCGCCGATCGCCCTCGACGAGAGCGAGCCGCTCCTGGGCCTGCTGCAGTCCGCGCCGACGCGGGTGTCGGACCGGCCGGTTTCGATGGAAGACCTGGACCAGCCGTACGGTTTTGTCCTCTACCGGAAGCGGTTTCCCGAGGGGCTCAGGGGCCGGCTTGAAATCCGCGAGGCCATGGACTACGCGGTCGTGATGGTGAATGGGAAGACTGTTGGCGAGGCATTCCGCGGCTTTGGGCCGGAAAGCTGCCGGGTCGACCTGGAAGAACCGGGTCCGGCCACCCTCGACCTCCTGGTTTACAATCTCGGCCGGATCAGCGTCCCGGTGAGCGCCAAAACCCAGGCTCTCGCCCACAAGGGTCTTGTCGGCGGAGCGTCTCTCGCCGGCCGCGATCTGAGCGGGTGGGAGACCTACTCGCTGCCGTTCGACCGGATCGAGGGTTTCTCAGCCTCCGACGCGCGGCCGGTCGGCCCAACGGTCTATCGCGGGACATTCCCGTTGGAGCAGGCGGGAGGCACCTTCCTCGACATGCGCAACTGGGGGATGGGTGTCGTGTGGGTCAACGGCCACAATCTCGGCCGTTTCTGGGACCGGGGAGGACTCCGTTCCCTGTTCGTGCCCGCCCAATGGCTCAAGGCCGGACGCAACGAAATCCATATTCTCGAACTGCGTGGCGCGCCCAAGGTCCCGCAGGTTACGGGAGGGACGAAGATCATCGAAGAGCCGCCGATGCCGTTTCCGCTGAAGCTCGACCAGGAATTGCCGGCGCTGCCGGTCAGTCCGGGCAGATAGGCGGGCGGGAGTTGGGCGCGGGCCGCCTAAACATTCGGATAGCATTGGTTTGGATCGCACCGCAAGAAATGCGCAGAGCTTCACAAGCCCTGCGCGGCTAACCGTGGCCTCCCGTGCGAAGATGGGCCATGCCGAACCTGATCGACGACATTTTTGCCGGCGACCTGATCTATCTGTCCGCCTTTTGCCTCGCCGGCCTGGCGCTCACGATAGGGCCGATCGCGGTCGTCCTCCTGCTTTCCCCCCGCAAGACCCGCAACACCGAGCACAAGACGGGGCAGGCGATCGAGTGTGGAATGGAACCTATTGGAGAAGCGTGGATTAGATACAGCGCTTCCTATTACCTGTACGCCTTGGTGTTCGTCGCGTTCGCGGTGGATGTCCTCTACCTGATTCCGGTCGCCCTGGTCTACAACAGGCAGTTTGCCATCCGGGATTTCGTCGAGCTGGCGATGTTCGTGGGAATCCTGTCCCTGGTCATCGTATATGCCTGGAAAAAGGGGGTATTCGAATGGAAACGCCGGTAGACACCTCCCAGATCGTCAAGTTTGCGAAGCTGGACGAACTGCTGGCGCTGAGCCGCGCGAATTCCTTGTGGCCGTTGACCTTCGGCCTCGCGTGCTGCGCGATCGAAATGATGGCTGCGGGCGGCCCCAGGTTCGACATCTCCCGGTTCGGGGCCGAAGTCTTCCGGCCTTCGCCCCGGCAGGCCGACGTCATGATCGTCGCCGGCACGATCAACAGGAAAATGGCGATGGCGGTCAAAACCCTCTACGACCAGATGCTGGAGCCCAAATGGGTTATCGCCATGGGCAACTGCGCGATCTCGGGAGGTCCGTTTGTCTTTCCGGGCCAGTACGCCGTGATCGAGGGAGTGGACAAGCTGTTTCCCGTCGACATTTTCATCCCCGGCTGTCCGCCGCGTCCGGAGGCCCTGATCGAAGGGATTCTGAAGCTGGAGGAAAAGCTGACCGGAAAACGCCGGTGGCCGGTCGTCAAGCCCGAGTGAGGCTTTCGCAACCCTGACACGACGATGCCAGCCACACTCGAACAGATCCGGGAGCACTTCAGCGGAATGGATGGGGCCGTGACCACGCCGGCGGACCATGCCGCGAAGGGATACGACCTCGATGTCGCGCTGGCCGCCGGCGGAGTCGTTGCCGCCGCGGAGTATCTCGGCGGGATCGGCTTCAGCCTCGACACCATGACCGGGGTCGACTGGATCGCGCAAAACGAGATGGAGGTCGTTTACGACTATTTCCATCCGGCCTCGCCCCTTCGGATCGTTGTCCGCACGCGCGTGCCCCGCGACAATCCCGAGGTGCCGACCGTGTCCGGCGTGTTTCCTGGGGCCAACTGGCACGAGCGCGAAACGCACGATTTCTTCGGGATCCGGTTTGCCGGCCACCCCAACCTGACGCCCCTCCTCCTCCCGGAGGATGCCGACTATCATCCCCTCCGAAAGGATTTCGTCGCGTGAGCGCATCCTTCGACATCGGCGCCCCCTCGAAATCCGGCGAGACATTCGTCCTCAACCTCGGGCCGCAGCACCCGGCGGCCCACGGGGTCCTTCGGGTCAAGATGACGATGGACGGCGAATACGTCATGCGGTCCGAGCCGGTCATCGGCTACATCCACCGGATGCACGAGAAGATGGGCGAGAACCGGCCGCTCGCGCAGTTTCTTCCGAACACCGGCCGGATCGACTACCTCTCGGCCCTCCACTACAACCACGCCTTCGTCGGCGCGGTGGAGCGGGCGGCCCGGATCGAGGTGCCCCCCCGGGCGGAGTTCATCCGCGTCATCACATCGGAATTGAACCGCATATCGAGCCACCTGGTCTGGTGGGGCGCATTCCTCCTCGACTTGGGCGGCTTCACCCCCCTGCTTTACGCCTTTGACGACCGCGAGAAGATCCTGGACCTGCTGGAGGGCGTCACGGGGTCGCGCCTGACCTACTGCTACTTCCGCTTCGGCGGGGTGAGGGACGATCTCGACGAGGGATTTGCCGGGCGCACGCGAGCATTCATCGCGCAGATGCGCCCCAGGCTGAAGATGTACCGGCAGCTGGTGACCGACAACGTGATCCTGCGCAAACGCCTGGAGGATATCGGGCCGATCAGCCCGGAACTCTGCCGGAAATACGGCGCGACGGGACCCGTGATCCGCGGGTCGGGCGTCCCCTACGATGTCCGGAAGGTCGAGCCGTACTCGGTCTATTCACAGCTGGACTTCGACGTCCCGGTGTATCCGGAAGGGGACTGCATGGGTCGCTACCGGGTGCGGATGGATGAAATCGCCCAGAGCCTGCGCATCATCGAGCAGGCCCTGGACAAGCTGCCCGACGGTCCGACCCTGGGCAAGGTTCCACGCGTGCTGAAGCTGCCCGTGGGGGATGTCTGCTACGCGGTCGAGGCGGCGCGGGGCCGCCTCATGGTGCGAATCGTCAGCGACGGCAAGGAGGCCGCGTACCGGCTCAAGCTGCGCACGCCCTCATTCTCCAACATGAGCCTGTTCGAGGAGGCGAGCCGCGGCATGATGCTGGCCGACGCCCTGGCCCTCATGGGCAGCCTCGATCTCGTGATCCCGGACATCGACCGGTGACGCCATGAGCCTTCTTGCGACCGAACCCATCCGGCTCCTGCTCTCGCTGCTGTGCATCGTCGCATTTGTCGGCGGGAATGCCGCGTACCTTGTCCTCGCGGAACGCAAGGGAGCCGGACGATTCCAGAACCGCCCCGGGCCCAACGAGGCCGGGTACGGCGGCTGGCTTCAGCCGATTGCCGATGTGGGAAAGCTGATTTCAAAGCAGCTCATGGTCCCGCCGGACGCCGACCGGCTGCTGTTCCGCCTGGCGCCGCTCGTCGTCCTGACCCCCGCCATGATGTGCCTGGCCGTCATCCCGTTCGGGGACACGCTGGTCGCCCGCAACATCAACGTGGGCCTTCTCATGGTGTTCTCTTTCGGGTCGATCAATGTGATGGCGATCCTTCTGAGCGGCTGGGCGTCGCGGAACAAGTTCGCGATAATGTCCTCCGCCCGGGTGGTCTCCCAGAACGTCGCCTACGAGATCCCGATGCTTCTGGTCGTCATCACCCTGCTCATGGCCACGGGCTCCATGGACTTGGGCGAGATAGTCCGCCAGCAGGCCGGCGGGTTCTGGCATTGGAACTTCTGCAGGGTCTGGATCAACCCGCTCATGCCGGTGACTTTCGTCATCTTCTTCATCTGCATGCTGGCCGAGACCAATCGCGCGCCATTCGACATGGCCGAGGCCGAGAGCGAACTGGTGGCGGGCGCCTTCACCGAGTATGGGAGCATGGGCTTCGGGGTCTTCTTCATGGCGGAGTATGCCAACATCGTCCTCGGCTGCAGCCTGGCGACCGTCCTTTTCTTCGGCGGATGGCAGACCGGGCTTGGCGCGGTGCCGGCGGCCTGGGGCGGGTGGGGGGTCCTCGTCGGCCTCGGCTTCTTCATGGCGAAGATGTACGCCCTCATCTTCACCGTGATCTGGGTCCGCTGGACCTTTCCCCGGACTCAATTCTACTCCCTGCTCAACCTCTCCTGGAAGATCCTGATCCCGGTCTCCCTGTTCACCCTGCTGCTCTCCAGCGCGATGATCAAGCTCCTGCCCCGATGAAGACATCCCTCCTTGCCGTTCCCCGCGGTTTCCTGAGCCTGCTGACCGGCATGCGGGTGACGCTGGCACAGTTCTTCAAGCCGGCTGTCACGGTCCAGTATCCGTGGCAAACGCTCAAGATGCCGGCGCGCTTCAGGGGGCACATCGAACTCATCATCGATCCGGAGACCGGCCGCTACCGCTGCATAGCCTGCAAGCTGTGCGAGCGGGCCTGCCCGAGCGACTGCATCGTGGTCGACGGCGCGAAGCTCGAGGGCGAGAAGAGGAAGTCGGTGACGCAGTACCAGATGGACTTCACCAAGTGCAGCCTCTGCGGCGAGTGCATCGAGGCCTGCCCGAGCGACGCCATCCGCTTCTCGAGGGCGTACAATCTCGCGGGCACGAGCAAGGATGAGTACCACTACGACCTGATGAAGAGGCCCGGCCCGGGGGAGCAGGGCCCATGATCCCCGGCTCGTCCTTCCTTGTCGGCGCCATCTTCGCCGTGATCGTGGCGACCACTGTCGCCGGGTCGCTGATCGCCGTCCTGAGCACCCGGATCATACGCAGCGTGACCGGTCTGGCGCTTTGCTGCATCGGCCTCGCGGGCCTCTACTACTTCCTGGGCAGCCCGTTCCTCGCGCTGATGGAGATCCTCATCTATGTCGGGGCGGTGTGCGTGACGATCGTCTTCGGCGTCATGCTCTCCGAGCCGGACGAGCCCCGGCCCCCGGCCCTGCGGGGCCGCGAACTGGCCTGGGGAATCGGCGCCATTCTGGTGAGCGCGGCCGTCTTTTTGGGGGCGGTGCGGCTGTCCGGCCGGTGGACGGCGTCCGTTTCCGATCTCGGCCGCCAGTCCGCCGCAGCCCCGGCCGCAACAGACGGTTCGGTCCGGGCCATCGGCATCTCGCTGCTAACGACGTACAGCCTGCCGTTCGAGCTGATCTCGCTCGTCCTGCTGGTCGCGATCCTCGGCGCCCTCGTGATCGCCCGCGGTGGAAGGAGCCGGCAATGACCCCGTCCCTCCACGACCAGGCCGGCGTTTATCTCGCGGTGGCGGCATTCCTGCTCGCGGCGGGGATCTACGGCCTCATACGCCGGCGCACCTTCATCGGGATGCTGATTTCCGGTGAGATCATCTTTTCGGCCGCGGCGCTGAACGTCATGGCGCTCAACCGGTTCGCCGCACCCGATCCCGTCGTCGGGCAGGTCTTCGTCCTTTTCATCATGGGCCTTGCGGCGGCCGAGGTGGCGATCACCCTCAGCATCATCATCGCGGTGTACCGCAACTACCGCTCGATCCATTCCAAGGAGGTCTCCGAACTGGAGGGATAGAGCGATGGAGCCCCAATCCGGAATCCGCCTTCTGCTCGCCGTCCTCGCCCCCCTCGCGGGTGCCGGACTGGTCATGGCCGCCGGGCGGAAGCCAAACCTGCGCGAGGCCTGCTCATTTTTCGCCGCCGTCGTCCTCTTCCTCCTGGTCTTCTCCCTCATTCCCGAGGTCCGCGCAGGCCGCACGCTGCACTTCACGGTCTTCGCCCTGCTGCCGGGTCTCAGCGTGTCGCTGCGGGCCGACGCCCTGTCGATGATTTTCGCCCTGACGGCCTCGTTTCTGTGGATCGTGGCCGTGTTCTACTCGGCGGGCTACATGCGAAGCCTGAAGGAGCACGCGCAGACGCGCTTCAACGTGTGCTTTGCCCTCGCGATCTTCGGGGCGATCGGGTGCGCCTTCGCGGACAATCTCTTCACCCTGTACCTCTTCTATGAGATCGTCAGCGTGTGCACCTATCCCCTGGTCGCCCACCACCAGGACGAGGAGGGCTATGCGGGAGGCAGGCGCTACCTGCTCTACCTGACGACGGCGGCCAAGGGCCTGATCCTTCCCGCCATGGCTCTGATCTATGTCCTGTCGGGGACCCTGGATTTTGCCTCGAACGTGCACACGGGCATTCTTCCGGCTGGCGTGCACAACGGGGTCATCATCGTCCTCTACGCCTGCTGCATCCTCGGCTTTGCCAAGAACGGCCTCATGCCGCTCCATCACTGGCTCCCGGGCGCCATGGTCGCGCCGACGCCCGTGAGCGCCCTGCTGCATGCGGTCGCCGTCGTGAAGGTCGGCGTCTTCTCGACTGTCCGCGTCATGCTCTACGTCTTCGGCGCGGACCTGATGGGCCGCCTGCACCTCGGACCGCCAACCGCCTACTTCGTCTCGATCACGATTCTCGTCGGCTCTGTGGTGGCGCTGAGCAAGGACGACCTGAAGGCGAGGCTCGCCTACTCGACGGTGAGCCAGCTCTCCTACATCATCCTCGGCGTGGCGCTGCTGACCCCCTCGGCCGTCGAGGGGGGGCTCTTTCATATCGCAGCCCACGCCTTCGCCAAGATCACGCTGTTCTTCTGCGCCGGCGCGATCTACGTCTCCACACACAAGAGGAAGATCTCCGAGATGGGAGGCCTCGGCCGGGCGATGCCGTTCACTTTCGGGGCGTTCGCCCTGGCCTCGCTCAGCATGATCGGCGTCCCGCCGGTCGGCGGATTCATTTCCAAATTCTACCTTCTTATCGGCGCCCTCGACGCCGGATCGATCGGCATCCTCGCCATTCTCGTCGTCAGCACGCTCCTGAACGCCGCGTATTTCGTCCCCGTGGTTTACAGCGGCTTCTTCGGCCAGGCCCCGGCGGCCGACGCCGGGATCGTGCGGCGCGAGGCGCCCCTCCTGGTCCTTGTCCCGCTCTGCGTAACCGCCGTGATCTCGGTCCTGATCGGCGTCTTCCCCGATCTCATCATGCAGTTTGCCCGCGCCGTCGCACCATGAGACTCCTGCGCCTCATCGAATTCCTTCGCCGGCACCTGAAGACGGTGGTCCGCATCGCGGTCGGGCTTCTCTGCCTCCTGGCCGCCCTCGA
>Ga0265313_10002651_pt1 | contig 15215 bp, 16 predicted proteins | sample 4123metaG_FD_203122 | JGI IMG/M metagenome (GOLD analysis project Ga0265313, IMG submission 203122) | Rhizosphere microbial communities from Carex aquatilis grown in University of Washington, Seatle, WA, United States - 4-1-23 metaG | ecosystem: Host-associated > Plants > Roots > Rhizosphere >...
TCTGCCGCCAGCATCAGCAGGCACGACGAAACCAGAAGCTTGTCGGCGATCGGATCGAGCATGCGGCCGAGCGACGACATTTGCCCCCACATGCGCGCGAAATAACCGTCGAGGATGTCGGTCACGCCTGCCAAAATAAAGACCGCGAGCGCCACCCAGCGCAGCCACAGCACGCCGTCGAGGATGCTCTGCCAAAACAGCAGCGCCACCACCACCGGGACGGCGGCGATGCGGGCATAAGTCAGGATGTTCGGCAGCGCGAGCGAGCGCGCCGGCAGAGGCCCGGAGCTGACGCTGTTCATGGCAGTCAAAAGAACACCGCGGCGGCCGCAAGGTCAACGGCTGCGCTGCGCATGTCCCCGTTGATCCTTTCGCTTAATCGATCGGCGGCTTGGGCAGACGGGCCTTGCCCGGCTCCATCACGAAAGTCTGATCGAGCGAATACCACTCGCCCGTCACGTCCGGCGCCGGCACCTTGTCGGTGTGGCGCTTGTAATCGCCGATCAGGGCCTTGGTGACGCCGAACTGCACGTCGGTGTCGAGTTTGTCATCATCGTTGGAGTAGATTTGCGAGATCAGCGTCTTGAAGCCTTCCTTGAAGATGAGGAAGTGCAGGTGCGCCGGACGGAAATTGTGACGATTGCCGGCGCGCAGCAGGTCACCCACCGGCCCATTGATCGGGATCGGATAGCCGGCCGGCTTGATGCTGCGGAACCAGAAATGGCCGTCCTTGTCGGTCGTGAACTTGCCGCGCAGGTTCATCGGCGCCTGCTTGGGGTCCTGCTGCTCGTAGAAGCCTTCGGTCGAGGAATGCCAGACGTCGACTTCGGCACCTTCGATCGGCTTGCCGTTCTGGTCCTTGACCCAGCAGTTGACGAAGATCGCCGGCCCCGGCGTCGGCGAGCGCACGATGGTGCCGCCGTTCTCGGTGCGCGGCGAATTCATGCGCCAGAACGGCCCGAGCAGGTTGGCGGTGGTTTCCGTCTGGCCCTTGTTGCCGTTGTTGAGCAGGCAGACCAGCGCCGAAAAGCCGAGCGAGCCCGACATCAGCACCACTTCGTTATGCGTGGCGTTGCTCAATTGACCCATTTTGGCGATGAGCTGCGTGCCGACCTGGAATTCCTCCTCGGTCAAATGCGTTTCGCGCGCGAAGGCGTGCAGATGCTTGATCAGCGACGCGACGATCTCGCGCACCCGCGCGTCGCCGATGTGGCTGTAGGCGTCGAGCACCTTCGGCGTGACGTCTTCTTGCTTCTGAATGATCATTTCGTTTCGCTCCGACTTTCAGTCGTCATGCCCGGCTTTATGCCGGGCATCCACGCCTTGCCTCAAAAAGGAAAGACGTGGATGGCCGGGACAAGCCCGGCCATGACGACGCTGCGCGCTACTGTGCCGCTTGCTCATGGAAGAACTCATATATCTTTCGCGCCGTCTCTGCATTAATTCCCGGCACCTGCGACAGGTCTGGCAGCGATGCGCGTTCGATAGCTTTCACAGTGCCAAAATGACGCAGCAGCGCGCGTTTGCGTGTTGGGCCAATTCCAGGAATCTCCTGTAGTCCAGCCTCGCGGATGTCCTTCTTGCGCCGCGTGCGATGCGAGCCGATAGCGAAACGGTGGGCTTCGTCGCGCAGCCGCTCGACGAAATAGAGCACGGGGTCGCGCGGCGGCAGCTTGAATGGGCTCTTGCCCGCCATGAAGAAGGTTTCGCGGCCGGCATCGCGGTCCGGCCCCTTGGCGATCGCGACCAGCGGTACGTCGCTCACACCGAGCTCGGACAGCGTCTGGGTCGCGGCGCTGAGCTGGCCCTGCCCGCCGTCGATCAGCACCAGGTCCGGCCACGACTGATCTTCACCGTCATCGACGACACCCGACTGTTCCGCCGCCAGCGCGTCGTCGATCGACCTGCGCGGGGCTTCCGCCAGCAGCCGCTTGAAGCGCCGCTGCAGCACCTCGCGCATCATGCCGTAGTCGTCGCCCGGAGTGAGCTCTGCCGAGCGGATGTTGAACTTGCGGTACTGGTTCTTGCGGAAGCCTTCGGGCCCCGCCACCACCATGGCGCCGACCGCATTGGTGCCGGCGGTGTGGCTGTTGTCATAGACCTCGATGCGGCGCGGCGCGCGCGGCAGACCGAAGGTTTCGGTCAGCGCCGCCAGCAGCCGCTGCTGCGACGAGGTATCGGCGAGCCGCCGCGCCAAGGCCTCGCGTGCATTGGCGGCAGCGTGCTGCACCAGTTCCTTGCGTTCGCCGCGCAGCGGCACCGCGATCTCGACCTTGCGGTCGACCTTGGTGCAGAGCGCCTCGGCGAGCAGCGCGCGCTCGTCGAAGTCGTGCGACACCAGAATGAGCCGCGGCGGCGGCTTGTCGTCGTAGAACTGCGCGAGAAAGGCGCTGAGCACCTCCTGCGGCCCGAACGCGCGGTCGGCCTTGGGAAAGTAGGCGCGGTTGCCCCAGTTCTGCCCGGTGCGAAAGAAGAACACCTCGACGCAGGTGTAGCCGCCTTGCTGATGCACGGCGAACACGTCGGCCTCCTCGATGGTGCGCGGATTGATGCCCTGGTGCGCCTGGATCGTGGACAGCGCCGACAGCCGGTCGCGGTACATCGCCGCGTGCTCGAAATCGAGCGTGGCCGACGCCTTGTCCATCTCGTTCGCCAGCCGCTTCTGCACGGCGCTCGACCGGCCGGAGAGGAAATCGTTCGCCTGCTTCACCAATTCGCCGTAGCCGGGAAAATCGATCTCGCCGGTGCACGGCGCCGAGCAGCGCTTGATCTGGTGCAGCAGGCACGGCCGCGTGCGCCCTTCAAAGAACGCGTCGGTGCAGGAGCGCAGCAGAAAGGCGCGCTCGAGCGTGTTGAGCGTGCGGTTGACCGCGCCGGCGGAGGCGAACGGCCCGTAGTAATGCCCCTTGCGCGTGCGCGCGCCGCGATGCTTGAGAATCTGCGGCGCCCAGTGGTCCGAGGTGATGAGAATATACGGGAACGACTTGTCGTCGCGCAGCAGCACGTTGAAGCGCGGCCGCAGCCGCTTGATCAGGTTGGCCTCGAGCAGCAGCGCCTCGGTTTCGGTCTTGGTGGTGACGAACTCCATCGTCACGGTCGCCGCGATCATGCGCGCGATGCGCGCGTCGTAGGCCGTCGGCCGCGCGTAGTTCGAGACGCGCTTCTTGATGTTCTTGGCCTTGCCGACGTAGAGCACGTCGCCCTTGGCGTCGATCATGCGGTAGACGCCGGGCGCGGACGGCGCGTGCTTGACCGCGCGCGTGATCGCGGCGCGGCCCGCCTTGAGCGTGCCGGGCAGCGCCTCGTCCATCTCGAGCTCCGGCAGCGACGATTCCTCATCGTCCTCGCGCAATTCGCTGGCCGGATCGATGTCTTTCTTGGTGCCGTTCATGCCTTCATCCGGTCATTCCGGGACGGCCCAAAGGGCCGGGCCCGGAATCCAGAGTTACAAACGACGCTCTCAATATGAGCCCCTGGATTCCGGGTTCGCACGCTGACGCGTGCGCCCCGGAATGACAAATTGAAACGTTCATGCCGTGAAGATAATAGCGCGGTGCGGTTTTGCCCGCCTACTCGGCGACATCGCTGTCCGCGGTGCGCCAGGCGATATGCTGGCCGCCATCGACCGCGATGACCGTCCCGGTGACGCTGCGCGCGCCGGCAAGGTAGGCCACAGCGGCCGCAATATCCTCGGGCGCCGGACCGCGTTGCAGCGGCAAGGCCTGCGCCTGTGCCGCGAATTGCGGCTCAGACTGGCGCGGGCTCGGCAATGTCGGCCCCGGCGCCACGCCGTTGACGCGGATCTTCGGCGCGAGCCCCTGCGCCAGCGTGAGGGTCGCGGTGGCGAGCGCCGCCTTGCTCAGCGTGTAGGAGAAGAAGCGCGGCGTCGGCTTGAACACGCGCTGGTCGAGGATGTTGACGATCGAGGCGTCGGCGCCGGCCGGCGCCTGCGCCGCGAAAGCCTGCGCCAGGAACACCGGCGCCGCGAGATTGACCGCAAGCGTGCGGCCGAAGCGGACGCGATCGAGCGTCGTGATATCGTCCTCCACGAACTCGCTCGCATTGTTGACGAGCAGCGTCAGCGGCCCGAACGTCGCCGCGGTCGGCAGCACCTCGCGCACCGCATCGTGCTCGGCAAGATCGGCGAGCACGACGCCGGCGCGGCCGCCCTTGGCCATGATCTCCGCGGCAAGATGTTCGGCATCGCCGCGCGAGTGGTTGGCGTGCAGCACGATGGCGTAGCCGGCCTGCGACAGCGCGAGCGCGATGGCGCGGCCGATGCGGCGGCCGCCGCCCGTGATCAGCGCCGCGCGTGGGCTTTGTGCTTGGTCCGACATAATCGAAGTTCCGCTATCGCAATCATAGTAAATGGTTGCTGAGCCGACATGGTAAACGCGCGTTTGGCATGCGCGAACGGCTAAGGGTTCCTTAGGGATAAGGACCGGTTCGTGCTGAACGATTCATAAGCGTTTAACTTAAAAAGCCCGATAAATCCTCCATGAAAATGCAGAAGACCCTGGCTTCGCCGGGGCGCTGCATTTGCTCCGTGAAGTTGCGTGAGCGAGTGGAGGACAAGATGAAGACAACAATCCGGGCAGTCACCGCGGCCAGCCTTGCGGTTGCCGCGAGTGCAGCGGCTGCCGCCGACCTGCCGCGCGGTCCCGCGCCTTATTACTCGGCGCCGGCGCCCGTCGTGTACAACTGGGCGGGCTTCTATGCCGGCGCCAATGTCGGTTACGAGTGGGGTAAGGCGACCAACACCCCCACCGATCCATCCGGCGTCATGGGCGGCCTGCAGGCGGGCTACAATTGGCAGAGCGGCCAGTTCGTGTTCGGCGCCGAAACCGACATCCAGGCCTCAGGCGCCGATGACACCTTCGCGCCATGGAAGTTCTCCAATCCGTGGTTCGGCACGCTGCGCGGCCGCGTCGGCGCGGCGTTCAACAACTTCCTCGTCTACGGCACGTTCGGCCTCGCCTATGGCGACCTCGACGGCCAATTCGGCGGCATGAGCGAGACCAGGACCGAGCTCGGCTGGACTGGCGGCGTCGGCCTCGAATACGGCTTCGCACCAAACTGGTCGGCCAAGGCCGAATATCTCTACATGGATCTCGGCGACCGCAACTTCACAATCACCGGAATGGACCATGGCCTGCAGGCCAACATCTTCCGCCTTGGCGTGAACTATCACTTCTGATCTCGCGGCTGATCCACACCGAAAACCCCGGGCCGAAATGCCCGGGGTTTTTGTTTGCGCGCAGAGATGGATGCGCCGCGCGGCGAGACTTTGGTCGTAAGTATTCCCTAACCAAGTTCCTTAGAGTTCCAGTATTAATCGCGGCAACACCGTGTCAATTCATCGGCACAATTACGACGATACTTCAATAACTTACTGAGCTGTGTGTCTTTTACGCACTAGACGCTCGCGAATATTGGAATAGGGTCCGCGCCTCAATTGGGGGCCTGGCCCTGTACGGAGGATTGAAATGAAGCGTGTTGTTCTGGCGAGCCTGGTTGCGCTCGCCGCAGTAAGTGCGATCTCCACCGCGAACGCAGCCGACCTTTCGCGCCGGCCGGCGATGCCGACGAAGGCGCCGCTCTACGCCGCGCCTTTTAACTGGACCGGCTTCTACGTCGGTATCAACGGCGGCGGCGGCTTCGGTGGCAGCACCAGCTTCTCGACACCGTTCCCGTCGACGTCGTTCGACACCTCGGGCGGCGTCGTCGGCGGCACGCTCGGCTACAACTGGCAGATGGGTCAGCTCGTGTTCGGCCTCGAGGGTGACGGCGACTGGAGCGACATCCGCGGCAATGCCCCGTGCGTCGGCACCACCTGCTCGCTGCGCAATGACTGGCTCGCCACGGCGCGCGGCCGCATCGGCTACGCCTACGATCGCTTCCTGCCGTACCTCACCGGCGGCGCTGCCTTTGGCAACGTCAAGACCACCATCGCCGGCATCGGCAGCACGGATAACACCGAGGCTGGCTGGACTCTCGGCGGCGGTGTCGAAGCCAATCTCGCCGGCCCGTGGAGCGCAAAGGTCGAATACCTCTATGTCGACCTCGGCAACAGCGGCTCGGTGCTCGGTTCCAACGCGAACTTCCGCACCAACTTGGTCCGCGGCGGCATCAATTACCGCTTCTAAGCTCCGCGGCTGAACGCGATACCTCCGAAGCCCCGGATGACCTCCGGGGCTTCTTTTTTTGTCCGCTGCCAAGAGGGAACTCGTGTCTCTCCGGGCACATGAGGCATTTCACAATCCAGGGCCGAGGAACCCCGCGCGCGACTGCGCGTTAGGTGGGCAATCGGGGGACGGCGCATCCGCGACCGTCCATCCACATGGATAGTGAGGTGCGTCATGAAAACCTTGTTGCTCGCCACCGCGGGTGTGCTCGCCCTTGGCATCACGTCGGCGGCGGCCGCCGATGTCGCGCGTCGTGAAATGCCCGCCAAGGCGCCGGCCTATATCGCGCCGCTCTACAACTGGACCGGCTTCTACGTCGGCATCAACGGCGGCGGCGGCTTTGGTCGCTCGAGCTTCTCGTCGCCCTTGACGTCGGGCTCGTTCGACATCTCCGGCGGCATGGTCGGCGGCACCATCGGCTACAACTGGCAGGCTGGCCAGGTCGTGTTCGGGCTCGAAGGCGACGGCGACTGGAGCGACATCCGCGGCAGCGCGCCTTGCGCCGGCACGACCTGCTCGTTCCGCAACGACTGGTTCGCCACCGCGCGCGGCCGCCTCGGCTACGCCTTCGACCGCTTCCTGCCCTACGTCACCGGCGGCGCGGCCTTCGGCAACATCAAGAACACCATCGCCGGTGTCGGCAGCGCCGATCAGACCCGCGCCGGCTGGACCCTCGGCGCGGGCCTCGAATACGCCATCTCAGGACCGTGGAGCATCAAGGCCGAATATCTCTACGCCGATCTCGGCCACGGCGGCACGGTCGCCGGCTCGAACTCGAGCTTCCGCACCAACATCGTGCGCGCCGGCCTGAACTACCGGTTCTGACCAGAACGCAGCGCCGACAAAAAAAGCCCCGGAGCATCGCTCCGGGGCTTTCGCTTTTCCGATCGGGTGCGGCCGCTTAAGCGGCCACCTTGGTCTGCGCGAAGGACGGCACTTGCACCGCGAACTTGTCGTGCCACGCGACGAGCTTCGGGCAATCCTTGCGCCAGGTGCCGCCGAAGCGCAGGTCGCGGTAGCCGAGCACACAGGCGACCGCGATCTGCCCGACGTCCGGCAACGCATCGATCTTCGGCGGCGCGGCTTCGAGCGCCGCCATGCCGCGCGCGACTTTTTCAGCCTGACGATCGATCCAGCTCTGCACGGCCTTGTCGGCCGGACGGTAGCGGCCCTCGTAGACCAGGAGTAGCGAGGCATCGAGGATGCCGTCGCAGAGCGCCTGCAGCGTCAGCGCGGCGAAGCGCGACTTCGGCGCGCGCGGGATGATGCGGCCGCCACCGGCGAGGTGATCGAGGTATTCGAGGATGACGCGTGAATCGTAATACACACTGCCATCCTCGGTGATCAGCACCGGGATCTTGCCGACCGGATTCTGCTTGCGCAGCGTGTCGGCGGGATCGTTGGGGTCGGCGGGCGCGAGTTCGATTTTCGAATCGAGCCCGAGCAGACTCGCGGCGATGCGCACCTTGCGCGCGAATGGCGACGCCGGCGACGAACGGAGGATCATCATGTGGTGATTGGCGACGTCAGCCGGTGATGACGAGGTTCACCGCCTTCGGTCCCTTGCCTTTCTTGTCCGGCTCGACATCGAAGCTGATACGCTGCCCCTCGTTCAACGATTTCATGCCCGCCTGCTCGACCGCGGTGATGTGCACGAACACATCGCGTCCGCCGTCGTCCGGCTTGATGAAGCCATAGCCGCGTTCAGTGTTGAAAAACTTCACGACTCCATTTTGCGCCATCGGGATGCTCCCCTTCCCACTCAACTTCGCTCGACCACCGGCCCCACGCACGGCGGTTCGGTCACGACATTCGCATTCGGGGAAAGCATCGGCCTTTTTGAATTGGCCTCAGTCACTCCGCCGGCCCCCCACAGGAGGCGGAACGTCACGCCAATCGTTAAAATAGACACCAAGCCGGGCCCGGTGGAAAGAGGCGGCCCCATATAGATGCTGTTAAACCGCGCGACCTTTCGGCGCTTCGCGCGCCAACCAGTCGAGGCGGAAGGCGCCTTTGCCCTCCCGGCCCAGCACCTTGGCCAGCACCGGCAGCAGCAGGGACAGCTCTTTTTCCAGCGTCCAGGGCGGGTTCACCAGGATCAGCCCACTGCCGTTGAGCCGGGTCGGATCGGACAGCGGCCGCACAACGAGCTCGGCCCGCAGCATCTTGCCGATGGGCAGCCGCTTGAGTCGCTTCGCCAGCGCGTCCGGTTCCGGCCGGCCCTTGATCGGGTACCACAGGGCATAGATGCCCGAGGCCCATTTGCGGTGCGCGTCGGCAAGCCCGCGGGAGAGCCAGTGAAAGTCGTCATCCTGCTCGAATGCCGGATCGACCAGCACCAGCCCGCGCCGCTCCGGCGGCGGCACGTAAGCCGACAGCGCCGTCCAGCCGTCGATCTCGATGGTCTTGATGCGGACATCGCCGCGCATATGGCCGGCAAGCGCGACGGCCGCCTTGGGCTCGAGTTCGCAGGCGATCAGCTTGTCCTGCGGGCGCAGCCAGGCGCGCGCCAGCGCCGGCGAGCCGGGATAGACCTTGAGGCGGCCGCGCTCGTTGAGCGCGCTGATCACCTCGAGATAAGGCGCGAGCAGGTCGGCGGCCGGCTTCGGCAGTTGCGCCGCCAGCAAGCGTTCGATGCCGTCACGCCATTCGCCGCTGCGCGTCGCTTCCGGCCCGGCGAGATCGTAGATGCCGGCGCCGGCATGCGTGTCGATGACGCGGAAGGCCGCCGGCTTCTCACGTAGGTAATGCAGGATGCGGCACAGCACCGCGTGCTTGAGCACGTCGGCGAAGCTGCCGGCATGGAAGGCGTGGCGGTAATTCACGTGGCGCTCGCTGGTAGCTCGTCTGACGCTGACGAGCTTATGCCACAAACCCGCTCAGTCCCGCAGGCCCCGCAAGCCGAATTGCGAGCGCGGCTTGACCGTCGGGGTGCCCGGCGCTTTCCAGCGCGACGACAGCCGCGTCGTCGCCATGTCGGCGGAGGCATCGGCGGCGGTCGCCATTTCGTCGCGGCTGCGCCAGCGTCTGAGGCCGATCACCGCGAATCGCGCGGCGACGAACAGCGCCGACAGCAGGCCGACCACATGGAACGCCGGCGGCAATGACTGCGCCGCGGACGCATTGGCGCGCACGGTCAGGGCCCACAGCACGATGTAACCGAGCCCGGCGAACCACACGATAAAACACGCATAATCCTTACATCGATTCATCGGCGTCCCTCCCGCCTCTGAACTTGAACGGCACACGAAATTGCAAGCGCTGACCAAATGGTGGAACCGCACACCACCCCGATCCGTCTTTGCGGACCGCCTTCTGGGGTTCCGTCATCGATCGCGCGCAGGATTAAACGGAATTCTCTTTCGAGAATCTTGCGTGAATTCTCGACACGCCGGGGTTATCCCCAATGCGGCTGGGGCGATCGTTAGTGACGGCTTAACGCGATTGAAGAGTCAGCGGCCGCTTAATGCGACCAAAGAATCATTGAGCCGCGGCATGCTCGCTGCGCATTGCCGGCATCGCGATCTTCTCGCGCGTGCAGGCGTGACGCGCAACGTCCGGACAGGCGTGGAAGGTAAAGTCCTTGGCCACGCAGACGCGCACTTCGGTGAGCCGCGTCTTGTCGCAGGCGACCGCCATGCCGTCGCGCGACAGGCCGGGATTGGCCTTGACGAAAGCCTCGGCGATTTCATCCGGCGTCACGCTGGCCGGCGCGGTGGGCTCGAGATAGTCCGCCGGAATCTTGATGAGCGCGCGCGCCTTGCGCGCGGTCTCGAAATAAGCGGCCGCGGCAAGACCGCTGCAGGTGCCGTGCCGGTCCCATTCGCGCAGCACCAGCGACGGGCTCGGCATCAGGTCGAGCGCGCGGCCGATCTGCGCGCGGTCGAGCTTCGGCGCCGGCACCTGACAGTAGGAGGGGAAGCCCTGCTCGTATTGCGGCCACAGCCCGTGGACCACGAAGGCCAGCGGCCGGCCGCACTGCGGGTCGGCCTTGCGCACTCCGCGCTCGCGCTGCTCCTCGCAGAAGGTTGGCGACCAGGACAGCGCCAGCACATAGAAGTCGAATTGTCCGGGCGCATTCTGTCGCTTGTCCGGCAGGCCGGCCGGATTGGCCTCCTGCGCCAGCGCGACAATCGCAAAAAGGAAGACGAAGCTCAGGGTAGCGGAGGCGGCGAGCGCCGCCCGGCGAACGCGGTGATACCACATGACAAGCCCCTCTAGAACAAAACGGAAATGCGCTCTCGCGCACGGTTCCATGCACCGTACGGCCATAATGAGAACATAAAGAGAACAGAATGTAAAGGGGCTTTTACGCCGCCGTCTTGGGGCTCAGGGCTTCGCCATCTTGCACTTCGGATTATAGGCCCAGTTGCGGTCGAGGCCGACCACGCACCATTCGACGCCCCAAGTGGAGCCGATGATGCCGGTGTCCTCGCCGATCCAGTAGTTCACGGCGTGCATCGAGCCGTCGCTAATATACGCCCGCGCCGCGCAGAACCGCCGCGGGATGGTGTCATTGGCCCACGGCCGGAACGCCGTTTCCCGCACGCCATCGAAGCCGGTGATGGAAAGGGCGGAGTTCCAGAAGGTGCTCTCCTTTTCGGAGAACTTGCTCGCGATCCACGGCAGTGCGGCATCGCATTCCGGCACCACGCCGTCATAGCGGGGCCCGCTCAGGCCGAAGTTCATTTCCAGCCAGTTGGCCGCCTGGGCGGCCGGCGCGACGGCAAGGCTGCCGAGCAGCGCCATCGCCAAAACCCCCAACCGAAACGCTCGCACCATGAATCGTGCCTCCCTCAAACCCGTGCCGGACTTTATCACAGGATTTTACCCGCGCGAGCGAGTTGCTCACAGATTCGCGGGGTCCCGGACTCGCGACTCGGCGCGGACTCACCTCATGGTCCGCGGCATGTTGAGTCTCGCGGGCCTGTAGCGTTGGTGCCCGCGGCGTTGCGTTTGTCCGTTGGTTGTCCGGGCGCGGGCGGCTTTTAGCCTCACGTGCCTGTCGGTCGCGGCGGAGCGAGCCCCGGAACGGCACGATTCTCAGTTATCGGCCTTCCGGGTGCTCGCTCCGCGCGGTTGTTAATGCGCATGATCTCGACCGAAAACCGGTTCCCACTTTTCGGGATCATGCGCTAAGCCCAATCCCCCAGCACCGCCTGCACCAGCGCCAGCGCCGCCACCGCGGCGGTATCGGCGCGCAGGATGCGCGGTCCGAGCGCCAGCCGCAGCACATGGGGACGCTTGAGCAGGCTTGCGCGCTCATCCTCCGAAAACCCACCCTCCGGCCCGATCAGCACCGCGAGAGGCTGGCCCTTGCCCACGCCCTTGAGCGCCGCGGCCGGGTCCTTCACCTCGGCATCTTCGTCGCAGAACACCAGCAGGCGTCCGCCGCCGCTGTCCGCCAGTAGCGCCTCGAAGCTCACCGGCTCGGCGATGTCCGGCAGGTTGAGGACGCCGCATTGCTGCGCGGCCTCGATCGCGTTCGCTCGCATACGCTCGAGATTGACCCGCGCCACCTGGGTGTGACGCGTGATCACCGGCTGGATGCGCGCGGCGCCCATCTCGACCGCCTTCTGCACCAGGTAATCGAGCCGGGCGTGCTTGAGCGGCGCGAACAGGAAATGCAGGTCGCCCGCCGGCGGCTGCGGCCGGCTCTGCTCGGCGACTTCAGCCGCGACGGTCTTTTTACCGCTGCCGGCGAGGCGGGCCCGCCACTCGCCGTCACGGCCGTTGAACAGCAACATCTCGTCGCCGCGGGCCAAACGCAGCACGTTGACGAGGTAGTTGGCCTGGTCGCGGTCGAGCGCCACCGCACCGCCTTGGCCGAGCGGGTGATCGACATAGAGCCGGGGCATGCGGAAATCGTATCGCGGCATAGGGTGAAATCGCCGTGGTTGGGCCCCGTTTACGCCAGGCGGCGCAGGCTTGGCCAGCACCCTCGATTTTGGCAGTTTGCCGCCTTCCCGACGCAATCGCCGGGTTGTTAACAAGCGTTTGCCGCGCTCTTGTATAGTGCGCGGCAACGAGGAGAGGATCAGCCGAAATGACCTTGCGCCCGGCATGGCTCATTGCCGGAATGATTGCCGTTGCCGCCGTTCCGGCGGCCGCGCAGTTTCCGCCTGTGCCGCCGCCGCAGCAGGGACAGGCGCCGACCATCCAGGTGCAACCCACCCAGCCGCAAGGTCCACCGCCCTGCGTCGTCGAATTCATGCGGCTGCGTGACGAGACCGAGAAGAAGGCGGGCGCGATCAAGGCCGCCAGCGAACGTCACGCCAACCCGAAGGAAGCCTGCGGGCTGTTCAACACTTTCACCGCCGCCGAGGGGAAGCTGGTCAAATATGCGGCCGACAATGGAGTCTGGTGCGGCATCCCGAAGGAAATCGTCGAGAACCTGAAGAAAGGCCACGTCCAGGCGATACAGATACGCACCAAGGTGTGCAATGCCGCCGCTCAGCCGCAGGCGGCGGCGCCGCGTCAGCCGACACTGAGCGACGCGCTCGGCGCGCCGGCGGTAACCGACAAGAGCGACATCAAGACCGGTCGCGGCACCTTCGACACCTTGACCGGCACGCCGCTCGGCTCGAAATGAGCGCCAGCGCCGGACGCGTCGCCGATGCGACCGGCAACTGGGTCGACAGCCTCGCGCCCGCCATCACCCGACCCTTCCTCCGTCTCGCCCGTCTTGACCGCCCGATCGGCTCGTGGCTGCTGCTGATGCCGTGCTGGTGGTCGCTCGGCATCGCCGGTATCCGCGCCGATCACTTGCCGGGCCTCACGCACATCGTGCTGTTCTTCATCGGCGCCTTCGCCATGCGCGGCGCCGGCTGCACTTGGAACGATCTCGTCGACCGCGACCTCGACGCCATGGTCGAGCGCACGCGCTCGCGCCCGATTCCGTCCGGCCAGGTCACCGTCATGCAGGCGGTGATGTTCATGGTTGCGCAGGCACTGATCGGCCTGCTGGTGCTGCTCGAATTCAACCTCTTCACGATTTTCACCGGCCTCGCCTCGCTTGGCGTGGTCGTGATCTATCCGTTCATGAAGCGCATCACCTACTGGCCGCAGATTTTCCTCGGCCTCGCGTTCTCGTGGGGCGCGCTAATGGGCTGGCCGGCGATGTTCGGGCGGCTCGAATGGCCGGCGATCGTGCTCTATCTCGGTTCGATCTCGTGGGTGATCGGCTATGACACCATCTACGCCCATCAGGATCGCGAGGACGACCTGATGATCGGCATCAAGTCGACCGCGCTGCTGTTCGGCAGCAACACCCGGCCGTGGCTCGCCGCATTCTACGCCGGCGCAGTGGCGCTGATCGGCGCCGCCGGGTTCATGGCCGGCGGCCAGGTGATCTTCGCGCTCGGGCTGATCGCCTTCGCCACGCATCTGGCCTGGCAGGTCGTGCGCCTCGACATCAACGACTCGGCGCACTGCCTCAAGCTGTTCAAGTCGAACCGCGACGCCGGACTGATGCTGTTCGGCGCCATGTTGCTGGAAGCCGTGTTCTGAGATGACCGGCTGCGCCGCTAGTGCTCGGTCAGGCGATCGGGGGCGAGCGGCTTTCTCACCGCGATCATGCGCGGCGCAGCGACGACGGGCGCTTCGGGCGGCGCGGTCTTCGTCGACGTGATGTCGAGGATCACCTTGTCGTCGGCGATGCCGTCAGCACCGGGCACCGCAACCGGCAACTTGTCATTCGAGCCGATCGACCCGGTGTAAGCGGGTCCGTGCTGCTTGGCGGCATAAGTCGCGCGCGCCTTGGCGGCGGCGACCTCGCCGGAAATCGCGTCCGGCCGGCACGGATGCCGCCCGCTCTCGCGCCGCATCAGGTCCACGTGGATGTGGTCGTAGTGATAGACGTTGTAGCCAGGCGCCAGCACCGTGGTGAACGTCTCGCAGGCATAGAGCTGCACGTCGTGCAGGAAGCCCTGCTCTTCGGGCGAGCCGTGCCAGCCGCCCTTCACCGTGATGGTGCGGCCGTCGGCCAGCGTGAAGCCGGCGACGTCCAGCGCGTTGCCGAAGGCATGCTCGGAAACGAAATCGCCACCGGCGCCGACCATTTCGCGGCAGGAATACGAGCCGATCTGCTTGATGGTGACGACCTGCGTGCCGAACCAATGCTGCGCCGCCGGCTGCACGCCGTCGGTCACCCAGCGGTCGAGCGCCGACACCAGCGGACAGGCGAGCGTCGCCGGCGGGTTGAGCGCCGCCATCGCGGCCGGCGCGGCGGGTCCGCGCGCCGGTCCGAGCGGCGGCAGCGCGCGCTGCTGCGGCTGCGGCTGGTACTGCGGCGGATTGTAGGCCGGCTGCGTGCGCGGTCCACGCTGATCGGGCAGCACGGCGTCGTCCGGAATATCGTCAGCCTCGGTCGGTTCCTGTGGCGCCGGCATTTGCGGCGCCGACATCGCGGGCGCGCCGAGCGGCATCGGCCGGCTCACGGGCGCCTGCATCGGCGGCTCCTCAGGCGCATAACGTGCCGGTGCGCCGGACGGGCGGATCTCGACGCCTTGCGGACCCGGCACCCAGCGCATCGTCTCGCCGCGGATCGGCTGCTGCTGCACCGGTTGCGTCATGGGTTGCGTCCGCAATGGCGCGCTCTGCACCGGCTGCGTCGGCGCATAGCGCTGATCGTTGACGGGCCAGTTCGGCATATTGGATGAGGCACCGGGGATCGCGGCCGGCGGCCGCATGTCGTCGCCATAGCTCATCGCCGCGCCGGCCACGCCGAGCGCCGACACCTTGAGCGGGAAATCGGCGCCGCACATGCCGGGTCCTTCGATGGGCTCGATCTGCACCGCGCCGGCGCCGAGCTTCACCTCGCCGGACTTGAGGCAGGTGACCTCGGCTTCGTGGCGCCACGAGGCGCGCTCGCCGCTGTTCCAGAGGCCGCGGCCGCAGCCCGCGAGTGCCAGCAGCAGCAGGGCCGACAAGCCAAGATAGGCATACGCACGACGGGACATGCCGCAAAAATGCGAGCAGTATCTTTAACGGGGCATCAACGCTACCCGCGCAGGAATTCGTTAACGCTAA
>Ga0265313_10002652_pt1 | contig 15215 bp, 10 predicted proteins | sample 4123metaG_FD_203122 | JGI IMG/M metagenome (GOLD analysis project Ga0265313, IMG submission 203122) | Rhizosphere microbial communities from Carex aquatilis grown in University of Washington, Seatle, WA, United States - 4-1-23 metaG | ecosystem: Host-associated > Plants > Roots > Rhizosphere >...
CCGAGCTGCACGAGCTCGAGCACGCGATGGCCGATCCCGAACGCGCCGACGAGCTGGAGAAGCTGGTGGAGCGCTTTGGCCACGTGCAGGCGCGCTTCGACGAGCTGGGCGGCTACGCTCTAGAGGCGCGAGCGCGCGAAATCATGGCCGGCCTCGGCTTCTCGCAAGAGCAGATGGACGGCGACGTGGGCAATTTGTCGGGTGGTTGGAAAATGCGCGTGGCGCTGGCGCGCATCCTTCTCATGCGGCCGAACGTCATGCTGCTCGACGAACCGTCGAACCACCTCGACATCGAGTCCATCATTTGGCTCGAAGGATTCCTCAAGGACTACGACGGCGCGCTGCTGATGACCACGCACGACCGCGAGTTCATGAACCGCGTGTGCAGCAAGATCATCGAGATCGACGGCGGCGAGCTGACGACCTATTCGGGCAATTACGACTTCTACGAAAAGCAGCGCGCGCTCCACGAGACGCAGGCCGAGGCGGCGTACGCGCGCCAGCAGGCGATGCTGGCAAAAGAGATGAAATTCATCGAGCGCTTCAAAGCGCGGGCCAGCCACGCGGCGCAGGTGCAGTCGCGCGAGAAGAAGCTCGACAAGATTGAAAAGCTCGAGCCGCCGCGCCGCCGGCGCACGATCACGTTCGAGTTTCCCGAGGCGCCGCGCTCGGGCGAGGATGTGATCAAGATCGACGGCCTCTCCAAGAGCTACGGCAGCCGCGTCATCTACGACGACTTCAACTTGATGGTTCGGCGCAAAGAGCGCTGGAGCGTGATGGGCGTCAACGGCGCCGGCAAGACCACGCTGCTCAAGCTGGTGGCTGGCGACATCGCCCCGGACGCCGGCCAGGTCACGCTCGGCGCCGGTGTGCGCATGGGCTATTTCGCTCAGCACGCGATGGAGCTTCTGGACCCGAAAAAGACCGTCTACGAAACCTTCGAAGACGCGTTTCCCTTGGCATCGGTGGGAACGATCAAGTCGCTGGGCGGCTGTTTCGGCTTTTCGGGCAGCGATATCGACAAAACCTGCCGCGTGCTTTCGGGCGGTGAAAAAGCGCGCGTCGTGATGGCGCGACTGCTTTACGATCGCCCGAACTTGCTGGTGCTCGACGAGCCGACCAACCACCTCGATCTCGCCACGAAGGAAATGCTGCTGACCGCGCTGCACGACTTCGAAGGGACGATGTTGTTCGTGTCACACGACCGGCGGTTCCTGGCCAGCTTGTCAAATCGGGTCCTTGAGTTGGATGGCCGAGCTGTGACAACCTATGGTGGTGGCTATGTGGAATACGTCGCTCGCAGCGGCCACGAAGCTCCCGGTCTTCGTCCGCGGTAGCTAGAGCCTAGCCTGACGCAACAAGTGGCGCTCCCTGCTTTTTTTTTCGGCGCCGTAACGGTTCCATGCGCACCTGACGACTAACGAACAGAGGAGTCTTGATGTACACGTTTCGTCCAGCTGGCGGCACCCTTGTCGCGCGATATGCATTCATCGCTCTCGCATTGCTTTCAGGCTGTTCGAGCTCGACTCAGGGGTCGGGGCAACCCGGCACTGGCGGCTCGGCGAGCGGCGGCAGCACGGCGAGCGGCGGCAGCACTGCCAGCGGTGGTCGCATCGGCAGCGGCGGTAGCCTCGGCTCGGGCGGCGTCACCGTCGCGACGGGAGGGAACGGTTCGGGCGGTATTTCTGCGGGCGGGAGCAGTTCCGGAGGAACAACGAGCCGGGGTGGTAGCGTTGGCGCTGGTGGCATGGCGAACGGTGGTACGGCGAGCGGTGGCTCAGCCGGAAGCGGCTTTGGGGGGAACGTGGGCGCGGGCGGCAGCACGCGCTCCAGCGGAGCGACGCCGCACCCGATCTATCCGTTCGGCTGCAAATTCGCCTGGGGCGTCGCCGATCCCGGCGGGTCGTTGGCCAGCTTTACGTACGTGCAGTTCGTCTCGTATTGGATCGAGTCGAACATCAGCGCAGACGGCACGATAAGCAATTGCAACGGCTGCAACTGGCTCAAGAGCAACGTGGCCGGCACCAACCTCATTCCGGCTTACTACGCTTACATCATCGGATTCCTCGCCCACGCGAACGGCATCGTCGACGGCAACCAGACCGGCACCAAGAAGCTCACCACCGACGGTGCGGCCTTGGTCAAAGCCAACTACGACGCCATCGTCAACGCCTACGCATGGTATGCGCAGAAGACGGCCGCCGCGTGGCCGACCAAGCCTCTCGTTTGGCTTCTCGAGGGCGATTTCGTCCAACTGACCGATAGCGCCCAGTCGAGTCCAATGACCTACTCTGACATTGGCAAGCTGGCGGCGGACATCACGCACGCTATCAAGAGCAACATGCCCAACGCCGTGGTGGCCATCGACCACTCCGCTTGGAACTCCGACGATGTCACGAACAGTTATTGGGGCGCCATGGCCAGTGCGAACTACGACATGGTGTGGACCACCGGCGTGGGCAATAACAATGGCTTCATCAACGGCGACGCCACCAGTTCCACCTACAACGCAAAGACAGCAACCTATGCATATCTAAACACGCTGACCGGGCGTACGATTCTCGTGGACACCAGCGCCGGAGCGTCGGCGGCCGGCGATAGTTGGTCGACGGCAAGCCTCGCCGATCTGAACGCGCGAATCTCCGAAGGCGTGGTCGCTGCCAACATCACCGGCACGGCACCCAGTGGACTGCAGTCCAATATCAGCAAGCTCAGCGGGCTCGGCGCTCTGCCGTCCTGTCAATGAGTCGCCCTCCCGAGAGTGGTCAAGCCAACAACGGTAGCCCGAGGGAAATGCTTTAGCCCTGATCCGGCAGCCCTGCGCGGCCAGCGGGCGCTTAGAAGCGCTCCGCGCACACGCGATCTCCCGATGGTACAATCGCACATCGGGTGAATCGAGGAAGCCTTGCTCAGTAGCGATAATCCGCGAGTTTCCGGCTCACGACTCTCGCTGCGGAGCGATGGTCCGAGGCTTGTTGCCGTCGCACTGGCCTACTTTCTCGCGCATCAGATTTCCTTCCTTTTTCCGGATGCGACCAAGGTCCTCATGGCGATTTGGCCGGCGGCCGGCGTCGGTCTCGCAGCGCTCTTGCTGAGCCCGCGGCGGCTGTGGCTGCCCATCCTTGTCGCGTTGTTCGTGGCTGGATACTCGGCAGACTTGCTGGCCGGCCGGTCTCCGGTCAGTAGCGTCGGCTTCGTAATCGCGAATCTCCTTGAATCGCTTTCCTGTGCCTGGTGCATGACGAGATGGTGCGGCGAGCGCATTCGCTTTGTTCGCATCAAGGAGATCTCCGCGCTCGTTTTTGCTGCCATGGGACTGAATGCCCTTACCGCATGTCTCGGCGCTGGCGCGGCCACTCTCACCCATGCGGCGCCCTTCTTCACCTTCTGGCTCTCGTGGTGGATTTCCGACGGTCTCGGCATCCTTCTCGTGACGCCGGCGATCGTCACCCTCTTGCGGGCCGACGGACCGCGATGGGGAGTGCGCCGGGAGCGCGCGGCCGAGGGGCTTCTGTTCATGCTTCTGTGGGGCGTGGTCGCGTGGATGGTCTTCGAGCCTCGTTCCATCCGAATGCCGCCCCATCCCTACATGCTCCTGGCACTGATCACATGGCCAGCGTTTCGGCTCGGCGGACGCACGGTCTCACTCGCGCTTCTCGTTCTTGCGGTGATCGCCATTGTCAGCAAGACGGTTGTGAGCGGGCCAAGTATCTGGGGTGGCACAACACCGGAGGCTCGCCTGCTCGACATCCAGATGTTCCTCGGATGCGCGGGAGTAGTCTCTTACTATTTCTCGGCGAGTATCACGGAAGTCCGATCGGTGATGGACGCTCTTTCCCAGAGCGAGCAGCGCTTCCGGGTGATCACCGCTGGCTCTCCAGATCAGATTCTCGTCCAGGACCGCAATCTTCGCTTCACGTTCGTGCTGAACCCGCGGTTCGGATTGAGCGAGAAAGACTTTATTGGCAAGACGGAGCACGACGTTCTGGCCAAAGAGGACGCCGACAGACTTGTCGCCATCAAGACTCGGGTCATGGAGAGCGGACAGCCCGTTCACATGGCGTTCCCGCTTGTGGCCAACGGGAAAGCGGAATACCTCGATGGCTCGTACGCTCCTTCGCGTGCGGCGGACGGATCGGTGAATGGCGTTATTGGCTACTTTCGCAACGTCACCGAGAAGCGGCAGATGGAGGCGAAGTACCGCAGTCTCTTCAACAACGCCGAGGTGGGCATGTTCAGAACCCGCCTCGACGGATCCGAGCTTCTTGATTTCAATGACAAGTACTTGGAGATCTTCGGACGTACGCGCGAGGAGATGGTGGGCAGTCACGCGGTGGACCACTGGGCCGAACCGGCAGAGAGGGCTGCCATGGTGGAGAAGCTCAAGGCGGACGGACACGTACTGGGTTTTGAATGCAGAATGCTGACCAAGAGCGGCGAGGTGAAAACCTGCCTTACCTCGATTCGGCTTTACCAGGACCAAGGAATTCTCGAAGGATCCGTTGTCGACATCACGGAGCGGAAACGCGCCGAGGCCGAACGTCTGAATCTCGAACAGCAGCTCAGTCAGGCGCAGCGACTCGAATCGCTCGGCCTGCTCGCGGGCGGCATCGCCCACGACTTCAACAATCTCATGAGCGCCATCTATGCCCATATCGAGCTGGCGCTCGACAGCCCATTGGATAAGGACGCCGCGGACAATCTCTCCACGGCCATGGCCTCCATGGGGCGGGCGCGCGATCTCACGCGGCAGCTCCTGACCTTTGCCAAGGGCGGGGCGCCGGTTCGGAAGGTCGGCCGACTGTTTCCGTTCGTGGAAGAGAGCGCCAGGTTCGCTTTGAGCGGCGGACGCGCGACCTGCACGTTCGACGTGGCACCGGATCTGTGGGCCTGCAATTTCGACGAGAACCAGATGGGACAAGTGATCGGCAATCTGGTGATCAATGCGCAGCAAGCGATGCCTGGCGTGGACGCCATCCGAATCTCCGCACGCAACATCAGGCTAGCCCATCACGAGGCTGCGGCGCTCCCGGCGGGACATTACTTGATGGTCGCAGTCGAGGACAATGGCATGGGGATCTCCGCCGAGACGTTGCCGAGAATTTTCGATCCGTTTTTCACCACCAAAGAGCAGGGCAGGGGGCTCGGGCTTTCCACCTGCCATTCCATTATGCGGCGGCACGATGGGGCCATCACCGCCGACTCGACGCCGGGTCAAGGGAGCACCTTCCGGCTGTATCTGCCAGCGGTCTGCTCGCCCGGCGATCTTCTCGTGCTGGAAGCGCCGACCGAGCAGCATCGCGGCTCCGGTAGGGTCTTGGTGATGGACGACGAGCGCGCCATCCGAGACGTCCTGTCGGCCTCGCTCACATCTTTGGGTTACTCCGTCGAGACGGTGGGCGATGGTTGCGCGGCGGTGGAGATGTTCGCCCAGGAGAGCAGGGCTGGCCGGCCATTCTCCGCTGTACTTCTCGATCTGACGGTGCCCGGTGGCCTGGGCGGCAAAGAGGCTGCTCCGGCGCTGCGCGCGCTGGATCCCAGCGCTTCTCTTTTCGTCACCAGCGGCTATGCCGAGGATCCCGTGATGGCCAACCCCGTGGACTATGGTTTCACGGCCAGTCTTCGCAAGCCGTTCGCCAAGTCCGAGCTCGCGCAATTGCTTGGGAGACACCTCAAGCGGGGCGAGCCGTCGTCCGAAATCGCCAAGTCGATGCGGATACTCCGCGACGTCGGTAACGGTTGTCGCTAAGGCGAGCTAACCGCGACACATTTGCCGTTCACGCATGCCGGGGTCATCGCATCGCAGGTAATAGGCGCTTGTACAGGGCAGGTCGCGCAGTCAGTAGCCGCGACGCTGCGCAGGTTTGACGGGAAGCTCGATGCCATGATCGTTGGCAACGCCACATTGCAAACCTGTGCACAGGCATTGCTTTCAAGAACCAGGGTGCAATCCGAACTGTTCTTGCATCCGCTCGACGTGTATTTATCAAACATCTGCTGGCGGACAGTCGCGTAGTCCTGCTTGCCCTGGAGGCAAGGATCCGTCGGGTTGGTCACGCAGCTTGGACAACAATCGCCGGCAAGCAACTCTTGGTGCGTTCCAGTGGGGCAGGTGAGGGCGGGACAAGGACCGCAGCCCGTATCCGTGCACGTGGGGCAACAGGCGCCCGGTTCTTGGACTAGCTTCTTACAGGACGACGGAATCGGGCTACAGACAACGCCCGAGCATGACTGTGTGCCGCCGGCTCCGCCGGTTCCGACCCTTCCGCCAGCGCCGCCCCGAATAGCTCCGGCAGCTCCACCGAAAGCGAGCGTTGCGCCAGCCGCGCCGCCCTTGGAGGCACCAGCGGCTCCGCCGGCCGGATATCCGCCAGAGCTACTCGCCCCCGCCCCAATCGCACCGCCGGTTGCCGTCCCAGCAATACCCCCGGTGGATGCGCCGGAGGCGCCGCCGGTAGGGATCGGTATGGTGCCGCCGGTAGGGATCGCTGGAGTTCCACCCGTAGCGATTGTCGTAGTGCCCCCGGCAGCGATTGCCGTAGCGCCGCCGTTGGAGCTCATCGTAAGTGGTTCCCGGTCGCACGCCGCAAGCAACGCGATGGCGACAGAAAGAACGAGCCAACTTGTGCCGGAACTTACGCAACTTGACATAAGGCAATTATGTCTCCCACATGGTGCCTCTAGCTAGGAGTCTTCTGCCTCCTTGACGCCACTCCCGTCGCCCGAAAGATGCCGCCCTTGGGAGGTGCGGGCGGAGGTAGGTGAACGGCAAGAAAGGGCGTCCCAATGCAGACAGCAGCTGTCACGGTGTGACCGTCAGCTTTTTCTATGGAGAGTTAAGGAACTATAATTCCTGTTTAGTTCCACGGGCTTCGATAATTTTTGACCGCGGGCTCACAGGAACCGCTTGACTACCCGGTCTCGCTGTGAATATTATCACAATGTCGTGAGCGTCCCGGTAGCAACATCAGAAGCCGCCGACCTTCCGGTCGGACCTGCGGGCAAGAAATCCGATCGCCACGTATCGGTCTCGACGGTCGAGCGGCTTTCGCTCTACCGCAAGCTGCTCGAAGAGTTGCACTACGAAGGCGTCGAGTACATCTACTCGCAGCAGATGGCCGAGATGGTCGGGGTCACGCCGGCACAGCTGCGGCGCGATCTGGCCAGCTTTGGCTCCTTCGGCAACATCAGCCGCGGCTACAACGTTTACCAGCTGACCCGCACCATCAGCCGAATCCTTGGCACCGATACGCAGCAGACGGTAGCGCTGTTCGGCGCCGGCGACCTGGGCCGCTCGCTGCTTGCGTACCGAGGGTTCGAGGAGCGCGGCTTTCACATCGGACTCATCTTCGATCTGGATTCGGAGAAGGTGGGCAAGGTCTTCGCCGGCCGTCGCTGTTATCGCGTTGACGACATGGAGAAGGTCCTGCCTGAGTTCGACGTTCGCGTCGCCGTGCTGGCGTGCCGGCCGCCCGGTCTGCAGCAGTTGGTGGACCGACTGGCCAAGGTCGGCATCACGTCCATTCTGAATTTCGTCCCCAAGCGCATCACCCCCGCAGCAGGAGGCTACGTCGAGAGCATCGATATCGCCGCGAAGCTCGAAAAGCTCTCGTTTCTCAGCCAGAAGAAGTAGCCCCGGAAACGCATGTAGCAGTCCCTTGAAATACCGAATCTTCCCGAAACTGTGAAAGATTTCACTGTGAACCAGATAACCGAAATACAGCTGTTCCCTATTGCACCGCAAGGAGGAAAGCGATGAAGAAGCGCGTATTGCTCGTGGACGACGACAAGGATCTCGTGGGCTCGCTCAAGGTCGTGCTGGAAGCCAATGGCTTCGCTGTGGCCACGGCGCACAACGGCCCCTCGGCTTTCGCCCAGATCGCCGCCGAAAAGCCGGACCTCATCGTCCTCGACGTCATGATGGACAGTGACGCCGAAGGCTTCACCGTCGCGTACAAGCTCGAAGGCGATCCCGCCACTCGCCGCATTCCCGTCGTGCTTCTCACCGGTTTCATGGACCACATGCCGGAAAAGCGCGAGTCGTTCGATTTCATTGCCGGCCGCGATTGGCCCGCCGCCAAGTTGATGAAGAAGCCCGTTGTCGCCGCGGACCTGGTGGCGACGGTTCGTCAGCTCTTGGCCGAGGCCGATGCGCTCGCCACTGCCGTCGCTTAGTTATGTCGTAGGCCCCCCACCATCCCATCCCCATCAGTGAAGCACCCCGAGGTAAGCCGTATGTGTCACGTGGACCAGATCATAGCGGGTCATGAGGAGCTCCATAAAGAGCACCTCATCCCGCTCCTGCAGGAAATCCAAGCCAAAGAAGGGTACGTCTCTCAGGACGCCATGACCAAGGTGGCGAATGCCGTCGGCATTCCGCAGAGCCGGGTTTACGGCGTGGCGACCTTCTACAACCAGTTCCGCTTTGCCCCGAAGGGAACGCACGTCATCGAAGTGTGTCGCGGAACGGCCTGCCACGTGAAGCAGAGTCTGAAGCTCGCGCAGCATTTGCAGCGCAAGCTCAACCTGAAACCAAGCGGCAACTCGCCCGACAACAAGTTCACGGTGATCACTGTGGCTTGCCTCGGGGCGTGCTCCATCGCGCCGGTCATCAAGATGGACGGCGAATTCTACGGCCACCTCGACGTGGACAAGCTCGACCGCTTGCTCGACGACGCCGCGAAGGGAGAGGCCGATGCGGGCAAGTAGTCTGATTTCACCGTGTTGCGATCGCTGCACGCACAAACCGGGCAGCCCGTGTCGCGACCTCATCAAGTGCATCACCGAGGGACCGGTTTGCCATCAGGACGAGGCGTGCGCGAAGAAGCGCTGCGAGAACTTGGCCCATGCCAAGCGCGGCGGGCAGGGCACATTGATCTTCGTCGGCGCCGGTACCTGCGGCAGGGCCAACGGCTCGACCAAGGTCATCGCTCGCATCGGCGCCTTTCTGAAGGAACACGCCATTGCTGCGACCGTCGTCGAAGTCGGCTGCGTCGGCTACTGCCAGCGTGAGCTGTTCGTGGACGTGCAAAAGCCCGACGGCCCGCGCCTGGCCTACGCCGATATCAATCCCGGCAACATCGACCAGTTCCTCGAAGCCGTCTTCGTGCGCGGTGAAATGCGCAACAGCTTCCTTTACGGGCGCCACGGCGAGGCCGGAGCCGAGTGGGCCGACGTTCCCGAGATGGCCACGACCGACTTCTTCAAGCGTCAGGTGAAGGTCGTTCTTCGCAACGCTGGCGTGATCGATCCCGGCGTCCTCGACGGCGCACTCGCCGCTGGCGCCTTCCGCGCCGCTGCCAAAGCGCTGTGCACGATGACCCCGGAAGAAGTGTGCAACGAAGTGCTCGCCGCGGGACTGCGCGGCCGCGGCGGCGCCGGCTTCCCCACCGGCCAAAAGTGGAACATCGCCCGCCAGACGCCACGCGCGCAGAAGTACCTCATCTGCAACGCCGACGAAGGCGATCCCGGCGCGTTCATGGATCGCGCGGTTCTCGAAAGCGATCCGTTCTTCGTGCTCGAAGGCATGCTCATCGCCGCCTACGGCATCGGCGCCACCCGCGGCTACATCTACTGCCGCGCGGAGTATCCGCTCGCCATCGAGCGCCTGACCGCCGCCATCGAGCAGTGTCGCAAGGTCGGTCTGCTCGGCAACAACATCCTCGGCAGCCTCTTCTCGTTCGACATCACGATCAAACAAGGCGCAGGCGCCTTCGTGTGCGGCGAAGAAACCGCCATCTTGGCCAGCATCGAAGGTGGTCGCGGCATGCCGCGGCCGCGCCCGCCGTATCCCGCGATCAGCGGCCTTCACGGCAAGCCCACCGTGCTGAACAACGTCGAGACGCTGGCCAACGTGCCGGTGATCATCGACCGCGGCGCCGAGTACTTCCAGAACCTCGGCCTCGGCAAGGCCGCCGGCACGAAGGTGTTCGCGCTGTCGGGCACCATTAGCAACACTGGCCTCGTCGAGGTTCCCGTCGGCATCAAGCTGCGCACCATCGTCGAGGACATCGGCGGCGGCGCGTTGCCCGGCCACCGGATCAAGGCGGTGCAGATGGGCGGACCGTCGGGCGGCTGCGTGCCGAGCGAGTACTTCGACACGCCGACGGACTACGGCACGCTCATCGAGCTGGGCGCCATGATGGGCTCGGGCGGAATGGTCGTGATGGACGAGCGCACGTGCATGGTCGACGTGGCTCGCTTCTTCATGGAGTTCATCCGCAACGAATCGTGTGGCAAGTGCACACCGTGCCGGGAAGGCACCACGCGCATGCTGGAGATTCTGACCTCCATCACGGAGCGGCCCGTGGGTGACGAGACTCGGCGGCTCGAACGCATCCGTGGCGTGCTTCACATTCAAGAGCTGGCCAACACGGTGAAAGAGGCCTCGCTGTGCGGGCTCGGGCAGACGGCGGCCAATCCGGTGCTGTCGACCTTGCGCTACTTCCGCGAGGAGTACGAAGCACACGTCATCGACCAGCGCTGCCCGGCGAATCAGTGCCAGGGCCTCGCGGTCTACGAAGTCGACAACGCCACCTGCGTGGGCTGCTTGCTTTGCAAGAAGGCCTGCGCCAGCAACGCCATCGTCGGCGAACGCAAGCAAGCGCACTACATCTTGGTCGACCGTTGCGTCGGCTGCGGTTCGTGCGTCACGGCTTGCCCCAAGCACTCGATCCATCTCGTTACCGAAGAAAGGGCCAGCGTATGAGTCTCGTTGTCGACGGAAAAGAAGTTCAGTTCACGCCAGGCGAGACGGTTCTCTCGGCGTCCTTGCGGGCCGGCATCAAGATTCCGCACTTGTGCTCGCTCGAGTGGGCGTGCAAGTCGGAAGCTGCATGCCGCATGTGCTTGGTCGAGATCGAGGGTGTTCCGCGCTTGCAGACGAGCTGCACGCTGGAGGCCAAAGACGGCCAGAAAGTGCGTACGCGTTCGCCGCGCGTGCAGGCGGTTCGGCGCAATATCACCGAGCTGCTGATCGCGAATCACCCCAACGACTGTTTGGTGTGCGAGCGCAACCAGAACTGCGAGCTGGCCGAAGTGGCGAGTGAGCTGGGCGTGCGCGAGCATCGCTACCGCGGTCTCAAGAAGGATCACCCGATCGATCTGTCATCGCCGTCTCTCGTGCGCGATCCGAACAAGTGCATCTTGTGCGGTCGCTGCGTGGCGGTCTGTCACCAGGTGCAGGGCGTGGGTGCCATCGACTTCATCGAGCGCGGCATCAAGACGCACGTCGGGCCGGGCTTTCACGACGGCATCAACGTGTCGAGCTGCATCTTCTGCGGTCAGTGCACGCGCGTCTGCCCGACGGCGGCGCTGATGGAGAAGAGTCACGTCTCGGGCGTGGTCGCCGCGCTTGCCGATCCGAACGCCTTCGTGGTGGCACAAATCGCGCCGGCGATTCCCGCCACCCTGATGGAAACCGCCCAGTCGAGCTCGGTGCGCACCATGCTGCTGCGGCTGGCGGCGGCGCTCAAGCGGGCAGGCTTCGATGCCGTGTTCGACACCGGCTTCGCCGCCGACCTGACGATCATGGAGGAAGTGTCCGAGCTTATCAAACGCGTGACCACGGGCGGAACCCTGCCCATGTTCACCAGCTGCTCTCCCGGCTGGATCCAGTACGTCGAAAAGCACCGGCCGGATCTCATTCCGCACCTGTCCACGTGCAAGTCGCCCCAGCAGATGGCGGCGGCGCTCATCAAAGACGTCTATCCCAAGCATCGCGACCTCGGTGGCAAGCGTCTGGTCGTGGTGTCGCTCATGCCGTGCACGGCGAAGAAGGCCGAGGCTGCCGAGTTGGGCGACGTCGACTTCGTGCTCACCACGCGCGAGATCGAAGAGCTGCTCAAGCGCTTCGGCCTCGACCTCAACAACGTCACCGAGCTGGGCACACTGGATCCGCCGTTCTCGTCGGCCAGCGGTGCCGGTCGGCTGTTCGGCGGCACGGGCGGCGTCATGGAAGCGGCCATCCGCACCGCGCACAAGATGCTCACCGGCTCCGAGCTGCCCGGCAGCTACAAGGTCGAAGAAGCGCGCGGCCTCGAGGGCCTCAAGAGCTTCTCGCTCAACGTCGGCGGCACCACGCTCAACTTCGGCATTGTCAACGGCCTCGGCCGACTGCAGCCGATGCTGGATCCCATCTGCAAGGGCGACTCGAACCTCCACTTCATCGAGGTCATGACTTGCCCGGGCGGTTGCATCGGTGGTGGCGGTCAACCGTACGACACCGACCCCGACAGCATCAGGATTCGCCTCGAACGCCTGTACGACGTGGATCGTCGCTCGACTGTCAAGGTGTCGCACGAAAACGACGAGGTCCGGGAGATCTACGCCGAAATGCTCGGCAAGCCCTTGGGCGAAATCAGTCACCACTTGCTTCACCGCACCTACGCGGATCGCCGCACGGAGGGCGCTTAGTCGAACGACAACATGGGTGTGATTCAGACCATCCTGCAGAATTGCCGACGCTGTTATTCGTGCGTGCGCGAATGTCCGGCCAAGGCAATCAAGATCGTCGAGGGCCAGGCCTCGGTGGTCAAAGAGCGCTGCATCGCTTGCGGCAACTGCACGGTGGTCTGTTCGCAAAACGCCAAGGCCTACCAAAGCGGCATCGAGAAGGCGACCGCGGCGTTGTCGAGCACTGCGCCGGTCGTGGCCATGGTCGCTCCGTCCTTTCCGGCGGACGACCTCGGCCAGGATCCGGCGCGCATGGTCGGTGCTCTGCGGGCGCTCGGCTTTGCCAAGGTCGTTGAAGTTGCGTACGGCGCTGATCTCACCAATCGCGCCTATCGCGCCTTCATCAAAGACCACCCCTCGGGCACGCGCCTGGCGACGGCGTGTCCGGCGGTGGTCGAGTATGTGCGCAAGTACTCGCCCGATCTCGTGAGCTGCCTGGTTCCCATCGTCTCACCAATGATCGCCACGGCGATGGCGGTGAAAGAGCTCTACGGAAAGAACCATATCTGTGTGTTCATCGGGCCGTGCGTCTCGAAGAAGCTGGAGATCCTCGACCCAAAAGTTCCTGCCGTCGTGGAATCGGTGCTGACCTTCGACGAGCTTCGTCGTCTGTTCATCGAGCGGGGAGTGCGCGTGCCTCAGGCCAAGCCGTCGGGGTTCGATCCGCCACGGGCTGGTTCGGGCCGGCTCTATCCGCTGGTCGGCGGGTTGCTGAAGGGCGCTGGGCTCGAACGCAGCTCGCTCAACGCTGAGGTGATGGTCCTGTCAGGCGCGGCGGAAATCCTGGACGTGTTGCCCGACTTGCGGCCCGACGATCCGCAGCCCCTTTTCATCGAGCCGCTCATGTGCCACGGCTGTTTCAATGGACCGGCCACCCGAGGGGACAAACGCCGACCGCAGCGCAAGCGGCGCGTGGCCGACTACGTGAAGGCGCGCATGGAAGAGGCGCCGGAGGAGCCGACCGATCTGCCGCCGCTCGATCTCGAGCGCACGTTTACCGTCGACGACCAGCGCCTGAAGGAGCCAACGGAGCAGGAGATCAGGGTCATCCTGGCGCGCACCAACAAGTTCACGGCCGAGGACGAGCTGAATTGCGGTGCTTGCGGGTATGAGACGTGTCGGGCCAAGGCGGTGGCCGTGTACCGCGGGCTCGCCGAAGAAGCGATGTGTTTGCCGTTCATGATCGAGCAGGCCGAGCGCGTCTGTCACGAGCTGAACGTGCCGTGGCCGAATCTCAAGGACATTCACCGCCATCTCATCAACACCGAGAAGCTGGCGTCGATGGGACAGATGGCAGCGGGCGTGGCGCACGAGCTGAACAACCCGCTCGGAACCATCTTGCTTTACACCAGCTTGCTCGCTCGCAAGCTCAAGGATCGGCCGGATCTCGAACACGACTTGAAGCTGCTGGTGGACGAGTCGAACCGCTGCAAGAAAATCATCGGTAATCTCCTGGATTTTGCCCGTCAAAACCGCGTCCAGTTGGAGCTGACCAACATTTCGGAGTTGTTCCAGCGCGTGGTCGAGGAATCTCTCTTCACGTTGCGCGAAACCGGCCCAGGCTTGCGCATCACCTGCGAGGCTCCGCCTGATCTGACGGCCGATCTCGACCGCGATCAGATCGCGCAGGTCCTCATCAATTTGGTGAAGAACGCCATCGAAGCCATGGAGGGCAAGCCGGGAACGGTGCGCTTGTTTGCGACCAGCGATGCGAATGAAACGCATGTCCGCATGACCGTCACCGACGAGGGCCACGGAATTCCGGCCGAGGCGCGCGACAAGGTCTTTCAGCCGTTCTTCACCACGAAGAGCTTGGGTCGTGGCACTGGCCTCGGCCTGCCCATCGCCTACGGCATCGTGAAAATGCACGGCGGCCGGATCTGGTTCGACTCCGAGCAAGGCCGCGGCACCACGTTCTTCCTTGAGTTTCCGAAAACCCAATCGCTACGAAGGAGTAACCTGTATGGCGAAAAGCCCCAAGATTCTGTTTGTCGATGACGATCGTGATTTTCTAGTCGCTCAGACTGCATTCTTCGGCGGGCGCGGCTACGAGGTCGTCACCGTTGACCGCGTGGAAGGCGCCCTGGAAAAGATCAGTCAAGAGCAGCCCGATGTCATCGTGCTCGACCTCATGATGGAGCATTACGACTCGGGTTTCGTGCTCGGCCGAAAGATTCGCCAAGATCCCGCGATGGGCAACGTACCCATCATCATGCTCTCGGGCGTGGCCTCGGCGACCGGCCACAAGTTCGCAGGCGACACGGCAGCGCTCAAGGACTGGATCAAGCTGGACGCATTTCTCGATAAGCCGGTGACTGGGCGACAACTGATCAAGGCGGTCGAAGAGAAGCTCGCGGCGGCCAAGGCCGCGTAGAGGCGTCGTGCTAAGCGTCCTGGTCATCGACGATGAGTACGGCGTTCGCTCGGGGATTCGCCAAATCCTCGAGCTGGAAGGCTATGCCGTCGAAGTCGCCGAGACCGGGCGCGAAGCATTGGAACTGCTGGAAAGGCGGCCGTTCGACATTGCGCTTATCGATTATCAGCTCCCGGATCTCGACGGGCTGACGCTGCTTGCGTCCATGCGCAGCCGCAAGCTGCCCACGATGACGTGCATGATTACGGCGTACGCCAACATCGACACCGCTATCGCGGCGACCCGGCAAGGCATCGACTTCTTCCTACCGAAGCCGTTCTCTCCGGACGATCTCCTAGGCGTTATCCAGACGCTCGGCCGGCACAAGCAGCTCAAGGAAGAAGCCGAA
>Ga0265313_10002654_pt1 | contig 15197 bp, 14 predicted proteins | sample 4123metaG_FD_203122 | JGI IMG/M metagenome (GOLD analysis project Ga0265313, IMG submission 203122) | Rhizosphere microbial communities from Carex aquatilis grown in University of Washington, Seatle, WA, United States - 4-1-23 metaG | ecosystem: Host-associated > Plants > Roots > Rhizosphere >...
TGCGCAACATGGGCACCCTGGGCGGCAATCTTTGCCTTGACACGCGCTGCCTGTGGTACAACCAGTCGCTACTTTGGCGGCAGAGCTGCGGCTTCTGCCTGAAGAAAGATGGCGACCTGTGCCACGTGGCGCCGGGCGGGAAGTTCTGCTGGGCGGCTTTCTCCGGCGATACACCGCCGGCGCTGCTTTGTCTCGGCGCGGAGGTGGAGATCGCCGGGCCCAACGGATTGCGGCGTACCCCATTGTCGGAGTTCTATGTGAACGATGGCATCGTGCGGCTGCATCTTGCGCCCAATGAGATCGTCACGCGGGTGCACCTGCCGGAATCCTCGGCTGGGTGGCGTGGCAGTTATCAGAAGTTACGCGTCCGCGGCAGCATCGACTATCCGCTGGCGGGCGTCGCAGTAGCCCTGAAAATGCGTTCGGGACGCGTGGAAGACGCACGCGTTGCCATCACGGCTGTCAATCCCGCCCCGTTCCTGGTGAAGGACGTAGATGCGCAATTGATCGGAGCCGTTCTGAGTGAAGAGATCGCGGAGCGCGTGGGCGACTTGGCCGCCAGCACGGCGAAGCCGCTGACGACTTCGGCGCTGACGCCGGAATACCGCCGGGAGACGGTACGTGTATTTGCCAGGCGCGCCGTGTTGGCCTGCGCGAACTGATGATGGTGCGGGGTTGGTCCTGACTTTCCGAGCTTGACATGGTTCTGCAAGACTGACTATTCTTCCGTCACGAAGAACCGGAGTGGACGAGAATGCTTGGTGTCCCGAGGGGATGTCGGAGCAATCGGCTCTGGTTGGTTGTTGAGCGTAGGCTCGAGATGAAGTTTCCTCACAACAGGATGCTTATAGCCACGGTTTTGCTGGTTGGCGCGCTCATGGCAATCAGCGAAGCTCCTGAGATCCTTACGCTCACCGATAACGTCTCCAATGACTACGTGACGGTACAGTTGGGACAGGCGACGCCGGCCCGGTGCACGATCAAGGGCAACACGCATCACGTGATTCCAGCGGATGTGGTGTTCGGCGTTCCATTCGATGTTCGCAACTCTCTGGCTCACAATTTCTTGCGTTCTGCTTCGTCGAAAGCACCCCGTAGTTTGCTTCTCCTCCTGGTATCGCAGCGAAGGTGATGGCCTGAAAGGCCTGCTGTAGCTGCGCGTTTCGGCGTGCAATCAACAAATGTTTGTGAACAAAGACCACATCCCTCCGGGTAGGAATGTGCGTTCTGTCTGACTTAAAAGCACGGATCGAGTTGTCGTGCTCTGGTACCAGGTCAACTGCTGGCCTGGATGAGGCTACCAGGGCAACGGCGCGCTGGGGACGCTGGGTTGCCGGCAACAGGGGCGGCCAAGCGGCAATTGCGACCGGTAATCCAACTCCCCGGCAAGGCGGAACGGATGGGCGAACAGCCCATCCGTTCCGCTGTAAACGCGCGCGAGAGGATGGCAACTGCCCCCGTCCTTGATTGGAGGACAGACCGTTGCTGGCGGAGGTGACAGGGTGGAATCAATGGCGCAGGGCGCTCTCAGGGGGATGCTCGTTCTGTGCCATGAGGATTGGAAACCGGGATTGGTCATTCGCGAGCCGACTCTGTTCCCGATACTCGTCTCACCCTGTCGCCTTCGGCGGCAAGCACCTGTCGCGAGCGCAGTCGAGGACCCTGGGGGAGCCGGTTGTGGCGAGCGAGGTTACCCGGCAATACCCCGAGGCAGAGCGCGTCCCTCGGCTGCGCTCGGGGCAGGCGCTAACTCTGGATCGGAGCCTGCTGCAATATCCGGCCCAAGGGCAGCGACTCAGCGATAGATTCGCGTACCCAGATGACAAGATCCACAGGTTCGTGCGATAACTATCCATTACCCGCTGACCACTGATGATCACCGACTGTCACGTCCACATCCAGCCGATGGAGCTGTTCAAGCCGGAAGCGCTGGCGCTGATGAAGAAATCGCGCAAGGACTTCGACCAGGTCGCAGAGTGCTGCCGCTCGCCCAAGGCGTTCCTCGGATATCTTGACCGCATTGGTGTGGACCGCGCGGTGCTCATCAATTACGTCGCGCCGGAAGTCATTGGTTTCACGCCGGCGGTGAACGAATTCATCGCCAACTACGTGAAGGAAGATTCGAAGCGGCTGATTCCGTGCGGCAGTGTGCATCCCCGGCACACGACCAACGTGCTGGCCGATATGGAGCAGATCGTGCGGCTCGGCATCCGGCTGATCAAGATCCATCCGCCGCATCAGCTGCTGTACCCCAACGACTACGTCAATGGCGTGAAGGAGCTGGAGATCATCTACCGCGCGGCTGAGGCCAACGGCATTCCGATCATGGTGCACACCGGGACGTCGATCTTTCCCGGCGCACGCAATAAGTTTGGCGACCCAATGTACGTGGACGACGTGGCCGTCGATTTTCCCCAGCTGAAAATCCTGCTGGCGCATGGCGGGCGCCCGCTGTGGATGGATACCGCGTTCTTTCTGGTGCGACGGCACCGCAACGTCTATCTCGATATCAGCGGCATTCCGCCCAAGGCGCTGCTGAAGTATTTTCCCCGGCTGGAAGAGATTGCGCACAAGACGCTGTTCGGCACCGATTGGCCCGGGCCTGGCGTGCCCGAGATCGAAAAGAACCTGGCGGAGTTTCGGGCGCTCGGGCTGAGCGAAGACATGCAGCAGCAGATCCTCAGCAGAACGGCGCTGGAGATTTGGCCGGCGTAGAAGAAGTTGTCAGTGGCCAGTTGCCGGTTGACTGCGATAGGCGCTGAGGATCAAGAGGTGGTCAGCGCTGCGTCCGGAGTTCCCGGCTCCTCGATTCCCGCGGCCTGCTTGATCGCCCTCCACAGCTCGTCGTAGCCCACGCGCGCCTTGGCGGAAAACGGAATGATCTGGTCCTGCGGGACCGCAAGCTGCTCGCCCAGTTTGCGTAACGACGGGCGCAACTGGTTGCTGGAGATTCGGTCGGTTTTGGTGGCGACGACGACGAAATTGCGTTGCGCGTGCCGCAACCAATCCAACAACTGCAGATCGAGCTGCTGTGGCGGGATGGTCACATCCACAATGGAAAGACACAGCGCCAGCGACTCGCGCTTTTCCAAATACGGAGTGATGAAATGCGTCCAACGCTCGGTGATCTCCCTGGGTACGCGGGCATAACCATAACCGGGCAGATCGGCAAAGATGAAGTCTGGATGCGGCTTTCCGGGACGTCGTACCTGGAAGAAGTTGATGGTCTGGGTGCGTCCGGGAGTGTTGCTGGTCTTGGCAATCTTGGAGCCGACGAGAGAGTTGATGAGGCTGGACTTGCCCACGTTGGAACGGCCGAGGAAGGCGATTTCGGGCGCGCCGGGGGGCGGAAACTGACTGGGGTCAACCGCAGCCGTCACGAAGCGGGTCAGCACCTTCATGCCTCAACTATGGCCGGAGCGACACAAAAGTGCAAGTGAAACCAAACGAAAAGGCCCGCGCGACGGCGGGCCTGGGGTACCTAAGACAGCTCCTACTGATGCGCCGTCGGAGAGGGAACCTGCTCGGGAGCTGGCGGCAGTGCGCCAATTCCAGGGGTCTCCTCGTCCGAAACTTCGGGCAGCGGACGCTCCAGCGCGTAAGCGAGCACGTCATCCATGGTGTTGACGAAGCGCAGTTTCATTACGCTGCGCAGGTTCTCGGGAACGTCGGCCAAGTCCTTCTCGTTGTCGGCGGGAAGCAGGACCTCGAGAATGCCGGCGCGATGCGCGGCCAGCAGCTTCTCCTTCAGTCCGCCGATAGGGAGCACCTTGCCGCGCAGCGTGATCTCGCCGGTCATGGCGATGTCGCGCCGCACCGGAATCCGGCTGAGCGCGCTGGCGATGGCCGTCGCCATGGTGATGCCTGCGGACGGACCGTCTTTGGGGATTGCGCCCTCGGGCACGTGCACGTGGATGTCGAGGTTGCGGTAGAAATCGCGTGGCAGACCCAGGCGATGCGCGCGCGAGCGGACATACGACATTGCCGCCTGCGCCGACTCCTGCATGACGTCGCCCAGTTTGCCGGTAAGCGTCAGTTTGCCCTTGCCGTCGACGGTGGCGACTTCGGTGGTCAGAATCGAGCCGCCGACCTCGGTCCAGGCAAGACCGGTGACCAGACCGATTTCACTGCGCTCGTGTCTTTCGCTGTCGCGGAACTTCATGACGCCGAGATATTCGGAGACGTTCTCCGCGGTCAGCGCCAACGCGTATTTGTCGCCTTCCTTGACCACCTTGCGCGCGACCTTGCGGCAGATGTTGCCGATCTCGCGTTCCAGGTTACGGACGCCGGCTTCGCGGGTGTAGTTGCGGATGACGGTGGTGAGCGCCTCGTCGGTGAAGACGATGTTCTGCTCGGTGAGGCCGGTCTGCAGGCGCTGCTTGCGGACCAGGTATTGCTTGGCAATCTCGACCTTCTCGGGCTCGGTGTAGCCGTGCAGCCGCAACACTTCCATGCGGTCCTGCAGCGCCGCTGGAATGGTGTGCAGCACGTTGGCGGTAGCGATGAAGAAAACCTGCGAGAGGTCGTACTCGACGTCGAGGTAATGATCGACGAACATGAAGTTCTGTTCGGGATCGAGCACTTCCAGCAGCGCTGCCGACGGATCGCCGCGGAAGTCCATGGACATCTTGTCCACTTCATCCAGCATGAATACCGGGTTCTTGGTGCCCGCCTTCTTCATCATCTGGATGATCTGCCCAGGCAGCGCGCCGATGTAGGTGCGGCGATGGCCGCGGATTTCAGCCTCGTCGCGAACTCCGCCCAGTGACATGCGAACAAACTTGCGTCCAGTAGCTTTGGCGATGCTCATGCCGAGGGAGGTCTTGCCCACGCCCGGAGGTCCGACAAAGCACAGGATGGATCCTTTGGGGTTCTTCACCAGTTGCCGGACAGCGAGGAACTCGAGGATGCGCTCCTTGATCTTCTCCAGCCCATAGTGATCTTCGTTGAGCGTTTTCTCGGCGACCTCGATGTTGCGGATTTCTTTGGACCGCTTCTTCCACGGAACGGCCAGCAGCCAGTCGAGGTAATTGCGGGAGACGGTGGACTCGGCCGACATCGGCGGCATGGCTTCCAGCTTCTTCAGTTCCTGGAGGGCCTTCTCATGGGTTTCATGCGGCATGCCGGCAGCATCGATCTTCTTCTTCAGATCGTCGAATTCGCTCTTCTCGCCGCGGCCCAGTTCCTTCTGGATGGCTTTGATCTTTTCGTTGAGGTAGTACTCTTTTTGCGCCCGTTCCATCTGGCGCTTGACGCGCGACTGGATGGTGCGGTCCATGTTGAGCTTTTCGATCTCGACGTCGAGCACGTCGCCGATGCGGTTCAGGCGCTCGGCGGGATCGAAGATCTCCAGCAGTTCCTGCTTCTCTTCGATGGAGAGCTGGAGGTTGGCGGCGATGGTATCGGTCAGCTTGGCGGGATCGTCGTTGCGGACGGCGGCGATCATGGTCTCGTAATTCAGCGACTGACACAGCTTTACGTACTGCTCGAACAGGCCGGTCACGCGCTGCATGGCAGCGTCCACCTGCGGCGTCGGCTCCGTCGAGTACTTTGCCGTGCGCACCGTGGCTTCGAAGTAGCCATCGGTGTCCACTACCTGCAGGATCTTTCCGCGCTCCAGACCCTCGACCAGGACCTTGATATTGCCGTCGGGAAGCTTCAGGCTCTGCACGATGTTGACGATGGTGCCGACCTGGTAAATCTCGTGGGGCTTAGGTTCGTCGATGCTGGCGTCGTGCTGGGTGGCAAGGAAAATCTTCTTGTCGCCCGCCAGGGCCTCTTCCAGCGCGCGCACGCTGGACTCCCGTCCAACCACGAACGGCGTCATCATGTAGGGAAAGATGACGACGTCCCGAATGGGCATCATGGGGAGTTTCTTGGTTTCGAACTTCTCGCGCTGGGTCACCGATACCGCCTTGTCATTCAGAGCGCCTCACGCCGCTCCGAGGGAAGAAGGGTTGAAGTGTCTCGCGCCAAACGGCGCTGTGGCTGCTTGTTGGAGCAACCGAGTTATATCAAGGATACCATGCGAAACAAGGGCCGAACGAAGGAAGTCCTGCTTACTGGACTGCTCGTTTTGCTGTGGCCTCAATGTAGGTCTGGAATTGTCCCGGCTTGTCGGCAGGCGCGACCTCGAACTTGATATTTACGAGGTCTGGCGTCTTGCCGATATAGCTCAGACGATAGCGAGGGGCGCCGTTCGCAGCCTCGCTGAGAAAGATGGCCGTGCGCGAGGACGGATTGATTTCCACCGCGTAGTGGATGACATGTCCCTCGTTGTCGAAGTAAATCGCGCGAACCGGCCCTTTAGCTGCTTCTTGATAGATCACCATCAGGTCATCATGACGGTAAGCCGGGCGTTCTTTGGTTGCAGGGTATTCTGCATAATTCGTTCGCTCCACGACGCGGCCCTGCAAGCCCGTTTTGAAGGTGAACCCACCGGCGCCTTGACCTGGGTCGCCGCTTCCACTGCCGGTCCACTCTCCCATCAGGAATCCCCAGTCTTGCCAATCGGGAGCAGAAGTCTGTGCTCCGGCGTAGCTCACTGCCAGCACGCATAGGAGAAAGCCGAAAGTAATTCCGAGTTTCCGCATCACAACTCCTGGATAGTTCAACCACGTTTTGAATGCAAAAGGCGCGACCGTAGCCGCGCCTTTCACTTAGGTAACGTGTCGAGTTATCCTGCCTTCTCCAGTGGCGGCAGGTTGACGTTGCGCTTCTCCACCATGTCGCGGGTAACCTCGAAGTCCTTTATGCGCCTCTGGCTGGGGAGGTTGTACATCAGGTCGAGCATCAGCTCTTCCAGGATCATTCGCAGACCGCGGGCGCCGACTTTGCGTGACATCGCTTCCTTGGAGATGGCGCGCAGCGCGTCATCGGTGAAGTGCAGCTTCACGTTCTCGAATTCAAACAACCGCTGGTACTGCTTGACGATGGCATTCTTGGGCTTGGTGAGGATCTCGATCAGCGCGTCCTCGTCGAGATCGCTCAACACGCCGACCACCGGCAGACGCCCGACGAATTCCGGGATCAGTCCAAACTTGATGAGGTCCTGCGGCTGGACCTGGGCCAGCAGTTCGGTGTCGCGTTTGTTGCTTTCGGTGAATGCCGCCTCTTTGCTTTCGTCGGTGCGGAAGCCCATGGAGCGCTTTCCGAGACGCCGCGCAATCGTCCGTTCCAGTCCGACAAACGCACCGCCGCAGATGAACAATATGTTGGTGGTGTCGACCGGCGTGAATTCCTGGTGAGGATGCTTGCGTCCACCCTGCGGCGGAACATTGGCAACCGTGCCTTCGAGAATCTTCAGCAGCGCCTGTTGCACGCCTTCGCCGGAGACGTCGCGGGTGATGGACGGATTCTCGTCCTTGCGGCCGATCTTGTCGACTTCGTCGATATAGATGATGCCGGTCTGCGCGCGGGCCACATCGCCATCGGCGGCCTGCAGCAGCTTGAGGATGATGTTCTCCACATCCTCGCCTACGTAGCCGGCTTCGGTGAGCGTGGTGGCGTCCACGATGGCGAAGGGAACGTCGAGCATTTTTGCCAGGGTCTGTGCCAGCAGCGTTTTGCCGGTGCCGGTGGGACCGATGAGCATGATGTTGGACTTGGCCAACTCGACTTCACCGCCGCGCTGCCGGTTCATGTAGACCCGTTTGTAGTGGTTGTAAACCGCGACCGCCAGTTTCTTCTTGGTCTGCTGCTGACCGATCACGTATTCGTCGAGGAAGGTTTTCACCTCAAATGGCTTGGGAAGCTGGTTCGGGGTCGCCGCCGGTTGAGCTTCCGAGCGGTCGTCTTCCAGGATGGAATTGCAGACGGCCACGCACTCGTCGCAGATGTAGGCGCGCGGATAGTCGGTCGGAGACGAGATCAATTTTGCGACGGCGTCTTGCGACTTGTGGCAGAACGAGCAGCGCAATACTTCATCGGAACCGGTCCTGGTTCTCACGGAAAAACTCCTTTACCTCGCACGTCACAGGCGGAAACTCTGCATCCCCACACTGCATTCCCCGTTCGCTCGAATCCGGGCAGGAGCCGTGCTACTCCCGTAAGAAAGCGGCCACTATCGGCCATTGGCAGCTCTCGTGCGGACCCATCGTGCTTTGCACTGGTGAAGCTATTGAACCACAAGTTTGCCCCGCGGCACGCGACCATGGTGCAACATCGGGTACAACTTTCGAAGCAGGCAAATAAAAATTTTCCCTGCCTTGTGACTTTCAGCCCAGTGCGCTACTTATGTTTGAAAATGATGTCGTCAATTATGCCGTATTCTTTGCTCTGCTGCGCATTCATAATGAAATCGCGCTCGACATCGCGCTCCACCTTCTCCAGGCGCTGGCCAGTGTGTTTCGAGAGCAACTGGCTGGTAATCTCGCGCATGCGCAGGATTTCGCGGGCATGGATGTCGATATCGGTCGCCTGGCCCGAAAGTCCCGACATCAGCGGCTGGTGAATGAGAATGCGCGATGTCGGTAAAGCGAAGCGCTTTTTGGATGCTCCTGCCGCCAGCAGCAACGCCGCCATGCTGGCCGCCTGGCCGATGCAAATGGTCGTGACATCGGGACGGATGAACTGCATGGTGTCATAGATCGCCATGCCTGCCGTGATCGAGCCACCCGGCGAATTGATGTAGAGCGAGATGTCCTTCTCCGGGTCTTCTGCCTCCAGAAACAGCATCTGGGCGATGATCAGGTTGGCAACGTTGTCGTCGATGGGGGTGCCAAGAAAAACGATGTTGTCGCGCAAGAGACGGGAATAGATGTCGTAGGCCCGCTCGCCCCGGCTCGTCTGTTCAATCACCATGGGTACCAGCATTGTTCGTGGCTCCCTTCCAACTGCCTGCCCACACTTCTTCCCGAGGGTCGAGATGGGGAAAGTGAAACGCAGTCCGCCCTATGCGGACCTGCGGTAAAGAAAATCCAGGGTCTTCTCGTTGCGGATGCGATGCCGAATTCTATCCAGCCCTCCATCCTGCGTCAAACGAGCTCGCACCTGCTCCAGCGGCTGCTTGGACTGCACTGCCAGCGCATCCAATTCGCGATCGAGCTCGTCATCGCTGACCTCGACCTTCTCCTCGCCGGCAATCTGCTCCAGAATCAGAGACGCCTTGACCTCGCGCAAGGCGGCGTCATGCTGGCCGGCACGCAGGCGAGGGAAGTCCATGCGCTTCATGTCCTCGGTGCGCATACCCTGCGCGGCGAGCGCTCGCAAACCCCGCTCCAGCCGAAGATCGATTTGCTGGTCCAGCATCGCGTCCGGAACCGGAAAGTCGTTGCGCTTGACCAGTTCTTCGACAATCTGGTCTTTGCCGCGATGTTCGGCCTCGTGCGTCTTTTCGGCCGTCATATTTTCGCGGAGGCGGTTGCGGAGCTCCTCCAGCGAATTCAGCTCGCTGCCCAGCTCCTTGGCGAAATCGTCGTTCAACTCCGGCACGCTGCGGGTCTTGATGCCTTTTACGTTCACTTCGTAGTCCATCGTCTTGCCCGCGAGCCGCTTGTCGGAGAAGTCGTCAGCGTACTTCACCTCGAAGGTGCGCCGCTCGTCCGCTTTCGCGCCGCGCAGGTTCTCGGTGAACTCTGGAATGGTGTTCTCTCCGCCAATTTCCACCATGACCTCGTCCACTTCAACCGGCTTGGAGTCGGCATCCTGCTCGCTCTCCTTGGGAGTGCCTTTGAAGCCGACCACCGCGAAGTCTCCGTCGGCCAGCGGCCGCGGCTCCTCCACGGCAGTGTAGGTGGCGTGCTGGTCGCGCAGGTTAGTCAGAGCGCGCTCCACGTCTTCGTCGGTGATCGTGGTGTCGAGTTTGTCGATACGAATATCGTCGTAGGGAGCCACCTTGAAATCGGGCAGGATTTCGAAGGCGGCCTTGAACGTCAGTGGCTCGCCCTCATGGAAGTGCAGGTCGGTGACCCGGGGCTGCGAGACGGGCAGCAGGCTCAGCTTCTTGGTCTCCTCGCGGAAGTAGCGCGGAACCAGCGCCTCGACGACCTCGCTCTTGATGTCGTCGGCGAAGCGCTGCCGGACGATGGAGGCAGGCACCTTGCCTTTGCGAAATCCAGGAACCCGCGCCAGCTTCTGATACTTTTGCACGATACTCTCGGATTCGGCGGTGACAACGTCGGGCGGAATCTCAACGGTGATCTCCCGCTTGCACGGGTTCGATTGTTCGGGAGAGTTGATATCCGGGGTAGTCGTTTCAATGGTCAAAGGAATGCCTTCAGAAAATGATGTGGCCGAAGTCGGCCCGGGGATGCAGCCGGCGATGAGTCCGCTGGATGCGGTCCGAGCGCTCTATGCCGCAAGTGACTTGGTTCGCTGCAATCCCAAGGACGCCCCAGGCAATTGCTGCGAGCATAGGCGCAATCTTTAGTGTAAGAGAGCCATGCAGGGTGGTCAAACCACGGGACCCTGTTTTCGCGAGCAACTTGAATTCCGCTGCAAATATTAGTGCGCGCAAGCCGTGGAAACCGGCTCGCGCAAAGAACCACTCGACTTCTCGCTGGGCGCCGGGGGCGGCGCCTGGTCCGGCGCGTCGAGTAATGCGAGAGCACGAAGCTGGTTTAACTCGGTCTCGGTTTTACGCCAACGTGCAGCCACGCACTTGTCGATGCGAGTGCCGGGCTCCGGCGGTCCAGATCCCTGATAGAAGTCCAAGATATTCTGGCGCATGGCCTGGTCCATATGATTGAAGTGGTCCGCGGCCAGTTCATCAAGCCACTCGCGATAGGTGTAGTCGGCCAGCGGATACTCGCCGCGCGCTGTCGGCTTGCCGGTATCGAGATCGATGTTCGGCGCTTGAAGATCGTTCGCCTTCACCTCGCGCAGCGCCTGGCCGAAGCGGTCGATGGTCTGGTCCACGCTCTTGAAATACAGGCTCTCGGTTTGCGGCGTTGGCTCTTTGAAATTGATCGTCTGCAAAGGTCCAACCTTGGGGACGATCTTGAACAACCCCGCCATGAAATATGCTCCGGGCCCAGGCTTTTGGTACCCGGAACCCCATGACTTCTGGTAGTCGGCTGTCGTCAGGTGATAGAGGAAATGCTGGCGATTGAAGTTCGGAGTCTCGCGTTGTAACTGATCGCCCTTCACCAGAAGTGCGACCTTGGTCATCTCCGGCAGGACCTGGCTCACGCTGCGACGATAGGTATTGATGGCGAGATCTTCGCGCGGCATCACGTCGCTGAGCTTGAGTCCGTAGGTATCGTAGAAGGCGCGCTCCAGGAGCGGCGCTGACACCTCGAATCCAATGAAGTTGTGATACTGCTCGGGAGCGTACCGGCCCTTAGCAACCTGAAGCACGTCGAAGCCAAACTCTATTTTCAAGTGTGCTTTGTGGTCCACGTCGTAAGGGACTGCTGGCCCGTACAGCCTGGCCAGCTCTGGGTATTGCATCCCAACCGACAGGTTGATATAAGGATGTCCGTTGATATCGGATATGTAGTGCGATAGTGCTCCCAGTGCAAAAGCATATTCGTTCAGGTCCTGTGAGTCGGCGATCATCGCCTTGACGAAGTCGCCGGTGCGTACATAATGCGTCAGATCGCTGAACACGGAACTGCCAAACGGGTAGTAGCCGATGTCCTGCACCACGCTGCCACCATAGGCGTAAGCATGCGCCTTGATGAGGTCGTCAGGCGTCGATTGCGGGAACCGCGCCAGGAGCAGCGGTTTGATCTGCTGGTCCCATTGCAAGTCGATGATCTCTTCGTGAGTGAGCACGGAGTAGCCCGCACACACCGGCGCGAGCGCCAGCAGCAAGATCATCAGCAACGCGAATGACGGCGCTGCATGTGGATGGGCAATGACAGGTCTCATGGACTGGCGTGCAAGTCTCAAACCCGACCGAGCAACAGCAGAATGACCAGGATCAGCACGACCAAGCCGAGCCCACCACTGGGATAATAGCCCCATCCGCGGCTGTAAGGCCACGCAGGAAACGATCCTACTGACAGCAACAACAGGATGATTAGCAGAATTAGCAGCATGGCGCTTGCGCCTCCTTCGATTTCACGAGAACCTGACGAAATGCGAGTCAGGTCGATAATAGGAAGCGGTTTGCTACTCTAAAGTTGCCTTCAGGAAATACTGGGAAACCGCTGGCTTCGGGCAACCAATTTTCAAGAGCCAGCAGACGGCTAGCGACCGACCCGTGGCACAGACGTACGAGGACGAGCAATTTGAGGAAGATGCCTTCCGCTCTCGATATCCTGAACCGGGAAGTGGTCAGTTGCACCAAGTGTCCGCGGCTGGTGGCTTACCGCCGGCAGGTCGGCCTGGAGAAGCGCCGCGCCTATCTCGAGTGGGACTATTGGGCGCGGCCGGTCCCTGGATTTGGCGATCCTCACGCGCGAGTGCTCATCCTGGGACTGGCGCCCGGCGCCCATGGTTCCAACCGCACCGGCAGGCCGTTCACCGGCGATGCCTCGGGCAAGTTCATGTATCCCATCCTGTACAAGGTGGGCTTCGCATCGCAGCCCAACGCCGATCGTCGCGACGATGGATTGAAGCTCATCGACTGCTACATCACCGCGGCTGTCCGCTGCGCCCCGCCCGACAACAAGCCGCTGCCTTCGGAGCTGGCAAACTGCGCTCCCTTTCTCGATCGCGAACTTTCAATATTGAAGGATGTGAAGGTCGTGGTGGCGCTGGGTAAGATCGGCTTCGACGCTTATCTCAACTGCCTGAAACGGCAGCGTGTCTTGCAGAGCAAGGCTGAGTACCGATTTGCGCATGAAGCCCACTACGTCATGCCGAACGGCGTCGTTCTGCTGGCGTCCTATCATCCCTCGAACCAGAACACGGCAACCGGGAAGCTGACCGCTGCGATGTTCGAATCGGTATTCCGCACCGCGAAAAAGATTGCGGCCAGCCGCTCCTGAATCCCTGGGTTCGCGGCAAGCATCTCGACCAATGAACACTATTCTCATCAGCGAGGTCTTATGAAAGTTGCATTTATTGGTTTAGGCAACATGGGCGGCCACATGGCGCGGCGCGTAGTTCGTGCCGGGCACGACGTCAAGGTATGGAATCGCACGCGGTCTAAGGCGGAGGCGCTGCAGGCGGAGGGAGGCAAGGTCGCCGAATCCCCCGGGGAGGCGGCGAGAGAGGCAGAAGCCGTCATCACCATGCTGTCGGATGATCATGCCGTGGAATCCGCCGTCCTGCAATCCGGCGGCGTGCTGGAGAGTTTGCCCAAGGGCGCTTCGCATATCTCGATGAGCACCATCAGCGTGGAGATGTCGAAGAATCTCGCCGCGGAGCACGGCAAGCGCGGGCACCGCTACATCGCTGCGCCGGTCTTTGGGCGCCCGGATGCGGCAGAAGCCGGCAAGCTGTTCGTGGTGGTTGCAGGCGAGCCGTCAGCCGTGGAACATGCCAAGCCGCTGCTGGAAGCCCTCAGCCAACGCGTTTTCGTTATCGGAGACAAGCCCGAGATGGCGACTGTGGTGAAGTTGAGCGGCAATTTTCTGCTTGCTTCGGTGATCGAATCGCTGGGCGAGGCCATTGCCCTCACCAGGAAATACGGCATCGACCCCCACGCGTACGTGGAATTCCTCACCAATTCACTGTTTACGGCTCCCGCCTACAAGACTTATGGAAACCTTATCGCCGACGAGAAGTATCAGCCCGCGGGATTCAAGGTGCGCCTGGGCCTGAAAGACGTGCGCCTGGCCCTGGCGGCGGGCGAAGCCGTGGATGCTCCGCTGCCATTTGCCAGCGTCGTGAGGGACCACCTTCTGACTGCAATAGCCAAGGGCATGGAGGACTGGGACTGGAGCTCGACGGCGAAGCTGGCAGCGGAAAATGCCGGGCTGAAATAAGGGCTCCGGGGCCGCGATTGCTTCAATGTAGTAGTATAGGCACAGAGGCAATCGTGGTTCATCTTCCATCTCCTCGATCGCAGCAGCGCCTGGCGCTGCTCACCTACGTCAAGCTGATGCGGGCTGCTAACGCGGCCCGTAACTTTGCCTCGCGAAGTCTGACAGGCTCCCGTTTGACCCTCACCCAGTTCGCCGTACTGGAGGCGCTATATCACCTGGGGCCGATGTCGCTTACGGACATCGCCCAGAAGGTGCTGACCACCGGCGGCAATCTCACCATGGTCGTCGGCAACTTGGAAAAGCACGGTTTGGCGAAGCGGCAGCGCTCTCCGGAAGACCGGCGTGTGCTGATCGTGGTCCTGACGGGAAAGGGCAAAACCCTGATGCGGGAACTGTTTCCCCGTCATGCCGCCGCCATCACCCAGTTCCTCGGCGTTCTCGGCCCAGAAGAGCAGCTGCAACTGGGCGAGCTGTGCCGCAAGCTGGGAAAGCAGGAGCAGCCCTGACCGGTGGCAAGTCGTTGCTGCTGCATGCGTCTCAGGCACGGGACAGCTCCTGAATCTTTATTCAACATTAAAGCATCTTATGGGGTGACTTCAGGAGGGCGGAAATGATCGCCATCAGGCCATCAGAAGAACGCGGGCACGCCAACCACGGCTGGTTGGACACTTACTACACTTTCTCGTTTTCGGACTATTTCGATCGAAACCATATGGGTTTCCGCGATTTGCGGGTCATCAATGAGGACCGGGTCAGTGCCGGTAAAGGCTTTGGGATGCATCCTCACCGCGACATGGAGATCCTCACCTACATCATCGACGGCGAATTGAGCCATCGCGACAGTATGGGGCGCGGCGCTACCATCCGGCAGAACGACGTGCAGCGGATGTCGGCCGGCACGGGCGTGATGCACAGCGAGGTGAACCAGTCGAAGGCGCCGGTACACTTGCTGCAAATCTGGATACTGCCGGAGGCCGAGGGGCTGAAGCCCAGCTACGAAGACCGCACATTCACGGCGGAGGAGAAGCGCAACCAGCTGCGGCTGATCGCCTCGCACGATGGACGCGACGGCTCGACCACCATCAACCAGAATGCGAGCGTCTACGCCTCGTTGCTCGACAGCGGCAAGAAGCTGGACCTCGAACTGAGTCCCGAACGTCATGCCTGGGTACAGGTGGTCCGCGGAGAGCTTGACGTCAACGGCACAAAGTTGACCCAGGGCGACGGCGCTGCCATCAGTCGCGAATCCAAGCTGCAATTGGAGAGCATCGGCGGCAACGGCGAAGCCGAATTTCTGGTCTTTGATCTGGCGTAACCTGGGATCTCGCGTAACCCGGCGCGGCGGTTGTCCCCAACCGGCTACAGCACCGCGGTCTC
>Ga0265313_10002655_pt1 | contig 15196 bp, 7 predicted proteins | sample 4123metaG_FD_203122 | JGI IMG/M metagenome (GOLD analysis project Ga0265313, IMG submission 203122) | Rhizosphere microbial communities from Carex aquatilis grown in University of Washington, Seatle, WA, United States - 4-1-23 metaG | ecosystem: Host-associated > Plants > Roots > Rhizosphere >...
GCCTCTCCGCTAACTTGTTTTAAAGTCAAGCAGACTGCCGGTGGCGGGCAGCCGGTTGTGGGGCCGCTCGTTAAAACCGAATTCCGAAGTTGCCGGTGGTGGCGGGTTGGCTGAGGCCGCCCCGGAGTGTGCCCGTCCTCGGGCGCAGCCACAGGCTTCTTTTGAGCCACAGAATAGTTTCCAACAGCTCACTCATCCCACGTCGCTGGTGCCGGGACGGCCGCACTCCGATAACGCAGAAATTTAACTTCGGTTTTCGGGTTAAAATAATCATGGTTTTATCCATTCCCCGGTAAGCTATGATGCCCGCGCAAGAAATCCGGCTTGAAAATCAGGCCACAACCCGGTTGTCTCTTTAATATCAGCAGCCTTTGTCTCGTTGGACTTTGGCTTGGCTAAAACAAGTTTCATGAAACTCAATAAAATCCTTCAATGCCGGCAAGCCGGCGTTTTACCAACCGGTCGACAACCTCAAAATGATTGGCATCCCGACTTGGATCGGGGATCGGGATTCAACCCACCGAGCGAAAAGAGCCGTTCATTGATGCGCAGCTGGGTCATGGTAACATTGTTCGTCACGTTCGGATTATGGGAAATGGCATATTCGGCTGAAACGCCAGGAACTTATCAAAATCCCGTCGTTGCCGGTTTTCATCCCGACCCAAGCATATGCCGCGTGGACACCAATTATTATCTGGTCAACAGTTCGTTTGAATTTTTTCCGGGTGTCCCCATTTATCAAAGCCAGGATCTGGTGCATTGGAGGCAAATCGGTTACTGCCTGACGCGTAAAAGCCAGTTGAATCTCGACCACGCAAGGGATTCAGGCGGCATTTACGGTCCGACGTTGCGCTATCACGACGGCACGTTTTACATGATAACGACCCTGGTGGACACCGGCGGCAATTTTTTCGTAACGGCCAAAAATCCCGCCGGCCCATGGTCCGATCCGGTCTGGGTGGATCACAGCGGCATTGATCCCTCGCTCCTGTTTGACGACGACGGAACGGTTTATTACACCCGGCACGAAGGCATGGGTGATGGATACATTGGCCAAAGCAAAATGGATCTGCAGACCGGCAAACCCGAAGGTGCCTTGCGGGAAATCTGGAAAGGAACCGGCGGGGTCTGGCCGGAAGGACCGCACCTGTATAAAATTCACGGCAAATATTATCTGATGATTGCCGAAGGCGGCACCAGTTACGGCCACATGGAAAACATCGCCCGCAGCGATTCGCCGTGGGGGCCGTTTGTCAGTGACCCGCACAATCCCATTCTGACACACCGCGACCAACCGGATGCTCCCATTCAAGCGACCGGCCATGCGGACCTGGTGGAAACGCCTGACGGCTGGTGGATGGTCTGTCTGGGCATCCGTCCGCAAGGCGGCCAGTTTCACCATTTGGGCCGCGAAACCTATTTGACTTCGGCTGCCTGGAATTCCAATGGCTGGCCGGAGGTCCACGACGTGCAGTCAACCATGCCCGCGCCACACCTGCCGCCATCTCCCGGACAACTGGAGCCCGCCCGGGACGATTTCAACAGCACCAATCTGGAGTGGCAATGGAACTTTTTGCGAAATCCATATCCGCAGAATTATTCCCTCACGGAACGTCCCGGATATTTGCGGCTGTGGGGCTCGGCGGTCACGATGAATGATCAGGATTCTCCGGCCTTTGTCGGCCGCCGCCAGGCCGACCTGGCCTGCGACATTTATACCTCACTGTCGTTTGACCCCCGGCATGAGAATGAAGAGGCGGGACTGGTAATCCGTGGCAACTCAAAGAATCATTATGATCTCGGAATCACGTGGCACGATGGCAGGCGGCAGGCTTTCCTCAGGAAAATCCTGGATGGCAAAACCAGCGGGCCGGTTCGCTATGAAACCATCGGTCCCGGCGATGTGGTTTTATCAGTAAAGGCATCACCGTTGGCCTACGAGTTCGTCATCCAATCGCCACACGACATCGCGAAAAATCTGGGCACGGCTTTAACCCGCGATTTGTCATCGGAGAAAGTGGGTGGATTTACCGGAGTATACATTGGAATTTATGCCACCGGCAACGGACAGACCAACAGCGTCCCGGCTGACTTCAACTGGTTTGCATACCACGCCACCACGGACAAATAAAAGGCAGGGGCGTGAATTCCCAATTTATCCGATCGGTCTGTAGGATCTTCCTGCTGTCCAGCTCTTGCCTCTTTGCCTTTGTCCATCAAGGTCTTGCCGTGGGCGGCCTACCCTACGTGGACAGCAACCCCAGTCCCGGCGATTTCTGCGTGGCCCAGGGAAACGTGGCGGCGCCCGTTTATGTGGACACCAACGACTACGCCGGGGTGATCATCGCCGCCGGTAATTTATGCGCGGACATTGACCGGGTCACTGGCCATGCGCCGGCGATGGTTCACCTGGGAGAGAACCTGGGAACGAATATAATCCTCATCGGCACCATCGGCCGAAGCCGGATCATCGATCAGTTGATCCAAGCCGGAAAGATCGATGTGTCAGGCATCCGCGGCAAATGGGAATCGTATTTCACCCAGGTCGTGCCGGACGCCCTGCCCGGTGTCAGCCACAGCCTGGTCATCGTGGGTAGTGACCGGCGCGGAACCATTTACGGGATTTATGATTTGTCGGCGGCGATGGGCGTGTCACCGTGGTACTGGTGGGCGGACGTGCCGGTGCCGCACCGGGACGCAGTCTATTTCCGGGCCGGGAAATTCGAGCAAGGACCGCCCGCCGTCAAATATCACGGCATTTTTCTGAACGACGAAGCGCCGGACCTTACGGGCTGGGTGAAGGACAAATTCGGCGATTACAACCACGCCTTTTACACGAACGTCTTTGAATTGCTGCTGCGCTTGAAGGCCAACACCCTCTGGCCGGCGATGTGGAACAACTGTTTTAACGAAGATGATCCGTTGAACCCGAAACTCGCCGACGCCTACGGCGTCGTGATGGGCACTTCCCACGTCGAGCCGATGATGCGGGCGGACCAGGAATGGAACCGGCTGGGTCACCCGGCCAGCGATTGGAATTACCAGACTCATTCAAACCTGCTCGACACGTTCTGGCAGGACGGCCTGGAACGGAGCAAAAATTACGAGAACCTCATCACCCTCGCGATGCGGGGCAAAATTGACGCGCCCATGTCCAAAACGGCCAACCTTTCCACCTTGGAAGAAATCGTGGCCGCCCAGCGAAAAATCATCGCGGCCGTTTATGAAACCAACGCCGCCGCCGTGCCCCAGGATTGGGCGCTCTACAAGGAAGTGCAGGAGTACTACGAGAAAGGGATGCGCGTTCCGGACGACGTCACGTTGCTGTGGTGCGATGACAACTGGGGTGACCTGCGCCGCTTGCCGACGCTGGAAGACCGGACACGCAACGGCGGCGCCGGGGTCTATTATCACTTCGATTACGTCGGCGGCCCGCGCAATTACAAATGGGTCAACACGAATCCAACCGCCAAAATCTGGGAGCAGATGAATCTGGCGTACCAGAATGGCGCGAACCGGATCTGGATTGTGAACGTGGGACATCTCAAAGGTTACGAACTGCCCATCGAGTTTTTCCTGAGCCTGGCCTGGAATCCGGAATCATGGCCGAAGGAAAAAATTGACGAATTCACGCGGCAATGGGCCGGGCGCCAATTTGGACCCGATAATGCGGAAGCCATCGCCGATATTCTAACCAAATATTCGAAGTATAACGGCCGGCGCAAACCGGAGCTGTTGGCGCCGGACACGTTCAGCCTCGTGAATTATCAGGAGGCGGACAAGGTGCTCGCCGATTGGAAATCCCTGACCCGCGAGGCGGAGGCCCTGTATCAAAAACTGCCGGAGAACGAACGCGACGCCTTCTTCGAACTGGTGCTTTACCCGACCAAGGCCTCGGAACAGGTCAACGACCTGTACATCACGACGGCGGAAAATCGTTTGTACGCCAGCCAGGGCCGCGCGAGCGCAAATAATTATGCGGCACAGGCGCAGGCCCGGTTCAAGGCCGATGCAGATTTGTCGGCCTGGTACAATCACACCCTGGCAGACGGTCGCTGGAACCACATGATGGACCAGACGCACATCGGTTACACCTCGTGGCAGCAGCCGCCTACGAACGTCATGCCCGAGGTTGAAGAAATTGAAGTTCCCACCAATGCGGCCATGGGGATTGCCATCGAGGGCTCGACCCAGGTGTGGCCGGGCACGGCGGACGAACCGATTTTGCCGCAGTTTGACAAATTCAACCAGCCGCGCCGATACTTGGATATTTTTAACAAGGGACAAATACCGTTTGAATTTTCGGCTGTGACCAGCGCTCCCTGGATGACGCTTAGCTCAACGCACGGCACCATTGTTCAGGAGCAGCGGCTTTGGGTAAGCGTAGATTGGACCACGGCACCGAAGGGTTCCAGCGAGGGCCATGTTAAAATCACCGGCACCGGCAAATCGGTCAGTGTGACCCTGAACATTTTCAATCCACGAAAACCGGCAACGGATTCACTGGCGGGTTTTGTGGAAGCCGATGGTTACGTTTCCATCGAGGCGGCGCATTACACGAAAAGGACCGGCGCCGGACCGGTCCGTTGGGAGGAAATCCCCAATTTGGGACGAACGTTGTCGGCCATGACCATTTTTCCCGTCACCGCGGCGAGTGTGACGCCGCCGGGCTTGCCGCGCCAGAGTGAAACGACGGCGGGAAATTCCCCGTGTCTGGAATATCAAATGTATTTGTTCCACCCGGACAAGGTTGAGGTGGTGGCGATCCTGGACCCGACGTTGAATTTTGTTCAGGGCCGCGGCCTCCGTTACGCGCTGTCATTTGACGATCAACCGCTCCAAATCGTCACCGCCGTTCCCGCGGATTACACGGCCATGGACGGGAACCCGGATTGGGAAACCACTGTCAAGGACGGCGTCCGCAAGGTCACAACCCCTCTCACCTTGTCAAAGTCGGGTTATCATACGCTGAAATTTTGGATGGTGGATCCGGGCGTCGTACTGCAAAAACTCGTGGTCAACCTCGGTGGCGTGCAACCCAGCTATCTTGGCCCGCCGGAAAGTTATCATAACGCCTTTTCACCGGCATATTGAACATGAAACGAAAGCTTCTTATCACGGCGGCAGCGGCAACGGTCCTGGCTTTTGCGCTGACGGCCTGTCGCACCGTCAATTCGGGAGCCGGTATCAACGGCTCCGGTGCTTTTGCCACCGGCCACTACCGTAATCTGTTTGTTGAGGACGGCCATTCGCAACAGGCAGTGAACGCGAAAATCAATACCGCCTTCCAGCAGTTGTTTCACGGTAATCCAACCAACCAGGCGGTCTATTTTGAGGCCGGCAGCAACGCCAACGGACCGCTCGCCTACATCACCGACATCAAGCACAACGATGTCCGCACCGAGGGGATGTCCTACGGCATGATGATTGCCGTGCAAATGAACCGGCAGGCGGAATTCGACGCGCTGTGGAACTGGTCGAAAACATATTTGTATCATGACTCGCCGACGCATCCGTCCTACGGATTCTTCTCATGGCAGGCGAAAACCAACGGCGAGACGATGAGCGAGTTCGTGGCACCGGACGGCGAATCGTACTACGTCATGGCCCTTTATTTTGCCGCCTATCGCTGGGGCAACGGACGGGGAATTTACAATTACCAGGCCGAGGCCGACCGGTTGCTGACGAACCTGCGGCATCGCCGGCTCATCACGGGCCAGGTTTTCATGACCCAAAGAAACACCGGCACCAACCTCACCGTGACCGCCGGCCCGCTTTTTGACCCGAAGCACAGGATGGTTCTCTATTCACCCAGCTCCGAGCGCCCGCCTTTCACGGATCCCTCCTATCATCTGCCCGCGTTCTATGAATTGTGGGCGCGTTGGGGACCGGCGGCGGACAGCCATTTTTGGATGGAAGCGGCGTCGGCCAGCCGCGATTTCTTCCCGCGCGCCGCCAATCCGGCCACCGGTCTGACCCCCGATGACGCGAGTTTTGACGGAACCGTGGTCAGCAACCGCTGGACCCGGGGCGCGGTTTATTTTGGATTCGACGCGTTCCGCACGGCGGGAAATTGGTCGGTGGACTGGTCGTGGTGGGGCAAGGACGTTCGGGAAAGGGAATTGAGCGACAAATTGCAGGCATTTTTTGAATCGAAAGGGATGGAAACCTACGGTTGCCGGTTCACGCTCGATGGCAGGCAACTGGACGACCGGCACGCGCAAGGGCTCGTCGCGGTGAACGCCGACGCCAGCCTGGCGGCGACAAATCCGCGTTCAAAAAAGTTCGTCGAGGCCTTGTGGAACACACCCACTCCGGATGGCATTGAACGTTATTACGAAGGATTGCTTTATATGATGGCGCTGCTCCACTGCAGCGGCGAATTCCGCATTTGGGCGCCCCAGTAACCCGACGGTCTCGTCGTCCAAACAGACCTGGTTCGCTGTCGGGAACGAAATGACTGAATAATGGGGAGAGAAATTCTGCAATGGAGGATTTTTTACGCAAATCATAGCATTGTCCATTGCCGGGGGAAATGGCGGCTGAAATACTGTTGAATACATTTGACCTCCACCGAAACCATCGGCCAGCTTTTGCAAGAGAGTGACATGAAGAAAATACCCGCCGCTCATCCGCCGACGTATAAAGACCCCGCCCTGCCGGCTGCCAAACGGGTTAAAGACCTGCTGGCGCGCATGACCCTCGAGGAAAAGGCCGCACAAATGATGTGTGTCTGGCAGAAGAAATCCGAGACGCTGGTGGATGCCGAGGGGAATTTTGACCTGAAGAAGGCCAAGGCCGCCTTCAAACAGGGGCATGGCCTCGGACAGGTGGGGCGCCCCAGCGACGCGGGCAAGGGAAAAAATGCGCGCGAAATGGCGGAACTGACCAATGCCATCCAGAAATTTTTCATCGAAAACAGCCGGCTGGGAATTCCGGTGATGTTTCATGAGGAATGCCTCCACGGCCACGCCGGAACCGATTCCACCAGCTTTCCCCAGCCGATTGGCCTCGGGGCGACCTTCAATCCCGAGCTGGTGGAACTGCTCTACACCATGACCGCCGAGGAAACCCGGGCGCGCGGCGCGCATCAGGCGTTGACGCCGGTGGTCGACGTGGCCCGTGACCCGCGCTGGGGCCGGGTGGAGGAATGTTTCGGTGAGGACCCGTACCTGGTGGCGCAGCTGGGCGTTGCCGCCGTGCGCGGGTTTCAAGGCGACAATTCGTTCGGCGACAAGAAGCGCGTCATTGCCACGCTCAAACACTTTGCGGCGCACGGCCAGCCGGAATCCGGCATCAATTGCGCGCCGGTAAACGTCTCCGCCCGCCTGTTGCGCGAAACCTTCCTGTATCCCTTCAAGGAGGTCATCCAAAAGTCCGACGCGATCAGCGTCATGGCGTCCTACAACGAGATTGACGGCGTGCCGTCCCATGCCAGCGAATGGCTGTTGCGCGACGTGCTGCGCAAGGAATGGGGATTTAAAGGCTTTGTCGTCTCGGATTATTACGCCATTTGGGAGCTGGGGTACCGCCCGGATACGCACGGCCACTCCGTCGCCAGCGACAAAAAGGAGTCCTGCGCCCTGGCGGTGCGCGCCGGCGTGAACATCGAATTCCCGGAACCGGATTGTTATTTGCACCTGGTCGAGCTGGTCCGCAACGGCACCTTGAAGGAGTCCCAGCTCGACGAACTCGTGGCGCCCATGCTGTTTTGGAAATTTAAAATGGGCTTGTTCGAGGACCCGTATGTGAATCCCGATGACGCCGAGCGGATTGTCGGGTCCGAAAACAACCGCAAACTGGCGCTGCAGGCGGCGCGAGAGACCATCACGTTGCTCAAAAACGAGAACAACCTCGTGCCGCTGAACCCCAGCAAAATAAAGTCCATTGCGGTCATCGGCCCGAATGCCGATCGCGAACTGCTGGGTGGCTACAGCGGCCGGCCCAAGTTTTACACCTCGCTCCTCGAAGGCATCCGCGCCAAGGTCGGCGACCGCGTGCAGGTGCCGTATTCCGAGGGCTGCAAGATCACGGTGGGCGGCTCGTGGAACCAGGACCTGGTGACCCCCAGCCGGCCGGAGGAGGACCAGCGGCAGATTCACGAAGCGGTCAAGGTGGCCCAACAGACCGACGTGATTGTTCTGGCGATTGGCGGCAACGAGCAAACGTCACGCGAAGCCTGGTCAACCAAACACATGGGCGACCGCACCCGGCTCGATTTGATCGGGCGGCAGCAGGAACTGGTCACGGCCATGCTCTCGACCGGCAAGCCGGTCATTGTGTTTCTGTTCAACGGCAGCCCGTTGTCCAGCGCCTACCTGAACGACAACGTGCCCGCCATTTTCGAATGCTGGTACCTCGGCCAGGAGGCCGGTCATGCGGTCGCGGACGTTTTGTTCGGCGATTATAATCCCGGCGGAAAACTGCCCATTACCGTCCCCCGCTCGGTTGGCCATCTGCCTGCGTTTTACAACTACAAACCTTCGGCCCGGCGCGGTTATCTCTTCGACAGTGTCGCGCCGCTTTATCCCTTTGGCTTCGGCCTGAGCTACACCAGCTTTGCCTTCAAAAACGTCCGGCTGGAAAAGAAAGAAATCCGCATCGGCCAATCCACGCGCGTCCTCGTGGATGTGAAAAACACCGGCAAACGCGCCGGGACCGAAGTCGTGCAACTGTATGTTCGTGATTGTGTCAGTTCCGTCACGCGCCCCGTGAAGGAATTGAAAGGGTTTCAGAAAATGTTGTTGCGTCCCGACGAAAGCCGGACCGTTGGGCTTGACCTCACACCGGAATCGCTCGCGTTTTACGACGTCCACATGAAATACGGCGTCGAACCCGGCGAATTTGAAATCATGGTCGGCAACTCGTCGCGTGATTCCGATTTGCAGAAGGTGATTTTGACGGTGACGAAATAATTTTCCATCCCGGCACCACCATGGGCGAGCATTATCATCAGAAACTGTCCTTCGTCGAAAAGGCGGGCTACAGCGCCGCCGATTCGGCCGCGAACTTCGTCTTCATGACGATGATTCTGTTCCAGACAAATTTCTACACCGACGTGTTCGGCATCACGGCGGGCGCCGCGGCGACCATCCTGATTGTGGCGCGTTTATGGGACGCCTTCGCCGATCCGATTGTCGGGGTGCTGGCCGACCGCACCAAAAGCCGCTGGGGCAAGTTCCGTCCGTGGATTTTGTTCACCGCCGTCCCCTGGTGTGTGGTCATGGTCCTGGCCTACACCACGCCCAAAGGTTGGAACATGGGCGCCATGATCGCCTACGCCGCGATCACCAACATCATGCTCATGTCCATTTACTCCATGAACAACATGCCCTACGCCGCGCTGGGCGGCGTGATGACCGGCGATGTCAATGAGCGGGCGAAACTCAATTCGTTTCGATTCGTCTCCGTAAACGCCGCCCAGTTTATCGTGGGCGGTTTCACGCTGCCACTCGTGGCCAAGTTCGCCGTGGGCCACGACCGGCAATACGGCTGGCAAATGACCATGACCGTCTGGGCCGTCCTGTGCTTCGTGCTCTTCCTCATCACATTCGCCACCACCAAGGAACGCATCCAACCGCCGCCGCAGCAAAAGTCGGATGTCCGGCAGGATTTCGCGAATCTGGTCCGAAACAGCCCCTGGGTGGTGATGTTTTTCATGACGCTGTTCCATTTTTGCCTCCTGTCGTTCCGGGGCGGCGCGCTCTACAACTATTATCATCATTACGCCGATAAGGGCGCCATGTTCGGCTGGCTGCAAAAAATCGGGCTCACCGCGCCCGTGCTCGCCGCCGGCGCGCCGGCGCCCGGCGGTATTTTGGAATGGCTCGGCTATATCGTGCATGGCGACCAGTCCAACCTGGCGAACTCGAACGTGGCGGACGTCTTCAACAGCATCATCAACATGGTCGGCACCGGGGTGACCATCATCGTCATTCTGCTGTCGCCGGCCCTTTCGACCAGGTACGGCAAGAAGGCCGTCGCCGTGTGCGGTTTCGGGTTGGCCGCCCTGGGCACCCTGGCGTTTTATGGGCTCGGCCCCACCAACGTCAACGGCATGATCGCCCTGACCATCCTGATTGCGATCTGTTACGCCCCCACCATCCCGCTGATCTGGGCCATTTACGCGGACGTGGCCGACTACTCCGAATGGAAGACCGGACGGCGCTTCACCGGCATTGTTTTCGCAACCATCGGTTTTGCCCTCAAGTGCGGTCTGGCCCTCGGTTCCTCCTCGTTCCTTTGGATCATGGCTGGTTTTTTCAACTACGACACCAAATTGCCCGACGCGCCCGCGGCGGTGCAGGGCTTCCGGGTGTGCAGCGGCATCGTGGTCGGCCTGATTTTTGCCGTCTGCACGGTTTTGCTGGTCAGCTACAAACTGAACAAGCGCATGACCCTCCAGATGGCCGATGAACTGGCCGAGCGCCGCAAGCAATTTACACCCCAAACCGCCTAGCCCGTCGTCCGAGGCCTTATGAAAAATAATCTCATGGCACTGTGTTCGACCGTCCTTGGCATGGTCGTGGCCGCCACCGGCCTTCGCGCTCAAACAACCCTGAAAGATGCCTTCCAGGCTGACTTCCGGATCGGTGTCGCCATCAATCAAAAACAATTTGATGATGAAGACCAGCGCGGGGATCCGATCATCAAGGCCCAGTTCAATGCCCTCAGCCCGGAAAACATCCTGAAGTGGGAATCCGTCCATCCCGAACCCGGCAGATATGATTTCGCCGGGCCGGACCGTTACGTCGAATTCGGTGAAAAGAATCACATGCTCATCGTCGGCCACACGCTGGTGTGGCATAATCAAACTCCGAAATGGGTGTTTCAGAACGCCAACGGCAATCCGACGACCCGCGCGGTGTTGCTGGAACGCATGCGCGACCACATCCATACCGTCGTTGGCCGTTACCGGGGCCGGATCAAGATTTGGGACGTGGTCAACGAAGCGCTGCAGGACGACGGAAAATTGCGCAAATCGCCGTGGGAACAAATCATTGGCGACGATTATATTGAAAAGGCTTTTCAATACGCGCACGAAGCCGACCCGGACGCCATTTTGCGTTACAACGACTATTCGTTGGAGAACAAGCCCAAACAGAACGGCGCCATTGCCTTGATCAAAAAGCTTCAGACCGAAGGCATTCCCGTCACGGCGATCGGCTTGCAAGATCATGTCCAAATGGATTGGCCGACCCGGGAACAGGAAGACGCCGCCATTTCCGCTTTTGCCGGTCTGGGCTTGAAAGTGATGATCACCGAATTGGACGTGAATGTATTGGGCGGCAGGCAGACGGCGGAAATCACGGAAATGGCACATCAAGGAGGATCGAATGGTTACACCAACGGGCTGCCGCCGGTTGTCCAGCAGGAATTGGCCAACCGTTACGCCGATCTTTTCAGGGTGTTTGTCAAACATCACGATGACATCGCCCTGGTGACTTTTTGGGGCGTGACGGACGGGGATTCATGGCTCAACATGCGGGGCCGGGTGAATCATCCGTTATTGTTCGACCGCGCCGGCCAGCCCAAGCCCGCATTTGACGCCGTCGTCCGGGTTGCCCAGGAACCATCGCCGGCCAGGTAAATATTAAACCCATCCCGAAGCCATGCCCCGGAATATTCTTTGCGCGTTGTTGATTCTTGCCGGCTGTGCCCCAACCTTCCTGGCGCGGGGCAACGAGGAAACGTGCGTCGCCTGCGATAAAAAAGTGCTGCTCAACGGCCAGTTCGACCATCGTCGCGCCGCGAGCGTCACGGCCATTGAAGGCGCAACGTGGCGCGGCGGCAACTCGTTCGGCGAGGAAATTTACGGAACGAATTTCACGCTGTCCGTGGCCGGCCTGCCCCCCGGCCGATACCAGGTCCTGATCGGACTCGTGGAAGTGGATTTCACCAATGCCGACGAGCGCTTGTTTGACATCACCTGCGGAGACCAGGCGCTCGCGCGCCAGCTTGACATTTTTAGCGCCGCCGGCGGGGCCGGAAAAGTTTATTTTATCAGCAACATGGTGGATCATCCCGATAATACGGCGGGCGGCCCGCTGGTGTTTACGTTCACTGGTCGCACGGGCGCGGCCAAGTTGAATTCCTTAGAACTCAAGGACGCCGAAGGGCAATCCGTCGTGTTTGTCCGCGCGGCGGACTTGATCAGCGCCGCGGATGCCGCCCTGGCGCCACCCGCGATCGAAGGACCCGCCCTGTGGGCGGAACCAGCGCTGCCGACGAGCATACGGGTGAACGACCTCATCCGCCGGATGTCGTTGGCGGAAAAAGTGCAGCAACTGCGCAATGACGCGCCGGCGATTCCGCGCCTCGGTCTTCCGGCCTACAATTATTGGAACGAGTGCCTTCACGGCGTTGCGCGCGCCGGCGTGGCCACGGTTTTTCCACAAGCCATCGGCATGGCCGCCACCTGGGACACAACGTTGATTCATCAGGAAGCGAACGTCATCGCCACCGAGGCGCGGGCCAAGCACAATGAATATGTTCAAGCCCACGGCGGCGACTGCGCGCAGTATTACGGCCTTACCTTTTGGACGCCGAACATCAACATCTTCCGTGACCCGCGCTGGGGCCGCGGCCAGGAAACCTATGGGGAAGATCCCTTCCTGACGGCGCGCATGGCCGTCGCGTTCATTCGTGGATTACAAGGAGACGACCCCAAGTACCTGGAAGCCGTGGCCTGCGCCAAACATTTCGCGGTGCACAGCGGTCCCGATCCGCAACGCCACCGCTTTGATGCCACTCCGCCGGAACGCGATCTTTACGAAACCTATCTGCCGCAATTTGAGGCCGCCGTGCGCGAAGGCCATGTCGGCGGTGTGATGGGCGCCTATAATAGTGTGGATGGCAAACCCGCCTGCGCCAACCCGTTCCTGTTATCGGACCTGCTGCGTAAACAATGGGGGTTTGACGGTTATGTCACGTCGGATTGCGGCGCGATTTACGATATCTGGGCCAATCACAAATACGTCAATACGCCGGAAGCAGCGGCCGCGGCGGCGGTCCAGGCGGGAGATGACCTTTGCTGCGGCACCGATTATGACGCGCTGACGCGGGCGGTCGGGGAAGGCCTGATTTCGGAGCCGCAAATTGACCAGGCGCTCGGTTATGTGCTGGAGACGCGGTTCCGCCTGGGATTGTTCGACCCGCCGGCCATCGTGCCGTACGCGCAAATTCCTTATTCCGAAAACAACAGTCCCGCTCACCAGGCATTGGCCCTGCGCGTCGCGCGCGAATCCATGGTGCTCTTGAAAAACGACGGGCTGTTGCCACTGGACCGCACCCGAATCAAACGCATCGCCGTCATCGGGGCGAACGCGGATTCCCGGCCGGCGCTGCTGGGCAATTACAACGGCACGCCGTCAAACCCGGTGTCCATCCTGGCAGGCATCCGGGAGGTTGCGGGCACAAACCTGGACGTGGTTTTTGAACCCGGCGGTCCGCTGGCGGTGCATCGTGGCGAACCCGAAAAACCGGATGCGGAGATGCAGGCCGAGGCCGTCGCCGCCGCGCAATCGGCGGATGTGGTCATCTACGCCGGCGGCATCAGCCCGAAACTTGAAGGCGAGGAAATGTTTGTCGATTACGATGGTTTTCACGGTGGCGACCGGACCCGCATCGAATTGCCCGCCGTGCAGATGGCTTTGCTCCAGGCGCTTTCCGCCACCGGCAAACCCATCGTATTCGTGAATTGCAGCGGCAGCGCCATCGCCATGCCCTGGGTGGCGGAAAACCTGCCGGCGATTTTGCAGGCGTGGTATCCCGGTGAGGAGGGCGGACGCGCGGTGGCGGAAGTGCTCTTTGGCGATGTGAATCCCGCCGGTCGGCTGCCGGTCACGTTTTACCGGTCCACGAGCGACCTGCCGCCGTTTGACGATTACTCCATGTCCAACCGCACCTACCGTTATTTCGACGGCACACCGCTGTTTGCCTTCGGTCACGGTCTGAGCTACACGCGATTTGATTATAGTGACGCCCGGCTCACCAACCCCGCCACAATCACGGCGGCTGACACGGTGAAGCTGGTGTTTCAAGTGAAAAACACCGGCACCCGCGATGGCGATGAAGTGGCGCAGGTTTATTTCCGGCACGTGCATTCCGCCATGCCCCAGGCGAAACTCGCGTTATGCGGCTTCGCCAGGATGCACCTGCCGCCCGGCGCAACCGCCCGGGTTGCCATGGAAATTCCCGCAGACCGATTTCGTTACTGGGACACCACCCATCAGCATTACACCGTCGAACCGGGCGATTATGAACTGCTGGCCGGCGCAGCCTCGGATGACCTCCGGCTGCAAGTGCCGTTGAAAGTTTCCCCTTGAGCTCCGGCGCCGGGCCCTTGACCAAACATTCAGGCGCGGCCCGACGCGCTGCGGCAACCGACCGGAGATTTCCTATTGCCCAACGAGATGGTCAGGGTCGACCGTATCGTCGCCGACATGGGAGCGCGGGTTGGCTTTGAGCGAGAAGGTGAAGGCGACCGTGTAATCCGTCGGGCCGACCCCGTTGTCCTGCGCCCGAAAAGTCAAAGCGCCCGTCCAGCTCCGGAAATCACGATAGACACTGTAAAATTGCCCCTGCAAACGACCGCTTTGGGCGTCGAAATCATGCTCGGCGCGGAGGCCCCAGTTGTCGTTCAGCCGGTAAAAAATGGTGCTGGTAATGAAGTTGGCGCCGGTGTCCAGGAACCCGTTGCGCGAATACCAATGGCCGATGCCCCAGCTCCACCGGTCGTTTGGCATGAACGTGATTTGATGGAATGTCATGTTCAATTCACCGGCGTTGATGTCGTAACGCAGCTGGGATTCGAGGACGATCCACGAACGTGGCCGGAACGAGAGGTTGGAATAAAAGTCGTTGAAGGTTGACTGGCCGGCTTTCGGCCGGAGCCGCCAGTCCAGCAGCACGTTCCAATCCAGCACGGTGTCAAGCTGGCCGTCACGCTTGGTTTGTAGCGTATTGCGGAGGCCGAAACGAATCACGTTTTCGCTGTCGATGGAGTCAATGTCGTTGTAATCGGGAAATTGGATCGGCAGCAGCAGCAGGCTGGGCAGTTCGGAATCGAACTGCGGCAGCTGCGACGGTGGCGTGCTGGGGCGCGGCACAAAAACATAATTCACCGACGGCTCGATGACGTGGCGCAGACCGTCAATGTCCAAAAACGAGTTCGTCGCGCCGGCCCACAAGCGCG
>Ga0265313_10002656_pt1 | contig 15189 bp, 17 predicted proteins | sample 4123metaG_FD_203122 | JGI IMG/M metagenome (GOLD analysis project Ga0265313, IMG submission 203122) | Rhizosphere microbial communities from Carex aquatilis grown in University of Washington, Seatle, WA, United States - 4-1-23 metaG | ecosystem: Host-associated > Plants > Roots > Rhizosphere >...
GGACGTACGAGCAGACGCAGCGAGTGACCGCAAAGGGCGGAGAGATCCTCGATCTGCATTTGGAGCAAGTTCAATCCGAGGCGCCTCGGCCCGAGCTCTCGGTGCCTTCCATTGAAACGCCAACCTCTCTGCCGGGGGACGATTCCGGCCGGGAGCGGACGAAGTGGATCACGGTCGTTTCGCTCGGTGCGGGGGCGGTCGCCATCGCCGGACTGGGCGTCGGGTTCGCGGTCGGCGCGCGAAACCAGGCAAGCGACGCGTCGGCTGCGACCGCGAAGGTGGATCCCAACGGCTCGCGGAGCATCTGTTTTGGACCCGCCGGCGGCTCGTCGTGGTGCACGCGGCTGAATGACGAGACGCAGGCCGCCAAGCGCAACTGGGCCATATCCCTCGCGTTCTACGTGGGCGCGGGCGTGCTCGGAGCGGCCTCCCTGATCACCTGGACGCTCTGGCCTTCTACGGCGGCCACGAGGGCGGGCGCCCGACTGACCCCTGTTGTGACCGCCCGAAGTGGCGGCTTCGTTCTCGATACCGAGTGGTAACCCCAAGCAAAAGTGGACATCAGATGGCGCGACACTTCGAATCCGAGGCCACGGTCAAACTGCCCGATCTTCTCTCGGTTCTGGGCGGACGAATTGAGACGATCGACCGATCGGCCACGTTGAACGTGGGGGTCGAACGCCAGCTCATTGGCCGCGCCGCGCAGTGCGCGATGGTTCTCGACGACAAGACGGTGAGCGCGGTGCATGCGGAGGTGCAAGCGACGCCGAGGGGGATGCGGCTTGTCGACATCGGTTCGCGTAACGGAGTCTTTCTCCAAGAGGACGGCGAGCCGCGCGTCGTGGACGCGTACCTGGTCGGGCCGTGCGTCTTTCGGTGCGGCCAGCGTCGTCTGCGGTTTGTTCCCGCCGCCGCCCAGGAGATTGTGGTCGATAGCCGCAAGCAATTCGGCAGCCTCGCCGGGACGACCCCCGACATGCTGTCGCTATTCAGCGTGCTGCAGCGTTATGCACCGAGCGCGCTCCCCATTGTCATTACCGGGGAAACCGGTACGGGCAAGGAACGGGTGGCGCGGGCGATTCACGACGCGAGTCCGCGTCGCGCAAAGGCTTTTGTGCCTATCAACTGCGCCGCCATGCCGGACAGCCTGCTCGAGGCGGAACTATTCGGGCACGTCAAGGGCGCATTCACCGGCGCCGACCGCGATCGCAGTGGTCTCTTTGTCGAGGCCCATGGCGGCACGCTCTTCTTCGACGAAGTCGCCGAGATGAGTCCCTCGCTTCAGGCAAAGCTCCTTCGCGTGCTCGAAAACGGAGAGGTCCGGCCCGTCGGCAGCGCACGCATCCAACGGGTCGACGTTCGGACCTTGTTTGCGACCCATGCGGAGCTCGGTGAGGCCGTCAATAGCGGCCGCTTTCGCGAGGATCTGTACTTTCGAATCGCCGCCGTGAGCGTCAAGATTCCCCCCTTGCGTAGCAGGCTCGAGGACCTGCCCCTGCTGCTCGAGAACATTCTCGCGGACCTCGGGCGCCCCGACGTGAGGATCGACGACGCGGTGCTCGGGAAGCTTCGGGCTCGCAGTTGGCCCGGCAACATCCGCGAGCTACGCAGCGTGGTGGAGGTGGCGCTCGTGGGCGCCCGCGGAAGGGTCTTGTCGCTACCGGACAGCTTGCCGTCTCTCATTCGCGCACGCGACCAATCGACGAGTGATGCGTTTGGATACGACGACGCCCGAAGGGAATTCAAGCGACGCTACTGCATGGGCCTCTACGCGGCTTGCCGGGGCAACGTCTCGCAGATGGCGAAACGGGCCCGAAGGCAACGGACCGCAGTGCGAGGGTGGCTGCAAGAATTCGGACTGACGGAGGCCAGCGATTCGGGGTCGGAGGAGGCGGACGAGAAGGCGACGCGGGGCGAGAAGGCGGGAGGCTAGGGAAGTCGTGCGCGCAATGCTTTGGCGATTTGTGGTCACGGTCGGGCTACTCATGGCGGCTGCCTCGCTCGCCGCCTGTTCGCTCGGGCTGGCCGATGGGTGCACGGCGAACGAATCGTGTGCTCCTGATGTAGTAGCCGCATCGGACGCGAACGATGCTTCGGCGCCCGATTCGAATCCGGACAGCCCCGGGCGCGGCGAGGGCGGCGCGTCGGCGGACCAAACCCTCTTTGACGCGGCCCTTGATTCGCCGCTCGATTCGGGGGCGGCGGACGCGGGAGCCGATGCTCCTCTGGACGTCGCCGATGTCGCGGCATGCGATCCGTCCGCCGCCCCGCATGACGAGCCGTGCGTCCTTAAGCCTTCGGCGTGTTTGTTGCGCCTCCCACGTCCGTCGACGCAGGTTTGGATGCGAGCGCGGACGCCGGCAGCTTTGATGCCGCAACCGAGGATGGTTCGACGAAGGGCCCGTATCGAACTATCGGACAGGCGCTGTCGCACATGGGTGGTCGCACGCGTATCTACGTATGCAATGGCCTTTACACCGAGCAGGTCACAATCACGTCGCCCGTCGCGATCTATGGGGGGCTATCGTGCGCCGCAGTCGACGGCGGCCTCTCCTGGTCTTACGTTGGGGGGAACGCGCAAGTCATCGCGCCGTCGCCGGCGCACGCCCTCGCGGTGACGGGTGTCGGGTCGGTGCAGGATGCCGGCGTCGACGCGGCCGACGGTGAAGCGGGTATTGGAGCCGCGGTTACGATCGAGGATATGGCGTTCGCCTCGCCCAGCGCGACGACAGCCGGTTCGTCCAGCGTGGCCGCGATTGTCACATCGTCGTCGGTGAAACTTGTGCGGGTGACGCTTACTGCCGGACGGGGCGCGGACGGACCGCCCGGGGCAGATGGCACGACGAACCCGAATTACATGGGCGCTGCGCCCGATGGGGGCCCGCAAAATCTGGACAGCAATGGCTACGCCATCTCGGGCGGTGCTGGCGGCGTCAATTCGTGCCTTCTCTTTGGCAATTCGGCCGGTGGTGACGGCGGCGCCGGGTGCAGCGTCGACGCGGGTTTCGGGACCCCGGGCACGTCGGTCCCTATTGCCCCGGTCACGATGGTAGGCCGCGACGGATTGCCGCGGGGGACCGCGCTGCCGGACGGCGGCTTCGCGGGGGTCGACGACCCGGGCGCCGACGGGCTGCCGGGGGACGGCGGGACGGGAGCCGATGGCGCAGCGGGGGACGCTGGAGCGGTCGCTCCGGGATACGGGGTGCTGTCTTCGACGGGGTGGACGCCGAGCGCGGGCAGCGACGGAGCTCTCGGCAACCCTGGTCAGGGGGGCGCCGGGGGTTCCGATCCGTTGGCGAATACGAACTGCAGCACTCCGGTCACGAGCATCGGTGGCGGGGGAGGAGGCGCGGGCGGCTGCGGCGGCGCGGGCGGAAAAGGGGGCCTCGGCGGTGGAGCGAGCATCGCCCTGACGAGCGTTGCGAGCACCGTCGACCTTCGGTCGTGCGTGCTGACCACAAGTGCCGGCGGAACGGGCGGCGCCGGCGGCGCGGGACAGGATGGCCAACCGGGCGGGGCAGGGGGCGACGACGGCAATACCGTCTATGTACATGCTCCGGGTGCCTCGGGCGGCAACGGAGGCGGGGGTTCAGGCGGGTTCGGCGGCACGGGAGGCGTATCCGTGGGTGTTCTCTACAAAGGTTCGGTCGTGACGTATGACGACGCGACGCGGCTGAACATCGCCATTGGCTCTCCGGGTGCGGGAGGCGCGGGGGGCCCCGCGGGGCGACATGCGACCGGAGGCGCGCTGTCGAGCGGCTTCGACAGTAATCCGGGCGCGCCGGGGACAGCCGGGATTGCGACAGCCATACTCTCCATGATGTGACTGTTGCGACCGTCCGGACATCTGGCTATTTCGTTTGCGGGTCATGTCTCGCGAGGCGCCCGCCTGGCTCGGGGAGTCGAGGAGGCCCGAGAATGTGGAGCCAAAGGCAGCGTAATACGCACGCGAAGGCGCTCAAACGCGCTCGGCCAAAGGTAGGTCTTGGCCTTCTTGGCGCCGGCGTCGGGCCGGCGATTCCCTCGGCGGGTTTATCGGCGCGAACGAACAAGGTAGGGCGGGCGGCGAAGCGGCGGCTCTATAAGCAGGCGACGATGGCGCTCCCTACAGCCTCGACAAAGTCGATCGCCCGGTCGGTTGTCGTCGGATCGATCGGCCATCGGGTACCACGGGCGGCGATCCTCTCGCGCATCAACCCGGCGAGTTTTTGCGCATGGTCCAGCGGATGCGAAACGCGAACGGGCAAGGCGGCCGTTGATACAGGTGTGCGCACAAGCCACACGCCCTGATCGGGCGCCCATTGTGCGCCGCTCCGCGGAGGTCATGGTGCAGCTCGAAGGCGGTGACCCCGTCGCGATGATTCAAGGTCCGACCGGTCCGAGAGGGCCGGACGGCCCGCCGGGAAAGACCGGCCCGCAAGGGCCATCGGGTCCGGTGGGTTCTACAGGTCCCCAAGAACCTCCGGGTCCTCCCGGACCAGCCAGCATCCCTATTGTAACGAGGCGGGGCCCTGACGCTCTTGGCGAGTACGGCTGGCTGGTGCCCTTGTCGGAAGGAGCGTTATGGGCGCGCATCTTGTGCTGGTACTGGATACCAACGTGGTGCAGTACGCGCCCACGGTTGTCCTGCAGGTCCTTGCCGACCGCGGCTTCGCCCTCCGCGTTTCGGCGATCGCGATCGAGGAGCGCCTCGCGCGAAGCGCCAGCGAGGGGATAGACACCCTCCGGGTCAGGCTCCGCAACATCGCCCGCTTCATCGACCCCATGAACCCCATCGCGCCTCAGGGCGGCCCGCTTTACGCAAGGCTCGGCATCCGCGCTCCCGATCCGGACCTGAGGCGGACGAACGACGGCTACAATGCCGCGCTTCCCGGCATGTGGGCGAACCTGATCGGAACGGATCACCTTCCCGGCTGGCAAGGCCTGGCCGACGGCATGGATGGTTCGATCAACCGCAACGCCGCATTCGTCCGATCCCAGCTTACGCTCCTCGCGGACGTTCCAAGAGGTGCCGTGACGTACGGAGCAGTACTGCGCGAAACGCGCAAGACGGTCGCCGAGCACCCCGTCGTCCGGCACTTTGGCAACGCTCGCCTCGACGCTTACGTCTCGCGCCTGGCCCGGATAATCTTCGACGTTCCACAACAGCCGTCCGAAAACGACATCGAGGACCTCTCGCTGCTGGAGCATCTTGCCGAGGACGTGATCCTCGTGACGGGCGACTACCGGTTCATCGTGGCGATCGACGCGACGGACTCGCTGCAATCGCCGTTCGTCCGCTCGCCTTGGGAGATTCTCGAGGGCATGGTCCCGGACGGTCCGCCCTGGGGGCCGAGCGCCGTTGCTGCTTCGCTCGCACATACTCGTCGCACGCGACACTCACTGAAGGCAGTGGAGGCTGCAGCGCAGGCCAGACTTTCGCTACCGCATCCCCCGCCTGTTGGCTGAGTCCCAGCCGCCAGTTATTGCAATTGAGTAACCATGATTGGCGCTCCCCCGCGCGAATGGACGCCTCCGCTGCCAGTTCGCAGGGTCATGGCACTCGCGCATTGCGAGCTGGCCTCATCGAATCGGGGACTGGGTACTCGAGCTCCTCGGTCGCGGCGGCTGTTCAAACCACCGCGCGGAGTCGTTTCTCGACCCCTGAGCCTGTCATGCGCTGGCCTCGCTTATTGGGGAACACTGGTATGCTTTGAGCTCTGGGTCGACTCTTGGTCCACGACTTAAGCAGTGCGGTCGCTGCTCTTCCAGACGGTGCCTTCCGCGTTGGCCAATCCGCAACCGACGGGAATATCCGATACCGAGGCGCTCACTATTGTAATTCAATTTATGTACAGAAAAACTCCGCCGCGCGTTTCTCGAACGGTGGCCCCTCAGACTTTGTGATGACCTCACGCAACGAGCCGTGTCGATGCAGCTTCACTGCCCAGGGAACGCCGCCATGGGTCGCGGTCGGCTCCGATCACCGCGAGAACCGATGCGAGCGATGTCGGCGCACCACCATGGCGACGGAGTGTCGCCCGCGTGTCACGCCAGCGTCTACGACTTCGCCCGGCGGTCTCTTCTTGCCGCCATCAGGGCACTGTGCGAAGTGTCCGCGATATTTGACTTGAATCGGCTCTTCGAGCGCATTTTTGTGGTCGGCTGCGTGGGGAGCGTTGCCTGTAGCCAGCCACCGCCCGCTGCGCCGATCGTCCCGCAGGATCCCAGCGCATGCTTCGAGCCGCCGAGCCACGTCCCACTGTCTACTGCCTCGGAGGGAATTCCCTCGCAAGGTTTGCTGCTATGGCTCCGCGCGGACGTCGGAATTGCCGTCGATTATCAGAATCGAGTTTGCCTCTGGAAGGATCAGAGCGGGAATCGTTTTGACGTGAAGCAAGACAAACCCGCTCTCCGACCGAAGGCGGGAGCCTCGCTAAACGGCCGTCCCGCGATCAATGTCGACCCCGGCCAGACCCTGAGACGAGACGATGTACTCGGATTGGACGCCGCGAGTGGAAGGACCTTCGTGGCGGTATACGCCCTGGACTCTGTCAGCACTCGCTTCTCCCCCATCATGCAGGGTAATCCGGGCACCAACAACGTGTTCCTGGGCCTTGACGACAACACGTATTCCACCGCCGGCAATCTCTACGGCTGCTACGCTCCGGATGGACAAGCCTTTGAGGGAAACATCAAGACCGATGCCAAGCCACACGTTCGGACGCTTGTCGTCGACAGTCTTCAGCTTGGGCGACCGACAAACGAAACCGTTCACTGTCGAGTCGACTCTGCTGAGATGAAACTGGTGTATAGGTGCTGCGATTCGTCCATGAGAATCGGCGATTTCCGCACCGCGAACACGACAACCATACCTCATGCCGGCGACGCAACGCTGGCCGAGGTACTGATGTACGACCACCCTCTCACGTCCGATGAGCTCGCAAAGCTCGAAAACCATCTCGAGGTGCGATACGTGATTTCGCACTGAGGTCGCACCACGCCTTTCTTAGCTCGCATGTCCTTTGAACGCTGCGAGTTAATCTGCAGCAAGCGCCCAGGTTCGCCGCGAGGACGGGCATGGAACGGGCGACCCGCCGCCGGCGTCCGCGTGCGGCACGTTCGCCCGCTACGAGCCGAAGGCCACCTCGTCGCGAGGTCGCTGCACAGCTGCAGCGCTTCACCGTGAAGCGCGGCCTGGCGGGACTTGAAAAGGGGGCGCGCCGAAGAGGGCTCGGCGAGCTGAGCTATGGGTAACTTGCGCGCGGCCGCGGCACCTACCCCAGCGACGTCATACGAGCGCGCTACTTTATGGCGGTTAACACAGACGCTGCTCAAGGCGCACTACTTCATCTTGAGAGCAATAGACGAGGAGTTTCGTTGGCGCACTCAGGGACCGGGTCTGTTCTACGGACACAAACCAGCCGCACCCGATCGAAAGATGGCGTTTACTTCGTCCTCTGACAGTGCGCCATCAAACGACGACGGTACGCGCACGACGTCGCCCGAGACGAGCACGATCTCGAACGAGTCGGCGGACGCGTCGGGCACGATGAGACCGGGTAGCACAGAGCTCGTCGCGCAGCTCGCGCATCTGCGTCGCGCGCGACCTCGCTCGGAATTGCTCGACCGCACGCGTCGTCGTCGAAGAGCGGCTCGACGAGGCTTGCCCGAGCGGCGCAGAGCGGCCAACACCTCGCGCGCATTGAAGCCTACGACGGAGGGGCACAAGGCGTACGTCCCTCGGGGGCGCGCTATTCGTCCGTGGTCGTTCAGGTGCAATCACGCCGACCGCCGCGAGCCTTCCGCGCCTCGAGCTTCTTGGCGACTATAACCACGACGTCCCACCGCAAGGATCCGCAACGAGACGTTCACGACCCTCGCTGCGCTCAACGCTCGGCTCGCGGTTCTCACCGCCGATCTCAACGGACGCACGATGCGGACGTACAAGGCGAGCCGTCGCGAGCTCTTTGAGCGGCTCGACAAGCCCGCCCTCACCCCGCTGCCTGCCCAACCGTTCGAGGCGTCGACGTGGAAGAAGGTCGGGCTCAACATCGACTACCACGTAGCGTTCGAGGATCACTTCTACTCGGCTTCGCACACGCTCCGGCACGAGGACATCGAGCTGTGGCTCCGTGCGACGGTGAGTACGGTGGAGATCTTCCACGGACGCGAGCGCTCGCCTCGCACGCTCGAAGCTACGTCCGTGGCGGCTTCACGACGACGGCCGAGCACATGCCGAGCAGTCATCGCGCGCACGCCGAATGGACGCCGTCGCGCATCCTCGGTTGGGCCGACCAAGTAGGCCCCAACGTGCGCGCGCTCTGCGAGGTGATCCTGCGCGAGAGACGTCATCCGGAATGGGGCTACCGCTCGTGCCTCGGACTCTTTCGCCTCGCAAAGAAGTACGGCAACGCCCGACTCGATGCCGCGAGCCGCCGCGCGCTCTACGCCGGCGCGCGCAGCTATCGCCCGGTCCTGACGATCCTCGAGCACAACCTCGACGGACAGCCGCTGCCCGAGACCGAAGCGCCCGCCGCGACGGGGGTGGCGCACGAGAATGTGCGCGGCCCCGACTACTACCACTGACCTCCAACGAAACGTTCGACACGAAAGAAAGGAATGAAAGAAATGCTGAGAGAACCCACGATCGAGAAACTTCACACGCTTCGCCTGCGAATTCTCGCCAGGACTTGGCTCGAGCAAGACAATTCGACCGATACCCTCGCACTCTCGTTCGACGAGCGTCTCGCGTTGCTCGTCGACGCCGAGATGCTCGCGCGCGAGAACGCTCGTCTCGCACGCAACCTTCGCGAGGCGAAGCTCCGGATCACCGAGGCGTGCATCGAGGGAATCGACTTCCCCCGCGAGCGCCAGCTCGACAAGTCGGTTGTGCGACAGCTCGCCGGGTGCCGGTGGGTCGACGAGCATCAGACCGTGATCGTCACCGGCGCGACCGGCACCGGCAAGAGCTACTTCGCGTGCGCCCTTGCTCACCAAGCTTGCCGCAAAGGCTTCCGGGTATTCTACCGACGCGTCCCTCGTCTCTTCGACGAGCTCCGTCTCGCTCGCGCCGACGGAACGCATCCACGTCTGCTCGCTCGCATCGCGAAGGTGGACGTCCTTGTCTTGGACGACTTCGCCATCGCGCCGCTTACCGAGGAAGCGCGTCGCGACCTCCTCGAGATCCTCGAAGACCGCTACGGCCTTCGTGCCACGATCATCACAAGCCAACTCAAACACGAGAGGTGGCACGACTTCCTCGCCGACCCCACCGTCGCGGATGCCATCTGCGATCGCGTCCTCCACGGAGCCTACAAGATCCCCCTCGCCGGTCCCTCCCGACGCAAGCCCAAGGAGCCGACCACGACGAAGGATTGAACGCCGACGCGAGCACGCCTAGCCTCGGACCCGAGAGGTACGCAACGACCAAATCAGACCCCAAGAGAGACACGTCGCTTCGCTCCGATCGCGACGCCCGAAACACCCGATCGCGATGCGCCGAAATCGGCGATCGCGATGCCCGAAATGCGCAGGTCATCACCGCGCCCAGTCTGCGGCTCGACCTAGACGCCGATACGCCACCGTCTGCGCGCAATTCAACTCAAACAGTGGAAGCGAGGCACGACGATGTACCGCAAGCTGCTCGCACGGGGAATGCCCCGGTCGGCGGCTGCACAAGTCGCGGGCAACGCACAACGCTGGTGGAGAAACTCGGGTATGGCCATTAACATGGCTTTTCCCGTGCGCTACTATGACGACCTCGGTCTCCCGAGGCTGGCCACGTGAACCTCAACGACTCGAACCGCCGGATGCGGACCCGCACGTCCGGTGGTGTGGGAGGGGTCCGGCGGGGCGAATCCCGCCGCCCCTATCCCGATTCCATCTTGTCGACGTGCCATCTGCTTTCTGCTGGACATCAACCCGACCGAGTACCTCGCGGACACCCTTCCGCGACTGTCTCGCGGGATCGTGATCGCACGCGACCTGCCGGCGCTCACCCCGGCCGCCTGGAAGGCCACGCGGGAAGGGCTGCGCACCGGCCACGTACCGTCGGCCTCGTAGGGCGACCGCCAACACGACTCGCCCCGGCCGTCAACGGCTGACCGCGCGTAACCTCGGATGCGGTCGGGCGGACAGATACTCACGGGCGGCACAGTACCACGGTGGTCGCCGCACTCACTCGACGCGGCGGCACGTTGGTGGCCGCTGCGATCGACGGCGAAGACGTAGAGAACGAGCTGCCCCACGCCGCTGGTGCGTGTAGCTCGTCGTAGGCCCCTTCGCCGATCAAGCCGTCGACCGCAAGGGCCGAGGCTGTCACGCACCCACCGGTACGTGACAACCTGCGGACCTTGTTGGGTTTGGCGATTTCCCCGAGAAACAGCCGGGATCCCGGCCTTATTTCCATCCGACGCAGCCGTGTTTAGTCGTTTGTTTTTCTGTAGTTGGACGTTCCCGGACGGGAACTAGCTAGCGCGAACCGCCTAACAAGCGCCCCTCAAATAGGCGACCATCAAAGCTCAGTATGGGCCTGAATGAAACTCCACGCCGTAGACTCGATCCAGCGACCGAAATTCCGGAAACATGTATTGAATCCGCAGGTGCTAAATCTGGCAAACGCCGCTTCGCCGCTATCGATGCCCATGACAAGAGTGCCCGAAAGACCAGGCGGATTGGTAGCCCACCAGGGACCGCCGCTGAATCCTGGCGAACCGACGTTTGAGCCACTTTCTATGGTCACACTGTTCTCAGTAACGGCAGGACCGGAAGCGCCGCAAAGGAAAGGGAATGCCCCGGTCGGGTTGGTGTTGGCTCCGCATCCGGGGAATTGGGTTCCTGCGACCGGGTCCGGGGGGCTGCCGCTGAAGGTATAGAAACCTGGGTATCCATCTAGATGAACACTGGGGAGATTCGCCTCATTGATCGCTAAGCCGAACCAGTTCTGAATGGTTGCATTTCCGCATGGGCGAAAATCGACTGTTGCGAAATCAAACTGCTCACAACCGTCGGTTTCCCCTACCTGGCCGGGGGGTTTCGGACACGATCCGCTGGTCCATGCGGACGGGACTGTTATGTTATAGCACCAGCTACCCTGCGTGTTCGGAAACGTTCCGAACGGCGAAGAAGTCACGCTACCACCGCTGCCTAGGGCACCTGGGGTAAAGTTGACCGGGTTGCTGGTCCAAGTTCCGCCCTTGTTCACACAATGCGCCGCAGTCAGGATCGTATTCTGATCGACGTTTTCGGCTGTGCAGAATACGCTGCCGCCGAAAGCTTTCACGAAATCGATGGCGTTGAACGGAAATGTGTTGGTGTTGTCAGCACTGGAGTCGTCGGCTTCGATAGGCTGGCCTGAATTGCTCGGATCGAAAAACCACTGCGGCCTTAGTCCGGAGTTAGCGTCCGTCCCGAAGCCGAGCGATGACGGCGTAGCGAACGTTCCGAGGTGAGAGTGCCTTGCCGCCTGGACGACATCAGTCGCGGGATTGGCTCCAATAAAGTAATGAGTACCGCTTTCGCTGTCCGCTTGCATCATCACCGGTCGCAGGGATTCTGCTAGCTGCTCGTCTGTCTGTTGGGCAATAGGGATGCCTGCAAAGGACGACGGCTGAAGGTCACCCGTAAGAGGCACGTAAAGCGTGTTGTTGACGCGGACGGATCCGGGCGGGTCAGCCGCGATGGGCGGCGCGGCGCTCCCGAGGCCTCCTCCTAGACTAGCACTTCCTTCGGCGGAATCAGCGGCGCCCCGGCCTCCGCAAGCTGTTGCCAAGAAGGCGACCAGTGCGCACCCGACACAAGACGCGATTCTTTTTGAAATGTTCATAGTGGACCACCCTCCATCCGCGATGGTATTCCGCGGAAGCGCAGACCCTATCGTCTACTGGGTTGGAGTGTCAATATTAAAATGTGAAGCGAGCCTGATCCGATTCCAATCAGGCAATGGTAGGATATTTTGACGTAACTTGTCTGTCACCGAATATCCTTGGACGCTAACGCTGGTAAGTGAGCAGGGGGGACTAACGTCGTCCGTCGGGCTGGCCGCGGCATCGACGTGCACAACCAAACCGCGAAGGAAACGTGCGGAGACCCCTTCGTGTTGGTAGGATCACATCATGAGAAACCGAACCGGAGCTTGTGTGTTGATTTCGACACTCATCATAAGCGGTTGTGGGAGCAAAGGCGTTTCCGGCTGCTCGCAGGTAGCGTCGGTCTCCGAGACCACCATTACGCTGGAGGCGCCGAGTGACGCATGGAGCGCGGGCGCCTACACTTTGGCTTTGACTTTCAATGGACGAGTTGTGCAGTGCACAATGACGATTCCAGACGCTGCGTCGTTCTCGACGAGCGAAATCCAGGGGACTTGTGCTCCGACCGAGGTGGCTTGGACATATAGTCCTATATGCTCGCAACCGACTGCAGTTTGCGACGCCACGGCCTGCGGACAGACGGCCTCTAGCGGGAATTGTCAGCCAGGTAAATTTCGCATGACCGTCGTGCTCTTTCCTGCCTACGTGCCCGACGGCGGCCCCAGTAATCCCGAGGAGGTAAATCTGAGCCTGATGGTTAACGGCATGGGGCTGGTCGATGAGACCATCGCGCCCGAGGAGACGACGACCCAGCCAAACGGGGCTGGTTGTGGGACGTCCGTCAATGGAAGCGCAACGGTATCCGTTCCGATGGACGGGGGCTGATACAGACTGCTTGTTCGCCCATGGCGCTGCCGCTGGGCGCGAAGCCAGTGGCTCCCCGAGCCTTCGACCGTCATCCCGCGTGGGTGGGCAGTGCGCCCGGCGGAAGCGGGAGAAGTCAAAATCCAACTGTTGCCGCGCGGCAACACCGTCGAGGGGGGCCCCACGGCTGCGCTTGTCGCGGCGCGACTCCGGGGGTGGCATCAAGTCTTAGGCGCCGTCCGGAAATTATGGAACGGGTTGCGAATGGAAACCCGATGGAAACGGGGCGTGAGGCATTGGAGCTGAGTGCTCGTCGACGAGGTCCGTATAGGGGAGATCCGATCACGGTATGAGGGCCTCGCGCCGGTGATGGATGAGCGGGTGACGCGCCTGTGGGCGGCATGCGAGGCAAAGGCACTCGGGCGGGGTGGGATCGCGGCAGTAACGGAAGCGACGGGAATCCTGGGCAAGCGCATTTGGCCCGGGATGCGCGAGCTGAAGGAGATGGGACGCCACCCACCGAAGGAGTCGCCGCGCCAACAGCGGGTCCGACGTCCTGGGGCGGGTCGCAAACCGTTGACCGAGAAGGATCCGACGCTGGTGACGGACTTGGACGGACTGGTCGAGCCAGTGACGCGCGGAGATCCGAAATCGCCGTTGCGTTGGACGTGCAAGAGCGTTCGCAAGCTCGCCGACGAGCTTCGCGCGATGGGCCACCAGGTGGGTCCGCAGAAGGTCAGCGAGTTGCTGCACGACATGGACTACAGCCTGCAAGGTACGCGCAAGACGCGCGAGGGGTCGGCACACCCGGACCGCAACGAGCAGTTCGAGCACATCAACGCGCAAGCGCGGACCTTCCTGCGCGCTGGTGAGCCGGTGATCTCCGTGGACACCAAGAAAAAGGAACTCGTTGGGGATTTTGCCAACGCCGGCAAGGAGTGGCGTCCCGCTGGAGACCCCGAGCCGGTGCGCGTGCACGACTTCATCGACAAGCAGCTCGGTAAGGCGATTCCGTACGGCGTCTACGACATCGGACGCAACGAGGGATGGGTCAATGTCGGCATCGATCACGACACCGCCGAGTTCGCCGTCGAGTCCATCCGTCGCTGGTGGCGGCGCATGGGGCGACGCGTCTACCCCGACGCTTCGCGCCTGCTGCTCACCGCGGACGGCGGCGGCAGCAATGGCTACCGTACCCGGTTGTGGAAATTGGAACTCCAACGCTTCGCCGACGAGTCGGGCCTCGACGTGACCGTCGCGCACTACCCTCCGGGCACAAGCAAGTGGAACAAGATCGAGCACCGGATGTTCTGCCACATCACGCAGAACTGGCGCGGCCGTCCGCTGGAAAGTGTCGAAACGGTCGTCAGCCTCATCGGAAACACGGTGACGAAGACGGGACTCCGCATCAAGGCCGCCCTCGACCGCCGCCTCTACGAGAAGGCCATCACGGTCTCGGACGACCAACTCGCCAGTCTCCACATCAGGCCCCATCGCTTCCACGGCGAATGGAACTACACCCTTCGCTCGTCCCCGACGTGACGCCATATCCGTCATATTTCGCTTCGGTTATTTCCGGACGGCGCCTTAGCCTGACTTGGGCGACGCTTTTTTCATGCATGAGGCATGAGCTCTCACGATCCGGGTTTTCTCTGTGTGAGCCCACGAGGGTGGTCGGAGGTGGGATACATTTGGGGAATGCGCAGCGCACCCTACTAGCGCCCTTTATGGCCTATGGCTATATGACGCGTCGCCCGCCCGGTTGGGCTGGGAAGTGGGAGGCAAAGCTATGTCGCGTCAAGAGCTCTCCGCTATGGTCGGTCCGGAGCCAGCGGAACAAGTCGCCCTGGAGCGGCGCATTCAATGCGTCATTGGAAAACTCGGGAGTATCTGCAAGGCCGCTACGTTTGATTTCGCGTTAGCAGTCGGAAGGTTGGTGATTGACGAGTTCTATGACGGCGATATGAATCGTTGGCGCAATCGCGATCCGGGGAAAGAAATATCTTTGCGTAAACTCGCTAGACATCCCCAACTTCCAATGAATCCATCAGCACTGTATCGGAGCGTAGCCATTTACGAACTTTCCGAGCGTCTCGACCTCCGATCATGGAAATATATTTCGACCAGTCATATGCGACTTGTACTCCCGCTTTCGCCTGACGAGCAGGCGCGACTACTTCTGGCTGCCGAGACGAACGCGTGGTCTGTCCGCCGGCTGGATCAAGAGGTCTCGACTTTGCGTTCGACGTCGCTGGCGAGCCGTGGCGGACGGAAACGTCGGTCGCACCTCTCTGGGGTGATGCACAGTGTCCGAAAGTGCTTTGAAGGGGTCGGCGAGCTTCTCAACGCGACCGACGACGACATATTGCATGGCTCCCCAGAGAGCGCACGCGCTGCGCTCGACTTGCTCCGCGGCGCCGCAGACGCGTGTGATGCGCTGCGCGCACGCCTCACGTCTGCGCTTCCGGAAGCACAAGGAGAGTCTGATCGTGCGGACGAGGAGAGATACGCGCCGAGCGGCTTGCATAAATGCGTG
>Ga0265313_10002660_pt1 | contig 15177 bp, 20 predicted proteins | sample 4123metaG_FD_203122 | JGI IMG/M metagenome (GOLD analysis project Ga0265313, IMG submission 203122) | Rhizosphere microbial communities from Carex aquatilis grown in University of Washington, Seatle, WA, United States - 4-1-23 metaG | ecosystem: Host-associated > Plants > Roots > Rhizosphere >...
CAACGGCTGGGGCCTGTCCGACGGGCCTACCACGCCATGGTGGGCGTCGAACAACGGCACGAACACCTCGACGCTGTACAACGGCGCCGGGACGAAGCAGGCGTTGACGGTGGCCGTCGCCGGCGCACCGACCGGCACGGTGTTCAACGGCAGCGCCACCGACTTCGTCGTCAACTCGGCGGGCAAGAGCGGAGCCGCGCGCTTCCTCTTCGCCACCGAGGGCGGCACGATCATGGGCTGGTCGCCGACGGTCAATGCGGCCGCCGCGGTCACCGCGGTCGACCGCTCGGGTGCCGGTGCGAGCTACAAGGGGCTCGCGACGCTGAACGACCGGCTGTACGCCACGGACTTCCACAACGGTCACGTCGACGTCTTCGACGCGTCGTTCGCGCCCGTGTCGCTGCCCGGCGGCTTCACGGACGCGAAGATCCCGAAGGGCTTCGCACCGTTCGGGATCCAGGCGCTCGGCGGCAACATCTTCGTCACGTACGCCAAGCAGGACGCCGCGGCCAAGGACGACGTCGCAGCGCCCGGCCAGGGCTACGTCGACGAGTTCACGCCGGACGGCAAGCTCCTCGGTCACGTCGTGAACAGCGGCAAGAAGAACGCGCCGCTGAACGCCGCGTGGGGACTTGCGATGGCGCCCTCGGACTTCAGCGTCTTCGCGGGCGACCTGCTCGTGGGCAACTTCGGCAACGGCCGGATCAGCGCCTACACGCAGAGCGGCGCGAACTGGGTCTACAAGGGCCAGTTGAAGCACGCCGACGGAACGCCGATCTCGATCGACGGCCTGTGGGCGATCGCGTTCGGGAACGGCGCCGCAGCCGGACCGACCGGGACGCTCTATTTCCTGTCGGGCCCGTCGGACGAGAAGCACGGGCTCTTCGGGTCGATCACGGCGGGTTGACCCGAACTCCCCGGCGCGCGTCTCTGCCCCGACGCGCGCCGGGGAACCGCTTGCTCGCTAGCTCCCCGTGCGCTTGCGCCACTGGTGCAGCGTCTTGTTCTTGAAAGCTCGCTTCGGCACGGGCGGCGGCGGCTTCGGGTCGTGCTCGTCGAGCCAGTGCGCGGCGTCGTCCTCCGGATCGACGCCGACGTTCCGCTCGCGCTCGCTCAGCCTCTCGACGCCGCGCTGGGTGAGGTCCCGCTTTCGTCCCACACCGTCTCTTCTACCCATTTGCGGTGGTGCTCGAGCGCCCAACCCTCGTCCACCCAGCCGCGCGTGATCCCGTTCAGCGCGTGCCGCGTCTTCGGATAGATCACCGCGAGGAAGAGGTGGCCCATGAAGAGGATGAACGAGACGTACATGAGCCAGTCGTGCACGAGCAGCGCGTTCGGCAGGCGGAAGCGTGTGTCGCGCTCGCCGTACCAGAGGAAGAAGCCCGTGACGACGAACAGCAGCGCGAACGCTGCGGTGATCACGGCGTTCAGCTTCTGTCCCGCGTTCAGCCGGCCCTGCGGCGCACCACGGCGCAGCAGCCACGCGCGGTCGTCCGCGTCGAAGCTGTCGATCTCGTGCGCGGTGCGCGCGAGCGAGCGCCGATCGCCGAAGAGCACGATCAGCACGAGCGCGACCGCCCAGGCGATCGCCGTGTAGATGTGGATCCCCTTCACGAGCGGGCGGCGGCTGACGACCTCGGCGAGGCTCGGCAGGTAGAGACAGAGCCCGGAACCGAGCAGGATGAGGAACGCCGTCGCATGCACCCAGTGCACCGCGCGCTCGGTGCGCGTGAAGCGCGGCAGCCGGCGACGCTCACGCGCCATAGCCGTTCGACCTCCCGACCCATGCGTTCTGGTCGTAGCCCAGGTTCTCCCAGTAGCCGGTCGGCTCGTGGTCGACGAGCTCGATCCGCGTCAGCCACTTGACGCCCTTGTAGCCGTACATCTCGGGGATCACGACGCGCGCGGGCGCGCCGTGCGGACGCGACAGCGGCTTGCCGTCCATCTCGAGCGCGAGCATCACGTTCGGCAGGAGCGCCTGGTCGAGTGTCAGCGAGTCGTCGTACGGCTGCTCGAGCGACACGAACCGGATCGCCTTCGCCGACGGGAGCGGCTCGGCGAGCGCGAGCAGGTCGTGGAAGCGCACGCCGCTCCACCGTACGTCCTTGACCGACCAGCCCGTGACGCAGTGGAAGTTGCTCACCTGGTGCGCGCGCGGCAGCGCGAGCAGCTGCTCGTAGGTGAGCTTCTGCGGCTTGCGGACGAGCCCGTCGATCTCGAGCGTGAAGCTCCGCTCGTCGAAGATCGGCATCGAGCCGGAGATCGTGTAGATCCGCCAGCCGCCGACCGGCAGCAGGTTGCCGAGCAGCTGCGAGAAGCCGGAGGTGAGCGGCGAGAGCGCCCGGCCGGCAGGGCCGGCCCAGAGCAGGGCCGAGAGACCGCCTGCCATCAGGCCGAGAAACGCGCGTCGCCCGTACGGGCGTGCATCGTCGCCGTTCACCATCGCTCAGACACTTGACCTCCTCTGGTGTTACGCGATCTGCGGTGTATGGGTTTCGACGATCTCAGCGAGCTTCAGTCCGTCGGGCAGCGTCCCGAACGCGCCGAAGCCCTCGCGCGCGCGGAACGCCTCGGCGACGGCGGGGTCGCCGTGGCGGTCGAGCAGGGTCGCCTGCAGCGCAACCGCCATCGTCTCGACGAGCCGGCGCGCGCCCTGCTCGTCGGCCTGCGCGAGCGCGTCTTCCACGCCGGCGCGGTCGCGCTCCTCGAGCTCGGCGACGAACGCCTCGGCCGCCGCCGGCTCGCGGCGCAGCGCGCGCAGCACGTCCAGGCACTGCACGTTCGAGCTGCCTTCCCAGATCGCGTTCAACGGGCTCTCGCGGTAGAGACGCGGCAGGCCGCTCTCCTCGACGAAGCCGTTGCCGCCGAGACACTCGAGCGCCTCTCCGACGACGGCCGGCGTGCGCTTGCAGATCCAGTACTTGAGCACCGCGGTCGCAACGCGACGAAAGTCGTCGTCCTCGTCGAAGGCACGCGCGAGCCGGAGCGCGCTGATCGTGGCCGCCTCCGACTCGACGCACAGGTCGGCAAGCACGTTCTGCATCAGCGGCTGGTCGGCGAGCAGCTTGCCGAACGCCGCGCGATGCGCGCAATGGTGCGTCGCCTGCGCAACCGCCTCGCGCTGCAGCGCCGTCGAGCCGAGCACGCAGTCGAGCCGCGTGTGCACGACCATCTCGATGATCGCCGCGACGCCGCGCCCTTCTTCGCCGACGAGACGCCCCCACGCTCCGTCGAGGCGGATCTCCCCCGACGCGTTCGACCGGTTGCCGAGCTTGTCCTTGAGGCGCTCGATCACGAAGCCCTCGCTGCGCGGCACGAAGTAGCACGACAGGCCCGCCGGAGCCTGCGCGAGAATCAGGAACGCGTCGCTCATCGGCGCGGAGCAGAACCACTTGTGCCCGTGCAGCGTCGCCTCGCCGTCCCCGACCGGCCGCGCCTCCGTCTCGTTCGCACGCACGTCCGAGCCGCCTTGCCGCTCCGTCATCGCCATGCCGACGAGCAGCTCGTCGTCGATCGTGTCGAGGATCGCGTGCGCGGCGTGCGTCATCGAGAGCGGACAGCCGACGCCCTGCTCCACCTGCGCGAGCGCGATGAACTTCGCGGCGCGCGCAACGTAGTCGCCGGGGATGTTCAGCCGCTCGCGCAGCCCGAGTGCGAGCAGCGAGTCCCACGCGGGATGGAACTCGATCTCGTCGATGCGGTTCCCGTAACGGTCGTGCGTGCGCAGCACCGGCGGGTGCTCGTTCGCGAGCCGCCCCCACTCGCGCGGCGCGCCGGCGAGCTCGGCGCCGAACGCGATCAGCTCACGCTCGGCAGCGGGCGCGCCTTCGCGGCGCACGCCTGCGGCGAGCAGCCTCAGGTCGAGGTCGCGCAGCGGCGGCGGTTGGTTCGAGAGCCGGACGGCGATGCGGCTGATGCTACGTCGAGCCGTTCTCGGGCGCGCACCTCTTGTCGCCCACCATTGTCGAGTCCCACACCTTCTGCGCAAGCGCCTGCGCCGCCACCTGATCCTCCGTGCCGTGCCATTTGTCGAGCCCCGGAACGGTCACCTGGATCACGGGCGTGACACCGGGCCCCGACACCGTGAAGCGGTACTCGTCGCCCGGCGCCGCCGGCCGCAGCGCCTTGGAGGGATAGCCGGGGAACGGCTTCTGCGGCACGAACGAGTGGCAGAACGTGCCGCTCGGGTTGTGCGTGAGGATCCCCGACTCGCGCCACCAGCCGGCGCCGTAGACCGAGTTGTGAGTGTCGATGTAGACGTTGCGCTCGTAGCGGCCGAGCGGGTTGCCCTCGGCAGTCGACTTGAAGCCGTAGACGGGCTTTCCCTGGTAGAGCAACTGCCCGAAGACGCCGATCGCCGAGTGGCCGTACGTCCAGTGGACGCCGACCGTCAGCACCGCCAGGTCGCCCGTCCAGTGCGAAAGGTGCATCTCGTACGCCGTCTGGCTCGCGTTCCACGGCTTGAAGCCGAGGAGCGGCAGGCCGCGCTGCCAGCTCTGCAGCGCCCAGTAGCTGCCGTCGGGCGCCTTGCAGCCGGTGACGAACAGGGCCAGCCGAGGGCCGTCGTAGGCGCCGCACTGGCTCTTCTCGAAGGTCTGCCAGTAGCGGGCGTTGTGGTACTTGCCCCAGCCGCCCGAGTAGTCGTACTTGAAGCGCACCTGCGGCGTCGCCGCCGACGGCGGGTTCGCGTTGATCGCGCCCCAGGCGAGCACGTGCCGCCACGTGCCGGTCGGCAGCCGGTAGGTGACCAGCGCCTCGCCCTTGCCGTTCACCTGAAGCGTGACCTGGTGGAGGTTCGTGTTCGAGAGCGGAGAGCTCGCCGACGCGGGGAGCGCGACGACTAGCATCGCTCCGATGGCCAGGACGATTGCAGCGGCACTCACCCCTCTCCGCGCGGGCGGGACGGAGCTCGACCTGGACGCGTTCGATCCGTACCTCATCTACTTGCGAGATGCCGGCATCGAGGGGGTCTTGCTGCTCGGGACCACGGGCGAGGGCATCCTCTTATCCCTCTCTGAGCGCAAAGCGGCGATCTCAAACACGGTTGGCGGGCCGCTACCGGTGCTCGCGCACTGCGGTGCGCAGACGACCGCGGACACCGTCGCCCTGGCGGCGCACGCGGCGGAGGCCGGCGTCGAGGCCGTCGCGGTGATCGCCCCGCCCTATTACCAGCTCGACGACGACGCCCTGCTCGCGCATTTCGTCGCCGCCGCGCGTGCCTGCGCGCCCCTCCCGTTCTACGTCTACGAGTTCGAGAAGACCTCCGGCTACGCGATCCCCGTCCCGGTGATCGAGCGCCTGCGCGAGACCGAGGAGAACCTCGTCGGCCTCAAGGTGAGCGACGCGCCTTTCGCGCAGGTCGAGCCGTACCTGCTCGAGGGGCTCGACGTCTACATCGGCGCGGAGTCGCTGATCGGCGACGGCCTCGCTGCCGGCGCGGCCGGCGCGGTCTCCGGGCTGGCGGCGGCGTGCCCCGAAGTGGTCGTCGAGGCCGTGCGGAGCGGCGACTCAACCGCGGCCGGCGCGCTGCGGGCGATCTTCGACCGCTATCCGCGCCAGGCGGCGTTCAAGGCGGCCGTCCGCTCGCGCGGCGTGCCGATGCGCGAGGACGTGCGCGGCCCGCTGCGCGGCCTGACCGACGCCGAGCGCGCCGAGCTGCTCGCCTCGCTCTAGGAGGGCTTGTCGCGCAGCTCGTCGATCGCGTGCCGCGCCCGGGCATGCACGTCGGCGCGCCGTTCGTCCACGCCTACGGGCTCGTCCGGCTCGGGCTCCGGCTCCTTGGCCGCGGCGAGCTTCGCCTTCAGCTCGTCTGCGGGTGAAGGGCCGAGCGGCGCGGGCCGCGAGCGCCGCCGCAGGATCGCCCGCAGGCCCAATGCACCGGCCAGGAGCGCCAAGAATCTCTTCACCGCGGCGATGCTACACTGCCGCCGCTTCTCGCCACGCCCGTCGCGCCGTCACCCGAAGCGGCGCTTGTGAGGTGGGGCCGATTCAGTCCATGAGAAGGGAGAATTCGGGCCTATGAACGAATACGAAATCATGCTGCTGCTGGACCCGGAGCTCGCCGAAGAGCGCGGGAACGAGATCATCCAGCGCATTCGCGACTCCGTCGAAGGAGCGCAGGGCACCTGGGACGGCCACGAGCCGTGGGGTCGCCGGCGCCTCGCCTACGAGATCGGCCACAAGGCCGAGGCCGTCTACCACCTCTTCCTCTTCACCGCCCCGGCGGAGACCCTGGCGGAGATCGTGCGCGTCCTGAAGATCACGGACGGCGTGATTCGGCACGGCGCCTACCGGCGCGTCAAGGGCTCGACCCACACGAAGGCCCCGGCGCAGGTCGCCGTGGGCGCGCCTTCCTCGGCCCCGGCCGAAGACGGCGATGACACCGACACGGCTTCCGAGTAGCCTGGATCGACCTTCGGAGAGGAGCGAACTCATGGCAGCCAACATCAATCGCGTCGTGCTCGTCGGCAACCTGACCCGCGACCCCGAGCTGCGCCACACGCCGTCCGGCATGGCGGTCTGCAGCCTGCGGATCGCGGTCAACACGCGCCGCAAGGACTCGTCGACCGGCGAGTGGACCGAGAAGCCGAACTACTTCGACATCACCGTCTGGGGCAACCAGGGTGAGAGCTGCGCCCAGTACCTCGCCAAGGGCCGCCCCGTCGCCGTCGACGGGCGCCTCGAGTGGCGCGAGTGGGATGCGCAGGACGGCACCAAGCGCCAGGCGGTCGAGATCATCGCCGACTCAGTCCAGTTCCTCGGCGGCCGCGATGCCGGCGCCGGTGGCGGTGGCGGCGAGGGCGGCAACCAGTTCGTGCCCGCGGGCGCGTCGGGCGGTTCCGACGCTGACTTCCAGGGCTCCGACGACGACATTCCGTTCTAAGGAGAGAGTTTCTTGGCTGAAAAGAAATCCGATCGCAGCAGTTCGTCGCCCGGCAGGAAGCGCAACGCTTCGGCGTCGTCGAAGACGGGCGGCCCCGGCCGCCGCAAGTCGTGCTTCTTCTGCAAGTCCAAGGTCGACGAGGTCGACTACAAGAACGTCAACGAGCTCCGGCGCTACGTGTCGGAGAAGGGCAAGATCCGCAACCGCCGCATCAGCGGCGCGTGCCGGCGCCACCAGCGCCAGGTCGCGGTCGCCGTCAAGCGCGCCCGTGAGATCGCCCTCCTCCCGTACGTCGGCGACAAGTAACCGGCGCCATGGAAGTCATCCTCAGACAGGACGTCGACAAGCTCGGCCTGCGCGGCGAGGTGGTGAGCGTCGCCCGGGGCTACGCGCGCAACTTCCTGCTGCCGCGCGGCCTGGCCGAGGTCGCGACGCCCGCGCTCGTCAAGGAGCTCGAGAAGCGCGACGCCCAGCGGGCCCGCCACGACGCGCAGACGATCGACGAGGCACGCGCGCTCGCCGCGCGGCTCGAGGCGGTCGAGCTCCGCTTCGACGTGACGTCAGGGCCGACCGGCTCGCTCTTCGGCTCGGTCACCGCGACGAACGTCGCCGACCGGCTCTGGGAGCAGGAGAAGCTGCGGGTCGACCGCCGCAAGCTCGGCATGGACTCGATCAAGCGGATCGGCCGCTACACGGTGCCGCTCGAGCTCTTCCAGGACGTGACCGCCCAGCTGAAGCTGGTCGTCGCCCCGGAGGGCGAGGAGCTGCCGCCCGAGGAAGAGCTCGCCGAGCTCGAAGCGCAGGAGATTGCCGCCGCCGAGGCCGCGGCCGAGGCCGCCGCGCCTGCCGTGATCGAGTATGAGGACGTCCCGGAGCCGGCCGCCGAGGCCGCCGAGGCCGACGAGGTCGCCGAGGAGCCCGGCGAGACCGAGGCTCCCGAGCCCGACGCGGGCCCCGAGATCCCCCTCGAGCAGGAATAAGCACAGGGGAATTCGTCCACAGGCTCTCCACGGGCCTGTGGACGACCTTCCACCGGCTGTCCACAGACGGGTTCACGGCTGTGGATTTGGCGTCAAACTTGGCGCAAAGAGCGTCCGTTCCGTCCACTACCGAGACGCGAACGTACGTTCTATACTGCCTGCATAGACGGCACCTTCGATCACCGCAGGCGCGCTTTCCACACCCTTTCGGGTTCGCGCGACACCGGGTCTACTAGGCAGCACATGGCTGTACCTGCCCAGGCCCTTCAGACCGCTCCGGTCCCGCCCCAGAACCTCGATGCGGAGGAGTCGGTGCTCGGGGCGATGATGCTCTCCCCGCTGGCGATCGGGGCGGTCACCGAGTCGACGAACCTGAGCGCTGCGGACTTCTACCGCGAGAGCCACGGGCATGTCTTCAAGGCGATCCTCTCGCTCTACGCGAAGGGCGAGCCGGTCGACGCGATCACCGTCGTCGACGAGCTCGACCGCTCCTCCACGCTCGACGCGGCCGGCGGCCAGGAGCGCATCCACGAGCTCGCGGCGCTCGTGCCGGCGGCGTCGAACGCCGCGCACTACGCGCGCATCGTCTGCGAGATGTCGACGCTGCGTGGGCTGATCCGCGCCGGCAACGACATCGCGCGACTCGGTTTCGACCGCCCCGGCGAGACGATCGAGCTGGTCGACCGCGCGGAGAAGATCGTCTTCGACCTGTCGCAGCAGCGCGTCGTGACGGAGTTCGCGCACATCGACGAGCTGCTCAAGGAATCGTTCGAGACGATCACGAAGCTCTACGAGGCCGGCAGCGACATCACCGGCACGGCCGCGGGCTATCGCGATCTCGACCGGGTCACGGCCGGGTTCCAGCCCGGCAACCTGATCATCATCGCCTCGCGCCCGTCGATGGGAAAGTCCGCGCTCGCGCTCGGCATGGCGGCGAACGTCGCGGTACGACACGAGACACCGGTCGCGCTGTTCACGCTCGAGATGTCGAAGTCGGAGGTGACGCAGCGCCTGATGTGCTCGGAGGGCAAGGTCGAGTCGCAACGGCTGCGCACCGGCAAGCTCGCCGTCGACGACTGGCCCCGGCTCACCGCCGCCTGCGACAAGCTCGCCAAGGCGCCCATCTACGTCGACGACACCGGCTCGATCACGATGATGGAGATCCGCTCGAAGCTGCGACGCCTCAAGATGCGAGAGCCGGGCCTCGGCCTCGTGATCGTCGACTACCTGCAGCTGATGACGAGCGGCACGTCGGCCGAGAACCGCGTGCAGGAGGTGTCGCAGATCTCGCGCTCGCTCAAGGTGCTCGCACGCGACCTCGATGTGCCGATCATCGCGCTGTCGCAGCTGTCCCGCGCGGTCGAGCAACGGCACGACAAGCGCCCGATTCTCTCCGACTTGCGCGAGTCCGGCTCGATCGAGCAGGACGCCGACCTCGTGATGTTCATCTACCGCGACGAGTACTACAACCCGGAGGAGACCGAGTCGGCCGGCATCGCCGAGCTGATCCTTGCGAAGCATCGGAACGGTGCCACCGTGCACGACATCAAGCTGAACTTCACGAAGCGCTACGCGAAGTTCCAGGACCTGACGAACGTGCCCGCATGACGACGGTCTGGATCTCACCTTCCGCGACGTCGTTCTCGTGCCTGTGCGAGACGTGCATCGAGCGCGCGCGGCAGGAAGGGCTGCTCTTCTCCGACGCGCTGATGGCCGCGAGCGTGCGCGGCACGGTCGCCGCCGAGGCCGAGGTGGCCTTCGCCCGCTGCCCGTCGGGGCACGAGATCACGCTGCGGCGCGGCGAGCGTCCGCCCGCGCTCCTGCGACCCGATGAACGGCAACTGCAGCTGAAATGATGGAGCGGCAGCACGTGTGGCTCGGCCCGGAGGCGACCAGCTTCGAAGAGCCGTGCGAGGCGTGCCTGTCCTTCCGTGAGTCGCTCGCAGTGGAGTCGTGCGTCGTGCAGGGAACGTTGCGCCGCGACGCCGACGTGGGCTTCACCACCTGCCGCCGCGGCCACCGCATCGTCGTGCGCCGCGTCGCACGCCGGCTCGCTCGGGCTGTTTGACAGCGCTCCTCGTCGTTCTCGCGTTCTCGTTCGCCTGGTCGATCGGCTCGCACTACACGGGTGCGTGCATGGGGATGCCGTACGCGCTCGGCGCCGTGCGGGCGCGGGTTGCCCTCGGCCTGATGGCGCCGCTCGCACTCGCGGGCGCTGCGCTGGCGAGCGGCAAGGTGGCGACGACAGTCGGGCGCAAGCTGATCGAAGCGACGCCGACGCGTCTCGGTGAGGTCGTCGTCGTCGCCGTCGCGTTCGGCGTCACGGCGATCTACAACCGCATCCGCATCCCGACCTCGACGATTCAGATCCTGGTCGGCGCCGTCGTCGGCGCTGCGGTGGGTGCGTCGGTCGGCGTGCACTGGCGGACGATCGCAACGCTCGCCGTGATCTGGGTCGTTGCGCCGCCGGCGGCAGCTCTCGTCGGCTTCGCGGGCGGGAAGGCGTTCGGATCGGTGACGCGCGTCGGAGGCGCGCTGCTGCTCGTCGGCTGCCTCGCGTCGTTTGCGATGGGAGCGAACGACGTGGCGCTCGCGAGCGGCGCGCTCGTCGGGCCGAACGTGCTCGGCCCGCACAGCGCGGGAGTGCTCTGCGGCTTCGGCCTCGCGGCGGGCGTGCTGATCACCGGGCGGCCGCTGCTCGACCGCGTCGCCTTCGACATCGTCGACCTCGACCGCGTGACGGCGACGGCGGCGCAGTTCGTCCAGGCGCTCGTCATCCTCGTCGCGGTCTCGTTCGGGTACTTCACCTCGATGAACCAGGCGCTCGTCGGCGCGATGGCGGGCGCTGGGGTCGCGCGCGGCCGCCAGACGGTGCACACGCGAACGCTCGTCGGGATCGTCCGCGGCTGGGTGACCGGGCCGCCCACCTCCTTCCTGCTCGCCCTCGGCGCGGCGCTCGTCGTCCGCTGGGTCTCGGGCGCCGACGCCCTGGCCCGCTAGAGTCCGACGAGTGCCTTCGACCGTCGTGGTCGGCGCGCAGTGGGGAGACGAAGGCAAGGGGAAGATCGTCGACCTGCTCGCCCAGGATTCGGACGTCGTGTGCCGCTATCAAGGCGGTCCCAACGCCGGGCACACAATCGTCGTCGACGGCGAGACGTGGAAGCTCAGGCAGATGCCGAGCGGCGTCGTCTCGGGCACGCAGTCGGTGATCGGCGCCGGGTGCGTCGTCGACGCGCAGGTGTTCGTCGACGAGGTCGACCTGCTGATCGAGCGCGGGATCGATCCTTCGATCGTCGTGCTCTCCGGAAACGCGCACCTGATCATGCCGTGGCACGTCACGATCGACCAGGCGTCGGAGCGGCGGCTCGGGTCGCTGCAGATCGGGACGACACGCCGGGGGATCGGCCCAACCTACGCCGACAAGGCCTCGCGCATCGGGATCCGCGTGCAGGACGTGCTCGAGCCGAAGATCCTGCGGCAGAAGATCGAGGTGGCGCTGGCCGAGAAGAACCTCTGGCTCGAGCGGATCTACGAGGCAGAGCCGTTCGATCTCGAAGAAGTGTGGTCGCAGTACGCGGGCTTCGCCGAGCGGCTTGCGCCGTTCGTCGGCGACGTGTCGCTGCTCGTCGACGACGCGCTCCGCGGCGGGAAGCGCGTGCTCTTCGAAGGCGCGCAGGCGACGATGCTCGACCTCGACCACGGGACGTATCCGTTCGTCACGTCGTCGAACCCGATCGCGTCGGGTGCCGCAACCGGGATCGGCATCGGCCCGACGCGGATCGATCGCGTGCTCGGGATCTCGAAGGCGTACGTGACGCGCGTCGGCGAAGGGCCGTTCCCGTCCGAGATCGTCGGCCCGGACCAGGATCGCCTGCGGGGGCTCGGCGGCGAGTACGGCACGGTGACCGGGCGCGAACGGCGCTGCGGCTGGCTCGATCTGGTCGCGCTTCGCTATGCCGTGCGCGTGAACGGCATGACAGCGCTCGCACTGACGAAGCTCGACGTGCTCTCTGCGTTCGACAAGCTGCCGGTGTGCGTGCGCTACCGGCTGCGCGACGGCTCCGAGACGGCGCACTTCCCTGCACACCAGTCGGACTTCCACCATGCGACGGCCGTCTGGGAGACCTTGCCCGGCTGGTCGCAGCCGCTCGACGATGCCGCGTCGCTCGACGACCTGCCGGCGGCCGCGCGCGACTACGTGGAGTACGTCTCGCGCGACCTGCAGGTGCCGATCGAGCTGGTCGGCGTCGGCGCCGCGCGCGAACGCGTCCTCGCGTGATCGCGCAAATCTCCGCGAGCACCTGGACGCAGATCATCATCGCGGCGTCGATCTTCGTCCCGGTCGGGGTCGCGACCTGGATCACGATCGTCGTCCTCCGCGGCAAGAAGGACGATCCGGACGAGCAACGCTGGGCCCGCCTCGCCGAGCAGCGCAAGGAAACAGAGCGAGACCACTAGCCCGGAGGGACAGGCCGCGCCGAGACCAGTTTCTGGTCAGACCAGGGTTACGGAAGTGCCACGAACGTTCCACAGCCGGCGGAAAGTGGCTTCCAGTGCGGCTCTCCGAACGCTTGCGGCAGCTCGGTGGTGGTCAGACCACGGTTACGAGAGTTGCGCGAGGTCGTCCGGGGTGTCGACGTCCGCGACCAGGGCCGGGTCGACGTCCACCTCGACGACGTCGAGGTCCCCGTACGTCCGGTAGAGCGCGAGCGGGCCTTCGGCGAGGCGTTGCTCGAGGAGCGGCAGCGTCGATTTCGCCCACGCGCCCGGGAGCGGGCCCGTCTGCGGGACGGCGGCGTCGTGGCAGGCCTCGCCGAGCGCGCGGAGCAGCTCGGGCGTGACGCGCGGGCAGTCGACCGGCAGGAACACGACAACCTCGTTCGTCGCTGCTCGGAGCCCTGCGACCACACCTGCGATCGGGGCGCGCACCTCCGCGCCGTCGTCGAGCACGTCGAACGGCAGCTCGCCCGCCTTGCCGACCACGAGCACCTCGTCGCACGCCTCCTCGAGCACCCGCCGGCCGTGGGCGTACAACGTTTCGCCGTCCACCTCGATCAGCGCCTTGGGCGAGCCGAAGCGACGGCTGGCGCCGCCGACGAGCAGCACGCCGGTCAGCGTTCGACGCGCCATGGCTCGGTGTAGATGTTGAGCTGCCCGCCGCGGACGAAGCCGCAGAGCGTCACACCGCGGTCGTCAGCGAGCTGGACGGCAAGCGACGAGGGCGCGCCCACGGCGACGAGCAGTGGACAGCCGGCGACGGCGGCCTTCTGCACGAGCTCGAACGACAGGCGGCCGCTGACACAGAGCACCGACCGGGCGAGCGGCAGGAGGTCGCCGCCGAAGGCCCAGCCGATCACCTTGTCCATCGCGTTGTGCCGGCCGACGTCTTCGCGCAGGCAGAGCAGCTCGCCGCGGCCGTCGAAGAGGCCGGTGGCATGCAGCCCGCCGGTCGCCGCGAACGCGGGCTGCGATTCCCGCAGCCGGTCGGGCAGGCTCGCGAGCAGCGCCGCAGGCAGGCGGAAGTCGCTCTCGACCCGCGGCGCCTCCACCGCCACTGCCTCGAGTGCGCCCTTGCCACAGACACCGCAGGAGGAGCTCGTGTAGAAGCTGCGCGCGAGCGTGGCGGGGTCGAAGCCCGGCGCGTCGAGCTCGACCGCGTTGGCCGCGAGATCGTCGGGCAGGCGGGCGCCCGCCGGGCGCAGGCCTTCCGAGAGCGCGAAGCCGACCGCCAGCTCCTCGTCATGGCCTGGCGTGCGCATCGTGACGGCGACCGGCATGCCCCCGATCCGGATCTCGAGCGGCTCCTCGACGGCGACGACGTCCTCCGTCGCGCCTTCCGGAACGCGAACGACGTTGACTCTCGCTGTCGAGTACGGCGGCACGGTCACGACACAAGTATCCTCGCCGCGTGCAGGTGGTCGTCGTCGGCTCGGGTGCGCGCGAGCATGCGCTCGCGTGGCGGCTGGCGCAGAGCCCCGGGCTGACCGAGCTCCATGCGGCGCCCGGGAACCCCGGGATCGCCTCGATCGGGCGCTGCCACCCGGTGCGGGCGGACGACGCCGACGGCCTGCTGAGCCTCGCGCTGACGCTCGACGCCGACCTCGTCGTGATCGGGCCCGAAGGGCCGCTCGTCGCGGGAATCGCAGACGGATTGCGCATGAATGGCATCCCGGTCTTCGGCCCGAGCGCCGCCGCGGCGCAGATCGAAGGGTCGAAGGCATTCGCCAAGGACGTGCTACGCGCCGCCGGGGTGCCGACGGCGGAGACGCTCTCCGTCGCGCGACCGCCGTGCGTGGTCAAGGCGGACGGACTTGCCTCCGGGAAGGGCGTGTTCGTCTGCCGGACGGCCGAGGAGATCGACGAAGCGCTGAGCGCCGTCCAGGCGCTCGGCGGTGAGTTCGTGATCGAGGAGCTGCTCGAGGGCGAGGAGGTGTCGCTCTTCGCGCTCTCGGACGGCATGCGCCTCCTGCCGCTGGGCGCCGCGCAGGACTTCAAGCGGATCGGCGACGGTGACACCGGGCCGAACACGGGCGGGATGGGCGCCTACTCGCCGGTGCCCTGGTTCGCCGACGCCCACGAGCTCGTGGAACGCGTGCACCGGCCGGTGATCGAGGAGCTCGCCCGGCGCGGCTCGCCGTTCATCGGCTGCCTCTTCGCCGGGCTGATGATCACGGCGGACGGCCCGAAGGTGCTCGAGTTCAACGCGCGGTTCGGCGACCCGGAGACGCAGGTCCTGATGCCGCGGCTCGAGGGCGACCTGCTCGAGCTGCTGCTCGGGGCCGCGCTCGGCGATCTGTCCGGCGCCGAAGTGTCGCTGGCCGAGGACGCAGCGGTGACGGTCGTGCTCGCGGCGCCGGACTATCCCGCTCGCAGCGACTACGCGGGCGCAGCCATCAAGGGCGTCGAGAACGCCGAGGCTGCAGGGGCGCTCGTCTTCCACGGCGGGACCGCGGTACGCGACGGCACGGTGGTCACGAGTGGAGGCAGAATCCTCTCCGTGACCGGGACCGGGACAACCGTGGCGGACGCGCGCGCTCGCGCCTATGCCGCCGTCGAGCTGATCACATTCGACGGCGTGCAGTACCGCCAGGACATCGCGGCGGTGGCGGGTGGCTGAGACCGTCGTCGGGATCCTCGTTGGGTCGGAATCGGATCGTGCGCGCATGCAGGCCGCGCTGGACGAGCTGGACGCGCGCGGGATCGGGTGGGAGTTCGAGGTGCGCTCGGCGCACCGGGCACCCGACGCGGTCGCCGAGTACGCGAAGTCCGCGCAGGCGCGCGGGCTCAAGGTCCTGATCTGCGGGGCGGGTCTCG
>Ga0265313_10002661_pt1 | contig 15172 bp, 19 predicted proteins | sample 4123metaG_FD_203122 | JGI IMG/M metagenome (GOLD analysis project Ga0265313, IMG submission 203122) | Rhizosphere microbial communities from Carex aquatilis grown in University of Washington, Seatle, WA, United States - 4-1-23 metaG | ecosystem: Host-associated > Plants > Roots > Rhizosphere >...
GGGCGCGGCTCGGATACGGCCGCGGCTTCTACGACCGCACGATCGCGCATCTCAGAAACCATGGCGTCGATGCGCACCTTGTCGGCATCGCCTTCGCGGTGCAGGAAGTGGATGCGGTCCCGACCGAAGCGCACGATGCGCGCATGGATTTCATCGTGACCGAGAAAGAAACCATCGACCTCACAGTCGGGAAGGCGAAAGGCTAGCCGCGTGCGACTTTTATTTCTGGGTGACGTGGTGGGGCGGAGCGGGCGCAACGCGGTCGTCGCGCAACTGCCGGGCCTCATTGCCAAGTACCAGCTCGATTTCGTGATCGTGAACGGCGAGAACGCGGCCGGCGGGTTCGGCATCTCCGAGGAGATCCTCCGTAACATCGTGGCGGCCGGCGCCGACGTGGTGACGACCGGCAACCACGCGTTCGACCAGCGCGAGGCAATGCAGTTCGCCGACCGGCAGGAGCGCTATCTGAGGCCGCTCAACTTTCCGCCGGGAACGCCCGGCCGGGGCGCCAACCTCTACCTCGCGCGCAACGGCGCGCGCGTCCTCGTCATCAACGTCATGGGCCGCGTCTTCATGGACCAGCTCGACGATCCGTTCGCGGCGCTCGAGCGGGAAATCTCGGCATGCCCGCTCGGCGATCAGGCAGACGCCATCGTGATCGATTTCCATGCCGAGGCGACGAGCGAGAAGCAGGCGGTCGGGCACTACCTCGATGGCCGCGTGACGCTGGTGGTGGGGACGCACACGCACGTGCCGACCGCCGACCATCGCATCATGCGGGGCGGCACCGCCTTCCAGTCCGACGTCGGGATGTGCGGCGATTACGATTCGATCATCGGGATGAACTACGAGGAGCCGCTGCGCCGCTTTCTGCAGAAGGTGCCGGGCGAGCGCTTCACGCCGGCCGACGGGCCGGCAACGCTTGCCGGGATCGCGGTGGAGGTCGACGACGGAACGGGCCTCGCCCTCAAGGTGGCGCCACTGCGGATCGGCGGCAAGCTGTCGGAGACAATCCTGCCGTTCTGGACCTGAAAAGGGCGGCTGCCCCGGCCAACGGCGCGCCTTCCTTTGCCGGCTCCAGCGCCGTATAACCCGCGCCACAATCTTTCCGCTTGAGGACGACATGGCGGGTCATTCACAGTTCAAGAACATCATGCACCGCAAGGGCGCCGCGGACGTTCGGCGCTCCAAGCTCTTCTCGAAGCTTGCCCGCGAAATCACGGTGGCGGCGAAGCTCGGCACCCCCGACCCGGACATGAACGCGCGGCTGAGGCTCGCCATCATCAACGCGCGCGCCGAAAACATGCCGAAAGACAACATCGAGCGCGCCATCAAGAAGGCGGCCGGCGCCGGCGGCGAGAACTACGAGGCGGTGCGCTATGAGGGCTATGGCCCGGGCGGGGTGGCGATGATCGTCGAGGCGCTGACCGACAACCGCAACCGGACGGCGGGCGCGGTGCGTTCCTATCTGACGAAGAACGGCGGGGCGCTCGGCGAAAGTGGCTCGGTCGCCTTCATGTTCGATCGCGTCGGGCAGATTCACTACAAGCCGGAAGCCGGCAGCGCCGACAAGGTGCTGGAGGCGGCGATCGACGCCGGCGCCGACGATGTGGCGAGCGACGAGAGCGGCCACGTCATCACCACGACGTTCGAGAGTATGGGCGAGGTGGCAAAAAGGCTCGAAGCCGCGCTCGGCGAGGCGGAGACAGTGAAGGCGGTGTGGCGGCCGCAGACGACCACCAGTCTCGACGAGGACAAGGCGGTGACGATGCTGAAACTCGTGTCCGCGCTCGAGGATGACGACGACGTCCAGGAGATCTACGCAAATTACGAGATTCCGGACGCGGTGATGGCGAAGCTCGCCTCGGCGTGAGGGAACGATCCCGCTGCTGAGGCCGTCGCGGTCGGATCGACTGCCGGAGAGCGGAGATTATGCGCGGCTCTGCGTGTGACGGGTATCGCCGACAATCTGGATACGAATAAATTTCGCTGAAACCGTTTAGCAGGGGCGTCCGTAGCTGAGGCTGTTCCCCCAAGAGGGAACCGAACCTCAGGAGGACTATCCATGCCTAAGAATATTTTCGCCCGCATCGCCGTTGTCGCCGCGCTGGCGGCCGGTTCGGCGTTTGCCCTGCCTGCCGCCTCGTTTGCCGCCGATCCGATGGTCGGGGGCGCGCCGATGTATCCGAGCAAGAACATCATCGAGAACGCGGTCAACTCGAAGGATCACACCACGCTCGTCGCAGCGGTGAAGGCCGCGGACCTCGTCAAGACACTCGAAGGCAAGGGGCCGTTCACCGTCTTTGCCCCGACCAACGAGGCGTTTGCGGCTCTCCCCGCGGGGACGGTCGACAATCTGCTCAAGCCCGAGAACAAGGCCGAGCTGGTGAAGATTCTCACCTGCCACGTCGTGGCCGGCGACGTGACCTCGAAGATGGCCATGAAGATGGTCAAGGACGACGGTGGCACGCACGAGGTCACCACCGTCGGCGGCTGCAAGCTCTGGCTGAAGTCGGACGGCAACGGATTGACCGTGACCGACGAAGCCGGCGGCACCGCGCACGTGACCATCGCCGATGTGAAGCAGTCGAACGGCGTCATCCACGTCGTTGATGCGGTGCTCCTGCCGAAGATGTAGCCCCACGCGGGATCTGCAAGAAACGGGGTCAGCGGGTTCGCCTGCTGGCCCCGAAACTTTTGTGCGAGGCGCTGTCCCTGCCCGGTCCTCCACTTCGTTCGGACCATCCTCCCCGGAACGGGGAGGGATCACCGACTGAAGCGCCCTACGGCTTGACCAGATCTCCCGAGAAGACGACGGGGCCGGTCGGCGCATCTGTCGGCGAGCCGCCCGCGGGCTCCAGGCTGATCGCGAGCGTGAGGTTGTCGGTGGGCAGGTCGAGCGGCCGCCGGTAGCGCGCCTGCTCCACGACACCCAGCGACTTCGGCTTGGCGCCGGGCTCGATCGCCCACAGCTCGTAGCTCTTGCCGGCCGGCGCCGCTTCAGCGACGCGGCTGACAGTCAGTGTATGCTTCACCGTATCGACGGTCAGAACGAAGCCCGGCGCGCCACCCTCCGGCGTCAGCGTCGCCACATACTTCTCCGGTGCCGAGCGCGCGTGCAGCGCGACCGAAAGGCACACGGCTGCCGCAACCGCGGCTATCGCCGTGGCGAGGCGCCAGCGGTTCACGCGGCGGCGAAGCTGCGCGATCTCCGAGCCGCCGTTGCCGGCAATGTCATCGGCCAGGCGTGCCATGATCTCGGCGAAGAGGTCGCGCGACGGCGGCTCCGGCTTGGCGGAATCGGAAAGCGGCTGCAAGCGGGCCTCCCAGGCAGCGACGGCGGCACGAAACACGCCGTCGGATTTGAATCGCTCGTCGGCTGCGCGGCGCTCGTTCTCGTCGAGCGTGCCCAGCACGTATTCGCCGGCCAGGGCGTCGATATCGTCAGCGTCCGCTGGCACCGAGGCAATCCTTCAATGCGATGAGGCTCCTGCGCAGGAGCGTCTTGATCGTTGCCACCGGACGATCGAACCGTCCGGCGAGTTCCTCGCGGCTCCAGCCATTACAATATGCCAGAAGCACCATCGTGCGGCGGTCAAGTTCGAGGCCGTCGAGACAGGATGCCAGCCGCGCCGAGGCGAGCGGATCGCCGCCGGACGCGCCCGGGGCGGCGAGACCTTCGAGAATCTCGGCATCGATTTCGCCCGAGGCGGCGGAAACGCGCTCGGGACCGCTGCGCACGGCGTCAATCGCGGCATGACGGGCGATGGTCGTCATCCACGCGATCGGCGAGGCAATGCTGACATCGAACTCGCTGGCGTGGCGCCAGATGCGCACATAGGCTTCCTGCACAGCTTCCTCCGCGGCCGGACTGTTGCCCAAGATACGGCGGGCCGCGGCCATGAGTTTCGGGGCCGTGCGCTCATAGATCAGGCGAAAGGCCCGCCGGTCGCCGCGCGCGACGGCGCCCAGCGCCTCGACAAGCGCGCCCTGGTCAGCGTTCACGGGCGGCGACCTTGATGGCCGGAGGCTGTGAAATGGGGCTTTGGCTCCGCATTTGACGTTTGTTCACTTTGTCCCGTCTTTGTTGCAACCGGTCAACAGCGGCCGCCAACGCGGCAGGAGCCCGCGATTGTGGCGCCCAGACCTCAGGCGGGATAACCCGATAGCCATGACGCACGGCCCGATTCGCATTCTGGGGATCGATCCCGGGCTCCGACGCACGGGGTGGGGGCTGATCGCGGTTTCCGGCAACGCGCTGTCATTTGTTGCCTCGGGCACCGTGCGCGTTCCACTCGAGGGCGAACTGGCCCACCGCCTGGCGGTGCTGCATGAGGCGCTGTCGGCCGTGGTGCGGTCGTGGGAGCCGGACGAAGCGGCCGTCGAGGAAACCTTCGTCAACCGCAATGCGGCGGCAACGCTCAAGCTCGGGCAGGCGCGCGGGATAGCGCTGCTGGTTCCGGCGCAGGCGCGCATTCCCGTCGCCGAATACGCGCCCAATGCGGTCAAGAAGGCGGTGGTCGGCGCCGGCCATGCGGAAAAGGTGCAGATCCGGGCGATGGTCAGGGTGCTGCTGCCGCGGGCGGAATTCGACATGGACGACGCGGCGGATGCGCTCGCGGTGGCCATCTGCCATGCGCACCACCGCCAGTGGGCGCGCGTGCTGGCGAAGGTGGTCTAGACACGGCCCGCCGTTGCGCGGGTTGCCGAAATGTTCTATTTCTTACCGTGGCAAGTAAGAAAGGCGATCAGCCATGCGCGTTACTTCCAAGGGTCAGGTCACGATACCGAAGGACATTCGCGATAGCGCCGGCTTCAAGCCGGGCAGTGAAGTCGAATTCCGCGTCGATGGTGACTCGATCATCGTCGAGCGTGCGAAGCGGCGCGCGCGGTCGGGCATGAGCCGGGGCGAGAAGGCGGTCGCAGCCCTCAGAGGCACCCGCACCCGCAATATCGAGATGTCCACCGACGAGATCATGAAGCTGTTGCGTGGTGATGACTGACACGCTCGTCGACACCAACATCCTCCTCGATGTAAACGGGGAGGAATCGGAATGGCAGGCGTGGTCACAAGACATGATGGTGGATGCGGCGGACCGCGGCGACCTCATCATCAATCCGATCATCTACGCCGAACTCGGGGTCGGCTACGCCAATCGCGAAGAGCTCGACGACATCCTCGGGCGTGTCAGGCTGATACGCCAGGACATTCCGTGGGACGCAGCATACGCGGCGGGCCACGCGTACATCAGTTACCGTCGTCGTGGCGGTACACGATCATCGCCGCTTCCCGATTTCTTCATCGGCGCGCATGCCGCCGTGCGCGGCTATACGCTGCTCACCCGCGACCGTGGCACCTACGCGACCTATTTCCCGATGCTGAAGATCATCTCGCCCGAGACGCATCCATGATCGGCAAGCTCTCAGGCATCGTCGATTCCTACGGCGAGGACTGGGTGATCCTCGACGTCCACGGCGTCGGCTACCAAGTCTACTGCTCGACGCGCACGCTCTCGACGCTGCCACAAACGGGCGAGGCGGCGCGGCTCGCCATCGAGACCTATGTGCGCGAGGACATGATCCGCCTCTACGGCTTCGCCACCGACCTCGAGCGCGACTGGTTCCGCCTGCTGCAGACCGTGCAGGGGGTGGGCGCGCGGGTGGCGCTGTCGGTGCTGGGCACCATGCCGCCCTCCGAACTCGCCACCGCCATCGCGCTTTCCGACAAGGCGGCGCTGGCGCGGGCGCCGGGCGTCGGCAAGAAGGTCGCCGAGCGTCTGGTCACCGAGCTCCGCGACAAGGCGCCGGCCTATTCCAGCGCTGACCCGGCGCTCATCCATCTGCAGGGCGACCTTGCCGAGAAACGCGCGCCGCGGCCGGTCGCCGATGCCGTCTCGGCGCTGGTCAACCTGGGCTATGCGCAGGTGCAGGCGAGCGCTGCCGTCGCCAACGCCGCGCGCGCGGCCGGTGAAGACGCCACGACCGAGGAACTCATCCGCCGCGGCCTCAAGGAGCTGGCGCGATGACGCGGGTCGTCACGCCCGAGGCGCGGGGCGAGGATACCGCCGACATGTCGCTGCGCCCGCAGCTCCTCTCAGAATTCGTCGGGCAGGCGCAGGCCTGCGCCAACCTCAAGGTGTTCGTGGATGCGGCGCGCGGCCGCAAGGAGGCGCTCGACCACGTGCTCTTCGTCGGGCCGCCGGGCCTCGGCAAGACGACGCTGGCGCAGATCGTGGCGCGCGAACTCGGCGTGAATTTTCGCTCGACCTCCGGCCCCGTCATCGCGCGCGCCGGCGACCTCGCGGCGCTGCTCACCAACCTCGAGGCGCGCGACGTTCTGTTCATCGACGAGATCCATCGTCTCTCGCCGGCGGTCGAAGAAATCCTCTATCCGGCGTTGGAGGATTTCCAGCTCGACCTGATCATCGGCGAGGGCCCCGCGGCGCGCTCGGTGAAGATCGAGCTGCAGCCGTTCACGCTGGTTGGCGCCACGACGCGGCTCGGTCTTTTGACGACTCCGCTGCGCGATCGGTTCGGCATTCCCATCCGGCTCAATTTCTACGAGGTCGCCGAACTGGAAAGCATCGTGCGGCGCGGCGCGCGCATTCTGGGCGTCGATCTCACGGCGGAGGGCGCCACCGAGATCGCGCGGCGTTCGCGCGGCACGCCGCGCATCGCCTCGCGGCTGCTTCGCCGGGTGCGCGATTTCGCTGCCGCCGAGGGCGCCGCCACCATCGACGCGAAGGGTGCCGACCGCGCGCTCCGGCGGCTTGAGGTCGACAACCTCGGTCTCGATGCGCTCGACCGGCGCTATCTCCGCCTGGTCGCCGACAACTACGGTGGCGGTCCGGTCGGCATCGAGACGATCGCGGCGGCGCTTTCCGAGCCGCGCGACGCGATCGAGGAAATCGTCGAGCCGTTCCTCATCCAGCAGGGGCTGGTCCAGCGCACGCCGCGCGGCCGCATGCTGTCCAACCCGGCGTTCAAGCACCTCGGCCTCGACCCGCCGGTGCGCGATCCGGCGCAGATGCCGCTGTTCAACCAGACGGACGACGAGGATTGAGCGCGCCCGTCGCCATCGTTGCCGCGGTCATCCGCGACAACGACTGCCGTGTTCTCCTGGTGCGCAAGCACGGGACCAGCGCATTCATGCAGCCGGGGGGCAAGCGCGAGCCTGGCGAAGACGATCTCACCGCCCTGGCGCGCGAACTCGACGAGGAGATCGGCTGCCGGATGGATAGAGCGACGGCGGTCAGCCTCGGTCAGTTCCGCGCGCGCGCCGCCAACGAGGGCGGCCGCGACGTGATCGCCGACATCTACGCCGTGTCCGTTGCGTGCGAGCCGCGCCCGCTGGCGGAGATCGCCGAACTGCTCTGGGTCGATCCGAAGCAGCCGCCGGAGGTTGAAATCGCGCCGCTGACACGGCAACACATTCTCCCGCTCATGTCGAACAGGGAGCGCCTCCGCGGATGACGAACTGGCCGGACCTCTCGGGCAGGCTTGAAGGCGACCGGCACATCCTGCCGGTGCGCATCTATTTCGAGGACACCGACTTCTCCGGGGTGGTCTATCACGGCAGCTACGTGCGCTTCATGGAGCGCGGGCGCACCGATTTCCTGCGGCTCACCGGCGTCGGTCACGATGCGCTGGCGCGCGGCGAGCATGGCGAAGAGGTGGCGGGCGAGGGGCTCGCCTTCACGGTTCGCCGCATGGGAATCGAGTTCCTCAAGCCGGCGCGCATCGACGACGTGGTCGAGATCGTGACCTCGGTGAAGGAACTCGGCGGCGCCCGCATCGTCCTGTCGCAGATCGTGCGCCGCGGCGCCGAGACGCTGGCGACCGCGGAAGTGACGGTTGCCCTCGTCACCATGCAGGGCCAGCCGCGCCGACTTCCCGACCAGCTTCGCGCCAGGCTCACGCCGCCGGCATGACGCCCGGGGACGCGGCTGCCCCAGCGCGCGACGGTGCGGCCATTTCGCTTCTCCTGCTCTGCGGCAGCCTGCGCGCCGGATCGGTGAACGCGGCGGTGCTGGCGACCGCGGCGCAGCTCGCGCCCAGCGACGTCACCGCGACGGTCTACGCCGGGACGGGCGATCTGCCGCACTTCAATCCGGACGACGACCGCGAGCCGCTGGCATCCTCGGTGGCGCAACTGCGCATGGCGGTGGAAGAGGCCTCTGCGGTTCTCATCTCGACGCCGGAATATGCCGGTTCTCTTCCGGGCAGCTTTAAGAACCTGCTCGACTGGACGATCGGCGGCTCCGGGCTCTACCTGAAGCCGACGGGGTGGATCAATCCGTCCAGCGTCGGCGGCGCGCGCGATACCTACCATGCGCTCCGGCTCGTGCTCGACAAGGCGGGCGCGTCGGTCGTTGAGGCGGCCACCGCCGACATTCCGGTCGCCCGCGACAGGATCGGGTCGGACGGCATGGTCGGCGACGAGGCGATCCGCGAGCGCATCGCCACCGTCGTGGCGGCGCTGGTTGCAGCCGCGCGATCAGGGCAGAGTGCGTGATCCCGCCGCGCCTCTACGGGGATCGGTTGCGCCAGGCGGGGCTGCATGGCACGAGTGGTTAACCGGACGTTAACTCTGTAACCCCTACGAATGCCTTGCGTTTTGGGGCATAACGGCCCTCGTTTGGACAGATTCGCAGGCCATGAGGCTCGAGCCTCGGCTATTCCCATGGGGTTTGCGCTGTCCGCTACGGTCCACACGCGTCTGCGACGGCGCCGGCCGTGTCGTGAAATCGGCGCGCCCGCACGAGCTTAAAGAGGTCAGCACCCCATGGACGGCGCCGTAACCGATGTCGCGCTGCCGGCGGCAACGCCGAGCTTCTCGCTGCTTGCCCTGTTCTTCGAGGCGCACATCATCGTGAAGTGCGTGATCATCGGCCTTCTCCTGTCGTCGGTGTGGAGCTGGGCGATCATCGTCGACAAGACGCTTCTCTACCGGCGTGTGCGCCGGCAGATGGACCGGTTCGAGAAGGTGTTCTGGTCCGGACAGTCGCTGGAGGAACTCTACCGCTCGCTTTCGGGCCGCGCGCCCACCGCGATGGCTTCGGTCTTCGTCGCGGCCATGCGCGAGTGGAAGCGCAGCTTCGAGGCGGGGGCGCGCTCGGCGCTCGGGCTGCAGACGCGCATCGACAAGGTGCTCGACGTCACCATCGACCGCGAGACCGAGCGGCTGGAGCGCAGTTTGCTGTTTCTCGCCACCGTCGGGTCGTCGGCGCCGTTCGTCGGCTTGTTCGGAACGGTGTGGGGCATCATGACGAGCTTCCAGTCGATTGCGGCGTCGAAGAACACGGCGCTGGCCGTGGTGGCGCCGGGCATCGCCGAGGCCTTGCTTGCCACTGCGCTCGGCCTCCTTGCCGCCATTCCGGCGGTCATCGCCTACAACAAGCTGTCAAATGACGCCGGCAAGATAAGCCAGCGCCTCGAAGGGTTTGCCGACGAATTCGCGGCGATCCTTTCACGCCAGGTCGACGAGAGGGCGAGCTAGGGCGATGGCGGGCGGCATCGGGCAAGCCGGCGGGCGGCAGCACAGGCACCGGCGGACGCGCCGGCGGCCGATGAGCGAGATCAACGTCACGCCGTTCGTGGACGTGATGCTGGTGCTGCTCATCGTGTTCATGGTGACGGCACCGCTGCTCTCGGCCGGGGTGCCGGTCGATCTGCCGCAGGCCAATGCCAAGCCGCTGGCGCTCGAAAAGGAGCCGGTGACGGTGACGATCAATGCCCAGGGCAAGATTTTCGTGAAGGACCAGGAGGTGGAGATGGACAACCTGGTCGAGCAGCTCACCACGGCTGTCGGCAACGATCTCGACCAGCGCGTCTATGTGCGCGGCGACAAGACCGCCAGCTACGGCGCCATTATGCAGGTGATGGGGGCGATGAATGGCGCCGGATTTACCCACATCGGGCTGGTCGCGCTGAAGCAGCCGGAAGGCTGAGCCGCGGTCGTGCGCCCCGGGCTCGCAGTCTCGGCACTTGCGCACGCGGCGCTGATCGCGTGGGGGTTCCTGTCGCTCCATGCCACGCCGATCGATGCTTCCGACATCGAGCAGATCCCGGTCGACTTCGTCCAGCTCAGCGATACCACCAAGCTCAACAAGGGCGTCACCACCGCAGAGCTGAGGAAAGACGAGCCGGCGCCGGAGCCGGCCACGAAAGTGGCGCCGGAACCGCCGCCCCTGCCCACGCCGGCCCCGCAGCCCGACGCGCAGCAGACGCCGGCACCGCCCGCGCCGACGCCGCCGCCTGATCCAACGCCGCCACCGCCTCAGGCCCAGCCTCAACCCGCGCCGCCGTCGCCTGAGCCGCCTCAGCCGCAGCCAACTCCGCCGCCGCCTCCGCCCCCGGAACCTGCGCCGCCGCCTCCGGCCCCCTCGACCGAGCCCGCACCGACGCCGCCTCCGGAGAAAACCGCGGCGGCTGCACCGCCGGTGCCGCGGCTGAGGCCGAACGTTCCCAAGCCGAAGCCGGCGCAGCCGAGCCCGAAGACTGACGCCAGCAAGGACATGGACGAGGTCGCGGCGCTCCTCGACAAGAGCAAGCTCGAGGAAATGGCAGCCGAGCAGCCGAGCACGCAGCCGCCGACCGCCGGTTCACCGACGGCCTCTTCGACCAACGTCAAGATGACGGCGGACGAACTCGATGCGCTGCGCGCCAAACTTGCACAGTGCTGGAGCCCGCCGCTCGGATGGACGGACCCGGCACAGGTGCGCGTCGTGCTGATGCTCAATCTCAACCAGGACGGCACGGTTGCGGGCGATCCGCAGGTGCTCGAGGCGCCGCAAGGACAATACGCCGAAACGGCCCCGGAAAGCGCCTTGCGCGCTGTCCGCCGTTGTGCGCCATACAATCTCCCTGCCGACAAGTACGATGCCTGGAAGCAGGTTAAGGTGACCTTTGACCCCAAAGACATGGGTGCCGGTTAGATGATCTTGAAAATCGCCACGTCTCGCGCAGCTTTCCTCGCCATGCTTGTCGCTGCCTTCGTCGGGTCCGCCTTCGTTTCGCGGCCGGCGCGCGCACTGGTCGAAATCGACATCACGCGCGGCAGCGTCCAGCCCTTGCCGATTGCGATCTCGAATTTCGTCGGAAGCGGGCAGGACCAGCAGCTCGGCGGCAACATCACCGGGGTGATCACCGCCGACCTCAAGCGTTCGGGGCTGTTTCAGCCGCTCGACCCTTCGACCTTCACACAAGCCAGCATCGGGCCGGGTGAAACCCCGCGTTTCGCCGACTGGAAGGTCATTTCGGCGCAGGCGCTGGTCACCGGCGGCGTCGCCCGCCAGCCGGACGGTCGTCTGCGGGCCGAGTACCGCCTGTGGGACGTCTTCGCCGGCCAGCAGATGGCGGGCCAGCAGTTCTTCACCACGCCCGACAACTGGCGCCGCGTCGCGCATATCATCGCCGATGCCATCTATCAGCGGCTGACGGGCGAGAAGGGCTATTTCGACAGCCGGGTGGTCTTCGTCGACGAGAGCGGCCCGAAGAACAATCGCGTGAAGCGGCTGGCGATCATGGACCAGGACGGCGCCAACGTGCGCTACCTCACCAACGGCAGTGACCTCGTGCTGACGCCGCGCTTCAACCCGTCCAGCCAGGAAATCACCTACATGGCCTACGACGGGGCCCAGCCCAAGGTCTACCTGATGGACGTCGAGAACGGGCAGAAGGAGCTCGTCGGCGAGTTCCCGGGCATGACCTTTTCACCGCGCTTCTCGCCCGACGGGCAGAAGATCGTGATGAGCCTGCAGGCGGGCAACAACGCCAACCTCTTTTCGCTCGACCTGCGCTCGCGCGCGACCACGCGCCTCACCAACGATCCCGCGATCGACACCAGTGCGTCGTTTTCGCCGGACGGCAAGCAGATCGTCTTTGAATCGGACCGCGGCGGCAGCACCCAGCTCTACGTGATGAATGGCGACGGCTCGAACCCGCACCGCATCAGCTTCGGCTCGGGCTCCTACGACACGCCGGTGTGGTCGCCGCGCGGCGACCTCGTCGCCTTCACCCGGCGCAACGCCGGCCTGTTCGCAATCGGCGTGATGAAGCCGGACGGATCGGGCGAACGCATTCTGACCGAAGGCTTTCACAACGAGGGACCGACGTGGGCGCCGAACGGTCGCGTGATCATGTTCTTCCGCGACACGCAGGGCACCAACGGCGGCCCGCAGCTCTACACAATCGACCTCACCGGCTACAACGAAATGAAGGTGCCGACACCTTCGTTTGCCTCCGATCCCGCCTGGTCGCCGCTGCTCAATTGACGCAATTGCGCCGTATTGCGGACTCGCTGGCGTGGTTGGCAACGTTTCGTTCACCAAACTGCTGAACGGTGGCTTAACCAACGCACGGCTAGACCGGGACAAACGCGCCGGCATGGTGCACGAGGAGTTATCCGTCATGTTCAAATTCGACCGAGTTTCGCGCACCGCCGGACTGGCCACGGTCCTGATGCTGGCCCTATTCCTGGGCGCCTGCGCCAAGAATCCCAACAGCGAACCGGGCGGCCTTGGCCTCGGCATGGGGCAGGGCGCCGGCACCGCCGTCCCGGGCTCGACCCAGGACTTCAGCGTCAACGTCGGCGACCGCATCTACTTCATCACCGATTCGACCGATCTTTCGGCCGAGGCGCGCGCCACGCTCGACAAGCAGGCGCAGTGGCTGAACCAGTACCCGCGCTACACCTTCACCATCGAAGGCCACGCCGACGAGCGCGGTACCCGCGAATACAACATCGCGCTCGGCGCGCGCCGCGCCGCGGTGGTGCATGACTATCTCGCCTCGCGCGGCATCGCGGCAAACCGCATGCGGACGATCTCCTACGGCAAGGAACGGCCGGTCGCGACCTGCGACGACGAATCGTGCTGGTCGCAGAACCGGCGTGCCGTCACCGTGCTGAGCAACGCCGGTACCTGATCTCCGGCCGAAGCGACTTTTCCGGGCGTTACCGCCGGCGGTCGTTCCCCAGAACGGGGAGGGACCGCCGGTCTGCTTTTGGGCAGAGGCTTTTCGTTGTCCCGCTCATTGCTGCCAACGCAGGAATCCAGCCGGCGCTGGTGGGGAACGCTTCGCGGATGATGTCGCGGCTATTCTCGCCAACCCGGCATCCGTGGGGCGGACGGCTGGAGTCCCGATTACCGGCTTCGCCGTTGCCGGTCCCGGGAATGAGCGGAGAGGGGAGCTTCAAGTCCTCAAACGAAGTGCAACACCAAGGCGCGCGAAGCTGAGCGGCTAAAATTCCAGCCGCATTTTGGCCGAACTCGACTGGGCTATGGTAACCTTTCATCTGGCTTTCAATCCGGACGCGTGCCTCATGCCGCCTTTCGTTTCGCCCGCCTTCACCCGCTTCGCGACCGCTGCGGTCGCCGCCGGCTTTCTCCTCTGCTCGGCCGGTGCCGGAGAAACGGCAAACTGGCCGTTCGGACCACAGCAGCAGTCCTCTCCCGCCACGCAAGGGGACGACCAGGCGGCGCGGATCGATAATCTCGAAGGCCAGTTGCGCGACCTGACCGGACAGGTCGAGGCGCTTCAGCACCAGATCCAGGTATTGCAGGATCAGCTGAAGCGGACCCAGGACGACAACGAGTTCCGGTTCAGCCAGCTTGAGAAGGGCGGAGCGAAGGGTGCCGCCAAGGCGGCGGCTCAGCCGCTGTCTTCGCCGACGGCGCAGGCCGCGCAATCGGCGCCGCCGCTGCCAGCCCCGGGTACTGCTGCCATGGCAGGCGCGGCAGCGCCGGGGGCGGCAAACGCGCCCGGCGGGCAGCAGCAGCTCGGATCGCCGCCGCAGCTTCTGGGAACGCTCAGCGTTCCGCAGTCGGCGCCGCCCAGTGCCGCGCAGCCGGGATCGGCAGCGCCTCTCGACCTTTCCGCACTGTCGGACGACGGCAGCCAGCAGCCGGCGGCCGCCGCCCCGCCGTCAGCCCCACTCCAGACGGCGCCGGCACCGAGCGCGGCGCCGCAGGCAGCCGCGACCGCGCCCGCGGCTGCGCCGACGGTCAACCAGCAGACGGCGACGATCACGCCGACCGGGAACCCGCGCTCCGACTACGATCAGGCCTATACCCTGATCAATGCCGGGCAGTACGACCTCGCCGAGAAAGCCTTCCGCCAGTTCCTCGTCAACTATCCGGCCGACGAGCAGGCGCCTGACGCGCAGTACTGGCTGGGCGAGGCGCTCTACGACCATGGCGACTACGCCGGGGCGGCGCAGGAGTTCAAGACCGGCTATACCAAATATCCCAACAGCAAGCGGGCGCCGGACACCCTGCTCAAGCTTGGGCTGTCGCTGGCCGGGCTCGGCTATCGCGACGAGGCCTGCAAGATGTATGCGCTCCTGCAGAAGAAATACCCGCAGATGTCGAACGGCCTGAAGGCGCGGGTGAAGACCGAACAAGCCAGTGCTTCGTGCTGATCAGCACGGCGCGCAGCCGCTCGGCGAAAGCGAAATCGCCGAGCTGCTTGCGCCGTTCTGCGGTGCGCGGTCGATTGCGCTCGCCGTCTCCGGGGGAGCGGATTCGCTCGGGATGATGGCGGCGGTAGCGCGCTGGCGGCCGGCGTCGTCCAGCGTTCTGGTCCTCACCGTCGATCATCGGCTGCAGCGCGGCTCAGGCAAGGTGGCGGCAGGGGTTGCCACGGCGGCGCGCGGCCTTGGGCTGGCGGTGCGGGTGCTGATGCGCAAAGGACCAGTTCCGACCGGCGACATCGAGGCGGCGGCGCGCATGGCCCGCTACACGCTCATGCGCGAGGCCTGCCGCGCGGCCGGCGTCGGCCATCTTCTGCTTGCGCACCAGCGCGACGACGCGGCGGAAGGGCTGCTGATGCGGCTCAACCGCGGCGCCGGCGTCTTTGGCTTGGCCGGCATGAGGCCGTGGCTCGATCTTGGCGACATCGTGATTGCGCGGCCGTTTCTGTCGGTTTCGCGGGAGCGCCTGCGGGCAACGGCGATCGCCGCTGGTCTCGCGCCGGTCGACGACCCCATGAATGACGATGCCGCGTTCGAGCGTGTCCGGATGCGGCGGGCGCTGCCCCTGCTGGCGGAAATCGGTATCGATGCGGATGCTCTGGTCAACGCGGCGGCGCGGCTCGCCGATGCGGCGGACGCCATCGACCATGCGGCGAGCAATCTTCTGGCGACGGCGGTCGCCGCGGACGCCTGCGCGGT